>Ga0187892_10012326_pt1 | contig 10190 bp, 7 predicted proteins | sample MA1701073metaG_FD_139345 | JGI IMG/M metagenome (GOLD analysis project Ga0187892, IMG submission 139345) | Bio-ooze microbial communities from a basaltic lava cave in the Kipuka Kanohina Cave System on the Island of Hawaii, USA - MA170107-3 metaG ...
ACCTTGGGCGATGAAGCGGCACGCGCCCGGTTACCCACGAGCGTCTTCTGTCAACTGGAGAAATATCTCCCCCAGAGAATGCTCCCGGCTGGCCTGTGCCCGCAGGTCGTCGAGCGTCCCGACCGCTATGAGCTCGCCGCGATGGATGATCCCGATGCGGTCGGCAACGGCCTCGGCAATGTCCAGCGTATGGGTGCTCATGAACACCGTTCCGCCGGCCCGAGCGCGCGCGACGAACAGGTCCTTTACCGACCGGATGGAGCGCGGATCCAACCCTACCATCGGCTCATCGATGACAAGCACCACAGGGTCGTGCAACAGCGCGGCGGCCAACACTACCTTTTGCTTCATGCCGTGACTGTAGCTCTCCGTGAGCTGATCGAGGAACTCGCCGAGGTCCAGTCGCTGAGTGAGCCATGCCAGACCGCGGTCCCGCTGAGCCTGGGAAAGCCCGTACATCTCGGCTACGAAGAAGAGAAACTCCCGCCCCGTCAATTTCTGGTACAGAAACGGCTGATCCGGAACATAGGCGAGTTGAGCCTTGGCGGCGAGCCCATTGGCGCCGATCTCGTAGCCGCACACTTGGACCCATCCGGCGTCAGGCCGCAACAAGCCGACAATCAGTTTGATCGTCGTCGTCTTACCGGCGCCGTTGGGCCCAAGGAATGCAAACAACTCTCCCCGGCGAACCTGCAGCGATAGCTCGCGCACCGCGACTTTGCGCCCGTAGGATTTCCGAACGCCTGCAAGGACGATTGCATGATCATCGACCGCTTCGGTCATGTCGGATCGGGCCTCCCAAAGGCCAACCGCACCCTTTTCGCGGCAGCATAGGCTTGGTGGTCAAAGCGGGCGTCGCGTACAATTCGAAGCTGGCCAAGCATCGGCAACGTCATCTCCTGCACACGAACCGCCCCCTCCGCGTCAACCCACGCTCGGGTCGACCCGGCCTCGAGAACCAGACAGTTGCCTTCCCAATCGGCAGTCTTGATTCGCCCTTCACCCACCACGTGGACAAGGACGGGGATGAAGCGATCTCCCAAACCGGTCAGAGCCGCGATGGGGTTGAACACATGCATCCGCCACGACTGCCCGACGCGGAGGTCGGCAAGCGGAGAAAAAGGGTTGAACGCGCCCGACACCAGACCACCCTCCACGAGCGGCATTTTGAAGGCTCGCGTCATCGCGTCCGTCTGCAAAGTAAACGAAAAGTCAGCGTGGAACCGCTCGCCATGAAGCTTGATCGGCAGGCGCGTTTCCCTGTTTTCAACAACCGCGGTAAACTCGTCGAGCACTCCCTCACCCGTAAACACCGACGTCAGCCCGATGCGAAGCGGAGCGATGTGCAACGGAAGCCGGTCGATCAGAATCAGATCATCCCGGCGGATGGAATCCTCATCCACCAGATAGGAAGTCCAAATCCGGCCCAGGGGGCCGTCCTCGCTCGACAGCGTGAATTGCACCCGTCCGCCGTCCTCCCGCATCGGATCGGTGACGCGTAACGCGGGCGGGTCCAAGGCGGTCCAACCCGGCAGGACGTCGTGAGCAATGAGCCAACTCATGGCCGCAAGCCATAGCGGAACGATCAACAATCCTGTCGTACGGGTGAACACCGTCCGGCCCCTTCCCGGCTTCTTGCCGTCAAGGATTCTCGCTTCCGCGCGGCGGACAATGATTGTAGGGTCATGGTAAGATGGCGGTCAAACCGGATGACCCTTGCCGGAGCTTCTTGGGGCGACACCATGCACCACGCGTTACGCAGCGACTTCCGCAATCGCATTCGACGCCACGCTCGTCGCACGATCGCGGCGTCGGTCGTGGGGATCCCGGCCGTATTGGTCGCGGGCTGGCTTCTTCTTCAGCACAAACCGGGATGGTATCGTCCCGTGGTCCTCGATGCGGCTGGACTGCAGCGCGCCAGCCAGGAGGCGGCGGCCGCCGCAGCGTTTATCAGCGACAATATGGTGTTGGCCAAGCCGTTTGACGTGGAATTGGCCGATGAGTCGGTCAACGAATGGCTGGCCGCCCAGCCGCGGCTTTGGCCCGACCGCGAGCTGGCGCTGCCCGCGCAGCTCAGCAGACCGGCCCTTCGGTTTTCCGGGGGCCAGGTGTTTGTCGGCGCCCATTATGAGAACGACGGCTGGCGAGCGATCGCAACACTCGCACTGACGCCGCAACTTTCCGCCGACGGGAAAGAGCTCAAGATCGCACTCGCCCGCGCCGGCGTGGGTTCGCTTCCTATGCCGCAGTGGATTCTGGCATGGCTCCTGGCCCCCCCTTCGCCGACATCGCCAATGGATGCCGCGGCGCCCAGCGGCGACTCTGAGGGCCGACCGTCTTCATTCAGAGCGGTTCGATCAGTCGAGGACCTTTTCGCCGGCGTCAGGGTTGCCAACCGGTTTGTTTGGCCCAACGGTAGCCGCCCCTTTCGCATCGAATCCATTTCCCTGCAAGACGGCCGGCTTCGCATGAGACTGGTTCCATTATAGCATGTTGCGAACAACATAGGGTTTACGCGCGAGAGTGACAAGGACATGACACGGGAAACGGCTCGGTTGCTCATAACGTGTCCCGACCAGCGGGGAATCATCGCGGCCGTAGCTGGTTTCGTTGCGGCCAACAACGGCAATATCCTCGAGGCCGATCAACATACCGATCCGCAGCATGGCGAGTTCTTCATGCGCTTGGAGGTGGAGCTGGCAAACTTCGCGCTCAGCCCGCACACGTTCGGCCAGGCATGGGCGGCAGTGGCCGATAGGTTCGCAATGCGCTGGCGAATCTTCTGGGGCAACCAGGCCAAGCGGATGGCCATTCTGGTCACCAAAGAGGGCCACTGCCTCAGTGATTTGCTTTGGCGGTGGAAGTCCGGCGAGCTTCCCGTGGATATCACGTTCGTAGCCGGCAATCACCAGGACCTGGCCGACCACGTCGCCGCCTGTGGCGTTCCTTTCCACTACCTGCCGCCGACCGCCGCCCGGTCGGAAGTCCATGAGCAACGCCTTCGAGCCCTGTTGACTCAGGATCGCGTCGACGTCATCGTGCTCGCACGCTACATGCAGATCCTCTCCCCGCAGTTCGTGGCGGATTACCAGGAACGCATCATCAACATTCACCACAGTTTTCTTCCCGCATTCGCCGGGCCCAGGCCTTACCACCAGGCGTACGAGCGCGGGGTTAAGATAATCGGCGCGACCAGCCACTACGTCACAGAGGAATTGGACAAAGGCCCCATCATCGCCCAGGCCACGCTTCCCATCGATCATCGGGACACGATCGATGATCTGGTCCGCAAGGGTCGTGATTTGGAACGAGTGGTCCTGGCCGCCGCAGTCCGGCTGCACGTAGAGGACAAACTGCTGGTAAGCAAGAACAGGACAATCGTTTTCGATTAGGAGCGCGTGACAAAACGGGCCGCGGGATTGATCCCGCGCTGACGCTTGGTCGTGATGTTCTCGATTGGTATAACGTTTGAACGGACTAATTGGCGCCGCGCGAATTTTCGACGAGCAGTTGGTCGATTTTGAAGGGCCTAAGTTGCAAGACCGAGAGGCGCTTTTGTCTCGTGTCAGACAAGGCAGCGGCTTTGCTCTTGAATTCTTTCGGCGTCAAGATTCGTTGAAGGCACTTTTGACCGTGTTTGTCCGTAAGGTCTTGGAGGCTATGTCATGTTGATTCGTGACGGTCGAATCATACCGTTGATTGCGTTCGTGTCGGCCGTGGGACTGTCCGCTCACGCCCAGCCCATTGTCGTCATGGACGACAACACACGAGTACCCAGGTTTGTACCGCGAGGCTATCAACACGGGGAACGCCTCCGTTCAACTTCATTCGAATTGGTGTTCTCTCGCGATGCGTTGGCCTGGCATGGTCAACCCGTACCCGGTGGCGGTTCTCTTGCTCCATTTTTTCCTGGAAGCCCCGCGATTAACAACAATAAGGGACAGATCGCGTTTTTCAGCCAAGTCGCCGGCTCCGTCCGAAATCAGGGAATCTTCGTGGCGGACGATGCTGGGCTAAAACCGATTGCCCGCGGTTGCGGGATCGGCGGTGGGGGCGGCGACCCCATAGCAACATGTGGCGACGTCTGCCCACTTGGCGGGACGTTTTCCGGAATGTTCTCTGGTACTTTGTTCGCGCCTTGCATCAATGATGGGGGCGATGTCTTGTTTCTATCTGACATTCACGGCGGCCCGTCGATTCGAGGTCTATTCCTCTATCGCCATGCGGAGGGTGACATCATTTCGGTCGCGGCGATCGGTCAACCGTCCCCGATGGGAGGAACGATTAGCGCCGTCGGGCCGGGCTCAATGAACAATGGGCGACGGATCGTTTTTTTGGCGCGTAACCAGGGGTCGGACGATACACACATTTTCCTTTGGGCAAATGGGCTTCTCACAAAATCTGTTTCGGTGGGCGATCCGGCGCCAGGCGGCGGTACCTTTTCCATCCTGGCCGGCGAAAGCGTTGGCTTTCTCGATGGTACTGAGATTCCAGTCGGCTACGTCCCGGACCTCAACGAGGCGAACCAGATCAGTTTTTTCGGAATCGTCCAGGGCGGAATGGCGGAACGCGGCATTTTCCTTTCGAGTAACGGCACGCATGAGTGGTATCTACATGAAGGTCAGCCGACCCCGATGGGCGGGACCTACATTCATTTCTTCGCTCCGATCCTGAATAACCGGGCGGAGATTGCGTTGTTGGCGGATGTCAATTTGGGGGGCGGGGTATTCACGTCCGCATGGATAGCGGGACGCCCAGGTCAATGGCGGAAGGCACTTACTTTCTTCGATAAGATCGAAGGTGAATCTGTGTTTGTACTCGCTGTGTCACGAAATCCCATAAACTCGCTGGACGACTGTGGAAACCTCCTGGCCTGGTATGCGATTGGACCGGACGGAATTGAGGAACGACTTGGAGTCTTTTCTGCCAACGGGCGGGTCGACATCGTCGCTCGTATGGGCGACCTCCTTCCGTTTGGCGGCCAGTTGGGCCCATTGGAAGCTTGGCCGTCGATGAACCTGCTTGGGCAAATCTCCTTTGGCGCCTTTACCCCGGGCGCGGCGCGGGGACCATCTGCCGCAATTCATTCGGGTATTGGCAATCAATTCGGCGATTCGGACAACGACTTGGCCGTCGGATTGGCCGATTTCCGCAGGCTGGAAGATTGCTTTAAAGGCCCAGAAGAATGCCCTGAATTCTTTGGCTGCCGTGTTTTCGACAATGATTCTGATTTCGATGTGGATTTATCCGACCTGGCCACCTGGCAGAATGCATTTTCAGGTCTGTAAGCATACGCAGCTATTCGGTTGGGGATTGCAGGTACGTGCCGATTCGAATAGAACTTGATCAACTTTGAAGGGCTTGGCCTGGAACGTGCACAAATCGAATGGTTAGGATCAACGCCAATCGCAGTGGCCAGTATAACCTTATGCGGATGATCCCGGCGCCTACGGGCAAGGCGGAGGGCAGGCGAACTCCCCGCCAAAGGCATCCAATTGGGCCAGGACGTCGTCCAGGTCGATGACCCCATTGCCGGCGCACGGCATCAGATCGGCGCCGGGACAGGCCGGCCAAAAGGCAAAGGCATCGAGCGTGCAGAGGATGTCATCCAAGTCAATGACACCATCCAGGTTTACGTCGCCATAGCGGCGGCGCGGGCCGCTACATGTTGCATCCGTGCAGACGTCGCTGACCGTACAAAAATCACCGTCATCACATGAAATGCCGTCGTCAACCGGTGTAAAGACGCACACAGTGGAAAGACAGGTGTCATCCGTGCACGGATTTCCATCGTTGCAGTCCGCGTCGATCAGGCAGCCTTCGCAGTCCGGAAAAACAAAAGAGGATGCCGACGACGCCAGCCCCAACGGGTCCGTAACCGTCAATTCGGTCTCGAAGTAGTAGATCCCATTCTCATGCCCCACGCCGGACATGACCGTTTGAGTGCTGCACGCATAATCAGATGGCTCCGGATGTATATGCTGATTGTGGTGGAGAATGGTCCGCCAGCGGCACGATAGGTCCTCCGTAGCATGTTCTGCGTCGGACATGTCGGCGGTAAGCGGGACCATTATCGGTTTTTCACTGCAGATCGTGGATCCGTCCACCGGGCTGGTGATTGTAATGGATGGCGGGGTGTTATTGACGTGGACGCTCAGCGCCGCATTGGCGATGCCGCCGAGGGCATCGGTGACAGTTAGTGTCACGTCATAGCGCGTTGGAGTCGTGAGCGGCGTCAGCGGCGCGGCAAGCACCCGCAACTCGCCCACGCTGAAGAAGTCCGCACTACCCCCCGGCTCTCCATATATGCGAATCCCATCGGCGGTCACCGGATCGAAACGGAAAACGAAAGTCTCGTAAGAGATGTCGTTGTTCCCTGGATACAAGGGCGTCGTAACCAAGCGGGCGACACTCTGCCACACGCCGCCGACTCGCGCCTGAACAGCATGCACGTCAAACCAGCCGCCGTCGAAGAAGTGCTTGCCCTCCTGGAAGACCAACGCCCGCATCTCTCTCGGCTCCGAGAAAGTGTAGCCGATCCAATCCAGGTTTCCCTGTTGCCCACCATGGTAGGTGTCGTACTGGCGCCAACTGTCCTGGTTGCCGACCGGCGGGTAGTCCCCATCACGCATGACTTCGTGGTTCGGGTTGCCTCCGCCAATCGGATGAGGCGGCGAAAGAGAGAAGATCATGCCGACGAACTCGCCGTCCGCGGTGATATCCTCCGTGGGATAAATGTGGATCGGGTCGGCTTCCCGATGCAAAGGCGTCCCATCGCCGAAATCCCATGTATAGTTCAAATCAGAGCTCAGGCCATCGGGATCGGTCGAATTGCTTCCGGTGAATTGCACCGTCAACGGCGCGGGTCCGTAATCCGGCGTGGCGTCAGCCACGGCGATCGGCGGCACGTTGTTCACCCAAGTGATGTACCGAACATTGCAGCACCCCGCCGCGTCATAGGCGATGTAATACAAACCACCGTTGACCGGATCAGTCGCCAGAGCTACGACAGATCCCGTGCCCTCGATCGCAAAGTTCCTGATTTCGACGGGATTGTCATTGCCGTCGAAAACGAAATTGCGAATCCACTGCGCCCCGAATTCCGCGTGGAAATACGTGTCATAGTAATCCGGCGGGAAGTCGCTGCCTGTGTACCAGACGCCCCCTGTTGATGAATTTCCGGCGAATTGCGGACCTTCCACCGGTGAGCCTGGGGTTCCGACATCAATCTCCGCCGCATCATCTCCGACATAGATTCCCGTGCGGGCCGGCCCGCCATGCCCCCAGTCGACGGCCGGGCGCGTGTGCACGAACCGATCGACGGTTGCCGGGATCTGTTGACTGGGATCACACGGATTGGGAAACGACGGACTGGGATCGAGCGTGTCCTGGATGATGAGGTCTCGAAAAAAGAAGTACTCTTGCGTACACAGGCCCTGCCCCGGCGGCGTCGTGCCGAACAGCGGATTGGGTGCATCCAAGTTTGGGACATCCGTGAAAAAATACCCCCCCATCGGCGTCAGCCCCTCAAACATCGGCCAGCCGAAATTGACGGCCCCGTTCTTACAGACCTGCAGGTCCTCCCAGGTGTACCATCCCACGTCGCCAACGTAGAGGGTTCCGGGGTCGCCGGCGGAGGCGTCCGAGTTCCCGGTTCCCGGTCGCACGGTCATTCGAAATGGGTTTCGCACACCCAAGGCCCAGACGCGCGACCGGGCGGAGCGCGGCGCTGCCGCGCTGTAAAACGGATTGCTCGGCACGCCGTTGCCGGTCGCGGCGTCGAGCCGGAGAATCTTGCCGTCGAGCGAATCAACAAGCTGCGCCCGAAAAGCGCCGACGTCCTCCTTCGGTGTAATGATGCCGTCGGACAAACATGTATTGCTGCTGCCCGAGGTCGGCGTTCCGGTGTCAACCGACTCATAACTCGCCGCATCACCGCAGGACAGCAGGAGGGTTCCGTCTTCGCCGAAGAGCACCGTGCCGATTCCGTGCGATTGATGGCAGATCGGCAATCCCGAACCCATGGATTCACCGATCAAAACCAGGCGACTGCCGTAATCGACGCTGCGGAACCCGTCGCCGATGTTGCACGTGTAGCGCGTCAGCCGGGCGATCGTATCACGATAGAATTCATTCGCCTGCGGATCGTAGAAACCGGCGCCGAAGTTGACCAGGTGGTGATAATCGACGACGTACAGAAGGTAGATGTAGCCGTTCGCGTAGAAGTTCGGATCAATGGCGAATCCCAGCAGGCCGTAATCACGCCAGTCGCCGACTTCCTCGCTGATATCGATTAGCGGCAATGCGTTCCGGACGCCGTTTTCTACGTTCCAAACCAAACCTCCCTTCTCCCAGACGAACATCCGTCCGTCTGATGCAAAGGAGAGTCCGACCGCCTGATTCCAGTTGTCGGCGACCGTTTGCTCCAGGAAGTTCGGCGGCAGGGCAAGGGCCGGCGTGGCCGCGAAAGGCACCAACAAAACGCGCGCGAACCACGAACTTACCCACACACTCCGACCTCGCCGTAGCTGCCTATACTCCGTCGCCGCGCAGTCCATCGCCAAGAGTGAAACCCGGCCAACCCATGCGACCACGATCCAGCCTCCCTTCGAGAACGGGTTCAACCCGCCATCCGCAATGATTTGAGCATGCGCCCCTTCCGCGGGGTACCCCAACCGCCCAGTGTAACGCCCTCGCAAACGACTTTCAAGGCGGTGCCCCATCCCAGTGTAGCCAGGCCCGTGGATATGCTGCCTCTTTGCTCGCAACGCTGCTTCAACTACGATCGGATCGGAACGCATGGCCCGTCGGACGGGGTCGCACGCACATGGCTTTCGTGGAGATCGTACCACTTTCCCGCTGTCGCTGTGATGGCGGCACCTTCATTGAACATGACGGGCTGGAGTTGGCCGTTTTCCGGTTGAGCGACCCGGATCGCGTCATCGTCACCGACAATACGTGCCCCCATGCCGGAGGCAACCTTTCGGGCGGCTCGGTCAGCGGCGGCGTTGTGTCATGCCCGTGGCACCATTGGGAATTCGATCTTGATTCCGGCGTTTGCATCCACTCCCCCCAGGCCGCCGTCCGCCGCTATCCCACCGAGGTTCGCAACGGCATCGTCTGTATCGATCTGCCTGACGGCCGGCGCCGGGTGGCCGATCGCTTTAGCGGTGGGGGACTCGAATCGGACGGGACACGTGGCCCATCGCCTTAGCAGTGCGGGAGGATACTGGTGCAGCCGGCTGCTGGTGCGAGAATCCTTTCTCGCACCCACGCTCGCGGCAATCCGTTCCCGCAACGCCGCGGGACTGGAATCCGACCGACGGCGCGTAGGATTTGACACTACTTCCCTTCGGAGCCGGGAAAAGCGTTTGGCGTCCTTGGCGTCTTGGCGGTTAGCCGTCGGTTGGCCCATGTTGACGAGACATCGCCGATGATCATCAAAATCTGCGGCATTACGCATATCGACGACGCTCGCGATGCCCTTGCGGCCGGGGCGGACTGGATCGGCCTGAACCTCGTCGGCGGTCCGCGACGAATCGACCTCAGCGCCGCAGTCGGCATCCTCTCGCAACTCGACGACCCGCCGCGGGCCGTCGTCCTCGTCGCCATCGAAAACGACGAACTTCCACCCACAACGGCCGCAATGCTCCACACCCATGCCGTCCGGCGGCTTCAACTCTATGGCCAAGTCACCCCAAAGGCCGTACGGCGACTCGCCGACGGAGGATTCGAGAGCATCCTGGTCACGCCGGCTCCCTTACACGCATCGCCGGGGGCGAGCGGCGCGGAATGTCTAGGGGCCCAAGTGCGCCGACGCCCCAAGCCGCCGCATTCATGCGTCACGCCGGAAGCGCGCGGCATAAATGCCGCGGCTCAGGACAGGACCCACAATGACGATTGGGTTGCAGCATTAGAACGGTTCCTCACCGAATACCGCGAGGGCCGGCCGGCCCATGATACGACGACGGGTCAAGGGCCCGCATACATCCTCTTCGACGCTCAGACGCCGGGCCGCCCGGGCGGTACCGGACAGACGGCGAATTGGGCGGCAATCGCCACCGCCCGCAGGGACGACCGATCGACAAACTGGCCGCCGGTGTTGCTGGCTGGTGGTTTGACGCCGGACAACGTGGCGGAAGCGATCGACGCCGTACATCCGACCGGCGTCGATGTCAGCTCCGGCGTCG
>Ga0187892_10012327_pt1 | contig 10190 bp, 7 predicted proteins | sample MA1701073metaG_FD_139345 | JGI IMG/M metagenome (GOLD analysis project Ga0187892, IMG submission 139345) | Bio-ooze microbial communities from a basaltic lava cave in the Kipuka Kanohina Cave System on the Island of Hawaii, USA - MA170107-3 metaG ...
GCGAGGGTCTTGCCGGGCGCGAGCAGATTCAGGGCGACTTCGTGGACCTGGGGGCCGGCATTCTCGACGCGGATCGTGTGCGTCCCCGCGGTGAGCGGCCCGGTGATCTCGAAGTCGTAATCCGTTTCGATGATGGTGATGTCCGCGGCCGGGTGCGGCGCGGGCGCGGCCTCGTTGGGGGCGACTTCGAAGGCGCGCACCATGCCCTTGGCGACGTGGGGGACGCCGTCCGGGCTGGGAATGAAGCACGCCATCGCGTACCGCCCTGGCGCCAGGACGGCCGTGGCGTTGCCGGTATCGCCTTGGACGATGACGCTGACGCCGATCGGGAACTTGAGCCAGCCGGGGATGGGCGCATCGGGGGCGGAGAGGAAGGGCTGGAGGTCGGCCAGCGTCTTCCCGGAGTCCAGCCGCATGACGACCATCTGATGCGGCTCCTGGCCGGTGCCGACCAGCTTGAACGTGACGAGTCCGGCCGGCACGGTGTCCGGGGCCGTGAACGCAAAATCGAGCGCCGACACGGTGACGACGGTCGCAGCCGCTTGGGCGGGTGCGGGCTTCCGGGTGCAGGCGCCGAGTGCGAAGGCTGTGCCGCACAGGAGCCAGACGGGCAAATGAGACCGCATGATCGGGTTCCTCGGGAAGTGTGGTGGCACAATTCTACGCGCGGACCGCGGGACGGCAATTTGGCTTGCGGACGCGGACGTCCGGTGCTACGCTAGCCGCCGCCCTGAGTTCCACCTTCTTCCCGGAGGGGTTCGACATGTCGCGAGCCGTGTGGCGAAGGCTCTGGCTTTCGCCGTTCCTTTCCCTGATGTTCCTTAGCCTTCCCAGACTCTCGGCGCAATCCCAGGCGACGACCGGCATCATTCGCGGCGTCGTGGTCGATCCCAATGGGTCCGCGGTGGCAGGGGCGCAGGTGCAGCTGCAGGAGACGCAGACGAACTTCCAGCGCACGGTGACGACCGATGCGAAGGGCAACTTCGCGGCGTCGCTGTTGCCGCTGGGGACGTACAACGTGACGGCCCGGGGGGTCGGGTTCAACCAGACGACCCAACGCGGGCTGCCGCTGCGCGTCGGCCAAACCGCGGAGATCCGGCTCACGCTGGCCGCGATCACGCTGCAGGCGGTCACGGTCGAGGCCGCGCAACCGGTGGTCGACCCGGCGAAGCTCGAGACCTCGGCGCGGGTTCCCACCCAGGCGGTCGCGGGGCTGCCCAACAACGGCCGCAACTACCTCAACCTCACTCTGCTCACCCCCAACGTGGCGATCGTGCAGGGGCCCGACGGGGACGAACTGACGGTGTCGGGGCAGCGCGGCATCCACAACAACGTGTCCGTCGACGGCGCCGACTTCAACAACCCGTTCTTCGGCGAGCAGCGTGGCGGGCAACGGCCCGCGTTCACCTTCAATCTCGATGCCGTGCAGGAAATGGTGGTCGTGAGCCAGGGGGCGAACGCGGAATTCGGGCGTTCGTCGGGCGGGTTCGTCAACGTGATCACCAAGTCCGGAACCAACGAGCTGTTCGGCACGGTGCACTATTTCGGAAAGTTCGACGCGCTCTCGGGCAGTCCCTCGCACACGCCCAGCGGCGGCGGCCCGGTGCAGACGTTCGAGCCGGACTTCAAGCAGCACCAGTTCGGTTTCACCCTGGGCGGCCCGCTCAAGCGGGATCGCGCGTTCTTCTTCGTCGCCTTCGACATGCAGCTGTATGACGAAGTGAAGCAGCGCACCCGGCCGCAGAGCGCGGCGCTCGATTCGCTGCGACAGTGGATGGACACCGCGTTCGGCGGTGCCCTGCAGGGGGACTTCGGTCCGATCTCGCGTACCAACGACGCCCGGGCCCTGCTGGGCAAGCTCGATTTCCGGTTGTCGGAGCGTCACAACCTCTCGCTCAAGTACAACTACACCTGGTCCGAGCAGCAGAACGGGACCTTCGACGTCGATACCTGGGCGGCCAGCGCCAACGGGCTCGAAAAGGACAACTCCAACGCCGTGAACGGCAGCCTGGTGTCGTACCTGTCCTCGCAGGCGTCGAACGAGTTCCGGTTCCAGTATTCCCGCGAGGACCGCCCGCGACCCTACGTCGGCCCGCGCACCACGGCACTCGGCCCCGATCCCACCGGCACCGGCAATCGGCCGTTCCCCGACGTGGCCATGGACTTCGGCAGCGGGTTCCGGTTCGGCATGCCGTTCTTCCTCCCGATCGACTATTACGACACGCGCATCCAGCTGCTCGACAACGTGTCGATCGCGCGGGGCGATCACTTCTTCAAGTTCGGCGTGGAGTGGAACCGGGTCGAGTCGGTGCAGACCTTCATCGGGTTCGCCAACAGCCGCTACATCTTCAGCTCGGTGACGGGGTTCCTGAACTACGTCGCCAACGACTCGCTGTACGTGGAATGCTCGGACGGCAGCACGAGCCTCACCGCCACCTGCCCGGTGGGAACCACCATCACCGGCCCGGTGCTGTTGTATCTGCAGCAGGCCGGCGTAGGTCGCACCGTGCGGGACGCGGGCACGCAAAAGATTCCGCAGAACGAATTCGCCGTGTACCTGCAGGACACGTGGAAGCCCGATCCTCGCTGGACGATCAACTACGGGCTGCGCTGGGAGGCGCAGATCGAGCCCGATCCGATCACGCCGCCGGCGCAGGTGTTCTACGCGCCGTGGATCGATTCCACGGTGGTCAATGCCGTGGGCTCGTTCACGTTCCCCTCGGACGGCACGATTCCATCCGATAAGAAGATGTTCCAACCACGGCTGGCGGTGGCGTTCGATCCCGACGGCAGCGGTCTCCAGGTGTTCCGCGCCAGTGCCGGCCTGTACTACGCGCGCATTCCGGGCCTCAACCTGGCGTCGAGCCGCAGCACCAACGGCTCGGTGGGCGCGACGCTGTTCGGTTCGAGCGGCACGGTGGGGTTCCTGCCGCCACCCTCGTTCCCGAACCTGTTCCCGTCGAACATTGCGCCCGCGGCGGTCGCGTTCCCCGACGTGTTCGTGTTCGACCGGAACTTCCGCAATCCCCGCACCTTCAGCGCGACCGTGGCCTACGAGCGGCAGATCGGAAACACGTTCGGCCTGTCGCTGAGCGCGACGCACGCGCGCACCGATTTCCTGACGCGGTTCATCAACCGCAATCACGCGGTGTTCGGCTCGCCGTTCGGGTCCGGCCCGACCGCGCTGAGCGCCCTGACCTCGGTCGAGGCGATCGGGAAGTCGCGCTATAACGGGGTCACCATCGGTCTCAAGCGCGTGCTCGACCCCAACCTGCAGTTCGAGGCCAACTATACCCTGTCGTTCGACAAGTCGGACGACGACAACGAGCGCGATCCGTTCACCGCGCGCTACGCCAGGCCCGACTCGCTGCAGGCGGACTATGGCTGGAGCGACCGCGATCAGCGCCACCGCTTCAACGGCTGGCTGCTCGCGGAGGTGGCCGGCTTCTACCTGAACAACCGCGTGAGCATCGCCTCGGCGCAGCCCGTCTCGGCGAGCTGCGGTCCCAGCCCGTTCAGCCCGTTCGCGCCTCCGGCCGGTCAGCGGGCGACCAGCCCGGCGGACCGGAATTGCGCCAACGGCAGCGTGCTGCAACGCAACACGCTGCGCAAGGACAACGCCTACTTCTCGTGGGATATCCGGGTTTCCCGCTCGATCCCCATCGGGCGTCCGGGGCAGGAGCTGGAAGCCATCGTGGAAGTCTTCAACGTCCTCGGGCGGGACAACTTCAAGGATCCGGCCTACGGCGGCCTGTTGTTCAACTTCGACGGCACGATCCGCTCGGGCCTGGGCGATCCGCGGCAGCTGCAGGTGGGAGCGCGGTGGTCGTTCTAAACGACTGACGGTAGAGGGCGGCGTTCGTCCGCCCTCTACCGCCGTCTCAGCAGCACTACCCCGGCCATCCGCCGGAACTCCTCCCGCGTCTTCTTCGGGTACAGTTTGCCGAGCAGGTTCCAGAACTTGGCGAATGGCATCGTCCGGTTGAGCCGGATCGATTCCTCCCAGTTCGATCGGAACTCGGCCTCGGCCCATCCCAGCGGCTCGAAGAAGGCGGTGCCTTCGGGCGGCGCGAACTTGAACGGGGCGCCGCCGGCGCGCAGGCTCGGGCCCCAGCTGCGCTCGAGCATCTTGATGAGGCGCGGCATGGCGGTATCGGTCAACCACCAAGCAAGAGGCGCACAGCCGTGCAGGTCCCGTGCGAGCGCCGCCACCTGATCCCGCTCGAGATAGATCAACAGCCCCTCGGTGATCACCAGCGCTGGCGCCGGACCCGTGGCGACCCGCGCCAGCACCGCGCGCCGAGCACCCTCGTCGGCCAGGTCGGCCGGGATCCACTCGAGCGCGCAGCGAGGCGTCTCACGGGCGAGGGCGTCTCGCTTGTACTGCTGCATGGCCGGGAGATCGACGTCGATCCAGCGAAGGCTGGGCGGCACCGCGAGGCGGTACGCGCGCGCGTCGAGTCCGGCGGCGAGATTGAGCACCGTGCGGACCCCGTCGCGGGCGATGGCGCGCTGGATGATCTCGTCCATCACGGCAGTGCGCACAATCATCGGCCAGGCGAATTGCCGGGCTTTCGGCATGGTGCGCAGGATGTCGTCGCCGCGCGGTCCCGCGAGCCGGCGCGCGAACGGATCGTGAAACAACGCATCGGGACGATCCGACTCCATGGCGCGGTACATCGCGACCCAGTTGGCGGTGTCCGAGACGTGCGCGATGGGCGAGGCCATGCCGCCAACATAGCGAGGTCGGGGCGCGGCGCGTTATCGTTTCGCACATGACGGAGAGCGCGCTTCCGATCCCGCGGCGTCGCTTCGGCGAAACCGCGCGCGACGACCTGTGGTGGCTCACTCCGGTCGTCGTCTTCTTGGTACTCGCGTCGTTCGTCGTGTACGCCACCTGGGCCGCATTCCAGGGCGATCACTACCGCTTCGGGCCCTACCTTTCGCCGTTATACTCGCCGGAGCTGTTCGGCTCGGCCCATGCCTGGTTCGGCGCCAAGCCCGCCTGGTGGCCCGCGTGGCTCCCCTGGTCTCCGGCGCTGCTCATTCTCTGGGCGCCGGGCGGCTTCCGGTTGACGTGCTATTACTACCGCGGGGCGTACTACAAAGCATTCTGGGCCGATCCACCGGCCTGCACCGTCGGGGAGCCGCGCTCGGCGTATCGCGGTGAGCGATCCTTCCCGTTGATCATTCAAAACGTACACCGGTACTTCCTCTATCTAGCGCTTCCGTTTCTCCTGATTCTGTCCTGGGACGTGTGGGAGGCCCTCTGGTTCACGGACCAGGCCGGCGCGACCCACTTCGGGATCGGCGTGGGGACGCTCGTGCTGGCTCTCAACGTGGTGCTGCTCGGTGGTTACACGCTGAGCTGCCACTCGCTGCGCCACCTGGTGGGCGGCGGGCTGGATCTGTTATCGGGGCGTCCGGTACGGCGCCGCCTCTATGCGTGCGTCACGTGTCTCAATCGGCGCCACATGAACTGGGCGTGGTTCAGCCTGGTGTGGGTCGCCTTCGCCGACCTGTACGTGCGCCTCTGCTCCATGAGCATCTGGACCGACCTGCGGCTCCTGTGACGGCCACTCCCGAGCGTATCGCCTACGACGTGCTGGTCATCGGCGCCGGGGGCGCGGGGCTGCGCGCCGCCATTGCCGCCTCGGCCGCGGGCGCGAAGGTCGGGGTCGTGTGCAAGTCGCTCCTGGGCAAGGCGCACACCGTGATGGCCGAAGGAGGCGTCGCCGCCGCGCTCGCCAACGTCGACGACCGCGACAGCTGGCGGGTTCATTTCGCCGACACCATGCGCGGCGGGCAGTATCTGAACGATTGCCGCATGGCGGAGCTGCACGCCAAGGAAGCGCCCGATCGCGTGCGCGAGCTCGAAGCCTGGGGAGCGCTCTTCGACCGGACGCCGGACGGCCGCATCCTGCAGCGCAACTTCGGCGGCCACGCCTACCCCCGACTCGCCCACGTGGGCGATCGCACCGGGCTCGAAATGATTCGCACGCTGCAGGACCACGGCGTGCACGCAGGGATCGCCTTCCATATGGAGTGCACCGTCATCCGCCTGCTCACCGACGGCGGGCGGATCGCCGGGGCGTTCGGGTACGATCGGGAACGGGGACGGTTTCAGGTGTACGGGGCGACCGCCGTGGTGCTGGCGACCGGTGGGGTCGGCCGTGCCTACCGGATCACGAGCAATAGCTGGGAGTACACCGGAGACGGACACGCCCTCGCCTACGACGCCGGTGCCGAGCTCGTCGACATGGAATTCTTGCAGTTCCATCCGACGGGCATGGTCTGGCCGCCCAGCGTCCGCGGCATTCTCGTGACCGAAGGTGTCCGCGGCGAAGGCGGCATTCTCACCAACAAGGACGGCCGCCGCTTCATGTTCGACGACATCCCACCCGCCTACAAGAATCAGACAGCCGACAACGAGGACGAAGGCTGGCGCTACACGCAGGGAGACAAGGGCGCGCGTCGTCCCCCCGAGCTCCTGACGCGCGATCACGTCGCCCGCTGCATCAACCGGGAAATCAAGGCGGGACGCGGATCCCCGCACGGCGGCGTGTTTCTCGATATCGCCTGGATCAAACGCCGGCTTCCCAACGCCCCGGAGCATATCAAGCGCAAGCTGCCGGGGATGTATCATCAGTTCAAAGAGCTGGCGGGCGTGGACATTACCGAGCAACCGATGGAGGTGGGTCCGACGACCCACTACATGATGGGCGGGGTGCGTGTGGACGCGGAGTCCCAGATGTCCACGGTGCCGGGGTTGTTCGCCGCGGGCGAATGCGCGGCCGGGCTGCATGGCGCGAACCGGCTCGGCGGCAACTCGCTGTCGGACCTTCTGGTCTTCGGCAAGCGCGCCGGGGAGTACGCGGCGCGGTTCGCGCGCGAACACGGGGAGGCCCGCATCGACGACGTCCAGGTCGCCGCCGCCAGCCGGCGGGCGCTGGCTCCGCTCGAGCGGTCGGGGTCCGCCGACGGGGCTGGGCCCTACCAGATCCAGCACGACCTGCAGGGCATGATGCAGGACCTGGTGGGGATCGTGCGAACCGGGGCGGAAATCGAGCGCGCCCTCGCCGGGCTGGAGGCCCTGCGCGCGCGCGCCGACCGAGTCGGCGTGACTGGCAACCGTGAATACAATCCCGGCTGGCACACGACGCTCGATCTGCGCCACTTGCTCATCGTCAGCGAAGCGATCGCGCGCTCGGCGCAGGAACGCACCGAGAGCCGCGGCGCGCACTTTCGTGAGGACTATCCCGCCAAGGACGCATCGCTCGGGAAGGTGCGCATCGTGGTCACACAGGGTGCGGACGGCCGCATGGCGCTCACGCGCGTCCCGGTCCCGCCCATCCCGCCCGAGTTGCAGCGCGTGATCGAGGAGATGAAGTAATGAACCAGGCGACGTTTCGCATCTGGCGCGGCGACGCGGCCGGCGGCGGGTACACGGACTACCGGACCGCCGTGGGCGAGGGGATGGTGGTGCTGGACGCCGTGCACCAGATCCAGGCGGAGCAGGCGCCCGACCTGGCGGTCCGATGGAACTGCAAGGCCGGTCGCTGCGGCAGCTGCTCGGCGGAAGTGAATGGGATGCCGAAGCTGATGTGCATGACGCGGCTCGAGACCTTGCCGCTCGAGCGCCCCGTGACCCTCGAGCCGATGCGCGCCTTCCCGCGCGTCAAGGACCTGGTCACCGACGTGTCGTGGAACTATCGGGTGAAAGCGAGCATTACTCCGTTTACGCCGCGGCCACCCGACGCGGCCGACGGGACCTGGCGCATGCAGCAGGCCGACGTCGACCGGGTGATGGAATTCCGCAAGTGCATCGAGTGCTTCCTGTGCCAGGATGTGTGTCACGTGCTGCGCGATCATCACCTGCACGAGGGATTCATCGGGCCGCGGTTCCTGGTGCACGCGGCGGCGCTCGAAATGCATCCGCTCGACACGGCGGACCGCACGAAGGAGCTGCGCGGCGCGCACGGCATCGGCTACTGCAACATCACCAAGTGCTGCACCACCGTTTGTCCCGAGAACATCACCATCACCGACAATGCCATCATCCCGTTGAAAGAGCGCGTCGCGGATCGGGCCTACGACCCGATCCAGAAACTGCTGCGGCTCATCGGCGTGTCGAGCTGAGGATCGAGGAGGTGCGATGGCTGTCCTGAAACGGATCTCGCGCGACGGCATCGAGCGGGCCCTCGAGAAAGCCGAGCGCTACCGGTTGCTGAACGAGCCGAGTGACGCGGAAAGCATCTGTCAGGACATTCTGGAGGTGGAACCGGACAACCAGCGCGCGCTCGTGGTTCTGTTGCTGTCACGAACGGATCAGTTTCAACTGGCCCGTGGGGCATCCGTCGCCGCGGCGCGGGAAGTTCTCCCCAAACTCACCAGCGAGTACCAGCGCGCGTATTACGCCGGGATCATCTGCGAGCGCTGGGCCAAGGCGCGTCACACGCGCGGCGCACCGGGCGGGGGCGCCACCGTCTACCATTGGCTGCGCGAGGCGATGGAATGGTACGAACAGGCCGAGGCGCTCCGGCCCGCCGGGAACGATGACGCGCTGCTCCGCTGGAACGCGTGCGCGCGGATGGTGGAGCGGTTTCCCGACGTGCAGCCCGGTCTCGATGACCGAACCGAGGTGATGCTGGAATGACGGCGTGACCAACCTCGGTCGCTGGGCCGTGCTCGGCAGTGGCCCCGGGGCGGCGCTGCTCATCTGGATGGCTCCGAACCCCGCCGCGCTGTCGGAGGCCGCTCAGCTGATCGCTGGGCTCGCCGTGTGGATGGCGCTGTGGTGGCTCACCGGCGCGATCCCGCTGGCCGCCACGGCGCTGCTCCCTCTGGTCGTCCTGCCGCTGGCCGGGGGGATGGCGGTGGAGGAGGTCGCGCGGCGCTACGCCGACCCGATTGTCTTCCTCTTCATGGGCGGGTTCTTTCTCGCCGCGGCGAGCGCGCGGTGGGGGCTGCACCAGCGGCTCGCGCTGGCCGTGATCGGCGTGGTGGGAACCGACGCCGCCCGGGTAGTGCTCGCCATCATGCTGGCGACGGGTTTCCTGAGCATGTGGATCTCGAACACGGCGACCGCCGCCATGATGCTCCCGATCGTCATGGCGTTGATCGAGCTGGCGCGGCGCGAGGCGCCGAGCCAGGCACAGCCGTTCGGGACGGCCCTGATTCTGGGGATGGCCTACGCGGCGTCGATCGGCGGCGTGGCGACCCTCATCGGCACGCCGCCCACGGCGATCTTTGCCGCGGCGGCTCGAGATGCGGCCGGGCGTCCGATCGGATTCGCCGAGTGGATGGCCGTCGGCCTTCCCATCGCCGCGGTCATGCTCGCGGCGTGCTGGCTGCTGCTCGTCCGAGTGCAGTTTCGCCTGCGCGGGCCGCTCGGTGGTCTCGCCACGCTGGTCGCGGAGCAGCGCGCCGCGCTCGGACCCTGGACCGCCGGCCAGCGCGTGACGGTGACCGTCCTCGCCGCCACGGCGCTCGCGTGGGTGCTGCGGGAGCCGAAGGCGCTCGGCGGCGTGTCGGTCCCCGGTCTCACGAGCCTGCTGCCCGGCATTACCGATGCCGGGATCGCGATCACGGCGGCGCTGGTGTTGTTCGCCGTGCCCGTGAGCCGCGGGGAGCGCCGCTTCGCGCTCGACTGGGAGACCGTGATGGGAATCCCCTGGGGCGTGCTGCTGCTGTTCGGTGGCGGGCTCGCGCTGGCGACGGGGTTCGAAACGAGCGGACTGGCCGCGTGGCTCGGCGGCCGGCTCGAGGGTTTGCGTGGGGCCGCGCCGGTGCTCGTGATCGGCGCCGTCACGCTGTTCTTCGTGTTCCTCACCGAACTGACGTCCAACACCGCGACCGCAGCCATGGCGATGCCGCTCGTCGCCTCGCTGGCGCCCGCCCTCGGCGCCGATACCGTGGGGTTGATGGCCGCGACGGCGCTGGGATCCTCGTTTGGCTTCATGTTGCCGGTCGGAACGCCGCCCAACGCGCTCGCCTACGGGACCGGGGCGGTGACGGCGAAAGAGATGGCGCGGGCCGGGTTCTGGCTCGATCTCGCTGGTGTGGTGGTAGTCACGACCGCAATCGTGCTCTGGCGCTGAGAAAGGACATGCCATGACGTCGCGTCGAATTCTCGTCCCGGTGCTCGCCCTCGCGGCCTGCGCTCCCAGTGCCCGTCCGCCGGGGGCCCC
>Ga0187892_10012328_pt1 | contig 10189 bp, 16 predicted proteins | sample MA1701073metaG_FD_139345 | JGI IMG/M metagenome (GOLD analysis project Ga0187892, IMG submission 139345) | Bio-ooze microbial communities from a basaltic lava cave in the Kipuka Kanohina Cave System on the Island of Hawaii, USA - MA170107-3 metaG ...
CTCATGTCATCGGCAATCTGACGAAGAGCTGTCCCAAGTTCCATTGGCATGATAGTCCCTTTCGTTATTGGGAATGACTTGGTCCCGATTCAACAGGCAACCGGGCAGTTTTTTTTACTTGATCGCTCCAGTATGCTGCTGATAGCCGCTGCTAGTTGGTTTGCCTCACAGAGCATCTTCATTAGGTCGTGGTCGTCCATCGCCTTCAGCATGGCGATCTGGTTGCATTGGGTGTCGTTGTAGCACTTAAATACGAACTTGTGTTGCGACTTCATTTTGGTCTCCTTTGGTTGGGAATGGTTTCGCTCGGTAATAAGCGGTTTGCCCCAAGCTCATTCGGCAATTGGTCGGCGGTTTTCCAACAAAATTTTGGCCTGACGTGATCGTCTTAATGTGGTCGTGCATGATCTGACGTCAGTTCCGCCTCGAGCCGGTTGAACACGTCCAGGTCGTTGTCTTGCGGCCCTCCGTCCAGGGTGGCAGAGATCACTCCCTGCTTGGATTGAAGGAGTTGAAGTAATGTCGCCTCGATCGTATTGGCTGCCACCAGATAATAGGCTCGGGACGGACGTTCCTGGCCCATACGATTTAATCGTCCTTCGGCCTGGGAATGTGCTCCAGGCGTCCAGGCCAGTTCGACAAAGGCGCACGTCTGGGCAATCTGCAGCCCGTCCAGCCCGACGCCGGCGGCCTTGATATTCCCGATAAACACTCGCGTCCGGCTGTCGTTGCGGAACTGGCGGATGGCCTGTTGTCGTTCGTGCCGATTGCATTCTCCCGTGATGACCACGGATTTCGCGCGACTGCCCTTTTGCAGGGCCGCGGCGCACTTGCGGTGCCAGCAGAACAGGACGAGTTTCTCATTGCTCTCCTCCAGCATCTGGTTCACCCACTCCAGCACGGCTGGCAGCTTGAGGCGTGCCGCAAGCTGTTTCAGGTGCGACATAAGTCGCAGTCGGTCTGCTTGGTGATTTCCATTCGTTTTGTTGTATCCGGCACTCTTTGCCCAATCCAGAAACCCGCGTTCCGCGCGTCGATAGAGGCCGGGATCGGACAGCGGCAGCACTCGGACGTGCCTGGATTGTCTTGGCAGTTCAGAGAGTACATCCCGCAGCCGGCAGCGGATCATGACGTCCTGGACCAGCTCTCGGTGCAGCACATCCAGGTGCCTGGCTCCCTTGAATTCCCACCGCCCGAACACCAGACGCGGGTTACAGAACCGCTCACCAAAACTCCAGCGGCTGGTATACAGGTCGGGACGCAGGATGCTTAGTCCGGGCCAGAGTTCAATAGGCCGGTTCAACAGCGGCGTGCCGGACAGCATCAGGATATTAGGTATTGCATCGCATAGTTTGCGCACGGCCTTGGTGCGCTTGGCAGTATGGTTTCCAAGGTTCTGGATCTCGTCGATGACCACGAGTCTGGGTTCCAGGCTGCGCAGCCAGTCAATCCAGTACGGCAGGATGTCGAAATTGATAATGGCGATCTTGAGAGGGCCGTGCAGTCCGGCTTGTGTGGGAGGGGTGCGGGTATCCAGGATCGTAGCTTGCAGGCCCAGATGAGCCATTGTCTCTTGTTCCCAGTGGTGCTTGACCGAGGCCGGGCAGACCACAATTGCCGGAAGAATGTCTGGGTGCCTGCGAACGAGCTCCAGGGCTGTCACGGTTTTGCCGAGGCCGATGTCAAATGCCAGCAGGGCGCGGTAGTTCAACGGCCCCTCGATTCGGTCGACCGCGTGCCGTTGGTAGTTTCGTAGGGCTATCATAGAGAGGCGGCCGCGCATGGCCTTTTCCTTGGATGGGGTCAACCCACGAGAATGCGGCCTCTGTTGATGGGAATAAGATCACGCAGGTTCATGAGTGCATTGAACAGCGGTTTACGAATCATGACCTTGCCCTCCAGCCCTTGAGCGAGAAAGCCCTCCTTGCCGCTTAGAGGCAGGACACTCTGGTGGTGCCCCGTGCCAGCAAGAGCGAGGGTCTTCAATCCATCCTCGCAAAGCTCTCCCGTGGGCACTTCCAAGACGACCTGTTGCCAGAACCAATCGTCAGGGTCGTGTCGGCGCTTGCTGCCGCATCGGAGGTATGGATCTTTGGAGAGGGCCTTGAGAAGCGGCCCCATGTTCTTGTGGGTAATGATACGGGGTAGTTGCATATGGTACTCCTTGAACAAAATCCTGGCCTCACGATTATTGCAATGTGGCCGGGCATGGCCTAAAATAGCATATGTCGTGGCCGCGCATGGCCTACAGTAGTGCGACGGTAATCTCGCGGAATGACTCATGAATCCGCTCGGCGGTCCAGCCCAGTGATTCGGTCAGGTACTGGCTGAGTCGTTTCTGATTGCGGGACGGCGTCCCATCAAACAGCACGCTTTGCAGTTCCTGGGGGGTTTCTCGTATCAGTTCCAGGACCGTGCCGGCATCAGCCGACAGGCCCTCCGCAAATTGGCTGAGGGACCAGGCATCCTCTTGGCAGGGAACATCCTCCAAGTCAGAACAGAACAGGACTTTCCTTCGCCGCCTACGGTCCCTGACGAGTTGCCGCCAGACTACATGGGCCATCCAAGTGCTGAACCTGGCGCGGCTGCTATCGAAGGTGGGATGCAGATAGGCGTGCATGAAATGGTAATTCGCATCGGCGATCAGTTCGTCGATGTCCCCGCCAAATCGTCTGTGGAAGTCCCAGGCGATCTTGCGGAGTAAATCCGCGACTTCGTGGTAGGTGTCCGCGCAGGCAGTGGGGGCTAGAGTTGCCATTGAAACCTCTTGTGGTTAGGTCGCGCTATTCTAGGCCAGATGTAAAAAACGGCGGGAGGGGCCACCCCCTCCCGCCGCCCACAAGGTAGCTCGCGCATGGCGAGCCGAGATTCGGAAGCGCTGTAATGTGGTCGCGCGTGACCGAAGTGTACGGCATCCTCGTGGTTCTTGTGTCATGTCAATATAGCATGAGTGATGTCGTTGGTGCTAGTCGTAACCCGCTGATCGGGATACTACAACTCGAGCGCGGCGTATTCCTCCGCGCATGCCGGGTGCGGTTTGTGGCCGTTTCGCACCAGCCAGCGCGCCGCAGCGTCATTGTCGATTTGCATGTACATGTCTTGGACGTGCTGGTAGGCGCTGGTCTGCTCCAGCACCCACAAGCCACTGGCCGTGCGGTACAGGCATTCGTGGTCCCATTGCGAGCCTGTAGCGACCGAGATGTGGTTGTGGCCGTTCCAATACGTGTCCTCATCAAAGGACTTGGCCGTGTCCAAGTCGAACCAGCGGCCATCAGGCAGTGTTCTGCGTTTCATGGTCATTCTCCTTTCGTACCGGGTGGGGTCGCGAATTTAGCCGCATCCAGCAGGTCCGCGAATTCCTGCCAGTAGTTGTCATTCCACGGCTGGCACTCCCAGCCGTGCTCGGTGCGGCGAATCTCGCGACCAGTGTGCGGAACAGTGATGGTGTCTGCCGAGTCAATTCCCTCGGCATAGTGCCAACCCAATGCAGCGAACTGTCGTTCTCGATCTGTCATACTTGCATTCTCCTTAGTAGTGGGAGTATTCTGAGCGGGCAAGCGGGGCGCGCGGTCTTCAAGAGAGCATTGACCCTGACCGTCGTCTTGGGAGTCTCCTTGGTATGCGCGGTGATCAGTTGCTGCGATGCTCCGGCGCGCAGGGCGACCTTCTTCCATGCGACTACGTCGGAAGTGTAGCGACTGACGGTCGCCCGGAACCATCGTCCGTCGATGGCTTCCCTGCCGGAGTCCTTGAGCATGTCCTCCAGGTTCGCGGCAATCTTGGCCAGCCGCGACATCCTGGCGCGTACTCGACCCAGAGCGTCCACGGCGTCTTCGATAGTGCGTATCATGGTCTTTCTCCTTATCGTGTTAGGGTGCGACGTTACCACACAAGGACATCGCACTGGATTCAATTTCATGGTCGGTCGTCTTGTGTGTCAGTTTCATTCTCGTTCTCCTTGTGTTAAGCCCGGTTTGCCCCTAGCTCATTCGGCAACCGGGCCAAAGTTTTCCAACAAAATTCCGGTCTCACGGTCACTCTCTAGATTCGCATGTTTACTCCCCGTAGAGGAACTCGCTTATTTCAGGTTCCAGACCATCCAACCACTCCATTTGCTTGTCGGTCAGTTGCTTCGTCGCACCCGTGCGCTCATGCAATAACTCACCCTCGCCTACTGCGCACCAGTACGTGGAAGCGTAGCGATCACGAGCGCCATCAAAGCAAACCATTGCGGGTGTGCCTTGGCCTGGGTCGTTGGGGAACACTTGCGACTTGTCTAACTCAACTCGCAAGCTGCCATTACGGTAGGTCTTGGTTTGGCTCATAAGTCCCTGCCAATTTCTTTTCCAACAAAATTCCGGCCTCACGTGCTTGCGATTTCCCGTAGCGCCGCGCAGACTTGCTCTTCCGTGCGATCTGCCGCGTCGTTCGAGTTACTAATCCTTCCATACCCCGCCAGCCGCTTCGACCAGTTCCTGGCCAAGCTGCCTGCGGTATTTCGTGGCCAGCCGCCGGGCCAGCACAGCCTGCCGTTTCGTCAGCGACGGCTGGCTGGCCAGTGACTTGCCGATATACGTGTCGATCTTGTTGAAGCCGCGATCGTCAAGGGTCAGTGCCCCGTCGCACTGGCCGGCCAGGATGCGCATGCACAAGTGCGCAGCCAGCACTTGCTCGTCGGTCATGGTATTCGCTTGGGCCACTACTTCCGCCAGAGGGATATCGACCGTGGTAGGCTGCTCGCGAGACAAGAGGACGTCCGTGCCGGTTTCCGGCGGCGCGTCCAGGGCCTGACGAATGACTCGCTGCTTCTCCACAAGCGACCGGGCCATTGTGGCGTCCAGGGAACCCTCCAGGACCAGATACTGGACCAGGACGCACTCGGTCTGGCCGATGCGGTGCGCCCGGTCGGCGGCCTGCTCCATGTTGCCAGGCACCCAGTCCATCTCCGCGAATACCACGTGGGAGCTTTTGGTGAGGGTAATCCCCACGCCAGCGGCCTGGATGTTGCCGATGAACAGGTCGAACTTCCCGGCCTGGAAGTCGTCCACCGCCTGCTGCCGGGCGGCCATTGGCGTGTCGCCTGTGAGCGTGACGCAGCGTCCCTCGAACGATCGGGCGATCGAGTCGATGACATCGTGGTGGTGAGCGAAGCAGAGGACAGGCCCGCCACTTTCCAGGGCCGTATCCAAATGCTCCACAACGTAGGGAATCTTGGCTAAGGCGGTCTCGTGCCGCACGGCGCTCATCTCCGTGAAGGAGGCTAGGATGCCCCTGCGCAGGGCCCGCACCGCCTGTTCATACTCGCCGGGATTGTCGCTCGCCTTGGCCAGTTCCACCGCTGCCTGCAGCGCCAGGATACGCTCCTCGTGGGCCTGCATGGCGGCCAGCTCATTGGCGACGGCCTTGACAGCGCCGTTGGCCGGCAGTTCGATGACCTGATATTGCTTGGGCGGGAGTTCGGCCAGCACCTCCGACTTCAGACGGCGGATCATGAATCGACCTCTGAGGGACTGTTGCAGAGCCGGGAGATTGCTGGAGCCATTAAAGTCCCAGCCGTACCCGTTGTGCTTCGCGGCACAGTACTTCTTGGCAAAGCCCATGCGAGAGCGACCCAGACCTTGGGGATCGGCATACGCCAGGAACGTATACAGTTCGATGGGACGGTTCAAGATCGGCGTGCCGGTCAGGGCCAGTAATCTCTTGGTGTTGATGGGCGGGACGCGCTTGGCGGTGTCCTTGCTCCACTTGCCGAAGACGGCCTGGGTGCGTTTGGCCTCGTGGTTCTTGAGCTTGTGGGATTCGTCCAGGATCACCAGGTCATACGGTCCGTGCCGGTCGATGGCGGGACGGTGCTTTTGCACCACGTCGTAGTTGATGATGCTGATATCCGCAGGCTGCCAGTCCTCTTTCCCGCCGCCGTTCGTGATGCCAATCGTCATGGGTCGGACTAGCCACTTGGTGAGTTCTCGCTGCCAGTTGATCCGCAAGCTGGCCGGACAGATCACGAGTACTTTGCGGATGTCGGGGCAATAGTTGATAATCCCTATGGCAGATATCGTCTTTCCCAGCCCCATGCTGTCCGCAATCAACACGGCCCGATTCCCCTCACGAAAGAGATCGATGGCGTACATGACCCCGGCCTTCTGGTAGCCCAGATACTCCAGGCCGTCGGGCTTGGGAATCTCGACCGCTGAGTCGGTGGCGCGGCTGGCCTGGGCCGTGGCTTGTTCGACATTGCCGACAGGCAGCCACCACGTGGCCTCCCATTGTCCGTCACGGTCTTTCCCGCAAGATACTCCGGCCTCTTTCAAGACGCTCTTGCCGGCCCGCCAGGCATCCCAGAACTGTTCCGTGGGACGGGCGGTGCGCAGGTTGCGCGGTCCGAGTCTGGTGTCCACTCGTTTGGGCGGTGACCAGGGGAGTAGCTGTTCGATGTTGATGGTGGTCATGGGGTGTTTCCTTGTGTTTGATCTATTCTGAACACCTTGCAGCCGCGATAGCGACCTCTTCGCAACTGCGTAGTGTGAGTGACTTCGTGTCGTGCGGACCCATTCGATTTGCCCTCTCAATGGCCAGTAGCCACGCCTTATGTACTTGGCTCTCGAAGCCGTCAGTCGCAACGTGCACCACGAACTTGTAGGTGTCGTTGAAATCAGAAACACGGATGAAATGAAAGCAGAAGAGTTTTGCGGGCATCTTGTGTGTCATTTTCGGACTCCTTAGTTAAGAATTAACATGGCTCTGACTAGCAACGCATGCTCGTCCCGGACAAACGCGAACGGATCTACTGGCTTTGGTCTCTTGTCAACCACCACCCCAGATGTAAAAAGCGACCGGTTCCGTCCGTCCTTCCAAGTCGATCACTTGCACTTCCTTTGCCAGATCGGCACGGATGTCATAGTCCTCATAATCACTGAGCTGCCTGAGCAACTCGGCTTTGGCTTCTTCGAGATCGTGCGCCACGGCAAACATCATGCCGCTGGTATAGTCTCTTAGCACGTCCTTCCAAACGAATAGTTTCATGTTCCTGTCCTTTCGTTTTGGTTGTTTGCCCCAAGCTCATTCGGCAACCGGGCCAAAGTTTTCCAACAATTTTCCGGGCTGACGTCTGCCCGTTCTCCTAATTGTGAAGTGCTCGATACCTCTCGTCGCTTGTGATCAAGGCTTGTACTGCCGCCTCAAGTGACATAGGTCGATCACTGCGCATGCGAAGCACGGCGTCAATGAACGGCTGGAGGCTCCGGGCAATCACGACATCGCTGGCATTCTCCCCAACTGTGCCGCGCGTCATGTCGACGACCAGATCAATGAGGGTGTTCTTGCTCAGCTTCTCCAATGCATAGGACAGGTGACGGGACGCCAAAACACACGACTTGCCGGCCATAGGTTCTTTCCTTTCTCATTCACAGGGGCTGGCATGGCGTTCCAGCATCAGGTTCACCGATCCACGGATGACCTGGTTGTCGTCGACGTAGATCAGTACCTCATGGCGAGCGCCGTGCTCTACGAATTTCACATCCAATACGATCAGATCCTCCAGGCCCATGCAGTTAATCCGGTCATTGGGCCTGACATCCTGGAAGCGAATAGTTTGCATCATGATCGGCTCCTCTCTTCCTCTTCCTCTTCATCCAGCATCCGATCCCATTCCTGCTGGTAGACGATGCGATGATCGTCGGTGTACTCGTCCCACTTGGGCCGGGTCGGCTCGGTCTCCCACTTGGGCCGGGTCGGTTCAGGCGACCACGACCGAGGGGAAGCGGGTACATGCGATGAGATGCAAATCTGACCCCAATTCTGATGTCGATACCAGGACGTCCGGAAGTCATCCGGGTCGGGGGCCAGCTCGCGCGTCTCCATTTCAAGCTGCGTGGTCAGGGTAATGACCGCCGCATTGTTCTCGTGCATCTCGCGCAGGTCTTTCCCCGGTAGGGCCTGGTAGCGACTGCCAAAGTACACGCCGTACTTGACCTGGCTGGCGAATACCGGGTTGCCTCGTTTGGCGACCACCAGCCGGATGGGCTTTCTCCAGAGTGCCAGGATCGCCAGCGGTCCGTGGCTGGCGTTGATCGCCTCCACCACGTTCGTCAGGTTGCAGCCGCGTCCCTTGATCAAGTGGCACAGCACCTCCGTGTCACACTCCGTGGCACGAGTCAGCCCCACGCCCAGAGTGAAGTGGTTGCGAATCACGCCGTTATGGACCAGCGCGCCCTTGCCGCAGGGATGCGGGTGATTGTTCCGATTGTCATCCGCTGCGCCATGCGTGGCCCAGCGACAATGTCCGATCAGGGCCACCGCATCGCGGGCACGATCCAGATCGTCCAGGTTGGCGGATGCCGGGCCGGGTCGTTTGAAGACGTGCATTTTCCCGTCCGCGCCGATCCAGGCGAATCCAAAGGCGTGATTGCCGCGAATTTCCGTATCGCGAGCGACGCGCTTGGCAATCGCCAGGTCAATGGGTCGGCCTTGCTTACTGATGAATCCAAAGATACCGCACATAGAGAATCTCCTTGTGAGAGTGAGTCTTACACAGAAGGGTCGGGATCAGAGGAATCGTGCGCCATGTCAAACAGGCGCTGGTCATACTTGCGAGCCATCTTTCTGAGGATGGCCTTCACCGCAAGCACGTCCGCCTGATCGACCGTCGAGGGAATCCCGACGGGTTTGGCATGGCCCTTGGTCCAGCCGAAGACGTAAAACATCCGATTGAGTTCCGTCTCACCGCTGCCGCTGCCGGTCCTGTCCCAAGGCGATCGCCCGTCGGACTTCTTGGTGTAGGTCCAGCGCATCTTCTTCCGGCGAGTCAGGGCCAACTCCACAATGGCCAGGCAGGTCATGATGTGGCCGAGGACTTTGTGGCGGTTTAACGTGCCGGCAAACCCCCGAAACTCGATCCTGTTATTGCCAACGGCAATGTGGCGAAGGTTCAAGATATGCCGCCGGTCGTTCCGGCACATTTGCATGGCATACCGCACGTTGTCGTACTGCTTGATTCCCTTCGAGTACGACGCGCAATCGGGCGTGCCGTTTTCCCTGCACAGCGTCCCTGTGGACGCGAAGATACCGCGTTCCAAGTTGCTCACGATCGTGACCAGCCTGGCGATCGCCTGGCCGTTTGTGTGAGGAAACGTACAGGTCACATGGAATCCGCACGAGTAATTCACGAACGCTCCGCGCTCGTGGATCGAGCTGACCGCATGCAGAACCTGGTCGAGTGTCACTCCCTTGGGTGAGACAAATTCCGCCGCCCTGCCGTTGCCTGAGATGGAACTATCGTTCTGGACGTTCCATTCAGGAAGCCACGGGACTAGGCGTCCTGAATGATACGACCCGATGTTGGTGTCATCATCGTGCGGCAGCAGGCATTCCAGCTCCACGCCAAAAACAATCTGATCGGCATAAGACATAACAAACTCCTTGTGGTTAACAGCTACCTCAGTTTCCTGCCCAAAGAGCGACTGGCCCCAGGTCGATTACTTGCGGAGCCTCCTCGAAACCGTCAGCGTCCTTGAAATCATCTTCGTCCATGTCCTTCCACTTCCTGAACACCACCGCTTTGGCCTCGTCGAGGTCGTGTGCAATGGCGAGTATCCGACCACCCGTACACTCCCAGATATAAAGCTTCATGGTTAATCCTCCTTTGCTTGCCTTGGTTTCGCCCCTAGCTCATTCGGCAACCCGCCCGGAATTTTCCAACAAAATTTTGGCCTCATCGGGGAGGCTCTCCAGTAAAGCCGTGACCCTCTTGCATTCAGCGCTTTCCATCAATCCATCAACGTGTGCTTGCGATTTCCCGTAGCGCCGCGCAGACTTGCTCTTCCGTGCGATCTGCCGCGTCGTTCCACTTGGTGGTGTAGCCCGCCTGATCCAGCCGGCGCGACAGCTCAGGCCCGAACGGACCGCCCATGTACACCACCGCGCCGTGCAGGCACGCCCGGCAATCTCCGGCGTAAGCGCCGCTTGGCGTCTCGATCCAGCACTCCTGGACCCACCGACCACGGAGCCAGTCGGCCACATTCTCCGCAGCCTCCTGCAGCGTGGCCGACTGGACCGGAGACGGCATCATCGCCCCGGTCAGGACCGCCCCGATCAGGTCCGCCCCGGTCAGGACCGCCCCGATCAGGTCCGCCCCGGTCAGGACCGCCCCGATCAGGTCCGCCCTGGCCAGGTCCGCCTCGGTCAGGACCGC
>Ga0187892_10012329_pt1 | contig 10188 bp, 7 predicted proteins | sample MA1701073metaG_FD_139345 | JGI IMG/M metagenome (GOLD analysis project Ga0187892, IMG submission 139345) | Bio-ooze microbial communities from a basaltic lava cave in the Kipuka Kanohina Cave System on the Island of Hawaii, USA - MA170107-3 metaG ...
ACCCCGACGTGGCAACCACGAGTAGTGAGACGACGCGGCGCATGCAGACACGTGAACTACGAAGTGGACCTCAACCCGAAAATAGTCCAACCAGTCAAGTCCGGCGCCGCCCCCGTCTCCGCCTACTTGACTCACCCTCCACTTCCGCGGTGAAATTATCGACGTCATGCAGCCGGCACAGACAGTGCGTGCAGCGGTCGCCGCACTTCCCACCTCGTGTTACGAGAAACCAACCTGGAAGGGACTCCTGTACCTGGCGCGCAGCATCGCGATGTATGCAGTCGCCCTCGGCGCCTTGGTTGCGACTGATCATCCGCTTGCTCTGACGGTGCTCTGGCCGCTCGCCGGTTTGTGTATCAGCGCGCTCTTCGTGCTGGGGCATGACGCAGCGCACGGCGCGCTCTTCCGCAGTCAATGGCTATGCGCCTTGGTCGGGCGCATCGCCCTCTTGCCGGGATTACATGCCTACAGCGCGTGGGTGTTGGGCCACAATCGCATCCATCACGTGCATACGAATCGCCGCGGGATCGACTTCGTCTGGCACCCGGTGACGCCGGAGGAATACGCCGCTCTGCCTCGCTGGGCGCGGCTGCGTCATCGGCTCGAGTGGAGCGTATGGGGTGCGGGAGCTTACTATCTCCGTGTCGTGTGGTGGCACCGCATGATGCGCTTTGTGCCGCCGCCGCGCTTTCGGCGTGCGTTTCGGCGGGACCGTGCGTTGATATGCGCCTACGCGGCGGTGATGAGTGCGACAGTGGTGGGGCTCGGCTTTGCGCACTACGGCTCGGCGACCGGCGCCGCATGGATGTGGTGCAAACTGTGTGCGCTGCCGTGGATGGCATGGAACTATTTCATCGGCGCGACGGTGTACATCCATCACGTCGGTCCAGATGTCCCTTGGCACACACCGCAAGGCTGGACACGGTTCAAGGGGCAAGTCGAAGCGACCACGCACTTCGTCGCATCGCGGTGGTACAACGCGTTCGCGCAGAACATCCATCTGCACGTCGCTCATCACGTCGATCCGAGCATTCCATTCTACAATCTGCCGGCGGCGGAGGACGCTCTGCAGCGCGCATTCGCTCCGGCTCTGCCGTCTCGCCCGCTGCGCTTGCGCGACTATGTCCAAGCAACGCGACGCTGCAAGCTGTACGACTTTGCCCGCGGCAAATGGTGCGGGTACCGAGCAGCTGCAAGCCTCAAGCTTCAAGCATCAAGCCAGATGGAAGGTGCATCAATCCGAGGCATGGCATAAAGGTCCGGCTTGAAGCCTTGAAGCTTAGAGCGTGAAGATTCGAGGTCTGGCTTGAAGCTTGAAGCTTCGTTCAACACAGCTCTCCATACGCGTCGATCGGGTTGCAAATCGCCGCGTACGCCGCTTGGCTCAGGGCCCGATCGTCCGTCGAGGGGGAGAGTGATTCTCCAACGTGCACCACGCACCGCAAGGGCGTTCCGCGAAAAACGCGTGTGGACAAATGTTCCCAGAGGGTGAGGTCGTCCACCCAGTAGGCACGGCGATCGCTGTAACGCAGGGTGACTGGCACAACCGGCACCGGCAAGTGGCCCAGCAACCGAAAGAGGCCGGGCTCGAACGGTCCCGGGTGCTGCGCGCCGCCCGTCGTGCCCTCCGGGAACACAACGACGCTGGTCTCGCGCACGCAGTGCATGAGCGCTCGCGCTGCGCGGAACCGCCCGTGCAACGCATCGCGATCGACGAACACGGTACCGACTTCCTGCGCGACGGCGCCGAAGACTGGCCAGCGGGCAACGTCGGCGCGACTGAGGAAGGCGCTCCCCAGCGCACCGTTGAGGACGGCGATGTCGAGGTAGCTGCGATGGTTGGCGACGTATACGCAGGGTGTAGTCGCGGGACGCCCCTGCACCTCGACGGACAGTTGCAATCGCTTCCACGCAAACCAATTCCACCGTTGCATGATGCCGCGTGCCCGCTGCGGCGAGCGGCCGTGCCATAGCGCCGCCAACTTATAGGCCCACAGCCGCAGTGCCGCGGTGATGACGAGCGTTGCGGTCGCCGTGTAGGCGCGAAGCGGCACCGTCAGTGCTTCGATGGTCTTGGGTCCCTGGTCCATGGTCCCTGGTTACGACAAACCACAAACCAGGGACCAAGGACCAGAGACCAGGGACCAGGAGAGACCGATCGCCATGGTTAAACTGGCGGTCGCGGGGTAGCATTCACAGCAGCTCCCATGGCCCTCCCGCTACGACTGCGTGTCGTCTTGCTGAAGCCGAGCAAGTACGGCCTCGACGGATGCGTCGAGCGTTTCAAGCGCGGCTTCATGCCCAACACGACCCTGTACCATCTCGCGAGCTTGACCCCGTCGCAGATAGGCGGCCGCGGCGTCGAAGTGCGCATGATCGATGAGTACGTCGAGACCGATCTCGACTATCTGCGTTGGCTCGAGCGTGATCCGGACTGCCTCACGGTGCTGGCGCTGGTGGGCGTGCAGAGTCACCAACTTCACCGTGCGCTCGACCTCGCGGCGTATGCGCGGGGGCACGGTGTCGAGCATGTCGTGATTGGGGGGCCGCATCCCATGACGTGCGATACCGAGGACCTCTGCGGCAGGGGAGTGAGCTTCGCGCGGGCCGAGGCCGAGATGGTCTGGGAATCCGTCCTACTCGATGCGCTCGGAGGCGAGTTGCGAGGCACGTACGGCGACGGCGAGCGGTGGCAGCCGACTCTCGATCCGCCCCCACTGAGTCCGCCGTCCGCGGCGCACCTTCGCCGCTACGCCGTGCAGATGCTCGGTGTCTATCCGGCGCGCGGGTGCCCGTACCGTTGCAGCTTCTGTTCGGTGATTCAGATCGCCGGGCGCCGCATGCGTGCCCAGCCGGTCGAGACGACGATGGCGACACTGCGTGCGGCGAAAGCTGCCGGCGTACTACTGGTCATGTTCACGACCGACAATTTCAACAAGTACCCGGACGCAGCGGTGCTGCTGCAGGCGATGATCGACGAACGCATCGAGCTGCCGTTCTTCGTCCAGTGCGATGCACAAGTGGTCCGGCAACCCGACTTCGTCGCGCTCCTGGCGCAGGCGGGCTGCTACCAGATGTTCGTGGGGATCGAATCATTGAGTCGCCATGCGTTGGTCGAGGTGCAGAAACATCACAACCACCCCGAACGGTACCGCGAGCTCGTCGATCTTTGTCGCGGTCATGGCATCAGCACGCATTTCTCGAACATCATCGGCTTTGCGACCGACACCGCGGGCAGCGTGCGTGCCCACGTCCGTGCACTACAACGGCTCAGGCCCGACCTCGCGTCGTTCTACGTGCTCACGCCGATCCCCGGTACCGAGCAATACGAGCAGTTCCTCGAACAGGACTTGATCACCGAGCGCAACTTGGACCGCTTCGACGCGACGTACCCGACGTGGGCGCATCCGCACCTCGACGCCGAGACACTGCATGCCTTGTTGTACGAGTGTTATCGCGATTTTTATACGCTGCGGGATAGCGTTGCGAAGAGCCTGCGTTGGTACTGGCGCAAGCGACGGTCGTCGAACATCCTTCTGAAGATCGTCCCGGCGGCGTATTCGTTTTTGGCGCGGTACGCCGCCCGTCAGGCGATGCATCCAATGGCCGGCGGCGTCGGGCGAGTGCGGCGGGATCACGCCGACGACTTTCTTCCGCTCCGACGCCGGCAGTTCGGATGCGAGTATGTGCCGCTACCGCGGGGCATCCGTCGAGCCGTGCTGAAGAAGGGTGTTGAGGCGTTAGGGGGTTAGGTTGTTAGGAAGTCGTCCCTATAACACCTAACCCCCTAACAGCCTGTCCTGAAGCCATCCCAACAATTGCGCATCGGTGCCCGGCGCGGCGAGGAAAGAGATGCCCACCGGTGCCCCGTCGACCGTGCCGGCCGGCACCGTCACTTGGGGCAGGCGACCGATGCTCGCGAAGGTTTGAAGCGTTAACGTCGGCCGCTGGTATGTATCCGCACGCCGGTCAGCGTAGGACTGCCCTTTGCGGGGTGCTGGTGCCGCGGTCGTGGGAAAGCAGACGGTGCGCTGCGCGCCGAGCGCCGCGGAGAGTTGCGTCGCCAGGTACTCACGCAGACGGACACGCTCGGCAAGGCGGCCGCGGTCGACTTGGCCAAGGAGTTGGAAGTTGGCGGCGATGAGCGGGCCGAACTGTGGCCGCGCGGTGGCGAGCCACGTGCCGAGACATGCGTCGATCTCAGCCCACTGTAGCTGGCAGTGCGTCTCGAGCCACACGTCGGGATCCGCTCCGGCGCTGCCGACGAGGTCGGCGAGCCCGACCTCGGAGCACTCGAGCCGGTGTGTGGCGAGCCACGCGGCACAGACGTGGGCGACCGCCGGCTCGGCCAGTGCCCACGCCTCGCGCAGGCGGACGAGGCTGTACCGCGGCGCATCTGCCGCGGACTCTGCCAAACCCAGCAGAACCGTCATGGCGCGCGCCAAGGTCGGCAGGTCACGCGCCATTGCCCCAACCGTGTCGAACGTCGGCGCAAACGGCATGACGCCCGCGAGCGAAACGCGGTCGTGGGTCGGCCGCATGCCGATGAGCCCACAGTTGGCTGCTGGAATACGGACCGATCCCGTCGTGTCCGTGCCGATGCCGATATCGCACTCGCCTTGCGCGACGGCTGACGCGGAGCCACTCGACGAACCGCCCGGGACGCGATCCGGAGCGCGCGGATTGAGCGGGGTACCGTAGTGGGCGTTCTCGCCGATGATGCTGAAAGCGAGCTCGTCGCTAATTGTCTTACCGACCAGACGGCCGCCGCCGCCGAGCAAGAGGTCGACCGCGACAGCATTCGTCACCGCGGCGGGATGCGTATCGCGCCAGCGGGGGTTGCCACATCCCGTCGGATATCCCACGACATCGATCAGATCCTTGACGGCGAAGCTGATCCCGTGGAGGCTGCCGGTGCCATGCGGATCGATGATGCAGCGCTCGATGAAAGCGTCGCTGCTGGTCGCCTCGGGCATACCGCGATGATAGCGAGCGGCACGATCGGTTGCATCACCAACCCGACCTCGACTGCCTAAGGAGACGGGCGTCGTACTCGCCTCGCGGCCAGGATCCCGAGCGGTAGCCCCACACACAGCACGGCAAAAAGGTCCCCGACCCGAGCATACCAAGTTCGTTCGTTGCGAGATGCAATGGCGCCCGTCAGTGTGCCGCGGCTCTCGACCGCCGTCCGCGCGAGGACGCGGCCAAAGGGATCGACGATGGCGGACGGCCCAGAGGTGGACGCACGCACCAGGTAGCGGCGCTGCTCGATGGCACGCAAGCGTGCCATGTCGAAGGCCTGCGCGGCATACTTCGCGTCGCCGAGCCACGAGTCGTTGGCGAGGTTGACGAGATACCCCGCTCCCCGAGCGACGCGCTCGGCAGAGAGCTCTCCGAAGAACACCTCGTTGCAGATCAGGACGCCAGCGGCACCGGCGACAGTGGGCAACGGCAGGGCAGGGCCCCCGGCGGTGAACTCGCGTACCCGAGCGAACTCGCGCCGCAGCAGCTCGATACTGGCGAGCGGGAAATATTCTGCGAACGGCAGCAAGCGTTGCTTGTCGTAGACGGCGATGATTTGCCCATTGGGATGGATCGCGAACGCCGAATTGAAGTAGTGCGGTGTTGGCCCATCGAGAAGGCGCGGACCGCCGGTCAAAAGCTCGATTCCATCCGGCTCGAGGAGGCGCCGGATGACTCCCTGGTAGAGCGGCTCCGTCTCGACGAAGAAGTTCATGGCGTTCTCGGGCCAGATTACGAGCTGCGGCTGTCGGTGCAGCACGGTCTGGGTGAGGGCAGTGTAGGCGGCGAGATTGGCTCCGTAGGACTCACGCGACCACTGCGCACCCGGATCGACGTCGCCCTGGATGATGGCGATGCGGGTCGGTGGTGCGTCACGACTGTCGCCGGCAGTCCGCAGGCGGACATTTCCGTAAACCAAGGTGACCAGCACGAGCGCCGCTGAAACGGCGACGCCGATGACTGCCGGCGCGAGCGGGCGGCGCCGTATTCGTGCGACCCACAGTTCAGCGAGTGCCGCGTTGACAGCGCCGAGCACGAAGCTGATGCCGTATACACCAGTCGTGTCGGCGATTTGTGCGAGCGGCAGGACACTGACCTGCGAGTATCCGAACAACCCGAAGGGATCACCGATGAAGAGGCGCACTCGTAAGAGCTCGTTCGCTGCCCAGGCTGCCCCCACCCATACGGGCAACAGGACAGTCACGTGGCGTGCCAGCGCGCGGTATGTCACGGTGAACAGCCACACCCACGGTGCGATGGTCAACAGCCAGGCGCCGACGAAGAAGAGCACGCCGATGACCCACGACTGTCCATAGTAGTGCGACACGGCGGCCGGCAGCCAACTGGCGACGAGATACGTGCCAAGTATGGTGGTTGTCGAAGTGATGGCCAGCGCTGGCCATGGTCCGGCAATGCGGATAGCTGCGAACCACGGGACGAAGCAGACCCACGCAAGCCACGACACGCGTGCCGGTGCGAGGCTCAAGGCGTGCAGAACGGGCGTCGCAAGAAGCGCGAGTGTGTAGATGACGAGCTTGTGGATGCGCCTCCCGCTCACGGCGGTCCTCACTGAGTGAGCGGCCCTGCCTCACCGGCTCGAGATGGACCACGGATCGTACGGATCGCACGGATGAACCCACTGAAAATTCTGCTCTCAGAATTGCCGGTAGCCGTGTCGTCTGTGGGAGCTGCTGCATTGCGTGGCCTAGCTTGTTCCAACGCTTCTGGGGTGGAGTCTCCAATCACAGCGACCGGACGGTAGCAGGGACGCCCATCGTCACAAAGTGGCGCGCTGGTTTCGCTAGACCGCCGAAACCAACTTCGGTACCCTGCCGAGCCGGAATTCCGGTCTGGATCACGAAATCGGCAGACCGAATTCACGGAGGCGGGGCATGCGAGGTACGCGACCGGGATCGTCTTCGGCGAACCAACCGACCGGAGAGATGCTGTTGGAGTTGCCCTTATTGAACAAGGGCACGGCCTTCACTGACGCGGAACGCCACCGCCTCAATCTTCTCGGCTTGTTGCCTCCACACGTGGAGGATCTCGACACACAGGTGGAGCGGGCCTACGAGGCGTACTGCTGCAAACGGGACGATCTGGAGCGGCACATCTACTTGCGCGCCGTCCAGGATACCAACGAGGTGCTGTTCTACCGCCTGATCGCGGATCATCTGCGTGAGATGATGCCGATCATCTATACGCCGGTGGTTGGGCTTGCCTGTCAGCAGTTCAGCGAGATCTATCGGCGGCCGCGCGGCCTCTTCATCTCCTATCCCGAACGCGCGCATCTCGCTGACATTCTCGACAACGCACCGGTGCCTCGGGTCGAGGTGATCGTGGTGACGGACGGCGAGCGCATTCTCGGCTTGGGGGATCAGGGTGTCGGCGGCATGGGAATCCCCATCGGCAAACTGAGCCTCTATACGGCCTGCGGCGGCATCGATCCCGCCGGCACGCTACCGATCGTGCTCGACGTCGGCACCAATAATACCGAACGCCTCAGTGACCCGTTGTACATCGGCTGGCGTCACGAGAGGATCGTCGGACAGGACTACGACGATTTCCTCGACCGCTTCGTGCAGGCGGTCAAACGCAAGTGGCCGCGTGTCCTCCTGCAGTTCGAGGATTTTGCGCAAACCCATGCCGCGCCCTTACTTCAGCGCTATCGCGATCAGCTCTGCACCTTCAATGACGACATCCAGGGCACAGCGGCGGTGACCCTCGGCACGCTGCTTGCCGCCGTGAAAGTCAGCGGCGGGCGTCTCACCGATCAAACGGTGGCCGTACTGGGCGCTGGTTCGGCCGGCTGCGGAATTGCCGAGCAACTCGTCGCCGCCATGGTCAGGGGCGGAGTCGGCGACGCGGCCGCCCGCGCGCGGTTCTTCATGATCGATCGAGCCGGCCTGCTGCACGACCGGCTCGTCAACATCCTGCCGTTCCAACGCCCCTTGCTGCAGCCATGGGACCGGATCAGCGGCTGGCGCAGCAACGATACTGAGGCGGTGTCCTTCTTGGATGTGATGAAGCAAGCCAAGCCGACAATTCTCATCGGCGTCACCGGTGTTCCGGGTCTCTTCACTCCTGAGATCGTCACCCACATGGCATCGTACGTGGAACGGCCGATCATCCTTCCGCTGTCCAACCCGACGTCGCGAGTGGAAGCCACGCCGGCCGACCTGATCGCGTGGACTCGGGGACGAGCTCTAATTGCCACCGGCAGCCCATTTGAGCCGGTGCGCTACGAAGGACACAGTATCCCCATCGGCCAGTGCAACAACTCCTACGTCTTCCCCGGTGTCGGCCTTGGCGTTCTCGGCATCGGCGCGCGACGAGTGAGTGATGGCATGTTCAGGGCCGCCGCGGAGGCGCTCAGCGAACTGTCCCCGGCCCTTAGGGAGCGTAATGCGTCGCTGCTGCCGCCACTCGATCGGGCACGACAGGTAAGTACCGACATCGCCTACGCGGTCGCCGCCCAGGCGATCAAAGAAGGCCTCGCCGAGAGTTGTGCGACCGACGAAATGAAACGCCGCGTCGATGCCAAGCGCTGGGAGCCTCGCTATCAGTCGTTCGCATAAACGGACTCTCAGCCCATCGGCAGCGAGGACGTCGGAACGCAAGACGCTGGCTTGAGCTTGTCGCTTGAAGCTTGAAGCTGTGTCTATCCCGCCCCGCCGGCTTTGAATTCACACTGCATGTGCTTGATGCCGTGGATGAAGAACGACTGAAGGCGCGCCGGCTCGCCCACGATCCGCAGGTCGGGGAGTCGGCGAAAAATCTCGCGAAACATGACGGTGATCTCGCGTCGTGCCAGGTGGGCGCCGAGGCAAAAATGCGGGCCCGGGCCGCCGAAGCCGACGTGTTCGTTAGGAGTGCGCGTGACGTCGAAACGGAATGGATCGGGGAACACGTCTTCGTCACGGTTGCCGGAGCAGTACCACAACACCACCTTTTGTCCGGCGCCGATTTTCTGGCCGCGTAGCTCCGTATCGCGCGTGGCCGTGCGCCGGAAGTGGATGACGGGCGTGGCCCACCGCACGATCTCGTCGACGGCGGTCGGGGCGAGGCCTTCGAAGTCCGCTGCCCACCGGCGGCGCTGCTCGGGATAGTCGCACAACGCTTTCATGCCGTGACTTATGGCGTTGCGGGTCGTCTCATTGCCGGCGACGACCAACAACACGAAGAACGAGCCGAGCTCCTGCTCGGTCAGCCGCTCGCCCTCAATCTCCGCATTGACCAGTGCTGACGTCAGGTCATCCGTCGGATGCGCGACGCGTTCACGCCCCAGCTCTTGCACCAGCTGGGAGAGCTCCGCACCAGACTGGAGCAGCGCAGGTACCACCTCGAGCGGATTGGACACGTACTCTGGGTCACCGGCCCCGAGGATGACGTTGGTGCGGTCGAAGATGAACTTGAACTGGCTTTGCGGGATGCCCATCATGTCGCAGATGATTTTCAACGGCAGCGCCGCGGCGATGTCGGTGACGAAGTCGCAGGTGCCCCGGTCGATGACGTCATCGACGATCTGTGTGGCGGAGCGCTGCACGTCTTCCTCGACCCGCTGAATCATGCGCGGCGTGAAACCGCGGGAGACAATGCGCCGCAAGCGCGCGTGGCGCGGGTCGTCCATGTTGATCATCGAGCCGAAGAACTCTGCGAAGTCCGGCGGCAGGTCGCCGATGTTGCTGCCCTGGCCCGAGCAGAAGAGCTCCGGGCTGCGGCTGACCTCGAGAATATCGGCGTACTTCGTCAGAGCCCAATATCCCGGCCCACGTGGAAACGGCAGGCCCTCCAGATAAGGCTCCTCGTGAAATGAGATCGGACGCTCCCGGCGTAGGGTTGCAAAGGCGCCCTCCCGCTCTTCCAGCGGACGCGACCAAAAGAGAAAGTCTGACAGATTGATTTCCTCAACCCCCAACACTGATCGTGGTTCCATCTCTGCTCCCAGCAGCGCTCGCGGCCTCCGTCCATCCAACCTCTTTGCGTGGGGACCGGGCGCCACGCATTTGCGCACACGCTACCGTACGGCAGTCCATTGTCAACGCTGGGTGGGACCCGCGTGGTGCATCCGTTTGATTCGTGCGAACCGGGCTCACATCAACCAATTGTAGTTCGGCAGCGGGGTCGGAATCGGTATCGGAATCGAGGGCAACGACATGAATTTCG
>Ga0187892_10012330_pt1 | contig 10186 bp, 7 predicted proteins | sample MA1701073metaG_FD_139345 | JGI IMG/M metagenome (GOLD analysis project Ga0187892, IMG submission 139345) | Bio-ooze microbial communities from a basaltic lava cave in the Kipuka Kanohina Cave System on the Island of Hawaii, USA - MA170107-3 metaG ...
GAGAGAGCTGGCTGAAGGGTATGTCGAGAAGAATCTTCTCGGATTTGCAAAACTCTTTGAGTTCGTCCATGGCCCACTCGTGCTGGGGCCTTGTGAAGGGTTCGATCGCTCCCTCCTTTAGGCTCAGTCCGGGGTTGGGGATAACCAGGTCCAGATCCAATCCGATGGTATTGCCAAATCCCTGACAGGTTGGACAGGCGCCAAAGGGATTATTAAAACTGAAAAGTCTGGGCTCGGGAGCCTCATAGACGGTCCCGTCATACTTGCACTCGAAGCGATCCGAGAAGCGAAGCCGCTTTGGCTCGGGCTCAGCTGTCTCCACCACGGCAGTGCCATGACCTTCCTGAAAACAGATTTCAAGGGAGTTGACCAAACGTTGCCGCGTCTCGGGCCTTGCGGTTAGCCTATCGACTAGCACAAAAACGTTTTGAAAGTCGTCGCGTTTGTAGTCGTCCGGAGAGGCCAGTTCAATGGTCTGGCCTTCGTGATAGAGCCTGGTGAATCCTCTCTGCATCAGGCTCATGATGTGGGCCGTCACCCGGTGCGATGTTCGCTGACCGGAGTTTTTTCCATTCCGTCTGGAGGTGGAGGACTTAGAGCGACGCTTTTCCTGGTGCGAGCTTTTTCCCTTAGTACCGTCCTGGCCGGTCAGGGTTTCGGTAAGACCCGCAGCAGCTGGAAACAAGACAAAAAATCGAGTGCCTTCAGGCAGTGAGTCAAGCGTCACATTGGCTACCGATTCTGGCGAATCGCGAAAGACCTCGCGATTGCAAATGCGGCAGTAGGTGGTTCCAACTCGTGCGTATAGTAGCCGGAGATAGTCGTAAATCTCAGTCTGCGTACCGACCGTTGATCTGGGGTTTCGGGTAGAGTTCTTTTGTCTAATCGCTATTGCGGGAGCAATACCGCGCACCTCGTCAACATCTGGCTTGTCCATACGTTCCAGAAACTGGCGCGCATAGGCGGATAGGGATTCAACGTAACGGCGTTGTCCTTCGGCGTAAACCGTATCAAAGGCGAGCGAGGATTTACCGGAACCACTGACACCGGTGACGACCGTCAGTTGATTGATCGGAATCTGAAACGAAATATTCTTGAGATTATTGACGCGGGCTCCGCAAACTTCTATGGCTTCTTCAGGCATTTCTTTAAAGAGTCACGGTGGCTGCACGGTCGGGAATTCGGAGACATTCGTAAACTTGGAATAATACCCCGAACGCCGCCTGGGGCGAAATCAGATCTGTAGGGGGGCGGCCCTCTCCAAGAAACCACCACGGCTAATTGGCGGTAAGTTAGTGTAATTTCGTGTGATGCGCGTGGATCGCATCTTTTGCGACCGCAAACGATCCACGAAATCACACGAACTACACGAACAGCACATGTCGTTTCGCGTGATGGCGCGTGGATGGTTCTTTTGCCACTCAAATATACGATCCACAAAACCAAACGAAACCAAGACAAAAGGATCAACGCCTGGGGGGTCCCCTTGGCGCAAATCTCAAGGGGAATTGACAGCCTTTACAGAGCTGCCGGAGAATCGGTCTAGCCCAAGCCTCCGGGAGTTCAATCTATTGATAAGTGGGTTAACAATCCTCAAGTATTTCTTAAGTTTTCTGTCAAATGATCGTTCCCAGCGCACGAGTCATTTTGGCTGGAAGTTTAGCGCGATGGAGTACGGGCGAAGCTCAGTCTCGAACCGCAGAGCAGTCGCGACTAGCTCGATGGTGGTTTTTGCAGCGGTGCTACTGACCTCAGTCTCTGGCTTCGGCCAGCAGAGTTCCCGGGGCCGTATTTTGGGGAAAGTCAAAGACGAGCAGGGAGCGATCGTCAGGGGTGCCAGCGTCATGCTAGTTCACCCACTACAAGCTGTCTTGCAGGCAACCGTTACGAATGCAACAGGTGAGTTTAGTTTCACCGACGTGGCTGTGGGAACCTACGAGATCCGTATCACGCATCCCGGTTTCGCTGGATACCGGTCGGCAGCTCAGGTCGAAGGTGGCGCCATTTTTGAGGTCCATGCAACGCTGGCAGTCGCCGAGGTGAACGACCAGGTAACTGTGACTGCGGAGACTGGGCAGGCCCAGGATCTGGAAAAAGTTGCCCAGCAAGTAAATGTCGTAGGCGAGAAAGCAATAATCCAACGAGCCACCGCCGTGCTGGCCCAGATAGCCGACGAGGAGGTTGGAGTTTCCCTGCAGCGAACGAGTCCAACCGTTGGAGCGGTGCTGGTGCGTGGCCTTACAGAAGTCGGCGTTTACGTTGATGGGGTTCGCTACACGAATTCGACCCAACGTGGCGGCATCAATACCTTCTTCAATCTTAATGATCCCACCAGCCTTCGTTCAGCTGAGTTGTTGCGAGGACCTAACACGGCCCAATACGGGTCAGATTCTCTGGGTGGCACCGTGCAATTAATTTCCCGGCAGCCGGTTTTCGGACAAGATCTGCCGGCCACCCACGGCGAGATTAATACCTTCTTTACCAGTTCGGATCTCTCTTACGGGAGCAATGCCCTAATCACTTACGGCACCAGGCGTTTCGGATTGCTGGTCAACGGCATGGGCCGGCGAGTTAATACTCTTCGCACCGGCGGTGGAATTGACAGCCATGCGGCTGTGACCCGGTTTCTGGGGTTGCCTTCCGATGTCTTTGGCAGCCGGCTGACGGACACAGCTTTCACGCAATACGGCGGCACACTGCATCTGACCCTGGCGCCAACGAGCGATCAACAGTTTGGATTTCGTTACCAACGTAGTCAGCAGGACGGGGGCAAGCGTTACGATCAAACCTTAGGCGGCGATGGTAACCTGATCGCCGATCTGCGGAATCTGATGCTCGACTTTGCGTACTTGCGCTACTTTAAGCAGGGTTTTGGCTTCTTCGATAACCTGTCGGCCACCGTCTCATTTAACAGCCAGCGCGAGGAACGGGTGAATCAAGGGGGTCAGGGCAACCCTTTGGCCGCGATTACCCACGACAAAGAACGAACCAACACATTTGGCTTCAGCTTCTATCTGGACCGACAGATTGGAAAGCGAAATAGTTTTCTGGTTGGTGGCGACGTCTATCGAGACCATGTAACTGCGCCGTCTTACACCTTTCAGCCGAACGCCAGCGACCCAACATCGGGAACTGTTTCACTTACAAGACCAAGAGTTCCTGATGGGTCTCGTTACATCCTGGCTGGAGTCTATGTTCAGGATGCCTTTGATGTTTTACCTGACCGCCTTCGGCTTAGTGGCGCTTTCCGCTACAACATCGGCTCCTATCGTTCGCGGGCAGCAAACAGTCCTCTCGTGAACGGGCGGCGGCTTTTCCCTGACGATTCCTTGCGCGTGGCAGATTTTTCTGGACGTATCGGGATTGTTGCCACGTTGACGGAGGGGCTGAATCTTGCCTTCAACTATAGTCGAGGCTTCCGCGCTCCTAATATCACAGCGCTGGGTTCTACAGGACTGGTGGGAGTCGGCTATCAGGTTGCGACCACCGATGTTCTGGGTTTGGGAGCCACAATCGGCACGACGGCCGATGGTACTGCAGTCTCAACAGGGGTGGCGGTTTCTCCACTTCAATCCGAGACCAGTAATAATTACGATCTAAGTTTTCGATTTCGCCGCGGCCGCTTCGATACCGAAATAGGTGGCTTTATTATCGACTACGGAAACACCATTGTGCGGCAAACTTTGATCTTGCCGCCGGGAGCGGTGGGCCTGTTTCTGGGCAGCCAGCGGATCGAAAGTCAAAACGACAACGGCGCAGTTTTCGTCTCACTATCAACCTCACCTGTCCTGGTTCAGGCAAACTTCAATAACACTAGATTGAAGGGGCTGGAATACGAGGTCGACTATCGCTTAAGCAATTCGTGGGCACTAAGTGGTAATTACACCTACATTCATGCGGCGGATCGGGCCACTGGCGAACCTCCCAATTTGGGAGGCGGCGGTATTCCACCCCAGCTGGCTTTCTTGCGCTTAATATTCAGGCCAAAGGGCAAGCGCTACTGGGTTGAGGGTTATACCAGTTTAGCCGGCCGGCAGGACCGACTTTCAACCTTAGATCTTGCGGACCGGCGGACCGGCGCCGCGCGCTCGCGCAACAACATTCAGAACTTTTTCCGCCGGGGCGCGTGCGTGCGTGGTTTGACGACGCCGGGAGTGAGCGGTTGCGGGTCGGCAGGGGGGATTTTAATTCCTACAGGCGAGACGCTTCAGGAGGTGCAGGATCGACTGCTGCCTATTGGGGCCACAATCAATGGCGTCCGAGTAGTTGAAAACAATACTTTAGTACCCTTATTCAGAGAGATTCCTGGTTACGGTTTACTCAACGCTCGTGGCGGTTTTCGGATCCGAGACACGCAGGAAATAACAGTCGACTTTGAGAACATTCTTGATAAGAATTATCGCAACCCCGGGTGGGGCATTGATGGGCCGGGAAGAAGCGTCAACGTGCGCTATCAGTACAAGTTCTGAGGGATTTTTGATTTTAGATTTTGGATTTTTGATTGTGAATCGCGATCTCGAATTGCGAATTGCGGATTGCGAAATTCGAATTGCGGATTTCGAATTGCGAATCGCGGATTTGATTCATTGCCCCCGGCGCAGCTCATCAAAGCTTCTTTCTCGGCCACCATTCCAATCGGCAATCGGCAATGACATCAATCGGCAATCGGCAATGGAAAATTGGCACTGACATCATTCCAATCGGCAATCGGCAATCGAAAATCGGCAATGGCTTACGCTTCCTCGAAGGGGAGCCCGGGTTGACCAGCACTATCACGTGACACTACGTAGATCCTCATAGCCAGCCAGAGAATTCCCAACGACAAGACGATCCAAAGCGCAGCCCAGAAGACGGCGGGTATGCCGGTGGCCTGTGCCATGTTCAAGGCGTCTGTGGGAATCGTCGGAGCAAACGGGGACGAGAGGAAGAATACTGTCTTTAGATCCAGAAGAGCGTTAAGAATGCATTGCACAGCCAGGAAACTTACGAAGAACGTTGCCGCCTTAGCGCTGGCAAAACGCGCCAGCAGAATCAGTCCAATCGATAGTAAGCTCCGGCGAAGAGGGTGAAAGGTATTCCGGAAAGCGCTCCCCAGGAAACGATCGGCTTAAGCAACCCGAAAATGATTGTGAGAACGAGGATAAAAGCGGCGGAACCCAACAGAACAAAGCGCGCGGCTACTGCTCTGCGAATCAACACCAGCAACAATGCCCCATAAGCCATGGCCCCAATGTAGCCCGCACTGGAAACAAGAATCTGCGAGAGGAACCCGCCCTTCGTCGTATAAGTTTCACCACTGGCGTTCATGGCGACACTCAAACTGGCCACTGAGTTCCCCGTAAGTAAAGCCGCCAGTGCATGCCCCCCCTCATGGATAAACGTTACAAATATCCGGAAGGGATAGGTCAGTATTTCGGCAAAGGGTATAAACCAAAGAACCACCGAAAGTGCGGCGGCGGTTAGCAAGGTCAAAGCCTGTGGGCGCGCGTCTCGATTAACCCTCAATCTCATTTCTAATCTCCACTGCTGGTATTAGCTGGGGCTTAAGTGGGGATTATTTTAAGCCCTGGTCTGTAAAAGCAAAAGGTCTCTTAAATAAACGCTAAACAGTCGGGGGAGGTTCCGCCTAGTGGCGCGGGCCCGCAGAATTATTCCCGGTGGTAGTCACCAGACTTCCCTCCAGTCTTGCTTTCCAGCCGCACATCCGTAATTGTAATCCCTTTTTCGAGGGCTTTACACATGTCATAAACCGTTAACGCGGCCACTGAAACTGCGGTCAAAGCTTCCATTTCCACGCCGGTTTGCGCATTTGTCGAGACTTCAGCCGTAAGAAGAATAGTGTCTTTGTCGATCTGCGCGTGCACATCAATATGGGTCAGGGGCAGAGGATGGCACAGGGGAATGAGATCGGCCGTGCGCTTAGCGGCCATAATGCCTGCCAGCCTGGCCGCATCGAGCGGATCGCCCTTGGGTGTTCGATGTTCTTTTACAGCCGCCAGTGATTCCGGAGACATCCGGACCCGGGCAGAAGCAACCGCGCGCCGGGCGCTGACAGCTTTTGCTCCTGTGTCCACCATGCGAATGCGTCCCTCTTTATCCACGTGACTCAGTTCCATATCTTTGGAGTGCGGCGCCCGGTCGCCGCTTTCGTAATTCCTTTCGATACTCGGTTTTCAAACCTGGCAAACGGAGCTTATCAAAGCGGCGACCAGGCGCCGCACTCCAAAGCTACAAGCGCACGATCTTGACTGGAGTCCGGGCCTCCCAAACTTTGGCTCCAGCTGGAAGAATAATCAGCGCGGTAGCCTGGGCAAAGGCCACAAAATCCGATGATCCACCCCACTTCAAAGGCTCCGCCAACAGATAACCTTCAACGTCCGTAAGCAATCGCGCCGGGATGTAACTCTCCCGCTCCACGGCTCCCTTCGTGCTGCTGAAAAGTAGGGCGTTCTCCTCTTCGAGTTCCACCCGCTTGGCCCCTTGCATAACAAGCAGAGCCGTGCGTGCAAATAGATTAAAGGTCACCGATACCGAGACCGGGTTACCCGGCAATCCGAAGGCTATTGTTCCACCAGGCAACCGGGCAAAGACCGTGGGCTTACCCGGCCTCAAAGCCACCCGTTCGAAAAAGATTTCCGCACCCAGCTGTTTTAGCGCCGCTTTCGTAAAATCGTAAACGCCCATCGAAACTCCACCTGAACTAATAACAAGATCGGCGCTTGCGGCCGCTTCTGCGAACTGTCCTTGCAGGAGTTTCGGCTCGTCGGTGGCCAGCGGCAGGCGCTCGACTACTGCGCCGGCCAGTTTGGCGTAGGCTTCAATCGTATAGTTGTTTGAATCGCGGATTTGATCCCTGCCAGGTTTTTCGTCGACAGAAACCAGTTCACTACCCGTGGCAAGTACGGCGACTCGAGGTTGTCTTCTGACTCTTACCCTGGCATATCCAAAGGACGCAAGCACTGCCATCATTGCGGCACTGATCCGTTCCCCACTTTGGAGCACAAGCTCGCCGGCCCTAATCTCAGTGCCGCGCCGGACGATTGAGCGACCCTGTTCAACTGTCTTGAGAATCTCAACCTCGCCGTTACCGGGGGGCTCCCTAGTAAGCTCCACTTGTTGCACACTGTCCGCTCCTGCAGGAACCGGGGCGCCGGTCATGATACGCACCGCTTCGCCTGCGTGAAGTTCGTTGTGCCAGCCTGCACCGGCAGCCGACTCACCGACGATTTTCAGCCGAACGGGCGCGGCCCGAACATCCTCAGCCCGCAGGGCATACCCATCCATCTGCGACCGATCGAAGGGTGGCAGGTCGGAATCGGCAATTATATCTTCGGCCAGGCAGCGACCCCGGGCCTGGTCCAACTCGACGGACTCGATGTCAAGCGCAGTAGTCTGCTCTTGTACGATATTAATTGCTTCTCTGACAGGGATCATTCAGTAAGAATTGTAACCGCACGTGAGCTTGAGAGCTACAGTCCACCTCCGATCCCTAGCGAATCGCTGCCAGTGGCGCCCACTGGAGTTCACTGAGGAGGCTACCCCCAGCCAATTTCTTAGGGAAACCACCTGGTACGTCTCCACAAGCTTTGGTCCTCGTTCGTGTAGTTTCGTGTAATTTCGTGGATCGTTTGTTTTAGGCGGCAATAAGACACGATCCACGAAAACCACACGAAATTCCACGAACAGGGCGCTCAGACCCTGTAATGGACGGACCAGGTGGTTTCCTTAAGAAATTTGCTGGTGGCAGCCTTATTAGTCAACTCCGGGCCTGCCCTAATGGAACCAGCTTTGGACCTTCCAGATTATTGAGCGTGACGCGAGGACGAGGGGCGGCCACGGAGGGCCGCCCCTACGACTTGTAAAATGGTGATGAATTTTATTAGTGTAGCAACCCGTGCGTGAGTCTAACCCGCAGCAAATACCAGAATGTTGAGTTCTGGATCACTTTTACAAACCTCGCCGGCGGAGATTTTGGAACTCGAGGATGCGTCTTTAAGCCACCTCCGAGAGGTTGAGACTTAGCCTACTAATTTTGGGACAGGTTCATCTACATGAGCGTAGCAACTAAAAACTTGGTGCCGGATGCGATCCTGCATCAGAGCATGACGGAACAGCCGGAGGGCGATGGGAAGTTAATCGTATTGACTGCCCCACTAACGGAGGTCATCGACCATGCGGGCTATTTTATTCAGATGGCGATGGCTTCTCTGCCGATCTGGATGGAAGGGGTCATAAATAAAAAGTACCCCCGTTGGCGCGAGGTCGAATATAACGAGGACGGCTCGGCGCGCTACATGCCCGCCGGGGTCCGGCTTCTGGAGAAGTCCCTCCAGCGTGAATACCGAAGCCTCGATCTGGTTGCCTGCTTTCCCGAAGACGTCAACAAATTCATTGGCCCGCGCACCCGGATTGTTGCCGTCTCGACGCATAACCCGCTGGGCGTAACTTTTGCTGCGGGTGTTTACACGTCCATCTTCGGCTCTTCCAGAATGCCGATTAACTCCCACTACGCCCGCGAACTGTTTGCCAGGATTAAGGACAACCCTTACCGGAAAAACTTTAAAGTGATCGTCGGTGGCTCGGGCGGCTGGCAAATCATCCAAACAGATACTTTTGAAGAGCTGAGTGTGGACTGCGTCGTGGAAGGCCGCAGCGAGTCTGCCGAAACCCTGGAATTGTTTCGCAAAGCCATCGATGGGGAAGCCTTGCCTCGACAAATCGAAGTAAAGCATCCGATCGACCGCGAAGGCATACTTTTTCCCGATGCGCGGACAACCTTTGGCGTCGTCGAGATGACTACGGGTTGCGGACGGCGCTGCAAATTTTGTGTTCCAGATCTGAATCCGCAAATAGATCTTCCCAAGGACAAGATCATGGACGCCGTTCGCGCCAACGTACGGCAAGGGAACAAGCAAATCTCGCTTGCCACCGAAGACATGTTCATCTGGGGACAAGTTCACACCGATATTCCCTTTTATTTTCCCAATCGTGAAGCCCTGCTTGACCTCTACTCCGAGATTGTCCACACGCCCGGCGTCGAGCAGCATGTGCTCAGTCACTGCACTATCGCTCCGGCAGTAGTTGACCCCTTGCTCATCAAGAAGCTCTCAGAACTGTTGCTGCCAAAAAGTCCGATCCACTTTCCTTACTTGAGCAGTCATCCTCAGAAAAAGGCCCTGGCGCCGCTGATTGGCTTGGAGACCGGCTCGGTGAGGATGGCCAAGCGAATCATGTCCAGCAAAGGTGTGCCATTTTCTATAGAAGACTGGCCGAGTGTTGTCCTCGAAGGTTTGCGGGTGCTCAACGAGAACAACTGGTTTCCAGCCATGACGCTGATTGTTGGCAACCCGGGGGAAACGGACGAGGACGTCGAGGCGACGCTGGATCTGGTGCATGAGATGGAGTGCCGAGGCTTGTTTGCCTTCCTGGTGCCTTCGATCTTCACGCCGCTACACGACACGCGGATGGAAAGTGAGAAGGGAGTTACACAGACCCGGCAACTCACTCCTTTGCAATGGCAGTTAATGATGAAGTGCTGGAAGATGAACTTGCGACCCGGCCAGTACAGTTGGTGGGGGCCAATGGCCTGGCGCGTTGGCTCAATTGGAATGTGGCTCTATAAGCTGCGTCGCCTCAACGGGCCAAACTTCACCTGGCCCCTTTGGATGTTCTCTGGGGCAATCTCGGAAAAAAATCTGCAGCGCCTGGGAAAAATTTATAAACCGAAGCGGTTGCAAACGAAGAGCCGTAAAGAGCTGATTGCTTCTTTGAATCCCAAAGTCTGGCAATACTTTCGCGCCGACAACGGTGACTTGCCTCCTCACCACAGCAAGCAGTCAAACGGGTTCGCGAAGGGCGCTTATAATGAGACGGTTCGCGAAAGGTCTAACGCTGAAAGCGTTGGCTGATTTCTGGCTCGGGTGCACTGCTGAAAACGAGCGGCTCTACAATCATCAACTGCGGCTTTATGCTTTCGCGTGCTTCGCAGGCTTAAGTGCGAAGAGTTTGGAAGACTAAATGTCCATCAAACTCCAGCGCTGGCAGCTCCTTCCCAGTTGCGAGATTCACCCCGGAGGGGTGCCATGTCCTATGAAAGGGGGATGTCAAGTAAAAACTACGCCCATGTGGGCCACAAAGTAATTTTTTGCAGCCAACCTCAAGCCGCAATACGGCGGATGCCGGCGGA
>Ga0187892_10012331_pt1 | contig 10186 bp, 9 predicted proteins | sample MA1701073metaG_FD_139345 | JGI IMG/M metagenome (GOLD analysis project Ga0187892, IMG submission 139345) | Bio-ooze microbial communities from a basaltic lava cave in the Kipuka Kanohina Cave System on the Island of Hawaii, USA - MA170107-3 metaG ...
AGCGCCTTTAAGCTGACACGCCTGACGTTGGGCAAGGATTGGCTCCTGTGGACACTTTTCGGCATCAGCGCGGTTGTCACCGCCTGGACGGAATCGGAGATTGTGTGGATCTTTGTCCTCTGCGGTGTGGTCGCGCTCGTGCTGAAGGCGCCGCCTTTCGGCCGTGCAGGACCAGCCGCGCTTGCGCTCATACCAGGGCCGGCGTGGCTGTTGACCGGGCTGCATGGTCCGGCTTCAGATGGAACCCTGTGGAGGATCGGTTGGTATTTCACCGAAGCGGGTGCCTTTGTGTTTGGTAGCGGCTTGGCGATCGTGCCGTTTCTGTACGGTGGGGTGGTCGAGCAGTTCCAGTGGTTAAGCGAGCGGCAGTTCCTCGATGCGGTGGCGGTCGCCATGATTACCCCAGGACCGGTGGTTATCACCGTGGCCTTTATCGGATACCTCGTCGCTGGCTTTGTTGGGGCCATCATCGCGTCCATTGGCGTCTTTCTGCCGTGCTACCTGTTCGTGATCATCCCCGCGAAGTACTTCCGGCGCTCCGTTGGGAACCGGCGGATTAAGGCCTTTGTTGACGGAGTGACGGCGGCCGCAACAGGGGCCATTGCGGGAGCAGCGTTTGTGTTAGGTAAGCGCGCCATTATCGATCTCCCGACCGCCCTCATAGCGCTTGCCACACTCGCTGTACTCGCCAAGATCAAGAAAGCGCCGGAACCACTTGTCATCCTTGCGGCAGGAGTTGTCGGACTTGGTTTGCAATGAAAGAACCGATAACAATAATTGCACTGAAGGCGAAGCCCATCGCCGCTAGACCACAGCGGACAGCGTGCTCTCTTATTACTGCTTCATCATCCTAGTGTTCTTCATCACCTTCAGTTGTGTCGCTTCTGCCTGGGGGTATCGTCCTTTCGTTTCCACTGACGCGGCCGTGGTTGATCCCAGAGAAGTCGAGGTTGAGCTGGGCTACTTTAACCTGGAAAGGGCAGATGAGGAGAACACCTTTATTACCCCAAAGGTAGTGCTGAACTGGGGCCTCATAAGAAACCTGGAAGTCGTGGGAGAGTTCGAGGTCGAAAAAGCCCCGGACGAGAGCGCTCAGTTAGTTGATCCAGCGCTGTTCTTGAAGGCAGTCCTGAAAGAAGGGGTTCTGCAAGGAGAGGACGGGATAAGCTTCGCAGTCGAAGCCGGACCGCTGCTCCCTGCAACCGTTGCAGGAGAGAAAAAGTTTGGCTTCGAGGGGATCGGGATCGTGAGTGGACGTTTTACCGATTTCACGTACCATGTGAACTGCGGCGGAGGCGTGAACAGAGCCAAAGCAGATCCATTTGCTGTCTGGGGAGTAATCGTAGAGTTGCCTATTCTGCAGAATGTCAGGTTCGTGGGGGAGGTCAACGGAGAGAGCGGCGAAGGAGAATACGCCGATAACTCTGGTCTCATTGGTTTCATCTGGCAGCCGGCTTGGTCAGCACTGCTTGTTGATCTCGGGTTGAGGAAAGGGATCAGCAGCGCAGCGCCTGACTGGCAGCTTACAACCGGGCTGACATTCGCATTTTCGCTGCCCTCTCCGTAGCGAGACGGGGAACGTCAACGTGCAGAGGAGGATCATGTGAAGGGAACCTTTGTGAGCTGCCTTGTGATACTCATGGGGGCAGGGATCTGTGCCTGTGAGCAGAAAAGCGCTCAAGAGGTCGTGGTTTACACTTCCGTAGATGACGTCTTTGCCAGACCTATCGCACAGCGCTTTGAGAAGGAAACAGACATCACTGTGCGACTCGTGCCGGACACCGAAGAGACGAAGAGCACGGGGTTGCTGAACCGTTTGCTGGCCGAAAAGGAACGTCCCCAAGCCGATGTGTTCTGGAGTGGTGACCCGGTCCGTGCTGCGATTCTCAAAGCGAAAGGTGTTGCTGCGCCCTACCGTTCGCCGCAGGCTGACGGGCTACCGCCGCGGTTTTCCGACCCAGATGGACACTGGACTGGTTTCTCTGCGCGAGCGCGTGTGCTGATGTACAATCGCAACCTCGTGCCAGAGGGACAAGAACCTGCCTCGGTGATGGACCTCCTTGACCCTCGCTTCAAAGGGAAAGCCTGCATCGCTAACCCCCTTTTCGGCACAACGTCGATGCACGCCGCAGCGCTCTTTGCCATCTTGGGTGAGGACAAAGCCAAAGCCTTCTTCGAGGGATTTTCCGCCAACGACGGCAAGATGTTGTCCTCGAACGGAGAGGTGCGCCGACGGGTGGCGACAGGCGAGTTCGCCGTGGGGGTTACGGATACGGATGATGTCAATGTTGCGCGACTTGAAGGGAAACCGGTGGGGATGGTGTACCCTGACGCCAATGGGATGGGAACGCTCATCATCCCGAACTGTGCTGTGCTTATCGCCAACGGACCTAATCCGGATGCAGGGCGGCGATTCATCGACTACCTCCTCCGGCCAGAGACCGAGCAAGCGCTGGCTGAAAGTGAGGCGGCACAGATTCCGCTGCGGCCTGGTGTCCCTGTTCCAGAAGCTGTACCCTCGATCGAGCGTCTGAAACCGATGGCGGTCAACTACACGACGCTGGCCGGTCTTCTTGAGACGTTGTCCAGTGGCTACTTACCAGAGTGGGTAGATCAACAGAGCCGATGATCTCGTGCCTTGTACTTGAGCGTCCAGGAACCTGGAGAACGATTGGCGTCACGGCCCTCCTCTTCATTGCCGTACTGCCTGCCGCTCCACTGGTCTGGAGCGCGCTTGTGTCGTTGGCGTCGGCTTCAGTTTTTGCCGGGAACGCTTTTCAGAACGCAATCGAGAATAGCATTCTCCTTGCCCTGTGTGTGGCGGTGGTATCATTGGCAATCGGGCTTCCCTTCGGTGTACTCACCGCGCTGTATGAATTTCCGGGACGGAGTGTCTTTTTCGCGCTGGCGACCTTGCCTCTGCTGGTCCCGTCATTTTTGTGGGCGATTGGCTGGGCTTCTTTAGCCGCTCGTCTTGCTCCTTTTGTCTCTACAACTCTTTCCGGTTTTCCTGGATGTCTCGTTGTGATGTCCACACAAGGGATTCCCCTTGTGCTCCTCATTGCCTATGCGGCAACACTGGCGCTTTCTGGGTCACAAGTGGATGCGGCGCGTCTGGCCGGAGGAGAAAGGGTGGTGGTACGTTCCGTCGCTCGTTATGTTGCCAGTCCAACCTTACTGGCCGCCGGGCTTAGTGGAGTGTTGACCCTGTCCGATCCAGGTCCCGGCCAGATTTTTGGCTTCCCGACAGCGGCATCAGAGATTCTTATCAGCTTTTCTGCGCGCTACGATTTTGTACTTGCCGGACGGCAGTGTGTGATGTTGACTGCACTGGTGCTGGCACTCGCAGCGCCCCTCGTCTTCTTCTCAATTCCCCGACTGGCGAGTGAAGTTCTCGTCCGACAATCGCGGAAGGTTCGGCGTATCCAACACCAACGGCTGGCCGGGGTGGTAGTGGCTGCCCTTGGGATTTTTGTTTTCATTGGCATACTCGTTCCTCTCCTAGGGCTCATGCTGCCTCTGGTCGGAGGGACGGCATTCTTTCGAGCCTGGAACGAATTGTCGCACACAGCCGGAAACACTCTAGGTTATGCCATTGGGGCAGGAACAATCGCAACCTTCCTTGGTCTGCCGCTGGCGTTGTGCGCAGGACGCAATGACCAGCTCCGGGCCGTCTGTTTTGGCGTGGCGTTGGGGCTCCTCTCTCTTCCGCCAGCGTTCACTGCGTTAGGGATCGTTCAACTGGCAGCTGCAGCTCCGGCGTGGGCGGATCTATTCCTGCGTAGTAGATTCACTGTCTGTATGGCACTCGGATTGCGCTTTTTCCCTGTGGTCGCTGTCCTGGGCCTGCGTGCCTGGGGGGCGACCTCAGCCACATGGGTGTTAGTGGCGAGCCTGCACGGAGTTTCGCTCGGGACGTATCTCCGACGAGTGACACTCCCTCTCCTGCTACCGGTGGGCGGCGTAGGCTTACTGTTGGTTGCTCTCTTGGCAACTGCCGATATCAGTACTGTCCTGCTGTTGCATCCACCAGGCGAGCGCTCGCTTCCGCTTGCTATCTTGACAGTAATGGCCAACGCTCCAGAGACATTAGTGGCCTCTCTCTGCCTTGTCTATGTGACGGCAGCGATTGGACTGCTGACGGTAGTGTGGACCATAGCTGAGGGGCGAAACGTATGAGCGTTTCGCAGTGTGCCTTCCGCTCCGTGTCCAAGCTCTATGACAAGCATGTCGTGCTTGATGAAGTTTCGTTTACTCTTCCTGCTGGAGAGCACACCGCGATTCTCGGTCTGTCCGGGTGCGGAAAGTCCACGGTTCTGCGTCTCCTGGCTGGTCTTGAAGCGCCGTCTGCCGGTCAAGTCCTATTCGATGGGAAGAGTGTCTCGGAGCCGCACCGAGTCCTCAAGCCTCCGCATCTGCGAGAGGTAGCAATGGTCTTTCAGGACCTCGCTCTGTGGCCCAACCTCTCAGTCATAGACAATGTGCTGCTGGGGCTATCGGGAAAAGGGTTGATAAAGAAAGAAGCCGAAAAACGCGCCCGTGAGGCGCTTGCCCTATGCACCATCGAGTCACTGGCAGAGCGGAAGCCTGGGGCTATTTCTGGCGGTCAGCAGCAGCGTGTCGCCTTGGCGAGAGCGCTTGCGGTGCAGCCCTCGTTCTTGCTTCTTGACGAACCATTTGCGGGACTCGACTTGATCACGAAAACCACATTGCTCGAAGAGATTGCCACGCTTGCGTCAGAAGGGAAGATCACGGTCGTGTTGGTCACACACGATCCGACAGAAGCTACGACCTTGTGTCGTTCCGCCCTGGTGCTTGAAAATGGGCATGTGGAAGAGACTGGGACGTGGGAGGAACTCCGGAGCAATCCACGATCGGAGATGCTCAGGGTGTTCTGCTCCCGCTTGGGGTAAGAATATTGTCATCTGTTTTCCTCGTCTTCTGCCTATGCGTTTGGGGTAGGTTCACGGTCAAACCAGCCATAGATGGCGGGCAAAACTACCAGGGTTAAGAGTTAAGAGTTAAGAGTCATGGACGTTAGCCATCATGAAGTGGGGCTTCGCCACCACGGATGAAAGTAAGGGACAAGGCGCCATTCAACGAATTCAAGGACTTAGCTGCCTACTTTCATAGCAGACGGACGACCAGGAGTGTTTCTCCTCAACGATTGTTCTCTCTCTTTCTCGCCTCGGCCTCGCGTTTCACCCCGCCTGTAGCCCTTCGGCTATTTGCTGGGATTCGGCGATACCTCACCCCGGCCCACGGCCTGGGATTCAGCGATGCGTTACCCCAGCGCCTTGTCCTTTCCTCACGATCACATGCGCCTGATCAGGCGTATAGATATAGATCTGGAGGACCTCGAACGCGGAACTCCAGAGTTCAGTCAGCTTCGTCGGCGTGAGAAAGGTTCTCATATGAATACCGCGGTTAGCGCACTTTTCATACCAACCTCGCGCGAGATATTCCGGTGGCATCTTCGCAAAATCTTGGACAGTTGCGAGAACGCAGCCGCCCGGCTTCAGGATACGGTGCAGTTCGGCAATCCAGCCGGGCTGCATCGCGTACGGCGTGTGCGTGAACACGGAGGTCGCAATAATAAGATCGAAGAAATCTTCTGAAAAAGGAAGGAGTGGTTGGAGCTGCGTGAGATTCAGTTGGGCGTGTGCACCCAGCGTTTTTGATGTCCATGCGTACGCTTCGGGTGTCACGTCGCAACCGTACCGCTCAATCGCGAAGGGCAGAAAGTGGACGAGGATGCGGCCAGTGCCGAAGCCGAAGTCTAGCATCCGCTCCATACGCGAGACGTTGAAGCCATGAGTATGGAGTTCGGTGAGAAAGCGAACCATCGTTCGGTAGCCAGTCCCGAAAAAGGTGTTCGGGTCGTCTTTGCTTCTTCCCTGAACGATATCGACGACTGCTTTGGGTGGGACAATCGCCTCGTCAGATTGGACCTGGTGCATTTCCAGACGATAGTGTGAACGATAGAGATCCCGTAGCACAGTCCTCCAGTACTCAGCTTCTCCGGACGGCATCGTCTTTGTTTTCTTCGCAGAACGAAAGAGCCTCGCTATACGGCTGAGGGTAAGACGCTGTATCAGCGTTGCCAAACAATCCCCCACTCTTCAGATACTATCTCCTGAATCCACGGGTAAGAGATAAGGACGATCACGCTGGTGGCTAGCAAAGTGCCTCCGGACGCGGCAAAAATGGTGGTTGCTCACACCCCATTGCACCCTGATGAACTTTGATGATCAAAATCGGTAATCGGAGTTCTTGGTGGGATGGGCTTCCAGCCCGTCCCCTAAAAACAGGCTGGAAGCCTGTTCTACCAACGCATTACTGAACTTGCTTGTCAAAACTCATTAGGAGGCCGCTCTCGCCCAAAGCTCACCTTCGCAAGTTTCGCCAGACCAAAAGAGAGAAGAACACTTTCGCCTCCGGTCAACGCCCCGTGTCGCCACCGCTCTTCATCCTTCCAGACCCCCGCCCCGTAGAGGGCAGCAAGACTGGCCAAGGACAGGATTTCTCCGGTGTTTTGAAGGGTATCGGCAGCACTGTCATCAATGTTCTTTGCTCCATCCCGGATGTCTTCATCGCCACAGGAAAGTGAAGGAAGAACGAGGGATACCGGTAGGGCCATGCAACAGCGCAAAAAACAGGAGGCGAACAACCTCTCCCAATCGGTTCGTCTACGCGGACAGCAGACGGCTCGCACCATGCGGTTTTTCTAGCAGCTGAGGGATGACAGGAGGCTGAACGGAAAATGAACGTTTTGTCATCAAAGAAGGAGGGGAAGAGAAACGGTAAAGATACTCCCGTACCTGACACGGCTCTGCACGGTGATCTGTCCACCGTGTGCCTGAGCAATCCATTGGCAAATACTCAGCCCGAGTCCACCTCCGGTGCCGTCAAAGGAGCGGGCCTTTTCCACTCGGTAAAAGCGGTCAAAAATATGAGGAAGATCCGCCACAGGAATGCCAATCCCACTATCTTCTACCGTGACTCTGGCCCAGCTCGCTTCACGATCCACCGCAATGCGGATCGTGCCACCGGCAGGGGTATACTTCATCGCGTTGTCTACGAGATTAAAGAGGAGTTGTTTGAGTCGTAGCCGGTCACCCAGCACAGACACCTCGTCGCTGACAGAGAGAGAGACATGCAATTCTTTCACTTCGGCCATGATTTCAACTTGCTCATACATCTCGCATACGAGCCCGCTGAGACTCAGTTCTGCTCGCACTAGCTCCTGTTTGCCCGCATCCGCCCGCGCCAGCATGAACAAATCGTCCACAATACGGGCAAGATGGGCAACCTCCCCAATATAAGTGGCAAGAGCCTGCTGGTGCTCCGTCGGACTCCGCGCTTTGCTTACGGTCACTTCCATCCCACAACGGAGTACGGCCAGAGGCGTACGCAGCTCATGCGCGGCATCGGCGGTGAACCTGAGCATTTGTGCGAAGGTTGCTTCCAAACGGGAGAGTAAGGAATTGAGGACCCTGGTCAGTTGTCCGATTTCATCCTGGGGATTCGTGACCGGAAGCCGACGACTTAAATCTTGCGCTTCTATGGTACGCGCCTCTTGGGTAATAACCTCGATAGGTTGTAAGACTCGGCGCGCCATCAGCCAGCCACTGACAATGCTCAGCCCTACCATGCCAGGGAGGAGAAAAAAGAGCATCGCGTACAGACGGTAAAGGGACGTCTGCAGCGCTTCCAGAGACACCCCTTCTTGGACAAAAAAACCATCCCCTGCCTGCGAGAAGACAGGCAGAGTGAGGACACGGACAGGGAGGGAGTCAGGAAAGACGAGGGTGGTGACGACCTCTTCTTGGGCTTGCGCCGGAAGCGGGAGGACGCCCTCCGCGAGGTTAGCGGACCTTTCGAGCACCTCGCCTTTGTCGTTGCTGATCTGTACGTATTTATTCTGCCCGCTAAAGAGATCCCCTTCCTCTACTAGTCGGGCAATGTAGCTCGGCATACCTGCTCTTGAGGCGAGAGACAGATAATTGCCCAGCGCCTCAGCTTCTTCACGAAGAAAGAGATCCACACTGCGATAGGAGGTATAGACGAAGCCCCAGTAGAGGAGGAGAGCACTGATAATGCTGACGGCTCCTACACTTCCGGCGTACCAGAGCGTGAGCCTTGTCCGGATGGTCCAATCCTTCACCCTTCATCCTCCCGTACGACATATCCAACCCCTTTCACCGTGTGGATAAGCTTCATCGCAGGGGCGCGGTCGATCTTAGCGCGCAAGCGTTTCACAAAAACATCAATGACGTTGGAGAGGGTATTATCGTACCGGGAATCCCACACGTGCTCAGCGATGGTGGTCCGCGTAAGGACCCGCCCCGGGTTGCGCAGCAAAAACTCAAGCAGGGCGAACTCCTTGCTCGTCAACTGTATCGGCTTTCCCGACACACTCACCCGGTGTGCGATCAGATCCATGACGAGGTCCCCTACCTGAAGCGTCACCTGCGGTTCCACTTTGCCTCGGCGCAGGAGCGCCCGTACCCGCGCGAGCAACTCGAGGAAAGAGAAAGGTTTAGTCAGGTAGTCATCTGCTCCTGCGTTAAGCCCCGCAATCTTATCGGATACAGTGTCTCGGGCAGTCAGGATGAGCACCGGCACAGGGCTGCCTTTTGCTCGCAGCTCTCGCAACACCGTCATTCCGTCCTTTTTCGGCAGGAGAATATCCAGGATAATGACATCGTATTCGTTCACTGTCGCAGAGAGGACCCCATCTTCTCCATTCTCGGCGAGGTCGACCGCAAAATGGTGCTCTTCCAGCCCCTTCTTGATGTAGTGTGCAAGCTTCTGTTCATCCTCAATTACCAGCACGCGCATGACGTCGCGCTCCTTCTTCCTGCCTGTGAAGATTGTCATGGCATGGACCACTCCCACTCACTTGGCCGCGTGATGAGTTCGAATGGGGACCCCATGACGCAAGGGAGGAAGGAGTCCACTGTGAAACGTATAACACCCGTCATTGACTTGGCAAAGCAGGTGTTCCGACTCCATAAGTAATTTCTCCGTGGTGGGAAGGTGATTATACAATCGTCGCAGGGTCGTGTGCATAGGAACTTTCTCCTGTGTTCATGGCGGTTGGGTGCATCGCGTCTCCCCGGTCAAACCAGCCATAGATGGCGGGCAAAACCACCAGGGTTAAGAGGGTGCTGCTGAGAATGCCGCCGATGACCACGGTGGCAAGAGGACGTTGCACTTCCGCACCCATGCTAGTTGCTAGTGCCATCGGGACGAACCCCAACGACGCCACCAGCGCTGTCATGAGCACGGGACGAAGACGTCGGAGACACCCGTGCACCACCGCATCCTCCACCGACAACCCGTCCGCGCGCAGTTGGCGAATAAAGCTCACCAGCACCAGGCCGTTGAGCACCGCCACACCAGAAAGTGCGATAAATCCTACGCCGGCGGAGATCGTAAACGGCATGCTGCGGAGCCACAGGGCAAACACACCGCCAGTGAGGGCCAGTGGCACGCCAGTGAAGACCAGCGCAGCGAGGCGCACCGAGTGAAACGAGGCAAAGAGCAGCAGGAAGATAAGCAAGAGCGCCAGCGGCACGACCACCATAAGCCGCTGCCGCGCGGCCATGAGGTTTTCAAACTGCCCACCCCAGGTGATCCAGTAGCCTTCGGGCAGCTTGACCGAGGCGTCAACGCTCTGCTGTGCCTCGGCGACAAAGGAACCAAGGTCTCGCCCGCGTACATTGGCCGAGACCACGATCCGGCGCTTGCCATTCTCACGGCTGATCTGGTTAGGGCCTTCTTGCAACTCAATATGGGCCAGGCGTGAGAGCGGCACATAGGCCGGGCGTGGTTCGATGCCTTCAAACAGCTTGACCCGCTTCATGCTTTTCTCCGGCTCCTGTGGCGGAAGCGGAATCGGTAGGCGTGCAAGTTGCTCCAGATCTAGCCGCAGGTCTTCGGGCATCCGCACGACTAAGTCAAAGCGACGATCCCCTTGAAACACTTCTCCGGCGGATTTCCCACCCATCGCAATCTCGATGATGCCTTGTACATCCGAGACGTTCTGCCCAAAGCGCGCGATGGCGGCGCGATCAATATCGACAGTGAGCACTGGCAGACCGCTGACCTGCTCCACCTTCACATCCGCCGCGCCGGGAATGGTGTTGAGTACGGCCGCCACTTTAGTGCCTGTGTCGGC
>Ga0187892_10012332_pt1 | contig 10186 bp, 8 predicted proteins | sample MA1701073metaG_FD_139345 | JGI IMG/M metagenome (GOLD analysis project Ga0187892, IMG submission 139345) | Bio-ooze microbial communities from a basaltic lava cave in the Kipuka Kanohina Cave System on the Island of Hawaii, USA - MA170107-3 metaG ...
CGGACGGCGAGAGGGCGGGGCAGCGAGGGCGCGCCCGTCGCCGGATCCCCTCCGTCGTTCACGCAGATCCCGACGAGGACGGCGTGCGGGTCGAGCCGGGTCGTCTCGCGCTCGAAGAGGAGAGCTTCCCGTTCGAGGTCGTAGTGGTTCACCCCGAGATTCAAGACCTCGGTGCGCAGCCCCCGCTCCCGGAGACGGGCCTCGATCTTCCGCGGGTACGCCTCCGACTCGTGGACGCCCGCCCCGAAGGTGATCGAGTCCCCGAGAACGGCGATGCGCGTCGTTCCCTCGGAGGGCCGAAGGTCGACCTCGGGACCTCGGAACCCGAGCGAGTTGATCTCGATCGGCACGCCGGCGTACCGGGATCCCCGGAAGGTCCCGCGGAATCCGGGCCGGTAGCGCCAGCCCAGGATCGGGTCCTCGACGCGGAGCCCCTCGGGGTAGGCGTAGAACCCTTCGTCGCGGCCGCCGGCGCAACGGGCGGCGAGCTCGAGGGCGCAGAGGCCGAGAAGGCTCGCGACGGCGAGGACGAGCCACCGGCCTCTCATCGTCGATCCTCTTTCGTGGAGTCGATCCGGGGCCAGCCGTCGAATCCCGCGCGCAGGGTTCGCCCCAAGGTCATTCGAGCCCAGGACCACGCCGCGCCCCGAGCGAGGACCAGTCCGGCGAGGCAGGCGACCTCCGTCGCGGCGCGGCACTCTCCGAGAGAGCCCCGCAGCGCCGTGCGGACCTCCCCGGCGAGGCTCTGCATCGGCGAGTTCCCGCCGCGGCGGGCGATCCTCCCGGCGACGAGGTGTCCCCGCGCGTTCCGCGTCTTCTGCCGGAACCAGTCGGCGAGGGTGCGCGGGTTGCGGACCCGCACGCGCGCGCCCGGCTCGTAGACGGAGCGCAGCCCCGCCGCGGCGAAGCGGTGGGAGAGCTCGACGTCGTCCGCCACCCTCCCCGACAGCCGGGAGAGGAGTCCGGGAACGACGCGCACCGCGAGGAGGTACCCGGAGGCCTCGACGACGCGGCCGTCCCTCTCCGCGTCCGAGCGCATCCGGTGAGCCGCGTCGAAGAGGAGGTGCGCCCAGATCCCGAAGAGCCCGCGGCGCGCCTCGAGCGGCACCGGGCGGCCCGAGACGCAGCCGATCTCCGGGTCCGCGAACCGGCTCAGGAGGGAACCGATCGCGGCGCGCTCGACGACGACGTCTCCGTCCGTGAGGACGAGGACGTCCCCCTCGGCGTGGGCGAAGAGGAGATCGAGCGCCCGGATCTTCCCCCGGCCCTCGTCCCGCAGGGATCGGATCGTCCCTCCCGAGGCGGCCGCGCCCGCTCGCAACGTCTCCCCGTCCGGAGCGACGAGGAGGATCCGCGCGTCGACGCCGCGGCAGGCCGCGACGATCGCACGCACCGCGCGACGCGCTCCCCGGGGCTCCCCGGAGGCGAGGATGCCGACCGTCGCCCTCACGGTCGGCAGGCGCCCGAGAGGGCGACCTCCTCGAAGATGCGCTCGAACGCGTCGGCGATCCGCGGCCAGTCGTAGACGGCGAGGGCTCGCTCGCGGGCTGCACGCCCGAGACGCTGGCGCAGGCCCGGATCGACCGCGAGCCGGCGGAGCGCGCGGGCGAGCGCAGGCACGTCTCCGGGAGGAACGAGGAGGCCCGTCTCGCCGTCCCGGACGATCTCGCCGAGCCCGCCGATCGCGGAGGCCACGACGGGGCGCCCGCACGCGGCGGCCTCGACGGCGACGAGGCCGAAGGGCTCGGCGTGGAGGGTGGGAACGGCGAGCGCGTCCACCGACCGGAGGAAGCCGGACACCGCCTCGTGGGCGAGACGCCCCAGGAACGCGCATCGGTCGGCGAGGCCGAGCGCCTCGGTCTCGCGTCGCAGCGCGTCCCGGAACGAGCCCTCGCCGGCGAAGAGGAGCGTTTCCTTCCCTCCCGGGAACGCCTCGGCAAAGGCGCGGACGAGCGTCTCGCCTCCCTTCGGCGCCTCGAGCCTTCCCACGCATCCGACGCGGAGCGCCGCCGATCCCTCCTCTCGCGCGGGAGGGTGGAAGACCCGGGCGTCGACGCCGCTCGGCACGACCCGGATCCGGTCCGGCTCGACGCCGAGGCCGAGGAGGAATCGCGAGGCGCGCTCGGTGAGAGCGACGACGGAATCCGCCGCCCGGAGCACGGTCCGGCCCGTCGTCGCGAGATTCGCCCGGAAGAGGATCCGGTACGGCCAGCGACGCCCGCCGTGATAGCCGTGCTGCACGAGGACGAGAGGGCGCGAGCGCCGTCGCGCGGCGCGCGCGGCGTGGTAGGAGGCGAGGGAGAAGAGCTCGTGGGAGAGATAGAGGTCGTAGGGTTCCTCGAGGAGCGCCCTCGCGACGCCGGGAAGGGAGGGGACGAATCCCACGGTCGGCCCCGCGCGGAAACGCCTCACGACGGCGCCCTCCCAGCGCTCTTCGCCGCGAGGGAGACGGTTGTCCTCGAGTCCCGCGCTCCCTCCCCACCGCGGCATGCGATCGGACGTGAGGAGGACGACCTCGTGACCCCGGCGGGCGAGCTCCCGCGTGAGGAACGCCTCGTGCGAGCCGTAGAAGGCCGGATGGAAGTAGGAAGTGACGTGGGCGATCCTCATCTCCGCCCTCCCGCCGCTTCGGCGTAGAGATCGAGATGCGCCCGGACGAGGGCCTCCGGCGTGAAGTCCCGTGCCCGGGCTCGGGCCTTCTCGCCGAGCCGCGCCCGGCCGGGGGCGTCCGCGAGGAGGCCGGAAAGGGTCTCCGCGAGGCGACCCGCGTCCCCGGGAGGGAAGAGGGACCCCGCACCGGCGAGGATCTCGGTCGTGCCGGGGAGCGCGCTCGCGGCCACCGGGAGGCCGCGCGCCATCGCCTCGATCACGGCGAGGGGCGCGACGTCGGAGCGGCTCGGATGGACGTAGAGATCCGCCGCGTCGAGTGCCGCGATCCTCTCGGAGGGTCGGCGCGACGCCTCGCGGAACCGCACCGCATCCTGGAGGCCGGCGCGGGCGGCGGACCGCTCGATCCTCGCCCGATAGGACGCGTCACAGGGGCCCATCAGGTCGAGGAGAGGCCTCCGCTCGCGCGGGATCTGCGCGAGAGCCGCGAGGAGGAGATCGATCCCCTTCTCCGGCACGATGCGGCCGAGGAAGAGACAGCGCGGCGGCCCCTCCCTCTCCCTCCGGGGGACGGGGGAGAAGAACGCGGTCGGCACGGCGGTCGGCGCGGCCCGCAGGCGGTCCGGGGGGAACCCCGCGCTCCGGAAGAGGTCCGCCTGGGATCGGGTGAGGCAGAGGAGGCGCGAGGCGAGAGCGAGCCGCCTCGCCGACCAGCGCGGGGCGAAGCGCAGATGTTTCCAGGCCGCCCCGCAGTGAGCCGTGACGAGGAGCGGCTTCCCCAGTCGGCGGAGCGGGGGAAGGAGAGCGAGGTCCGCCGCGTTGGCGTAGTGGAGGTGGACGACCTCGAAGCGGGGGTCGGTCCGGAGCGAGGCGATGCTCCGGCGCATCGCGAGAACCTCGCCCGCGGCTCGCCCGTAGAGGCCCGGGCCGATCGGGCGCGCCTGCGCGCCGACGACGTCGTAGGGAAGCGGTGCCGCGCCCTCCATGGCGCCGTGCGGGTGGAGGACGGTCACCGCCTCGCCGTGACTCGAGAGTCCCTCGGCGAGGAGAGCCAGGTAGGCGCAGGCCCCGCCGATCTCCCCGCTCGGCAGGCGCCCGACGAGGAGGATCCTCATGGTTCCTCCTCGGGGAGGGAGCACGCGTGGACGGCGCCGAGGAGGAACCAGAAGGTGCCGGCGTACGCGAGGTCCTCGAACGCCGCGAGAACGGCGAGGAAGGCGAGCAACGCGGCACCTGCCGCCGGCGCCCACGCGTCTCGAGCGTCCTTGGCGTCGCGCAGCGTCCGCCGCAACCGCTTCGCGCTCGCCGCGCCGAAGCCGAGGAGGAGGAGGAGCCCGAGGAGGCCCGTCTCGCCGAGGGTGCGCGCGTACTCGTTGTCCGTCGCGTGCACCCCCTTCGAGAGAGAGCGCAGCCCGGCGCGCTTCGACTCGGCGCTCTCGCGGAAACGCCCCGGTCCCGACCCGAGGATCGGATCCTCCCTCGCCATGCGCAGCGAGACCTCTGCGATCTCGAGGCGGTAGCGGTTCGAGCTCCGACGCGACCAGTCGAAGATCGTGGCGAACCGTTCCGCGGCCCGCTCCGCCCCCCGCCGCACCGGCTCCGCGTGAAGGGCCACCGCCGTGCCCCCGACGAGGAGGAGCGCCGCGGCCACCCCGCTTCCCCGCGGGGCGAGGCGACCCGCGCGGGAGAGGAGGAGGACCGCTCCGCCCGCCGCCGCAGAGAACCAGGCGGCGCGCGACCCCGTCTCGATCATCGCGGCGGCGAGGAGGAGGGTGGCGAGATGGGCGGGGAGGCGGAAGGGGGGCGGCCCGAGGAGCGCGAAGGAGATCGAGAGGAGGAGGCCGAGCGAGAGGAAGTGGGCGTAGGGGTTCCGGTACTCGGAGAGGAAGGCCCCGCCCCGGAGAGACTCGAGCGCGGACGGGATCGCGAGCGTGAGCAGGCCGAGGGCCGCGCTCGTGACGACGAGCGCCGCGCAGACGAGGCGAAGCCGGTGGCGGCCCGCCGCGAGGAGGGGGAGGGAGACCGCATTCGCGATCCAGACGGGGGCATGGGAGAGGATCTCGACCGCCTCCCGGTCGACGCCGGCCCGAAGCGCGGAGAACGTCGCGACCGCGGAGAACGCGATCGCGGCGGCGGCGGGCGCTCGGACGCGTCTCCACGCCGCCGCGCTCGCGCCGGGGTCGGCGAGGGTCCGCGCGAGGGCGAAGAACAGGATCCATCCGAGGAAGATGGTTTCCGGGGCCACCCGGACGGCACCGATCTGGAAACCGGCGCACAGGACGGCGTTTCCGGCGGCGTAGAGCGCGAGGGACAGGGCTGGGGCGAGCGACCCGACGACTCCGAGCGCGACGGCGGCGAGGAGGGCGGCCCCGGCGAGGTGGGGGGTGGCGATGGCGGCGCCGGCGGCGGTGCCGGCGAGGGCTGCGAGGGAGTGGACACGCCCCCTCCACCTCATGACTCTGCCCCGCAACCGTGTTGGAATCGATCGCAAAGTGTTTTCTTTGAATGAGTTATGGGAATAGAGGGGGTGTGCGAGCCCTTTTCCGGGGCCAGGGCCGAGGTTAGGTGATGGGTCCCAACACGCTCCCAGGGCAGAGTCCCTCTCGCCTCGCAGAGGATCTCGAAGTGGCGCCGCGCCTGCGCCTCCAGCGTCCGCCCCCGCGCCACCCGAAGCCCCTCCGCGACGAAGCGGGACCGACGGGCGGCATCCGCCGAGAGGGCGTCGAGGGCGCCGGAAAGGGACGCGGAGTCTCCCGGAGGGACGAGGTGCCCCGTCCGATCGTGCTCGATGAGGTCTCGGACTCCACCCGCGTCGGAGGCGACGATCGCGATCCCGTTTCCCATCGCCTCACCCAGCACGCGCGGCGTCCCCTCGGAGAGGGACGGGAGGACGAGGAGATCGTGCTCTTGATAGATGCGGAAGAGGCGGGGTCCGAGCGGCACGTGGCCGAGGAAGGACAGCCTCTCCGATAGCCCATCCCGCCGCGCGACGTCCTTCAGGATCCGGTCCTCGCCCTTGAACGGCGCGCCGACGAGCGTGAGTCGGAAGTCCTTCCGGCTCGCCCTCGCCACCGCCTCGAGGAGGATGCCGAGGCCCTTCTCGGGGCTGATGCGCCCGACGTAGAGGAGGCGGTTGCCCGGGCCCGGAGGCGGCGGCACGAGGAGGATCTCCCGATCCCAGAGGCTCGCGGAGAGGAGGGATTGCGCGAGGGCGCCGGAGGACTCCGCGACGCGGCGGAGAGCCTCGCCGTGTGCGACGCAGAAGGCGCCCGTCAGTCCGCGGCGGAACGCCGCCTGTTGGAGCGCGCCGTGGAGGCGGGCGAGAGGACGGCGGAGGGGAGGAAGCGAGGCGATCCGGGACGATCGCGTGGCGAGGGGGTCGGCGACGAGGGAGACGTAGTAGGGGATCCTCCTCGCGCGCGCGAGCGCGACGCCGAACGGGAAGAAGTTGTCGGGCACCCGGAGATTGATCAGGTCCCAGCGTCTCGCCCGCCTCCAGAGTCGGGCGAGCGCGCTCGGCGCGCGTCCGTAGCAACGGCGCACCCCCTGGAGGTCGGGGAGGGGGACGAGCCGGACGTTCGGTGCGGAGAACGTCGATCCCTCCGGGGGGATCCGATCGGGAGGGACTCTCGGGACCGCCACCTCGATCTCGCGGAAGTACGGGGCGAGGCTGTCGACGAACCGGGGAAACGACCCGGCGTGCCGCGGGGTTCCGTTCGCGTCCGCCGCGAAGCACTCCATCCGGACGACGGCGAGCGTCGCCTCGCGGGTCTCGAGGGACGGACGGAGGCGCCTCACCGGCTCCTCCGTCGGAGGAGGAGGATCGCCTGCGCTCCGGCCTGGACGCCGTAGGCGATGGCGGAGCCGAGCGCTGCGCCTCGGATTCCCCAGCGGGGAACGAGGAGGAGGTAGGCGGGGACGGCGGCGAGGAGACCGGCGAACCCGGCGAGCGCGTTCGCGCCCGGACGACCGACTCCGGTCAGGACGGACCCGAGGAGGAGCGAGAAGCCCAGGAGGAGCGCGGCGGGCACGAGCCATCGGAGGGGTTCGATGGCGGGGACGTACTCGGGGCCGAACAGGGTCTCGAGGAGGAGGGGACCGAGCAGCGGGGCTCCCCACGCGGCGAGCGCGCACAGCGCGAGGTGGAGGGCGGCGATCCGGCCGAACCACGCCCGCACCCCTTCCGGGATCCCTCTCGAGGAAGGAAGGGTCGCCGCGGAGGTCCACGGGAGCAGGACCATCGTCGCCGCGGAGGGGAAGTAGAGGAGGACCTCCGCGATCTGCGTCGCGACGACGTAGTGGCCGATCGGCTCCGCCGCGACGAAGCCGGCGAGGAGCACGAGGTCGAGTCGGCGGCTCAGGATCGAGGCGATCGCTCCGGGCCAGCCGCGCAGCCCGAACCCGACGGTCTCGCGCGCCGTCGCCGCGTCGAGTCGGGGGCGCCCGACGTCGCGGGCCGCGCGACGAGCCCCCGCGATCGAGGGGATCGCCGCCGCGAGGACGAACGCCGCCGCCGCGGCGGGGAGGCCGAGGTCGAGCGCGACGACGCCGACCACGACCGCGAGGAGGGTGAGGAGGGACCTCGCGACCTGGACGAGCGCGAAGGCGGCGAAGTCGTTCCTTCCTCGGAGAAAGGCCCCGACCACGTGGTGGAGGCGGAGGAACGGGACGGCGAGGAGCGCAGCGAGACCGACGGAGACGGCACCGTTCGGGAGAGGAAGCCCGCCGGAGAGGATCGCGAGCGCCGCGAGGAGCGCCGCGAGGATGCCGGTGAGGCCGGAGAGCCCCATCCCCGTACCGAGGATCGCCGCGGGAGCGCGCGCGCCCCGAGCCGTGTGGACGGCGACCGCTTCGTGGACGCCGACGGAGGAGAGCGTCGCCGTGATCTCGGCGTAGGCGACGCACAGCGCGAACGTTCCGCGCGCCTCGGCCCCGAGCCCCCGTGCGAGGGCGACGGCCGTTCCGAAGCCCAGGGCCACTCCGGCCGCGCGAGCGGCGACGGCGAGGACGAGCCCGTCCCGCGCGCGCGCTCGGCCGGCGGGGCGTGCCGGCGAGGGGAGCGCGACCGGGGCTGCCGCCCTGGCGGCGGGGGTGGACAAAGGGGGATCCGGGAGGAGGGCAGATGGATGAATCGGCGGGGGCGCCTCGATCCTTGAGGCGCCGCGCCCGGCGAGCGCCGTCAGTCCTCGGGCTCGTCTCCCCCAGGCCCCGGCGTGTACCGGATGTAGTCCGTCATCGCCCGGATCTCGACCGACTTCTCGTCGAGGTCGAACTGGAGGAGCTCCCGGAAGGAGACGAACCCGACGAGCCTCCCTTCCTCGACGATCGGGAGGTGGCGAAAGCCCCCGCGACCCATCCGGTGGAGGCAGGACACGATCGTGTCCCGCGGAGAGGCCACGACGATGTCGCGCGTCATCACCTCGGCCACGCGCGTCGTCTCGAGGTCTCGGCGGGGGAGCGCGACGCGCGTCATCAGGTCCCGCTCGGAGAAGATGCCGACGACGCGCTCGTCCTGGAGGACGCAGACGGCGCCGACGCGACGGTCCGCCATCGTCCGGACCGCACGGTGGACCGTCCACTCCGCTCGCACGTAGTGGAGCGGGCGCCCCGCGAGGATGTCCCCGACGGTTTTCGACATCCGGTTCTCCGCCGCCGGCGGAGCCGGATTCTACCGGCGGGGAGGTTCCCGGGCTCAGCGTGCGAGGGCGAGCTCGTGGGCGACGATCGCCCGGAAAGCGCCGGCGAGATCGGAGACGGCGAGATCGGGGTCCACGAAGTACTCCGGGATCTCCTCGCCCCGGACCTGGATCGTGAGGCATCCGGCCCGGATCCCCGCGAGGAGAGCCCGGCTGGACCTCGCGACGAGCCAGGATTCGCGGGGGGAGATCCCGAGTTCCTGCCGGACGGCCATGACCATCCCGACGTTCGGGAGGTGATAGACGGAGTCTCGCCGGAACTCCCCCTTCCCGCCGGGGTGGAAAGGACAGTGGAGGATTCGATCGACGCTCACGCCGCGGGAGAGGAGGACGCGCTGGAGACCTTCCGTGTAGTGCGAGACGTCTCGCGGCGCGAGCCTTCCGAAGGCGACGTCGTCCTCGTTCGAAAAGATCACGACCGGGATCCCGAGGGAGGCGACCTCGCGGAATCCCTTGATCATGCCCGAAGGGAATCGGAACTCGGAGCGGCGAGGAGGGCGCCGGGAGATGTCGACGTCGTGGAGGACCCTCCGCTCGAGGAAGAGGGCCTTGGAGGGGTTCGTCACGGAATCACGCGGGGGAGGGCGGAGACCCTATCGGGCACGCCGGGCGAACCCTTGAGCGACTCAAGCTCCGGCCCGCTCTCGTCCGATCCAGGGAACGATCCCCGGATCCAGATCCCCGCGCCGTGTTCCGCGCATCCCTGGAGGGGCCGGACCTGGAGCACGAGCTCGCACTCCCCAACTCGTCGATCGACCCGGCGGCGGTTCTCCTCGCCGCGGGGTTGGCCTCGCTCGTCGCCTACGTCGCGACGCCGCTCACCGTCCCGCTCGCCCGCAAGGGGGGAGTGCTCGACCGGCCCGGGGGGCGACGCACCCACGACGGCGTCGTCCCTCGTCTCGGGGGACTGGCGGTCGGCTTCGCGTTCGGGTTCGTCCTCCTGGGGCTCCTCGCGGCGAACCGCGCGGGCCTCCTCGCGATTCCGGTCGGGACGGTCGAGGTTCTCCAGATCGCGCTCCTCGTCGGCGGGATGACGGCGCTCGGCGTGCTCGACGACCTCCTCGGGCTCGCCGCGCGCTGGAAGCTCCTCGGACAGACGGCGATCGTGCTCGGCGCCTGGGGAGCGGGCTTCGGGGTCCGTGGAATCGGCCTCCCGTTCGTCGGGCCGGTCGATCTCGGGGATCTCGCGCTCCCCGTGACCCTCCTCTGGTATCTCGGGGTGACGAACGCCCTCAACCTCGTCGACGGGATCGACGGCCTGGGGGCGGGCGTCGCCTTCCTCGCGGCGAGCGCCTCGGCGATCGTCGCCGCCTACGGAGGAGCGGGCGACACGGCGCTCCTCTTTGCCGTCGTCGCGGGAGCCTCCGTGGGGTTCCTCCCGCACAACCGGCCGCCGGCCCGGGTGTTTCTCGGCGACGGGGGCGCGCTCGGACTCGGGTTCGCGATCGCGCTCGTCTCGGCCCGCGGCGCGCACAAGACGGCGACGGCGTTCTCCCTCCTCGCTCCGGCGCTCGCCCTCGGGCTCCCCCTCGGGGACACGCTCTTCGCGTTCGCCCGGCGCGTCGCGCAGCATGTGCGTTCGAGGGCGCCGCGGGTGAGATTCCCGATCTTCAGTGCGCTCCGCGCGGCCGCGACGCCCGATGCGGACCACATCCACCACCGGTTGCTCCGCGCCGGATTCAGCCGGAGGCAGGCCGTCGTCCTCCTCTACGTCGCCTGCGCGGCGCTCGGCCTCGCGGCCTTCGCCTCGACGGTGGCGGACGATGCCGGGCAAGGCCTCGTCCTCGGATACACGGCGGGCGTCTCCGTCCTCGGCATCCGGATCCTGTCCCGCACCGCCGGGGCGAGGGGAACCTTCTCGGCCCTCGTCGGAGGGAGGGATC
>Ga0187892_10012334_pt1 | contig 10184 bp, 8 predicted proteins | sample MA1701073metaG_FD_139345 | JGI IMG/M metagenome (GOLD analysis project Ga0187892, IMG submission 139345) | Bio-ooze microbial communities from a basaltic lava cave in the Kipuka Kanohina Cave System on the Island of Hawaii, USA - MA170107-3 metaG ...
ACACCCGGGTGATCGCGCCCGGCGACGTCATCATCGTCCCCGCAGGCACGCCGCACTGGTTCAAGGACGTGCGCGGCCCGGTGCTCTACTACACGGTGAAGGTGCGCCCGGGAGGCAGGTCATGAGCCGCCGCGACCGCACCTCCGCCCGCGCCGCCGCGCTGCCGGCGCCCGAGCGCGCGCTCCTCCGCGCGAGCCTGCTCGGCCTGGCGATCCTCGCCGTGACGTTGCTCACGATCCTCGCCGCCCCGGTCCGCGCGGGCACGACGCCGGCCGGCACGCCCGAGGCCGCGCTCGACCTGGACCGCGCCGCCGACCTGGACCTGCTCGGGGCCCGCTGGCGCTACAGCGACACGCGCATCTCCGAGGTGGACTTCCGGAGCGTGGGCCACGACCTGAAGCCCACCGGCGCCCCCAACCGCACGTACGACTTCACTCCGAAGGCGGGCGGCGCGGGCTTCGACGACTCGGCCTGGGAGACGCTCGAGCCCGGCACGCTCGCGGGCCGGCGCTCGACCGGGAGGCTCTGCTTCAACTGGTACCGCCTGAACCTCACCGTCCCCGAGCGCGTGGGCTCGTTCGCCACGACCGGCGCGACGCTCGTGCTGGACGTGACCGTGGACGACTACGCCGAGGTCTGGGTGGACGGGGTGCTCGCGCGCACGCTCGGCCAGAGGGGCGGCAGCGTGGTGGCCGGCTGGAACGCCCCGAACCGGCTGGTCGTGGGCCGCGACGTGAAACCCGGCCAGAAGATCCAGCTCGCGGTCTTCGGCATCAACGGCCCCATCTCCGCCTCGCCGGAGAACTACATCTGGGTCCGCTCGGCGAAGCTCGAGTTCTTCCGGGGCGAGGCCGCCCCGCTCGCGTTCGCGGGCGGCCCGGTGGACGTGCTGCGGAAGGACGCGGCGCTGGACGCGCTCGTCCCCGCGGGCGCCACGTACGAGAAGCTCGCGGACGGCTTCCAGTTCGCGGAAGGCCCGGTGTGGGACGCCGCGGGCTCGCTCCTCTTCAGCGACCCCAACACGAACGTCATCTATCGCTACGACGCCGCGCGCGTCGTGAGCGTGTTCCGCGAGAAGAGCGGCTACGAAGGCCCGGACCCCGGCCGGCTCCACCAGCCCGGCAGCAACGGGCTCGCGTTCGACCCGCAGGGCCGGCTCGCCGCCGCCGAGCACGGCAACCGGCGCGTCACCCGCACCGAGCCGGACGGCCGCGTGACCGTGCTCGCCGACCGCTTCGAGGGCCGGCGGCTCCACAGTCCGAACGACCTCGTCTACCGCTCGGACGGCACGCTCTACTTCACCGACCCGCCGTTCGGGCTCCCGAAGGCGCACGACGACCCGGCGCGCGAGCTGGACTTCTTCGGCGTCTTCTGCCTGCGCGACGGGAAGCTCGTGGTCGTGAGCAAGGACCTGCGCGGCCCGAACGGCCTCGCGTTCTCGCCCGACGAGCGCTGGCTCTACGTGGCGAACTGGGACGAGAAGGCGAAGATCATCATGCGCTACGCGGTGCGTCCGGACGGCTCGCTCCGGGACGCCCGGGTGTTCTTCGACATGACGCCGGCGCCGGGCGCCGAGGCGCTCGACGGCCTCAAGGTGGACGCGCACGGGAACGTGTACTGCTCGGGCCCCGGCGGCGTGTGGGTGATCTCGCCGGCGGGCCGCCACCTGGGCACGCTCCGGCTCCCCGAGCTGGCCGCGAACCTGGCCTGGGGTGACGCCGACCGGAAGGCGCTCTACTTCACGGCCCGCACCGGGCTCTACAAGGTGCGGCTCAACGTGGCCGGCGCGGGCGCGGTCCGCATGGCGGCCGGCGCGGAGCGGTGAGCTTCGGGCGGGGCGGCGTCAGCCGCCGCCCCGCCATGGCCACATCGCCCGCAGTGCGCCCTGCACCACGAGCAGCCCGGTGAGCGCCACCAGGATGCTCGGCGCGGCAGGCAGGTCGAACGTCACCGAGAGCGCGAGGCCCGCCACGCTCCCCACGAACGCGAACGCCCAGCCCACCGCCAGCGCCACCGCCGTCCGCGCCGAGGTGAGCACGCCCGCCACGGCAGGGATCACGAGCAGCCCGAACACGAGCAGCACGCCGGCGATGTGCACCGCGGACGTCACCACCACGCCGAACGTCGCGTAGAACAGGAAGTCCCAAAGGAACACGCGCCGGCCGCGCGCCCGCGCGCCCTCCGGGTCGTTCGTGATCTCGAAGAACTGCTTCCGCAGCCACACGTGCACCCCGCCCACGACCGCGTAGAGCGCGGCCACCACCGCGATCTCCCGCGGCGGCACGGTGAACAGCGAGCCCACGAGCGCCTCGCGGATGTGCTCGGGGCCGTTCGGCGTCTTCTCCAGCACGAGGAACGCCATCGCCTGCGCCGTGGCGAACACGATGCCGATGAACGCCTCGAGCGGCGCGCGCCGCGCCCGGCCGCGGAGCCAGGCGAACAGCGCTGCGCCGAGGAGCGTCATGCCCAGCGCCAGGAGGTAGGCCGTGCCCTCGTCGTGCTCGTGCCCGAGCGCCACCGAAAGCGCCACGCCGAGCGCCGCCATCTGCGCCAGCGCCAGGTCCACGAACAGCACGCCGCGCCGGACCACGTGGAAGCCGAGGTAGGCGTGGATCCCGGCCAGCACGAGCGAGGCGAGCGCCGCCCACTGGAAGAACGGGAGCCGGAGGACGTCGAGCATCAGCGGCCCCCTTCGAGCGCGGTCATGATCTCGTCGAAGTGGCGCAGGTAGCTGCCCGCCACGGCTTCCGCGCACGACGTGGTCTGGATCACCGGCCGCACGCCCGCCTGGCGTTCGAGGAACCGCCCGCCGTCGCTCGCGAAGTAGGGCTCCTGGAGCAGCAGCTTCACGCCCCGGGCCTTCGCCTGCTCGACCAGGCGCGCCAGGTGCCGCGCGGTGGGCGGGATGCCGGGGACGGGCTCGACCGTGTCCACCACCTCGAGCCCGAACGCGTCGGCGAAGTAGCTCCAGGAGCGATGATAGGTGAAGAGCACGCGCGAGGGGAGCGTCTTCGCACGCGCGGCGTTCCGCTCCCACGTGGCGTGCGCCTCCGCCCCGAGCGCCGCGGCGCGGGCGCGGAAGCCGGCGGCGTTCGCGGGGTCGGCGCGCGCGAACGCCTCGGCCACGGTGCGCGCCACCATCGCGCCGTTCCGCGGGTCCAGCCAGTAATGCGGGTTCCCGAACGGATGCACGTCGCCCATGGACGCGTCCACGCGGCCCTCCGGCTTCTCGAGCACGTGCACTCCCGCCGAGCAGTCCACCAGCTCGAGTCGCGGGTTGCGCGAGCCGTCCACGATCGCCTCCGCCCAGCGATCGAGCCCGAGGCCCACGCGCAGGAAGAGCCGGGCGCGTGAGACGTTCACCATGTGGCTCGGCAGCGCCTCGACCCGGTGCGGGTCGCTCGAGGGCCGGGCGATGGCGAACACCTCGACCGCATCGCCGCCGACGCTCGCGGCGATCGAGGCCAGGTCCTGCGTGCTCGCGGCCACGCGCAGCTTCGCGTGCACCGGCGCGGCCGCGACGAGGCTCACGAGGAACGCGAGCCATACGATGTGTCCCATGGTCGCCTCCTAGAACTGGTGGGCCTTGTGCGGCCCCATGGAGAAGATGGCGCGCAGCGTGAGCTGCTGGATCGCGTCGGTGTCGGCCGTGGCGCCCGCGGGGCGGGCCGGCCGGATGCGCCGCCAGTCGAGCCGGAACGCGGTCGTCTCCTCCATGAGCGAGAGGCCGGCGTGGACGCCGAGCGCCGTCTGCCTCCCGCCGTCCGTCACCGGATCCTGGAACGACTCCACGAACGCGCCCACGTTGTAACGGCGCGCCCAATTGAAGTCGGCGAACAGGAAGCCGCCCGTGGCGGCCGCCCCGGAGAGCGCGTAGCGCCCGGCGACTCCGTCCCAGCCCGCGTCATCGCGATCGAATGACAGGAACTCGCCCTGGAGGAGCAGGTACGCGTCCGGGGCCGTCCACAGCTTGGCCTTGAGGTCGCCACCGAACACGCGCATGCGCGCTCGCGCCGCCACGTTGTTCGTGCCCTCCATGAAGGTGACTCCCAGCTCCACGCCCGAGCGGTCGCCCGCCGGCGCGAACGCCGCGAGCCGGCCGAGCCACGCCGCTCGCGGCTCCGATTGCGCGTCACCGTCTTCGGGGTCGAGCGTGAGGGGATCGTTCGGGTCGGCGCCCGGCACGCGCGGCACGCGGAACGAGTCGCCCTGCAGCGCGTCCGCGCTCGCCGTCACCGACCAGGTGCCTGGGAACGGGACACGCCAGGAGAGCTCCACGCCGGTGTCGTTGAACGACTCCCCGCCGGGCAGGAACGCGGCGAGCACGCCGGGGCGCTCCGCGAACGGGAGCTGGTGCGGGTGGATGGCGTTCGTCTTCCCGAAGCCGACTCGATACTTCCCGCCCTTGAGCGCGAGGCCGCCGGGCAGTCCGCGCTGGAGCGTGAAGTACCCCTCCTCGATCGTCGCCTCGCCGTCGGCGAAGGCGGCGGTGAACCAACCGCGCGCGTACGGGTTCAGGGCCGCGTCGAACACGAACTCGGTCTCGCCCGCGTCGAGCACCGGCCGCCGGCGCGCGCCGCTGCCCGGCTCGTCGGTCCAGCGGATCGCGGGCTGGCCGATGACCGAGATGTCGGGGTTGGAGACGGCGGCACGCGCGGCCGTGGCCAGCAGTAGCGCCAGCAGCGGGGCCGCGCAGACGAACGGACTGCGCATGGGAGCCTCCCGGGTGGGACCCTCGGAGCGCGCGCGCGGGCGCGCACGCGGGGACGAGCCGCGCGGCCTGGCGCGCGGCGGGTCGTCAGCTCCGGGGAGGGGCTCTCGGGGCGGCGTGGGCCTCGCCGTGCCGGTGCGGCGCCTCGTGCGCGGCGAGGGGGGTGTGCCCGCGCTCCACGGTCACGGCCGTGAGCAGGACCGGCGCGTGGCCGGCGAGCGGCGCGGCGTGGAGCCCGGCGCAGGTGCAGTGCTCGTCGCGCCCACCCGGCGCGGCGTCGGCGGCGCAACCCTGCGCGTCCAGGTGGTGGCGCAGGTCCGCCGCGCTCCCCGCCGCGAACGCGGCGAGCAGCAGGAGCGCGGCGACGAGCCGGCCCGGGCGGAGCAGGACGCGGAAGGAGCGCATGAGGAACGAGAGCGTGGGCCGGGGACCCCGGCCCGGTCAAGCCGCCCCTACAGGCGCTCGACGAACTCCCCGGTGCGGGTGTCCACGCGCACCCGGTCGCCCTCCTCGACGTAGGGCGGCACCTTGATCTCGAGTCCCGTCTCGAGGATGGCCGGCTTGGAGGTGTTCTGCACCGCGGCGCCCTTGATGTTCGGGGTGGTCTCCTTCACCTCCAGCTCCACGAACATGGGCGGCTGGATGCCGACCACCCGGCCGTCGAAGTACTCGGCGGTGATCGTCATGCCGTCGCTGAGGTAGCCCGCGCTCTCGCCCAGCACGTCCGCGGACAGTTCGATCATCTCGTACGACTCCGTGTTCATGAAGTGGTACGTGTCGCCGGCCTTGTAGCTGAACTGGAGGCTGTGCTCCTCGAGCACGGCGCGCTCGAGCTTGTCGTCGGTGGAGAAGCGCACCTCCTGGTTGCTGCCGCTCTCGATGTTGACGAGCTTGGCCTGCACGAAGCCGCGCAGGTTGCCCGGCGTGCGATGCATGACCGTCGCGACCCGGTGCGGCTTCCCGTTGTAAAGGACGAGCATGCCGACCCGGAGCTGGGTGGACGTGATCACGGGCGGACTCCTGTGCGGTGGACGGGGGTGGTGACGCGCGGGGGCGCCTGCCGGACCCGGCGCTGCATGGCGTGGGCTCCGGCGGCGGGTCCGGACCGCGCCGGGCCTCCCCACAGCGAACGCGGCGAGGGATTGTGCCCGAGCGGGGCCAGCGGCGCAATCCGCCGGGCGGGCGAGCGCCGAGCGAGGGCGCTTGCGCGGCGCAGGCCGGGCGCCCGGGCGCAGCGTCCACGACGGCAGCGCGGACTCCCCGGCGGCCGACTTGCGTTCCCGTGTGTGCGGGTGCTCAATCGCGCTCGCGCGGTCTCGAGACGACGCTCCCGCCCGCCGCGCGTCCCCCGTCAGGAGGTCCGGATGTCCCGCAGGGGCCTGTGCCTCGCGCTCGCCGCCGTGCTGCTCTTCCACACCGCCGCCCCGGCCGCCGCGACGCCCGTGCGCTTCGCCGAGACCTCGGGCAGCGTCACGATCCAGCGCGGCAGCCACGAGAACCCGGTCATGGAGATCGCCAAGTCCGTCTACTGGGGCGCCGCGGCCGGGAGCGTGCTCGGGCTCGCGATCATGCTCGCCGACAAGAACGACAGCGGCGAGCCGCTGCGCTGGGGTTTCGTGATCGGCGCCTTCGGCGGCCTCGCCGCCGGCATCTACTTCGTGAGCCGCCGGCCGCAGCCGGCGGGGCTCCTCGAACTGGAGGACGGCCGGCTCGTCCCGGCACACGCCCCGCTCGCCGCGATCGAGCCGGTCCCCGGCGGCGCGCGCCTGCGCGCGGTGGCGGTGCGGTTCTAGCGGGCGAACGCGCAGCCCGGCCCGCGCCCGCTCACCAGCGCGTCCGTGTCATGGCCGCGCGCATCTCCTGGCTCGAGCGCGCCACCCCCGCGCGCATCACCCAGCGAAGCCTTCGGAGCGCGGCGACGTCGCGCGTGGGATCGCCTTCCACGACGAGCAGGTCCGCCGAGCGCCCGGTCTCGAGGGTGCCGAACGCGTCGCCCCGCCCGAGCGCGCGGGCGGCATCGCGCGTCGTCGCGAGCAGCACGTCGCGCGCCGGCATGCCCGAACGCTGCATCGCCTCCATCTCGGTGAAGATCGCGGGCCCGTGCAGCGTGAGCGGGTTCCCGGCATCGGTGCCGGTCACGACCGGGATGCCGGCGCGCCGCACGGCGCGGAGGTTCGCCACCATAGTCCGGCGCCGGGCGGCGAAGACGGAGTCGCGGTCCGGCGGCGATCCGCCAAGCTTCCGGTGCGCCTCGTCCGCGGTCGCGGCCACGTGCGCGCGCGTGAGCGAGTCCACCGCCCCGAGCGGATCGTCCGGCTCCGGCGAGCGCCCGCTGCGTGCCGCCTCGCCGATCCTCGCGTAGCCGTCGAGCACGGTGAGCGTGGGGCAGTACCAGGTCCCCGCCGCCTTCGCGAGGCGCAGGAACTCCGCGTCCACCGCGCCCTCGTACACGCTGTGCACGAGCAGCCTCGCGCCCGCCCGGAGCGCCGCCTTGGCCTCGCGGAGCCCTGTGGCGTGCACGATCAGCGGCAGCTTCGCGCGCGCGGCCTCCTCGCCCGCCACGCGCACGGCGCGCGCCTGGGCGTCGAAGTCGTCCCCCGGCCTCACGATGAACCACACCTTCACCGCGTCCGTGCCGAGGCTCGCGAGGTAGCGCACGCCCCGTACCGCGCTCGCGCTGTCCGTGAGATGGAGGAACTGGCGCTCGCCGGGCAGGTTCAGCCAGTGGTCGAGCGTCGAGAGCAGCGGCCCCGCGGCGAGGACGTGCGGCGCCTCCGTGCTCGCGCGGGCCGCCCGCGCCATGGCCACGGTCCAGGGATACCCGCCCACGTCGAACACCGCGGTCACGCCGCAGGCGAGCCAGGCCCGGTGGAACACCTCGGGGCGGGTGCGCAGACGGCGCTGCACCTCCTCGTAGGGGTGGCGGTCCCGCACATCCAGCGCGTCGGGGCGGCCGTCCACCCAGCCGGTCTGCGAGTAGTGGACGTGCGCGTCCACGAGCCCGGGCACCACCCAGGCGCCGCGCGCATCCAGCGTGTCCACGCCCGCCGGCACCGGCACGCGTGCGCGCGGGCCCGCGGCCTCGATGCGGCCATCGCGCGTGACCACCACCGCGTCGCGCACCGGCGGACCGCCGCGCCCGTCCCAGAGCGTGCCGCCCACGATCGCGCGCGGCGGCGCCGGCACGCCGGGCACGCCGGCGAACGCGGTGGTCACCGCGATCCGCCAGCCCTCCGGCGTGTCGAGGAACACGCGCTCCGAGAGCCCGGTCTGCTCGCTCGCGCCGTAGCGCACGCGGTAGCGATAGGTGCCGTAGACGAGCCCTTCGCGCACCGGCGTGAGCCGCAGGTCGAGCGCCTCGAAGTGGTCGGGCCAGCCGCTCCCGGTGGCGGCCGCGAGCGGCTCGTAGCCGAGCGTGAAGCCCTGCGCGCTGGTGCGCGCGAGGAGCGGCGAGCGGAGGTAGCACGCCAGGTAGCCGTCGCGGTCGCGGCGGCGGATCGCGTCCAGGTTGGCCTCGAAGAGCGCCCGCGCGGCGGCGAGGTCCGCCGCGCCGGCGGGCGCAGACCCGGCGGCTTCGGCCGGAGGCGCGGCGCCGGCGGGCGCGCGGCCCGGCAGCGCGGCGACAGCCACGAGCACGGCGGCGGCGATCGCGGCCGCGACCGCGACCGTTGCGGCGCGTGCGCCGCCAAGTGCCGCGCCCGGGCCGCGCGGGCCGCGGCCGCGTGCGGCCTCACTCACGGCGCACGAGCACCAGCGTCACGTCGTCGGCCCGATGCTCGCCGGCGGCGAACTCGTCGATGCGGGCGATGATGGCGTCCGCTCCGCGCTCGACGTTCGTCTCGCGCTCGGCCTCGAGCACGGCGGCGGCGACGCGCCCGGCGTCGAAGAACTCCCCCTCCCGCTGCGCCTCGGGGATGCCGTCGCTGAAGAGCACGAGCAGCCCGCCCGGCTCGAGCGTCGTCACGGCCTCCTGCCAGGTGAAGCTCGACATCATGCCGACCGGGATGCCCGTGGCTTCCAGCTTCCGCGTCGTCCCGGCCCGGGCCACGTGCGGCTCGGGATGCCCAGCGTTCACGTAGCGCAGCCGGCCGCTGGCCGGGTCCAGGCAGCCCGCGAACAACGTCACGAAGCTGCGCCCGTCGCTGCCGCGGCACAGGATCGCGTTCAGCCGCCGCACCAGCTCGAGCGGGCCTTCGCACTCGTCGTAGAGCACCCGGGCGCTCGAGAGCGTGCTCGACATGAGCAGCGCGGCGCCCATACCCTTGCCCGAGACGTCGCCCACCAGGAGCAGCACCTCGCCGTCCTCACGCACGTGGAAGTCGAACAGGTCGCCGCCCACCTCGTGGCAGGTCTCGATGCGGGCGTGGATGCGCCAGCCCGGCAGCTCCGGCGGGACCGGAAGCAGGTTGCGCTGGATGCGCGTCGCGGTGGCCAGCTCCTGCGCCAGGCGCAGCCGCACCTGCTCGGCCTCGAGCAGGCGCGCGTTCGTGATCTTGACCGCCGCCATGTTGCCGAGCAGCGTGAGCAGCTCGAGTTCCGGCTGCCCGTAGGTCGCCGCCGGGTCCGAGGTGTCCACGTACAGGATGCCGAGCACCTGCTGGTTGTCGAAGAGCGGCACCGCCATGGCGGAGTGGATGGCCTGCGCGATGATGCTGTGCTGGGCGAGGAATCGCGGGTCGCTCGCGGCGTCGGCGGTGATGACCGCCGTGTTCTCGGCCAGCACGGCCCGTGTGATGCTCTGCGAGAGCGCGAGCGGCGCCGCGGCGCGGCCGCCGCGGTAGCGGGCCGCCACCTGCGTGAGCTCGCCGGTCTGCGCGTCGCGCAGGAGCACGACGAGCCGATTCGCGCGCACGGCCTTCTCGATGAAGCCGAGGATGGCCTCGCACGTCTCGGCGAGCGGGCGCGGCAGCACGAGGAGCTGGCCGGCCTCGGCGAGCAGGTGGAGCACGCGCGAGGCGCTGCCCTCGCTCGCGGTGGGGCGCTCGAGCAGCTCCTTCACGTTGAGCCGCAGCGACGAGCCGACGTGCTCCGAGGTGACCACGCGTGAGCCGCCGGCCGGGTGCCCGGCCTCCTCGACCTGGAGCATCACGTGTCCGACCTCGATCCGGTCACCGCGCGCCACGACGAGCGCCTCGGTGGCGTCGCGGCCGTTCACCCGGGTGCCGTTTCGGCTGCCGAGGTCGCGGATGCTCCACCGCCCGCCCTGCTCGGCCAGCTCGGCGTGCTCCTTGGAGACCGTCGCGTCGAGGAGCTGGACCTGGTTGCCGGAGCCGCGCCCGATGCGCACGGGGCCGCCCTCGAGCGGCCACGTGCGGGTCTCGCCGCTGAGCGTGACTGAGAGGTGGAGGGCCATGGCGCTCCCAGCGTACGCGCCGGCGCCCGGCGCCACCAAGTCCGCCACGGCCGCGCTCGTGACGGGCTCCGCCGCGCCCGGACCGGGCCCGCCCGGCCGGTGTTCCAACCCCGGCCGGCG
>Ga0187892_10012335_pt1 | contig 10184 bp, 9 predicted proteins | sample MA1701073metaG_FD_139345 | JGI IMG/M metagenome (GOLD analysis project Ga0187892, IMG submission 139345) | Bio-ooze microbial communities from a basaltic lava cave in the Kipuka Kanohina Cave System on the Island of Hawaii, USA - MA170107-3 metaG ...
ACCGGCGGCCTGCAGACGCTTGAGGCGGCCGGCCAGGACATGGGCCAGATCGAGGCCGGTTTCACGCAGAACTTCGCCATGGGCGCCGTAACAGTCGCGCCCGGACGTCAGGTCACGTTCCGCAACACGTTCGATAACGCGGCGGACGAGTGCGAAGCGCTGTACATCCACAGCCTCACGTTCGGGGCCGGCGCGACGGTGACGATCGACAACTGCCGCGTGTACTACGATTCGTTGACGGCGAACGGCGTCAGCGCGCAGCTCGTCGGCTGCGGCGCCCTGCTGCCCATCGCCGACGGCGACGCCAACGGCGACGGCGAAGTCGACCTGGGCGACTGGGCCGCCATGCGGGCCTGCCTGGCCGGGCCGGTGGCACCGATCGCGACGCCCGCCTGCACCGAGTTTGACCTGCAACCCGACGGCCACGCCGACCTGGCCGACGTAGCGCTATTCCTGGCGCTGTTCGGCGGGCCGTGACGGTGTACCGCAGACCGCTTGGTCTGCGAGTCGTTCATCGTTGGCGCCGACGTTCGGGCTGCGCACGGCTGCCCAAGGAAATACTCGCAGACCAGGACGTCTGCGGTCCATGGCACTCGCCGACAGGATCGCGGCGTGACGGCCGGCAGGGATGCCGGCGCTACATCGCGCGACGGCCGGCAAGCATGCCGACGTTAGAGTGCTTGCATCCGCTCCTTGAGCTTGCGGGTCAGGCGCCATTTGATCCGGTAGAGCTGCTGAGCCGACAGGTTCAGCTCCGCGCACACCGTTTCGACCGGCGCCTGATCGATCACGTAGCGCTCAAACGCCTGGTAGGTGCGCTCCTCGACCTCGTCGCGCAAGTCGCGCAGGCAGTGCCGCAGGTGCTCGGCGAGCCAGACGCGCTCAAAGACCTCATCGAGTGTTGCGCGATTGTCGGCAACGCCGGCCAATTCTCGTGTGCCGGCCCGTTGCTCGCGGCGGACGCGGGCCAGCTTGCGGATGCGGTTGTTCACCAGCGTCCGCAACCACGCCTTGAACCGCCCGCGGGCCGGGTCGTAGTCGAACTTTCCGATGTGCGACTGGATGGCCAACATGCAGTGCTGTACGACATCCTCGGCGGCCGAACGGTCCAAGCCGCGCAGACGCGCGTAGCGCATGAGCAGCGGGCGATACAGCCCGTCGAACTCACGCCAGGCGCCCGCATCGTCACGGTCGCGGATGCGCCGGAGCAGGCTCGATCGCGTCGTCATCACGCGCAGAGTATCGCGCGGGACAACTGCACCTTCAAGCGATGGGCCCCCGCTACGCCTCGATCTCTCGATTCGCAACCGATTGGAGGATCGCCGGAAGCTGTGTGCTGAAGCGCGAGCGCGGCATGACTTGGTGAGCTCCCGCGGCGTGAGCGGCTGCGGCCAACTCGGACTCGACGTGCGCCACAAAGGCGATGACGGTTGGCGCACTCGCATGTGCCGCGGCAATGCGGACGAGCTCGATCGGATCGCCCGCCAGACTGAGGTCGACGACCACACCGCGCGGGCGCCGTTGCTCCAGGGCCGCCGTCAGTCCGGAAGCGTCGCGCACCTGATGCACGGGAATGCCCAGCGATGCGGCGGTGGCTCGAATCTTGGTCGCGAAGATGAGATCCTCGACGACGACAACCAGCGGGCAGGTACGGCCGTCCATGGACTCACGCTGTGCCGCGACGTGTGCTCAATCCCATGACGGCCAGCCCGGCCAATGCCAGAACCGTCATCCCGGCCGCGCCGAACGCCCCGCAACCCGCAGGACTGTCTGGTGGACGGTGCGATCCTGGCTCGCGGACCGGATTTTCCGTCGGCTCGAGCGTACCGACATCGGCCGACGGAAGCTGGGCCTGTGCACAGACCGGTCCGAACGCGATCGGGCTCTCGGGACTTGGCCGCGGGCCTACCGTCCCGAGCGCGACCACGACCACGAGCCATCGACCCGGCCGACTCAGGCCCGCGCGATGCCCGCCGGCGCGGCGACTCGCCTCGCTACTGAACGGCGGAACCCGTCTCACGTCTGGCGTCTCCGCGTCTCGGAGCGAACGCCGATCCACAGCATCATCGAGAGCGCCAAGCCGATCATGGCGATGCCGTTGAAGATGCCGCAGCCGAGGCGCCCGCCCGGCGGCACGCGCTGCTCGGGCAGATCATCGGCAATGCCGCGTCCGGGCAACTGATCGCAAGCGTCTCCGATCCCGTCACCGTCGGAATCGGCCTGGTCCGGGTTGACCGTGTTCGGACAGTTGTCGATGAAGTCCGGACGGCCGTCGGCGTCGACATCGAAGCCCTCGTCGACGGTGCCGTCGCAGTTGTTATCGACGCCGTCCGCCGTCTCGGTCAGGCCGGGCGCCGCGCGCGGATTGAAGTCGTCGCAATCGCCCTGCTCGACGCTGAATCCGTCGCCATCCTCGTCACAGCCCTCGTCGGTCAGTCCGTCGCAGTCGTTGTCCTGGCCGTCGCAGACCTCGAGGTTGCCGGAGAAGTTGTTGGGATCGGTGTCGTCGCAATCGCCATCGCAGACGGTCTCGCCATCGCCGTCCAGATCGTCGCTCTCGTCCGGCAGGCCGCCGCAATCGTTGTCCTGCCCGTCGCAGACTTCGACGTTGCCCGGGAAGTTGTTCGGGTCGTTGTCGTCGCAATCGCCGCCACAGGTGGTGACGCCGTCGCCATCCATGTCGAAGCCTTCGTCGACCAACTCGTCGCAGTCGTTGTCCTGGCCGTCGCACACCTCGACGTTGCCCGGGAAGTTGTTCGGGTCATTGTCGTCGCAATCGCCGCCACAGAGCGTGACGCCATCGCCATCGTTGTCGACGTCTTCGTCAACGATGCCGTCGCAATTGTTGTCTTGTCCGTCGCAAACCTCCGTGTTGCCGGGATAGTTGTTCGGGTCGGTGTCGTCACAGTCGCCGTCGCAAATCGTGACGCCATCGCCATCGCCGTCGACGCCCTGGGCCGGGTTGAGCTGTTCGCACGAGCAACCGGCCGGATTCACCATTTGATCGGCCGGCGTGTTGGGACACTGGTCGATGCAGTTGTCGACCCCGTCGTCGTCGCCGTCGAACCCGGGCGTGCAGCCGGGTGGAATGATCGGTTCGCAGGCGTCGCCCAAGCCGTCGCCGTCGCTGTCGGCCTGGTCCGGGTTGATGGTCAGCGGGCAATTATCACAGGCGTCACCGATGCTATCCTGATCCGAGTCGGCCTGATCGTTGTTTGCGAGTTGGACGCAGTTATCGCACAGGTCGCCGAAGTCATCTTCGTCGACGTTCGACTGATCTTCGTTCGGGGTCAGTACGCAGTTGTCACACGGGTCGATGATGCCATCGCCGTCGCTATCGACCTGGCAAACGTCCGGAACGCCGTCGCCGTCGCAATCGAACGGGTTCTCGCCCTTACCGACCAGGGCGTCGCCGCCGTTCTTGTTGCCGTCGTCCTCGAAGACCTCGCATTGGCACTCGTCCGGAATCCCATCGCCGTTGAAGTCCGAGCTGGTGCCCTCGGCGATGTCGCACTCATCGGGGATCCCGTTCTCGTTGCAATCGGGGCTCGTGCCGTTCTCTATGTCGATGTCATCCGGCACGCCATTCTTGTTGCAGTCGTTGGCGCAGATGGCCGCCGAGATCATCAGGAACACATCGCCGATGAGCTCGCCGTCGAGGCCCGCGATAAAGAAGCAATCGAGATCGGCATTCTCGGCGACCGGATCAGCCTGATCATCGGCCGAGTCCGTGGCAATGGTCGCCATCAGCTCGTGCCCGGCCAGCCCGACGGGATCGGGGCCGAGGTGAACACTGAAAATCTTGGTGGGCGGATTGCCGGTCTCGCGAATGCAACTGTTGGCCGATTGGGCCGTCGTGGCCGCCTCGATGGCGGCCTGCTGCCCTTGGGCCTGGCCGCCCGGGTTGTTGGGGTTTCCATCGGAGATTAGAACGAGAATCCACCGCTGGGTCGCCGCGTTCTCGCAGAGCTCGTCGTGGCTGACATTGATCGCATCGCGGAGGTTCGATCCGCCGAATGTGCTGTTGGTCAGCACGGCCGCGTCGATGGCGGCAGTGACCAGGCGGAAGTCGTCGGTCAACGGCTGCACAATCTCGGCCGCTGGGCTGCCGGGCGTGTCGTCACCGAACCGGCCAATGGCGATTCGCGGTGGGACGGGGCTGCCGCGCAGACGGTCCACCAGCGCATGAGCAGCCGCAGCCTGTGCCGCAAGCGAGGTGGCCGGCACGCTGCCGGTCCGATCGAGCATGATGACGATGTCGGCATCGACCGGGCCGTCGCAACCCGCCGGCTGCGTTGTCTGACCGAACGCGATGGCAATACCGAAGAAAAGTTCCGTGTTGGTGGGCGGGCGCTGCAGCGGGCTGTCGCAGAAGCCGACCACTTGTAAGAGCGGGAAGCAGAGCGCCAAACCCCAACGCCGGCAGCCTGACTTGTGCATTCTCATTTTTGATTTACCTCCAAACTCAGGCCACGGACTCGGCGCCGCATCGGGACACGATGATGCCTGTTCAGCCACGCCGCAGCATGGACAACGATTCTGGAGTGCTGGCCCGCCCAAGACGCTAGTGAACGGATCCTCTCTCCCCCTCCAGCCGCTACCTGACGGTAGGCCGCATAGCCGCCGTTGTCGATTCCGGGGCCGCTGCGCGAGCCTGCAAAATCACTCCCGTAAGCGAGTGTATCGAACGGCAGCGTGCGCGTCCAGCCCATCCTTTCGCTTAGTTCATGTTTTTCAAGGACTAACGATCGCGTGCGGCCGTCGGCATCCTGGTCGGGCGAACCCGGCATTCCGGCATTCCAGATTTACCTTGATGCCCTCTCGCTCGTCCGCTATAGTGTCAGGCGAGAGAGCGGCGCTTGGTCAGGCGCCTGGCAAGGCCCTCGCCGGAAGGCGGCGGGAGCCCTTGGGAGGAGAGAGTCCATGTCAATTACAGTGTTGCGGTGCGTCAGCGTGGCGCTTCTCGTCGCCGGTTTCAGCGGCCCAGCCTCGGCCGACGTGAATGGCACGACGTACGACGCCATGCTTGGTTACGGGACGATTTCGATCAGCAATTCGGAACCGCTGACCGTCGGAACGCTCGGTGAGCTTGACGAGCCGGTGGGGCAGCTTTGGTCGATCGTGACGACGGCGAACGGCAATACGCTGTCCAGTGAGCTGAACGTGCTCGATGCGACCTCGCTGCTGGCCGATTCGGACGTTTCGCTCACGCTGGCCGGCATCAACGACCCCGAGGCGGCGGCGCTGTTCGCCACAGGGGTCGTGCTGATCTGGTTCACGCCTCAGATGCAGCCCACGGATGCGATTCCCCTTTTCGAGGGTGCTGGCTGGACCCAGGTGATCGACGGCAACTCCTTTGACCTGACGCTCAACGTCAACCCGTTCGAGGCGACAGACGGCGAGCTTTTTGCCGGTCCGGACGACGAGATCACGGACATCCACGTGCTGTTTCAGGTCGTGCCCGAGCCGGGTTCAGCCGCGCTGCTGTTGGTTGGCGCTGCGACGCTCATTCGCCGCCGCCGTGGGACGTAACCTGAGGCCGCTCGGACGCAAACCGGAGTGACCCGTCATCGCTTGAACGCAGGGTGGTTCCTGTAGTGCTTCTCGCGGAAATGGAGTTTTCCCCCGCCGGGTCGTGTAAACCGGAACGGAGGAAAACGACATGCGAAACGAACGAAAGCGCTACACCCCGGAGCAGAAGGTGGCCATCTTGCGGCGGCATCACTTGGAGCACGTGCCGGTGTCGCACGTGTGTGAGGAGCACCAGGTCCACCCGACGGTCTTCTACCGCTGGCAGAAGGGCTTCTTCGAGAACAGAGCGGCGGGCTTCCGCCAGGACGGCAAGGCCGCCACTCGGCGGCAGGAGGCCGAGGCCGGCCAGATAGCCGCCTTGCAGGGCAAGCTGCAGCGTAAGAACGACGTGCTGGCCGAGCTGATGGAAGAGCACGTTGCGTAAAAAAATCTTGGGGAGACCTGAGCGGGGCGTGGACACCGCAGGATCCGCGCGACGCCGTGATCGACTTCGTGCGCGGCTGGTCGGACAAGGCCGAGATCCCGGTGCAGCGTTTCGTCCTCTGGCTGCGCATCGGGTCAAGCAAATCCTACGACTGGCAGGCCCGCTACGGACGGGTCAACGAGCATAACGCCTGGATCCCGCGCGATGCTTGGCTGAGTGAGGCGGAGAAACAGTCTATCGTGGGCTTTCATCAAGAGGATCTGCTGGACGGCTATCGGAGGCTGACGTTCATGATGCTCGATCGTGACAGGGGTCCCCAACCGCGGACTGATGGCGGTCGGGGTCCCCTTGAGCCGGGTCATCGTGCACTGGGCGCTGCGCGAGTCGATGGTCGAGGCGGAGGTCGAGATCAGCTTGCAACGGGCGCGCGAGAACTTCCTCGGCGCCACGCCGCGGATCATCTCCGACAACGGACCGCAGTTCATCGCGCGCGACTTCAAAACGTTTTTACGGGTAGAGGTCGAGTTCCTGCCCATCGACTCGCCCACGATGCTTCGGGCGCCCGAGTTCTGGGCGCACGCCCGGAACCTCGGCCGGGCAATCGCCGACCGAAAGGAACTCGACGCCGATGCGATCCTCGCCGCGCAAGCTGAACGCGCCCAAGCGACGGTTCTGACCGAGAACTTGGGCCATCTAACCCTCTTCGTGAAAGCGATTGACTGGCGACATCTTTAGACGCATGCCGCGCAGGCAACGCAGCATTCGGTTCGGAGCAGAATCGTGGCCACACCCTTCAACGGTCCATTTGAGCGTATCGATGAATGCCGCTGGCGCATTCCGAAGTCGTATCGGCCCGACATGCGCGTGGACGGCATCGTCTACGCCGACGATGTGCTGGTCGAGCTGATCCGGCATGATCAATCGCTCGAGCAGGTGGCCAACGTCGCCACGCTGCCGGGCATCGTACAGAACTCGCTGGCCATGCCGGACATCCACTTCGGCTACGGCTTCTGCATCGGCGGCGTAGCCGCGACCGATCCGCTGGAGGGCGGTGTGGTCTCGCCCGGTGGCGTCGGTTACGACATCAACTGCGGCGTGCGGCTGCTGAAATCGAACCTGACCGAGGCCGATGTCAAGCCGCACCTGCAGAAGCTGGTCGATAGGTTGTTCGCCAACGTGCCGACCGGCGTGGGCAAGTCGGGCCTGGTCAAGTTCGACCATCGGGAACTGCGTCAGCTCATGCAGACCGGGTCTGCGTTTGTCATCGAGCGCGGCCTGGGCTGGAACAGCGACGTCGAGTGCACCGAGAGCGGCGGCCGACTCGACGGGGCCGATCCCGACCTGGTCAGCGATCGGGCCTATCAGCGCGGCTACGACCAATGCGGCACGCTCGGCTCGGGCAACCACTTCTTGGAAGTGCAGGTCGTCGACCACGTGTTCGACGCAAAGTGCGCTTCGGTCATGGGCCTGGAGAAGGACCGCGTGACCGTCATGATCCATTCCGGCTCGCGCGGGCTGGGCTACCAGGTGTGCGAGGACTATCTGAAGGTCCTGCGCGATGCGCCGCGCAAGTTCGGCATCGAGCTGCCCGACCGGCAGCTCGTGTGCGCCCCGGTCCATTCCGACGAAGGGCAGAAATACCTGGCCGCCATGCGGGCCGCCGCCAACTTCGCCTGGTGCAATCGTCAGATTCTCGGCCACCTGGCCCGCCAGACGTTCGCCCAGGTCTTCGAGCAGCCGGCCGAGCGGCTGGGCATGCACGTCATCTACGACGTGGCCCACAACATCGCCAAGATGGAGCCGTACGAGGTCGATGGCGAGTCGAAGTCGCTGTGCGTGCACCGCAAGGGCGCCACGCGGGCCTTCCCGCCCGGCCATCACGAGATTCCGCAGCGCTACCGCTCGATCGGCCAGCCGGTGCTGATCCCGGGCGACATGGGCCGGGCCAGCTACGTGCTGGTCGGGGCCGACGGCTCGATGCGCGACACGTTCGGCAGCACCTGCCACGGCGCCGGCCGTCAGATGTCGCGCACCGCCGCCATCAAGGCCAGCAAGGGCCGCTCGATCCACCGCGAGCTGCTCGAGCGCGGCGTCATCGCCCGCGCCCGCGGCCGCACCGGCCTGGAAGAGGAGCAGCCCGACGCCTACAAGGACGTCAACGAAGTCGTCCACGTCGTCGAACGCGCCGGCATCAGCAAACGCGTCTGCCGCCTGCGCCCGATTGGCGTGATCAAGGGGTAGCCACTGGATGAGCGTGCATCTGATGTTGGAGGAGACGTGATGGACCGAAAGGTGATCGTCATCAGCCTCGTCTCATCGACCCTTGCCGGGTTCGCCGGTGGACTCGTCGGCGCGAGGGTCGGAAGATCGCATGCAGCGCAGCAAACGCGGATCGAAATCCATGACCAACGAGTCGTGACCGCTCGCACGATTCGCGTCACAAATGAAGCAGGAATAGTGCGCGCTCAGCTTCGAGCCGAGACTGAGTTTGCGGCGTTGACGCTCCATGACGAGACAGGCATCCCCGTTGCATCATTCGGCATCCGCGATCGTGATTCAAGCATTACTGTGGATGGAGAAACGTATTCGACCGGAGAGAAGCGTGTTCGTCTCAGGCTGGGCGAAACAGGTACCAATGCTGCGATACTGCTTGAGGTCACCGACCAAGAACCGCACATGATGTTCGCTGATCAGGAAGGTAAGACGCGCTTGTCAGCGCTGGCCGCCCGCGACGGGGAGGCGTACCTCTGCATCGCAGGGCGGAAGAGCGGCCCAAGTGCATGTTTGCGCACGACGAACGACGATCGGGCGCAGTTGGGGCTCTGGGGACAATCGGCTCGCGGCGATATTTCGCTCACCGCGTCGGCGACAGGTCCACCGAGGATCGCGATCCTCGATACTGGCGCGAATGCTCGAGCGATGCTTGCGCTGACTGAGTCCGGCGATGGCGACTTTCGCTTGTTCGATCAAAGCGGAATGGCCCGAGCGGCCCTCATCGCTGAAACGGAATACTCACACCTACTCCTTCGTGACTCGGCGGGAAGAGTACGGCTCTCTGCAAACGTCGATGAGGTGGGAAGCTCCCTGTCGCTTCGCGACGCCGCCGGCGAAACGCGTGCCGTACTCGGTCAGACGTCCCTGGTCATGCGGAGCTCGGAAATCACCGAGGGGCGGCCAGAGTCGTCGCTGGTTTTGTTCGGGGCGGACGGAACGGTGGCACACAAAGTGCCGTGACGTCGCGCCGCAGCCCGATCGTCCTATCGTCGGCTCATGCAGGCTGGACACATGCAGTTCTGATTGGTCGCTTGCTTATGTACGAGACCGTGCAGCCTACCGTCGACGGCGTCGAACTTGTGCAGAATCAGGTCGAGGTAGGACGTGTCGCCGGCGTGATAGCGGCGGAAGACAGCGTACGCCACGTGATCTGCCAACTGCACGGCCCGCGATGCTTGCGAGTCGACGAACAGCGGTATTTCTGCCAGGTTCCGTAAGACGCCCCAGCGTGTGCCCAACAGCCGAAAGTCCTTCGCCAGCTTCTGCAGGCTTGTTTCATGGGACGACTTGTCCAAGATGATCAGGCCGCGCTGCTTGTCTCCCGATGCATATCGCCTCTTGAGCTGCAGATCAAATCGACTGCAGAGCTCCTCAAAGGCGAGCTCCATAGGATCCGCACCTGGAAACGATGCCTTATGGACCGCACACGCAAAGGCGCACGTTGATTCGTGCGCATGGCCCAGCACACCGAGCACCTGCTTGATGATCTCGATCCGGGCTGGCTTGTCGATCCCGCTCCAAGGCGGCCGGCGACCGCTGAATATCTCCGATGCGTGGAATTCGACGAGGTCTGGAGCGGCCGAATTGATCGACTTGGCCAAGTTCTCGAGCTCGCTCGACACCCAATGAACCTGGCGCTCGAAGATCGAGACCCCACCGAGGACCAAGTACGCTTCGCTTGGGTTAACGGCGGAACCGGAGTCGTCGAGGTAGAGGAGGTACATAAAAAATGCGGCCGGGCGGGGATGAACCCCAACGGACCGCGATACCGCAGCCCTCCCAACCGCATGCGAATTATATGATGCCGGGCTGCGGTGTCAAACGGGGCGCCACACGGGGTGCATGACCGGTCTTGCGCGCCCCGTTGAGCCGATAGAAGGCAAAGGCCGCCCGTAGGAAGCGGGCGTGGGATCTGGATCAGGGAGGATCGAGCATGGCGCGGATACGCACGGAG
>Ga0187892_10012336_pt1 | contig 10183 bp, 10 predicted proteins | sample MA1701073metaG_FD_139345 | JGI IMG/M metagenome (GOLD analysis project Ga0187892, IMG submission 139345) | Bio-ooze microbial communities from a basaltic lava cave in the Kipuka Kanohina Cave System on the Island of Hawaii, USA - MA170107-3 metaG ...
AACCACAGCCCGTCGACATGCGTGTCGCCTTCAACACAGCGTGCGGCTCCTGTGGTCCTTCATCGACCACAGCCCGCTTTCTTTGCGTCACAAATAGGACATTACTTATACAGGTCTCAATAGCCGACGGCGGCGCGAAACCCCGCAGCGGGGCATTCGCGCCCTACAAACCCGTTGAGCGCCTTTTCATCAACTGCCACCGGCTCCAGTGTCAAGATGCGCCCATGGGGAAGTTCTGAACTCTTTTAACCTTTTTGACTTTCCCCTCCTCCGCTACACTCGCCTTGTGAAAGGCGACGTCGTCTATCTCTACGCGTTCGACGTGGCGAATGAAATCGTCACCACCCGCGTGCAGGAAATTCTCTCGGAAAAACCGTTCCCGTTCGAGATTCGCGCCGACCGCACGCTGCCCAAGGATATGCCGCTCTACAAACCGCTCGCCATCGAGCCGCGGCTCACCGCGCAAATCAACGGTCGCCCCGTGCGCCTGCTGGTGCGCGTCTATGACGTGGGCGTGGTGACGGTGATGATGCGCGTCGCGTTCGAGGCGCGGACATTGCAGGAATTGATGCCCTGCCACGACGCGAATCTGGAGGACGGCAAATCGCTGGACGCCGCCGCGCAGGAACTCTGCACCGAGGTTTATAAAAACCTCAAACCGTTCATGGTCGGCGCGTCGGGTCTGCCGCCTTTCCCAGAAGCCTACACGGTGTTTTGTTTCACCGACCTCGACGGCGTCACCGACGCGCCCGCGTGGCTGGCGGAGCAACGGCGCGAGGTCGCGGGGTTATTGACGGAAACCGAGTTGAGCAAACTCAGCGAAATGCAGGTCGCCGAAGTCACGCGCATCCAGCGCTCCTTCGAGAAATCCGACCTCGCCGTGATTGATTGGGACGCCGCGCTCGTCGTCGGGCTGGAAGGCTACGTGGACGACACGCTTTACGCGCTGGAACTGGCGAACCTGCAACTGGAGGAATTCCGCGTGATGGACAAGCGGATTGACGGCTATCTCGACCGCGCGTATGACCAATTCGAGCGCAGCCGCCCGCCGTTGTTCGGCTCGTTGTCACTGACCGTTCGCAACCTGCGCCGCTTTCGCGTGGACGTGACGAAGCTGACGGACGAAGTAACCAACATCACGAAGTTTTTCGGCGACTGGCATCTTGCACGCGTCTATCTCGGCGCGCGCGAACGCTTTTACATTGACCAATGGCGCGCCAGCGTCGAACGGCGGCTGGAACAGCTCGACGAGCTTTACAACGTCGCCCAATCCGAACTGACCAACCGCCGCATGGTCTGGCTCGAAGCCATCATCGTCATCTTCTTCGCCATCGACATTTTCCTGATTCTATTCTGGCATTGATTGAGAACGCCTGCGCCATCTCCACGCGCCCAGCGCCGTTGTCAACACACTCAACGCGGCGCATGACCATGCGAAAAAGTTGCCGTGTCGGCTGTAAAAAGTGGTGGAGGGATTTTCGGGCAACCGCAGCGTGTGGGTGAGGACGCCCTGCACGAAAATTTTTTCCCGTGGCGCGCCTTCGAGGATTTTCACGACGCGCCCGCGCGCGTCCACGACGCAGGTCATCCCTGTGTTGGCGCAGCGCAGGAGCGGGCGCCGATTTTCCACGGCGCGGAAGACGGAATTGGCGGCGTGCTGATACGCGCCCGCCGTGCGCCCGAACCACGCGTCGTTGGTGATGGTGACGAGGAAATCCGCGCCGCGCGCCGCGAAGTGTCGGCAATGGTCGGGCATCACGTCCTCGAAACAGATCACCGTCCCGAACGCAGCCGAGGCGCTTTCCAGCGGGAAAATCGTGTAGTCCGCTCCCGCCTCGAACCCGCTGTGGATCGGCGTCAGCCATTTCATGAACGGCAACCAGCCCGACCACGGCACGTATTCGCCGAACGGCACGAGCCGCATCTTGCGATACGGTTCGCCCAGCGCCTTGTCGGGTTCGACCAAGAACGCGGCGTTGAACATCGCCTTCGTTTTCGGCGGCTCTTTTTCCGCAATCACGTCAATCGAGCCGACCAGCAACGGCGCGCGTGTTTCGCGCGCGAGCGACGTGACGAGATCGTAGGGGACGCGCAGGTATTTCACTTCGCGCGTCTCGGCGTCGCCCTCGTAAGTCACGCGCAGCGCGAAGTCGGGCGGCGGCGTCGCTGTCTCGGGCCAGACGATGAGGTGCGGCGACGCGGTGGCGGCTTGCAGCGTGAGTCGGCGATAATCATCGAGGATGGCGGGTCCTTGCGCGTCGTCCCATTTCAATTCCTGTTTCACGTTGCCCTGCACCAGCGCGACGGTCAGCGGACGCGAAACGGCGGCGGCATCGCGCGTCATCGAACGCGCGGAAGTCATCACCAGCCCCATCACCATGAACATCGCGATGGTGAATTCCCAACTGATCTGGGTGCCGAGTCCTGAGCGGAATGGCGCGCCTTGCGGGCTTCGCGGTTCGGGTTTGCCCGACGAAACCCGCAGCCGTTTCCAGAATCTGCGCGCGGTGAACGCCAGCGCCATGTTCACAAAACAGACCAGCGCGGACACGCCGAACACGCCCGTCCATTGCGCCAGTTGGATGACGGAAATCATCTGGTGCTGGCTCGCGCCGAGAAAATTCCACGGGAAACCGCCGAGCATCCACGAGCGCACCCATTCCAGCGCAACCCACGCAGCCGCCGCCAGCGCGCAGACGCCGATGCGCTGGTGCGCGGCGTTGACGCCGACGACCCGCGCGAACAACGCCAGCGCCGCCGTCCATGCGCCGAAATACAACGCAAGATACGCAGCGAGCAGGACGTAGCCGATGAACAGCAACGCCTTGAACCCCATCGTCACAGGAATCGCCAGCAGCCAGTAAATCCCGATGATGTGAAACGCGAACCCGCCCGCGAACCCGAACGTGAACGCGGCGCGCGCCCAGGTTGTCGCGCTCACTGCCGTCCCCATTCCGTGCTCCGCTTCTTCGACAAGGATCCATGCCATCGGCGTCAGCGCCAGCCACGCGAGCAGGTTCAGGTCGAACAACGGATACGCCAGCGCCAGCGCCGCGCCCGACGCGAGCGCCCACCATGTTCGGCGTCGGAAATTTTTCAACTGACCCAGGGGGTTCGCAAACATTGCGCGCCAAGTGTATGCGCGGGAAACGGCGCGCGCGATCCATTTCGCCGCAACCGAGCCCTCGACTTGCGCGCGGCGTTTCCGTAATCTGCGCGCGTGCCGTGGCTCTACCATCACATCGCGCGCCCGCTGTTGTTCGCCTGCGACGCCGAGACCGTCCACGACCGAACGCTGCGCGGGCTGGCGATGCTCGGCCACACGCGCCCGCTCGCCGCATTCTCGCGCGCGTGGTGTTCGGTGCGTGACGCGCGGCTCTCGGTGAAACTGTTCGGGCTGGAGTTCCCCAATCCCATCGGGCTGGCGGCGGGGCTCGACAAAAACGCCCTCGCGTTGACGGCGTGGGAAGGGCTTGGGTTCGGGTTTGTCGAAATCGGGACGGTGACCGCGCTGGAGCAACCAGGCAACCCGCGTCCGCGATTGTTCCGACTGACGCTCGATCAGGCGATCGTGAATCGGCTGGGGTTCCCCAATGAAGGCGCGGAAAAAATCGAGGCGCGCCTCGCCGCGTTGCGCGCGCGCGGACGGTTTCCTAAAATTCCCGTCGGCATTAACCTCGGCAAATCGGCGGCGGTCGCGCTGGAAAACGCGGCGGAGGATTATCTGAAAAGTTTCGGGCGATTGCGCGAGTTCGCGGATTTTTTCACGCTCAACGTCAGTTCGCCGAACACAAAGGATTTGCGGCAGTTGCAGGACAAGGCGCGCCTGGACGCGTTGCTTGCGGCTGTGTGCGAGAAAAATAATGTCGCCGCCGACCGCCAACCAAAACCACTGTTGCTCAAGATCGCGCCCGACCTCGAACCGCAACAACTCGACGACCTTCTCGAACTCGCGTCGCGCCACCCGCTTTCAGGCATCATCGCCACGAACACGACGGTGACGCGCCCGCCGTCGCTGGCGCCGATCACGAAGCGGTGGCTGCCCTACGTCGGCACGGGCGGGTTGAGCGGCGCGCCGTTGCGGGAACTTTCAACGGCGTGGGTGCGGCGCATTCACAGGAGCGTCGGGGAGAGACTGCCCATTGTCGGCGTGGGCGGCGTGTTCACGGCGGAGGACGCCTACGAAAAAATCAAGGCGGGGGCGAGTCTGGTGCAGCTTTACACGGGGTTGGTGTATGGCGGCCCGACGACAGTGAAGCGGATGAATCGCGGGCTGTTGAAGCTGCTGGCGCGCGATGGTTTTCGCAGCGTGCAGGACGCGGTGGGGAGGGAATCGGGAGCGTGACGTGACGAATCCGCGCGACAGTTTTGTGCGCAGCCGCTCAATGGGGGACGGGACACGACGGAGGAAAGGGCAGGGCGCGCCTGCCGCACAGCGCAATTTCATCCCTTGACCGTCTGGTAAAGTAGCTGCTATAGAGGGCGCGGAAACGGGGCGCGTGTCGCGCCGAAGCGGTTGCTTCGTGAGGGACAGCCCCTTTGTGGAGAAGGAGAACCAATGAACAAATATCTGAAATTGGCAAGTGCGACGGTTGCAGCAGTGCTGTTGACGGGCGTGTTGATTGGGGGCGCGGGCTGCCAGCCTCCCAAGTCACCTGCTCCAGACCAAAAGGGACGTTTTCAAGTGTTTGCCACGGGCAACGGCACGTTCCTCGTGGACACGCAAACGGGCGATTCGTGGGTGCAAATCAACACCGTCTGGGTCACCACGCCCAAGACCACCCTCCCGCCTGAAATCTACACCGCGTTGTTGAACCAGGCGTTCCGCGTCGTTGGCGGCACAGGCACGCCAGGCGAGGGCGGCACCGTCACACCAGGCGCCACGCCCACTCCCCAAGCGCCTCCGCCCACAGCGCCTCGTCCTGCCAATCCGTAACGACGAGACGGAGAAATTCAGAAATGCAACGGGCGCGGCATCTGCCGCGCCCGTTGTCTTTGCGCTCGTTGCGCAAATTTTTCGCGCGCTTACGCCAGCGCCTTTTTGACCGCGTCAAAGTTCGGCAACTGTTTCACGTCGCTCAACACCTCGGCATATTTCACGGTGCCGTTCTTGTCCACGACGAATGCCGCGCGGGTGGAAACGCCCTTCAACCCGATGAGGTCGGGCAGCAGCGCGCCGTATTTCTGGCTGACTTCCTTGTTGAAATCGCTGAGCAACGGCACGGTGATTTTTTCCGCCTTCGCCCACGCCTCCTGCGAAAACGGGCTGTCCACGCTGATGCCCAGCACGGCGGCGTTCAGACTCTGATACGCGCCAAAGCCCGCCGTCACCTCGCACATTTCCTTGGTGCAGACGCCCGTGAACGCGAGGGGAAAAAACAGCAGCACGGTGTTTTTCTTGCCGAAATTGTCGCTGAGCTTGATTTCCTTCAGCCCTTCGGCGGTTTTGGTTTTGAGTGTGAAATCGGGCGCTTTGTCGCCCACATTGATTGCCATGACGTTTCTCCTGGGTTGATTGGTGGGTTGTGGTGCAGTTCGGAAAATCGGGCTGCGACGTTATTGAAACGCCGCGCGGCGGTCAACCCCGAAGGGCTTCACCCAGACATTCCCCAAATTGGAGGGACGCGCTCTGTCGCGTCTCCCGCTTCGCGGGACGGTCACGACGGAGCGTGACCCTCCAACTCGCTCTGCGTCAAGCTTCTGAATCAAAATGGGGAATGTCTGGGCTTCACCTGTCAGCCTTCAACTCCGCGCCCAACGGATACGCGTTGCGCACTTCCGACGGCGCGCGCGCGGGCTTGCCCGTCAACGCCGCCCGCAGTTGCAGCGCGTTGACCACCGACTGCGCGCGGGAATGGTTGGCGAACGTCACGAACAACGACTCGCACTTCCTCGCCATCACGCGCGTCCGTTGCGCGAAACGCGCGATCTCGTCGGCGCCAAACATGAAATCCGTCGAGTCCACCGAGCGGTTTTCCTCGGCGATTCCCCGCCCCTGCAACCGCAGCGCGCCGCAGTTGCCCGTGACGATTTCGCGGTCCTCGCGCAAAAACATCGAAGGCTCGACCGCGCAAAACCCGAATCCCAGCCCGCGCACGAATGCAAGCGCCTCCTCGTCCATCCACGACAGGTGCCGCCACTCGATCAGCCGCTCGTATTCGGCGAATTCCTTCGCCACCTTTTGCAGCCACGCGCGCCCTTTTTCGTCGAATCGGAAATTCAGCGGGAACTGGAACAACACCGCGCCCAGCCGACCCGCCGCCGCCATCGGCGCGATGCCGCGCTTGAACGCCGCCGCGTCCGCCGCCGACCAGAGGATTTCGCGCTGGTGGGTGAACCGATGCCACGCGCGCACGACGAAACGGAATCGCGGGTTATGCGCCGTGCGCTGCGACCAGCGTTCCGCCATGAACGGGGTGAGCGGGTGATACGACGTGTCGTCCAACTCCACGCAATCCAGATACCGCGCCAGATGTTCCAGCGGATCGAACCCCTTGGGCGGCGTGCGCGGATAGACAATCCCCTTCCAATCCTCGTGCATCCAGCCCACGACGCCCAGATAAATAATGCACGAATGTTCGTTCATGCGGTTCCCGACGCGGCGAGTGTGGCAAGTCACCCGCCCAATTGCAACGCCGCGCCGCGCAACGATGAGTGCCCCGCGCCAACGGCGTTTTCAAAAGGAAATGTCCAGCGGTTTGATGACGCCGAGCAGAATCAGCGCGGTGACGATGGCGCTGTAGAGCAGGCTCCAGAGCGCTGCCGTCAACAACGCGCGCCGCGTAGATTGTTTTTGCCCGTCCTTGTTTCGTCCCAGCCAATCGCGCCCTCCCCAGTGCATCAGCAGGAAACCGAGGACGTTCGTCGCCCAATACACGACGTTGACGCCGATGACCAGCGCCGTCTCGCTGCCGCCTGCCAACAGGCTCGCCACCAGCCACGCGATTGGCAGGTTCACGAACGCGTCATTCCACCACGACAGCGGCGAAAGCCACCAACCGACAAACACGGCGACGGCAGCCCAGATTGGGTTTCGAGGGTTTTTCATTCAAAGCGCGCGCGCGCGGCACGATAGCCGTGAACGGACGCGAATTGGCAGGAATAAATTTCTCTGAATAACTCTTGTCCGCCTTGTGGCAACTCAATAGCGTATGCGGACATCGCATGTCGAAAAGACGTCTTGTCGTTCAGAAACTCGCTTGCGCTCTGGCAGCCGTTGCGGTCATCGCGTCAATGACGGCGCATCTGTCGAGTCTTGCCGACGATCCGCCCGCGGGAAAACCGCAGCCCATTGAGGTGGACGGGTTGCATAATGTTTTTCGCATCAGCGACAAGTTGTTCAGCGGCAATTCGCCTGAAGGCGACACGTCGTTCGAGTCGCTGAAAAATCTCGGCGTCAAGACCATCATCTCGGTGGACGGCGCGACGCCCGACGTGGAGCGCGCGAAGAAATTCGGGATGCGCTATGTCCACATTCCGATTGGTTACGACAGTGTGCCCGTTGACGCGGGACAGAAGATTGCGAAGGCGATGCAGGAATTGGAAGCGCCATTTTACATCCACTGTCACCACGGCAAACATCGCGGGCCCGCCGCCGCTGCGATCGCGCAGATGTGTCTCGATGAAAAATGCACGGTGGAATCCGCGCTCGATTTTTTGAAATCGGCGGGCACAGACCCAAAATACAAGGGGTTGTTCGCGAGCGCACGGGCATTCAAGAAGCCGACGGCGGAGGAATTGACGAAGCTGCCGAAGGAGCTTCCCGAAACGGTCAAGCCCGAAGACATCGTAAAGGCGATGGTGGCGATGGATTTTCATTTCGACAACCTCAAGAAGGTGCGCGGCGCGGCATGGCAGACGCCGAAAGATCACGCGGACATCGAACCCGCGCACGAGGCGTTGTTGTTGTGGGAGCGTTATATGGAATTGAAACGCCTGCCCGAGACGGCGAAGCGCCCCGAGGATTTTCGCAAGTGGCTCGATGAGAGCATCGCGAGTTCAAAAGATTTGGAGCAGGCGTTGCGCGCGGCAAAAAAGAACGGCGCGACGGACAAGGAGTTGCTGGAGAAAAGCTACAAGCGCGTGACCGCTTCCTGCACTCAATGCCACGCGAAGTATCGCGATGAATAGTGGGTTGTCTCAGGTCAACTCGCGATGGGACAACTTGGTGTAATTAAATTTGCATGAAAAAAATCATTCTGTTCGCCGCGCTGCTTTCTGTGAGCGCAACGGGGTTCACGCAAACGAACACAGCGACTCCAGCCAAAACCGCAAAGCCGCCTGCGTCGGCGGGATTGCTCAACGACTGGCTGCGCAAGCAGTTCCCTGAATTGAAACCGTGGGATTTCGGTGGGCAGGCACGCCTCCGCTATGACTCGAAGGAAAATGGCGGCGTGACGACAGCGAATGATTTCGTGCGCGCGTTGAGCAACGACAACGATTACATCCAGAGCCGTCTGCGTTTGCACGCGGGTTACACGCCGAAAAAGTGGCTGAAGTTTTTTGCGCAGGCGCAGCACGCGGAGACGGGCGGGGACGCGCGCCAGAATAGACCCGAAGACAACGAGATTGATTTATATCAGGGGTGGGTGGAGATCGGGCCGTTTGAAGGCGCGCCGTTGCGGCTGAAACTGGGGCGGCAGGAATTGGTGTATGGCGACGAGCGGTTCGCGGGCAAAGGAGACTGGACTACGGGTCGGTCGTTTGACGCGGCGCGATTGAAGTTTGAGCACGCGGCGGTTTCGGTGGACGCGTTTGTGGGGCGGGTCGTGTTGCAGCGCGACAAGCATTTCGATGTGGCGAACGATTACGATGTGTTTTCTGGGATTTATGTCTCGACGAAAAAACTGTGCCCGTTGCAGGAGACGGATTTCTTTTTCTTCGCGCGCAACGTGGGAGTGGATTCGCCCAACGCGCTCGCGCCTCGTCTCGGCGGACCGACTTCGCGCGATGTTTACACGGTGGGTTCGCGGATGAAGTCGTTGCCTGACAAAATCGGGGCGTGGGACTATTCGGCGGAGTTCGCGGCGCAATTCGGCAATGGGACTTCGGGCGGTGTGCAGCGGACGCTGGAGGCGTGGATGCTCGATGTGACGGCGGGGCGCACCTGGAAAAAAGCGTGGGGCTCGCCGCGCGTCGGCGTGGGATACACTTTCGGCTCGGGCGACGGCAACCCGACGGATGGGAAGCAGGAGACATTTGAGTTGTTGTTCGGGACGAATCATCGGCTTTACGGGCAGGCGGATTTTGTGGGGTTGCGCAACATGCACAGCCCGAGCGTGAATTTTTCGCTCAAGCCGCACAAGTTGATGACGGTGCGCGCGGAGTGGCTGTTGTTCTGGCTGGCGGACGGGAACGATTTTTTCTATCCCGAATCGGCGGCGGGACGCGCGGCGAACGGTTACGGGCGCAACCCGCAATTTAACAAATTCGTCGGCTCGGAGTTGGACTTCATCGTGAATTACGCGGCGACGAAATGGCTGAATGTGCAGGCGGGTTTCGGGCATTTCTTCGTCGGCGATTACATCAAGCAGTCGGTCAACAGCGTGCCCGCGAACGGCGGCGCGGTGGACGGGAATTGGTTTTATCTGCAGGGTGTGATGAATTTTTGAGCGGCGGGCGCGTTGACAACTTTCCGCGCAATCGCCAGACTGAGCCCGATGAAAACTCTTCCACAAAAGTTTCAATTGTGGCTTTCGCCCTGGTTGCCAGTGCTGCGTTGTTTGCCTGCAACAAACCGAGCGAACCGACGCAATCACAGCAACCGCAACAGCCCGCGCCGCCGTCTCCCGAACCTTCGGCGTTTGTTGTCACGGAGGAACTGCGCGCGATTTGGGTCGCCGCCGACACCGCCGACGGCAAGGAAGATCACGTCGTGAGCAAGTGCATCACCTGCAAACTGGGCATGAACGGCAATTCTTCACACGCCGCCAAAGTGGGCGATTACACGGCGCATCTGTGTTCGGGCGGCTGCAAAACGGCGTTCGAGAAAAACCCCGCGCAGGCGATCCTCGCCGTGAAACCGAAGTAGTTTTCTTGCACGACAAGTTTCCCGCTCTTGCACAGAACTTCCCCAAATTGGAGGGACGCGCTCTGTCGCGTCTCCCGCTTCGCGGGACGGTCACGACGGAGCGTGACCCTCCAACTCGCTCTGCGTCAATCTTCTGAATCAAAATGGGGAATG
>Ga0187892_10012337_pt1 | contig 10182 bp, 8 predicted proteins | sample MA1701073metaG_FD_139345 | JGI IMG/M metagenome (GOLD analysis project Ga0187892, IMG submission 139345) | Bio-ooze microbial communities from a basaltic lava cave in the Kipuka Kanohina Cave System on the Island of Hawaii, USA - MA170107-3 metaG ...
AGTCCCGCAGCTTCGGCGTGATTCTTGACGACTTTCCAGATTTGCGGATACGACAAACGCTTGCCGTTGACCGATAAGAAAAGCGCGGTCGGGTTTGTGATGATTCGCTTTTTTCGGCTTTTGCCTTTGCCCCAATACACGCCGTTCATCAACTCGACTCGTGCCGTCGCCATATATTTTTCTATCCATTCGGCAGCCGTCGCGGTTATTGGAACGATTCTTTCACGTCCGCCTTTGCCTCTGCCGATTCGCAAAGTTCGCCCGTCAAAGTCCCGGACATTCAGCTTAAAGAGTTCGCCGTGTCTGATTCCGGTTGCGTAAAGAGTTTCGAGAATGGCGCGGTCTCTTACGCCGATGGCTTTTTCCGTGTCGGGCTGTTCAATGATTTTCGAGATTTCCGCTTCAGTCAGAACGTGCGGCAAAGTCTGACCGGCTTTCGGAAGCTGAAAGTTTTCCGCCACGTTTATCAGCACGCGATTTGATTTATAAAGCCAAAGAAAGAAGCGTCTGATTCTCGATACGGTTTGCCTGAGCGATGAGTTTTTCTGATTGGTGTGTTTCCAAAGGTGAACCAGAAAAGAGTTGAGATGCGTTTCTTCGGCTTGCGTCCAGCTTTCGAGAAAGAACGCTTCCCGCAGATAAAGCAGAAGTCCGTTCAAAGCTCGCTCGCTCGATTTTCGCAAGTCCTTCGAGTAAGCTGCGGCTTCGAGTTCAATCAGATATTTTTCAACTTCCTTGTTCAACTATTTTTCCGATTACTTTTTCTCTCGCGGATGACAACGAGAGATGACTTCGGCAAGATCGCCGAGTTCAACGTGCGTGTAGATTTCCGTCGAGGACAAGCGGCGATGACCGAGCAGTTTTTGTATCTGGCGGATGTCGGCTTTGCCTTTGAGAAGATGCGTCGCGCAACTGTGGCGGATGGTGTGCGTCGAGATGTGCTTTTTGATGTTCGCCGCTTTGTAAGCCTTTTTGATGATTCGTCTGATGTCGTCGGCAAACAGTTGACCGCCCGAACGAGAAGATACGAACAATCTGATTTGTCCGGCTTCGGTGGCAAAGACGGAACGCGCTTCTTCGAGATAAAGTTTGATGGCAGTTCTGGCGGTTTCCGTCAATGGCACGAGGCGCGTTTCGTCGCCTTTGCCGTGTTCGATTCGCATCGTTCCGGTTTGCATCTCGACATCGTAGATTGTTAGGTCGAGCAGTTCCGAAAGTCTGATTCCCGTCGCGTAAAGAGTTTCTAAGATTGCGCGGTCTCGAATGTCTCTTGGTTTTTTCGTCGGCACAGATTCAATTAAGCGTTTGGCTTCCTGAGGCGTGAGAATGTTGCGCGGCAGCATCTTCGGCTGTTTCGGCATTTGGATTGACGCGCTTGGGTTATGAACTATCAAGCCTTCCTGCCAGAGCCAGAGAAAAAAGCGTTTCATCGCGGCGAGTTTGTTGGCTTGCGTTCCGGTTGAAAGACGTTTCTTTTTGCCCGTCTTTTCGTCTTCGATTTCGATGCGATACAAAGCGATTTGATATTGCGAAAGCTGCGCGGCGGTTACGTCCGAGATTGAGTTCAAAGATGTGTTTTCCGTCAGCCATTCGAGAAAGACTTCGACGTTATGAGCGTAGTTGACCAAAGTTGGAGTCGAGTAGTTTAACGCCGTCAGATATTCGATGAAGCGTCCGCGCAGAAGTTCGAGTTTTTGCTTTTGATTTTCCGTCCACATCTTTTTTTCTCCAACGCCTGTTTCTCCTTACAAAAGCAACTAAAGAAAGAAAGTTCAATCAGTTAGCTTTTTTGTAATGAGTCGCAAGAGTTCGGCTTTCATCGGCTTTTTTCTTTAGTTGCCGTTTTGTTTTTTTTCCTATTAATAGCTTGGTTTTTCACCACAAGGTTGACCTAAGTTTCTTTCTTGTCTTCAATTAACCTTGTGATTCGACTACCACAAGGTAGCCTCAAGGTCTCGTTTTTTACCACAAGGTTCACAAGGTTACGGGCAAAGTTCGGCTTTCAACGTCCGCCATCGCGCCGCGCCGCATTTCAAAAGATAGCCGTGCGAACGAGCGGCGCGGCGTGCGAGGAACGAGCCGCCGCAGAGCGAGAGAGCAGGAGCTGCCGTCATCCGATAATGGTTTTTTTATGTTGGCGGGGCTGCTTTTTAGCCCCGCCAACATAAAAAAACCATTATCGGATGACGGCAGCGACGTGAGCGACCGAAGGAAGCGAACAACGGCGGTGCTGCATTACACGCAACTCTTTCGCTCGCCTTTTCGGACGTTCGCTTTAACAAGTCAACTTCCGCTTGCCGCTTTCTCTTTAGCCGCAGCTTTCAACCTCATTTTCAATTCGTCAACCGAAGTCAGCCCGCGCAACGTCGTCGCTCGGCTTTCTTCATCTCTGGCGAGTTGATAGACTGCGGGCTTTCCGTTGACGGCTTGGACGGCGAAAAGATATTCCATTTCAACCAGCTTTTGACAATACATTCTCACCTGCCAATCGCTCCACGCCGTCATCTCGCGGATTTCGCGTCTGGTCAACTGCACGTCTTCAACTTTGATTTTCAACTCGTCGGCTTTTTCTCGACACGCTTTTGTGATTGCCTCGAACATTCCGCGCACGGGCGGCGCGAGTTCGTCCATCGCCTGACCTAAGATTTCTTCAGCGAGTTCATTCGCCAAAGCGATGTCCGATAACTCAACTTCGACATATTCGATTTCGATTTCGCCGCGCCGCGCCGTTTTGATTTCGCGCTGGTATTGATGAAGCAAAGCAATCGAGTTTATCAGCGAAAGATATTTGCGTTGTTCGCGCCGGTGAATGATGCGCTCCGATGGATAAGTCAGATATTCGACAAACGGATTGACGACGGCGAGCGGTTTCAGAAGTCGCTGCGCGTGATGATGCAGGCGTTTGATTTCTTCCGATTCGGCTTGTTCGAGAACGCCGAGCAAAGAATGTTGATGTCGCTGGCGTTCGAGAATAGCCCGCGTCTGCTCGATTGATTCGTCCATCGAAAGCTGCACGAAACGGCTGCGCGTTTCCTCGTCGAAGGCTTCGGCACTCGTCGTCGTGATAACGATCACCACCGGTCCGAACACCTCGTAATGCTCGGTCTGCAACTTTCCGGTGTTCGGGTCGGTGCGCGTCGCGGCGATTGAAAGCCGCTGGTCTGACGCTAAAGTTCTCAAGGAATAGACGGCTTGCATCGCGCCTTCGTCTTCGGCGATGACGAGCATCTTTCTTTGCAGCGAATAAGGGTCTTTGTAGAAAAGAGCTTGTCCGGTCAGACGAGTTACGCGGACGAGTTCTTCGGGCGGGACGAAGTTGCAGATGGCATCCTGCAAAGCCGATTTGCCCGCGCCCGAACGAGCGACAATCAAAAGCGCAAGCGGTTCGCTCAACTTTCTGCTGACCGCGCCGAGATAAGCCGTCAAGACGGTTGAACGCTCGCCGACAAGTCCGCATTTTCTAAAGTCTTCGACTATTCTTTCAGTCAGCTTTTCGTCTTTGAGATATGCCAAAGCCGTTTCTCTTTCGGTTTCGCTCATCGGCGCGGCGGTTTCGGCTTCCGCCGATGATGAGTTTCGCATCAATAGACGTTCGGCTTCCAAGCGTTCGATCACGACGAGCAGATCGGCGTTGACGATTGCTTCGGAAACGCGGCAAGCCTTCGCCACCGCCAGAGCGAAGTTCGCTCTCGCTCTGGCTTGATACAAGTCCAATGTGTCCAGATGAAAGAGGTTTCCGACTGAAAGCCGGAGATTGATTTTCAGCTTTTCAAGTCCGAACGGCGACAGTCCGCGCACTCGGTATTCTCGATTGGAAAAGCTGATCTGCTTTGTGCCGTCGGGCAAAGTTTCCATTTCCGCTCCGGTTGTTTCTCTTTCGGTTTCGACGGCGGACAAAAGGCTGTTTACTTGATCGAAAGTTCCGCCGGAGGCGATGAACTCCGAAGCGTCTTTTGCCGGAAGTTCGACGGCGCGGCTTTCGATGCCGACTGCCGAAAGTTTTTCGGCGAACTTTCCGATTGCTTCGCGCCCCGATTCGTCCGCGTCGAGCATCAAGACGACTCGTTTGATTCGACTTTCCGCCAAGTGATTGATGATTTCATCGGTCAAGCCATTTACGCCGTAACTGCACGTTACGTTTCTGATTCCAAGACTCCAAAGCGAAAGCGCGTCAATGACGCTTTCGGTCAAGATGATTTCTTCGGCTTCCTTCGCGCCCGAAGGATTGAACACGCCGCGACGTTTGCCCGACAGATAAAGATGCTGACGCTTTTCGATGTGGCGAGCGTAAAGGCTGACCGTTTGATTCGTGCCGGCATCAACGAGCGGAAAGACGACAGAGCCGAACATTGTTTCGTTGCCGCGCTCGTTCAGAAGTCCGAGTGATTCGAGATTGCTTTTGCCGTCCGGGTTGAGTTTGTCTTTCAAACTTCCATCTACGAAGCCGATGCGAAAGACGCGCATCGCTTCCGGCGTGATGCCGCGACTCGTCAAATAAGCGATTGCCTTTTCGTTTTTCAAAAGCGATTTGTGATAGTAAGCGGCGGCTTTCTCAAGATATTCGAGTTCCGTTTTCATCGTTGGCTCGTCCGCGCCGGTGATTTCCTTTTCGATTGGCTTTTCTTTTCGATTCGCAGCTTTCGACGGCTGACTTTCGCTCAATAAAGCAAAGGCTTCTTTGAAGTTGATGCCGTCCGACTTCATCACGAAGCTGAACGCATCGCCGCCCGTCTGACATTTCCCCAAACAATTCCACAAGCCTTTTTTCTCATCAACGGCAAAGCTCGGTTCGTCTTCGGCGTGGAATGGACACAAGCCCCAAAGCTGCCGTCCTTTCTTTTTCAAACTCACGCCGCGCGAGCGCACAACATCGGTAAGACTGATGCTTGCCTTTACTCGTTCGATTTCTTGTTCGGGGATTGCCATAACTCGCCGGAATGCTGTCAAGTCCTTTTTGAACTTTTTGACCTGCACACAGATTATAGATTCATTCTATAATAGTCAAGAGGATAACCGCATATCCCAAAAACGGCGTTTATAATGCCGATGACTTTGATTTTTTAATGATGGGTGAAAACGAATGGCGAAGGTAAAAGAACTAAGGCGCGGATTGGCGACGAAAGAAGGTCTCGAAACGATTGCTCAACGGCTCGTCAGATTCCGCAAAGAAGCCGGTCTGTCGCAGGCGCAGATGGCGGAACGGCTCGGCATCTCGCAGCCGGTCGTCTCCGATTACGAGCGCGGCGCGGCGCGGCTGCACGGCGAACTGATTTTGAAAGTCGCGGAGATTCTCGGCGTGTCGGCAGACGAGCTTCTCGGCAGAGAGACGGCGAAGCCGAAGGCGCGAGCGACGGGCAAAGTGCAACAGCTTTTTGAAGAAGTCTCCAGCCTGCCGCGTCGTCAGCAAGATAAGGTGGTCGAGTTCGTTTCGGCGTTCGTCCGTCAGCAAAGGCAAGCCGAAAAGTAAAAAAGACAGCCTCTCGAAAAAAGCTGTCAAGCGCAGAGGCGCATTTTCTAACTATTTTTTACTTTCTAAATTTATTTAGTAATTCGTGGCACAGAAACTTCGACAGATGTTGTAGTCAATGTATCCAGCAAAAGATTTCCTCTACTTTCCCAACTAGCTTTTAGTTTATTGCCTTCTTCAGACATCGTATTCATTGGAAAGAACGCCACTTCAAACTCAATCCATAAAGAACCTGTTTTTTGTAACTTTTCTAAACTTAGTTCATTTCCTAAAGAATTATCGGATTCTTTTTCAACTAAATAAAACCATTCATTGAAATTTATTTCAAAAGAATTTTGAGGCAATAATACCTTTGTTTCATTCGAGTCTGTTTTCTCTAACTCCGTAATGTTTTTTTGTTTGAATGAAGGATAAGAGTAACGCTCGTAGAGATATATGCCTTTTTCGAGATTGCTCTTAGAATCGGCAAATCTAACGCCGACAATTTTGACCGCCTTTTTTATAATTAAAATAGTTTCATCGGTCGAGTTCATCAGGCTTAATTTAATCGGCAAACAAAAACTATAGGATTTTTCTCCATCCTTTTTCTGTATGCTTTGATTTTTCACCTCAGCGTTTATGATAATGCGCCCATTGTGATTCGACTCAGTATTCTCGTTACTAGCTCCAAGTTTCATATTTCCGAGCGTTCCAATAAAAAAGGCTATGGTTGGTAATAAAACACAGATTAATGTTCTTTTCATAATGCTATTTCCTTTTCTCCTGTCGGCTGTAAAAGCCGGTTTTATCTTTACCAATACCTTGAATCTTTCCATAACCTCCTTCAAGTGAGGTCGCATCGCGTATTTCAAGTCTTCCGCCGTTTCCTGAACGGCTAAAAGTTTGTATATCTCCGCCGTCAGTCTCGAAGATTACATTGGCATAATGAGTGCCAGTATTTTCACCATCGGCATATCTGATAGCATCCAAAAATTTAAGTTCACTTTTAGATAGGTTTTTTTGTTTTTTGAGTAAGCTGTCAATATAGGCTGGCGACTCGTAAAAGTCTCCGGTAAATTTCATTCCGGGAAAGGCTAATCTAGCACAAGTCTCAGCACAATTTTGATAGCCATCTAAAGGAGGACCACCTTTTTGCCCTGAATCTGTCCAAGTTTTCTGTGCCGTAATAGCTTTCTCAAATAATCCGAAAGATTTTCCAACTTCACCGCCTAATGCTGAAAGTCGCACTTCACCGGAAGTTCCTATTGACTTGAGTAGTTGTTTTCCTTGCTCGCTATCTTTGTCAATTTTGAGTTGCTTGAGAAGGCTCTCGGCATTATCTCCGTCCTTTGATTTCACAGCGACAATTCTTCTTTCTACGAAAACCCTTTTAGTAACCTTTTTACCATCTTCTTCAACTTCTTCATTTCGGTATACATCTTGGTATTGCAATTTCCAAAGTCCTAAAGGATCAACAAATCGAAGCGGATTATTTGTTACATAAACGTATCTATTCCAAGTTTGGGGTTCGTCAAATGCAACGCTCTTTAAAGTCGGGTCAACTGTTGTGAAGCGTCCGTGTTGATTTGCGTAATAGCGATTTTGTGCAAAATCGAGGTTTGATTCGTTATCACGTTCATACGAGGTTAAGAACGCGCAGTTGATGATAACGTGCGGGCGGGTGCGACTTTGGATTCCTATAAAGTTGAACTTTCAAAGAGCCAGTGTAGCTAAAGAGAGAAAGCCTCGCGCCTGCCGCGTCGTCAATAAGAAAAAATTGTTAAGTTCATCATGGCATTCGTCTGTCAATACGAACAAGCCCTTCCAAATCCGCTATTCTTAAATAAATTCTCATATCTGGTTCATTTGGTTCTGTATTGTTTTTGTTAGTTTGCCATTCAAAATTGCATGGCACATAAATACTAAATTCTTTACTAGCATATTCAAGAGAAACTCTAAATATAATTGATGTCCCTGAAGGAATCCATGAATAATAAAATAATGAGGGTCTTGGGATAACAATACTTGTTGTTATTTCAGAGTTACTTACGTTATTGTTTTTCGATATTTTGTTTACATCATTAGGTGTTTTCTTTTCAATCTGATAATTAACCTCAGCTTGAAAATTGTCAGTTAATGCAAATACTGACCTACCATCAAATAAGGTGATTATTTTTGACTTAGCAAAATAAGAATTTCCTGTCGGAACTCTGATAGCCCACCGAGTGTTATTAGTTAATCTCAACAAGAAATCTTGTTTTTTATCATCAGAATTTCCTACATTCTCGACTAATGACAAATAGATAGATGGCTTTTCTTTAATTATAACGACACTATCTCTAGTATTTATCAAAACGGAGTCTTGCGCTTTTACTGGTATAAGTAAAGCGAACAGTAAAATAAATAGCAGATTGATCTTAATAATCATTGAATTAGTTCTCCTCCATCATTTCCTTTTATAATAACAAATGGGAGTAATTGTTTATCATACCTATACTGATACTTACCGCCTTCCGAAAAAGGCTTTTCAAGGATTCCCTTTATACCAGCACTTCTTTTAGTTTGTCTGTCCGCTTCCCGCCAAGATGGATTCCATATTTCACTCCCATTATAAGATAATGACCTGTTTGGAGATAAAGCCTGAGCAACATAGGCTGAAGTAGTGTATGCGTTTTGTTCAGATGTACGCTTAGACATAAAACGAAAGCCACTATTCATTGCCTTCTGTGCCGCTTCAGCATTTGAAGGTAGGGCAGCAACATAGTCTTGTAAGTTGTCTATATGCGTACCTTCGTGCCCTATATCAATAGCCATACTTATTGCGCCGTCATCATTGTTAGAGTATTTAGACAGATCAATTGTTAATCTAGCTGTAGCACCAGTGATTGTAGTGCCGTCATCACTAAGGGCAAGTCCAGGTTCGGTTGCTGCCGGAGTTCCATCTTTAGTTGCACCGAACCCTACCGTCACACCATTTGCTGTGTTTGGATCGCCTAGGGCATTTAATGCATCATTAATTTTTCTATATTCTTGCGAATTTTCTCCATAGCCACGGGCGTTTTGGTAATAACTGCGAGCAGCTATCAATCGTTCCCGTGCTGCCTCAAATCTTCTTTTTTGTGCATCAGTTGTGCCTTCTGCATATTCATATAATCCTGTAGGATCAATAAATTTTAAGGGGGAGTTTAGTGTGTATGTATAACGATTCCAAGATTGTGGGATATTTGGCCTTCCTGAACCAAGCAATGGATCTGCACTCGTAAACCTTCCTTGAGGTGACGAATAGTAACGAGCGATGAAGTAGTCTAGCCCTGTTTCATTGTCCCGCTCTTTTTGGGTTATGAACGCGCAACGAGAGATAACGCGCGGGCGGGCGCGACTGCGGGTTTCTATAAAGTTGAACTTTCAAAGAGCTATTGCAACTAAAGAGAAGAAGTCTCTAATGCCGACTCGCATTATAACTTTCATCCCATTTGTTGGCTACGTTTTATTACTACTGTTTTGTTTCCGGGTTTAGTTCTGCGGTTGCTTTCTCGACTGCGCGTTTTAAGTCTGCAAGGTCGAGATGTGTGTAGATTTCCGTTGATTCTAGGTTCGAGTGTCCGAGCAGGGCTTGGATGTGACGGATGCTTGCGCCGCGCCGGAGTAAGTGAGTAGCGCACGAATGGCGGAAGGTGTGGACGTTTGCTTTCAGTTCGGCTTGTCTTGCATAGCGAGTAATGCGGTCGGCTATCATTGGATACGAAAGGCGTTTGCCTGTGACAGAAAGCCAAAGAGCGTTTGTGACTATCGTTTTTCTTTTCTTTCTTGCTTTGCCTTTTCCCCACCATTTCGCTGCGCTGAGTTCTATTCTTGAGGATGTGATGTAACGCGAGAGCCAATAACTGGCGTTTTCTGTTAAAGGCGATGCGGTCTTTTGAGCCTTTGCCACAACGGACGGTCAAGCGTCTCGCGCTCGTATCAACGTCGTAGATGTCCAAGCGGTATGCTTCACGATGACGAAGCCCTGTCGCGTAAAGAAGTTCCATTATTGCGCGGTCACGCAACCCCGTAGCTTTTGTTATGTCGGGTTGTTCAATCAGTAAGGCTATTTCCGTTTCGTTCAGAACGTGTGGCAGTGATTCTTGTTTCTGCGGAAGTAACAAACGCTCCGAAGGGTTGTGTAAGAGTCTTGCTGACTTGTTTAGCCATGAGAAGAAGCGACGAATGCGAGCCAGCCATTGACGAAGAGTTGAATGTTTTATCTGTCGGTCTTGTGCTGTTTTGTAGCGCGTCGCGGCGAACAGAACAAATGAGCGTAAGTGAAGTTCCGACACTTCGCGCCAATCTTTTATCAAGTAAGTTTCATGTAAGAAAAGAGTAAGTTGATTGATGGCGCGTTCGCTGCTTTTTTGTAGTTCGAGTGAACGGTTACTTGCCATCAGGTGCGAGAGATATTCTTCAACTGATTTGTTCATCTCGCCTTATCGTTTTTGTTCGCGTGGATGGCAACGCTGGATTACTTCTGCAAGGTCGCCAAGTTCTACATGAGTGTAGATTTCTGTTGATGACAATCGGCGATGTCCCAATAGCTTTTGTATCTGCCGGATGTCGGCTTTGCCTTTTAGAAGATGCGTGGCGCAAGTGTGACGTAAGGTGTGAGGCGTTATGTGTTTTGTAATACCTGCTCTTTTTGTTGCCTTCTTGACGATGCGCCGGATGTCGTCAGCGTCAAGCATTCCGCCCGAACGAGAAGA
>Ga0187892_10012338_pt1 | contig 10182 bp, 6 predicted proteins | sample MA1701073metaG_FD_139345 | JGI IMG/M metagenome (GOLD analysis project Ga0187892, IMG submission 139345) | Bio-ooze microbial communities from a basaltic lava cave in the Kipuka Kanohina Cave System on the Island of Hawaii, USA - MA170107-3 metaG ...
CCACCTTTCGCGTGCACCGGCGGCAGATCGGCCAACTCTACGCTGATCAGACCGCCGCTGCGCACCACCAGGCGTGTAGACTTATCGGTAGGCCAGTAGATTGCACCGGTCCAAGTCATGCGCACGGTTCCGCTCGGCGGCGACTCGGTCTGAGCAAACGGATCGCGCACGTTGGTGGCAAGTACCTTGTCCTTGCCATCGAACGCCGTCATCTGCAGACCGCTGTGGCGCCGCACGGAATCCGCGTCGACGTGAATGGCGCGGAACAACAATCGGCCGTCCGCTTCATTGATATCGGAGATGGTTGCTTGCGGATACAACGACTTCACGTATCCACTCACACCGCTCTGCGACGGCGCCAAAACGATGTCCAACGAGCTCTCAATGGGCTCGTGCATGGGGAGCAAGTTCGCAGGATCGGGCGCATCGCGGAAGTTTCGCTCCCGAAAGTCCAGCATGAACAGCTCCTCGTTGAAGAAGCGCAAGTGGTACTCGCTCCCGAGCACGCGCACCGCGGCGTCATCGGGGAGGGACTGCACGTAGCGCACCAACTCGGAAAAGTCGTCGGCGCGCTTGGCTGGCATGATGACGAAGTACGTGCGCCAGTTGTCCCAGCCAGCAGCCAACACCAAGAGCGCCACGGCGGCCGTGGCCACCGCCCGCAACGGCAGACGATCCTCAACTCCATGGATCAGCCAGTCGAGCGGACGCGCCGCCAGAATGGCCAACGCCGGCAAGAGCCCGACTAGACGCACGAAGGCCGGCGGATCGTTGGTGAGCACTCCTCCGAGGATGGCGGTCAGTAACCACCAGTACGGAACGAACGCCTCGCGGGCGCGCCGCAGGTGCGCGAGCGACATCGCCAATCCGAGCAGGAACAGGGGCGCCGTGACGTGATCGAGCATGCCGCCACCGCGATACCCAAGACCGTATCCCCCGGCAGGCAGCACCGTGAATCCCAACCAGGTCCTCGAGACTTGCTCCCAGATGATGTTCGACGCGGCTGGCCATCCACCCGCCTGCCAGGCTTCGAGCGCGCGGCTGAATGCCTGCCGGTTGCGCGCCATGATGGTGAACTCACCCCAGTTGGGCCCGAAGCCGAAGTGATCGGTGGCATAATAGAAATACGGGAAGAACGTCAGTACGAAAGTCGCCAGCGTCAGCGCGACGGCCCGCCCGTGGGTCGGAATGAAGCGCGGCGCGAGCACGCCGCACAGTACGATCCAGCTCAACCAGATGATCGGCACCGACTGGCCGGCGTTGTAGCTGAACAGGCAGAGCGCCATCGTGATGCCCGCCCACAGGTAGCTCGCGCCAGCGCCGGTGTTCACGGCCCGCCACCAGAAGTAAAACGCCAGGGGCTCCAAGCAAATCACTTGTGCGTGGGCGATGCCGAGACGGCTGAAGTCGATGGCGGCGCGAGCGACGGCCAAGAGAATCGCCGCCAACAACGCGACACGTGGATTGAAGAGCTCACGGGCAAGCAGGTAGGTGGTCAGGACGGCGAGCGTGCCCATGACCGCCGAAGAAAGCCGTAAGGCGGTCGTGGTGACGCCCAGGAATGGCGCGAATATTCCTTGCAGCGACAGACCGATCATCGGCCATGTGTTCCATCCCATGGTGAAGAAGTTGGGGATGCCCTCGCGAAACCGATTCACCAGATGCATGCCGACGCGGGACTCGTCGCCGAAGTAGTAGCGCGGTATTTCGCCCAGCCACAGCAGGCGCGCCGCCGCTGCCACGCCGACGACCGCAACGAGCGCCACGACCTCCGCCCTCGACCACGGAATGTCTGCAGCGAGCGTTGGCGAGGCACGCCAGCCACGGGTCGCGAGCGTGCCCAGCGCAAAGGCGCCGACCCACAATAGAAGTGCCAGTATCGGCCATCGATCGAGCGTTGAGACCACAGTTGTAAGTCCGATGGCGAGCACCGCGCCGACCGCCCACCATACGTGAAACCCCCTCAGCTGCGGTGCGGGGCCAGTCGGCGGCGCCTTCGTCGGCTCCGGAAGCACGAGGCTCAAGACGGCGATGAGCACGGCCGCAGCCGCATACAGCAGCCAGCCGAGCACAACACGTTGCTCCGCCGCAACCAGCTGTTGCGCGACCAACGCCATGCCGATTGCCGCCGCGCCGCCCAGCACGGCAATGATCCGTCGTGTCAACGTTGGTGCTGATGCCGCCATAGCGAACCGCGGCGCGAGTACCACAAAGCCGGCACGGAAAAAAGGATGGGTTTGAAGGGCTTGAGGGCTTGGGGGCTTGAGGGCTTGGGGGCTTGAGGGGGCTTAGCACGTAAGATGAAACCTGCCTGAACCTGAACTGCCTCACGCCCTCAGGCCCTCAAGCCCTCAGGCCTTGCAGGGTGGGATGAAACTAGATCGCCTGCGCCTGTCGCAACTCGTCGATCTGCGGCGGCGTCATCCCAAGCCATTCCTGAAGCACCGCATCGGTGTGCTGCCCGATGCGAGGCGGGGGAGTCACATCCGGCTCCTCCGACGCTGCCAGCTTGATTGGCGTGCCGATGACCTTGACCCGACCGCGGGCGGCGTCGTCGACCTCACGCACGACCCCTCGTTCCACGAGGTGCGGATCCGTGCCGACCTCCGCCAGCGTCCGCACTGGAGCGCTGGGAATCCCGGCGGCGGCAACCCGGCGCGCAACATCGTCGCGATGCTGGGTGGAGGTCCAGCTCGCGACCTGCGCCTCGACCTGGTGCCAATCTTCGGCGCGCTCCAGCACGCCGTGCCAGCGTTCGTAAGCCAGTAGGTCGTCGCGCTGCATGAGGCGACAGAGATCGAACCAATGCTGGTTCGACACGCACATGATCGCCACGTAGCCGTCGAGGCAGCGGAAGTTGTTGTACGGCGTCGCACCCCCAACGACATGACGATTGCCACTCCGGGTGATCTCGCGTTGCAGCTCGTAAAAGGGCGCCAAGTAACTGAGCAACGCGGGTACCGCCGCGTCGAACATCGCGACCTCGACGCGTTGTCCACACCCAGTCTGCTCGCGACTGCGCAGCGCCAGGAGAATGCCGGCGCACAAGTGCGTCGCCCCAAGCATGTCAATGAAGGTCGGCCCGCACTTGACCGGCGGCTGGTCGGGATAGCCGGTGATCGACATGGCACCGACGAGCGCTTGGATGGTGAAGTCCATGGCTGGATAGCCGACATAGGGACCAGCGCTGCCGAAACCGCTCCCCGACGCGAAGATCAGCCGTGGGTTGCGCTGACGAACGACTTCATAGCCGACTCCCATCCGCTCCATGACTCCAGCGGCGAAATTCTCGACCAGAACGTCCGCATGCTCGACCAGCTGCAGGAGGAGCTCCCGGCCGCGCGGTTGCTTCAAATTGATCGTGACGCCCTTCTTGTTCGCGTTGAGCATGAGGAACGGATAGCTGGCACCGCCGGGCGAACGATCCATGCGGCGCAATATGTCACCGTGCGGCGGCTCGATTTTGATCACCTCGGCACCATGATGCGCCAGCAGCAAGGCACAGTACGGTCCGTTGTAGATCTGCCCCAGCTCGAGGACGCGGATGCCAGTCAGGGGCTGTGGGCTTGAGGGCGTGGGGGCTTGAGGGTTGGGAGGCATTGTCTGTAGGTGAGCGAGTAGCGAATAGCGAGTAGGAAGGACGCTCCGAACGGAGCGAAAAGGCGAAAGCACCAATCGCTACTTGCTATTCGCCACTCGCTATTCGCTATCCACCATTCCTATTCCGGTTGCGAGCTGTAGACCGTCGCCAGCTGCTTCAGCACGTCCTGCGTGGTCACCGGCCGGGTTTCGGCGGTCGGCGGCTTGCCGCCCTTTGATTTGACCGACAAGTCGACGTCCGGCGACTCGGCGCGCAACGCCGCGACGGTGCATTTGTCTTTGGGCCGTTGCGCAAACGGATCGGCGCCAAAGAAGCGCAGAGCGTTTTCGTGAGTGATCTTGTTCACCTCGTCGTCGGGCACGCCCTCGAAGCTGCGCGCCAGGATTTCCGGGGAGTGTGGCCACGTCGTGTCAGAGTGTGGGTAGTCGCATTCCCAGGTGATCGTCTCGACGCCCACACCGTGACGGTTGCGCACCCCGACGGGGTCGTCGATGAAGCACGTGATCATGTGCTCGCGCCAGACTTGGCTCGGCTTCTTGCCGCCGAAGTCTTGATGGGTCCACGCATGGTGGTGTTGATGCACATAGTCGGCACGCTCCAGAAAGTACGGGATCCACCCGATGCCGCCCTCCGACATTGCAATCCGAATCTTCGGGAAGTCCTTGAGCACGCGCGACCACAGCAGATCGGCCGCGCAGTTGACACATGCGATGGGCTGCACGGTGATCATGACGTCGACCGGCGCGTCCATCGACGAGAACTTCATCCCCGCCCCAGAACCGATGTGGATGCACACGACCGTGCCGGTGTCGCAACAGGCCTTCCAGAACGGATCCCAGTGAGGATCGTGTAGGCTCGGCAACCCCAGCGAATCCGGGCTCTCAGTGAAGCTGACCGCGCGGCAGCCCTTCTTGGCGATCCGTTTCACCTCCTCCGCCATCAGTTGCGGATCCCACAACGGCAACAGCCCCAGCGGGATGAACCGCCCCGGGTAGGTGCCGCACCACTCGTCGATGTGCCAGTCGTTGTACGCTTGGAGTATGGTGTGGGCCAGTGCTCGGTCAGTCTGGCGGAAGAAGAGGGCACCGCACAGCCCCGGAAACGACGGGAAGCACATCGACGCCAGCACACCATTGACGTTCATGTCGCGAATGCGCTCGTGGATATCGAAGGTGCCGGGCCGCAGCTGCTCGTACGACGTCGGCTCCATCCCGTACTCCTCGGGCGGACGGCCGACCACCGCATTGAGACCGATGTTAGGAATCTGCTCGCCTTGAAAAACCCAGACGTCGCTGCCGTCCTTCTTGTGCACGATCCGCGGTGCCTTATCCTTGTATTGCGCCGCCAGGTGCTGATCGAAGATCGTGGGCGGCTCCACGACGTGATCGTCCACACTGACGAGAATGAGATCCTCAGCCTTCATTGCTGACCCTCCCTGACGCGTACTCTCCCTTCCTGAAGCAGCTTCGAGGCTTTTGCAAGGCGCCGGCGCGCGACCGGTCACGGGGGTGTCCTGAACAGATTCCACCACGAGAGTGTGTGCAGAAGGGACACGACGAGCCACGCGTACGCCAAACGCTGAAGCTGCTTTGCTGCCATGACCTCTACGGCCACCAGAATCCCGAAGTACGACAACACGAGTGGCGTGCCGGCAAAGATGTCCCAGTCCCCAAGGTGGCCGAACACCGGAAACCAGATCACTGAGAGAAAGAGCCAGCCGACAGCACCGAGCGCCAACCAGCGAGCGGCGACGCTGCGTGCATGCCAAAACGCCTCGGGCAGGCACAGAATCGCCATCGGGCTGAGTATCAAGAGACAGTTCACGATGTCGAAAAGATGCGCCACGCTCCAGAAGTCGTATTCGCAATTGGTGACACAATAGGCCTCGAACCACTGGATCGGCGCCGTCATGTTGCCTAGCGGCGTCCACATCCGCGGACGCACCACGATGAAGAACACACTCCAAGCGACTATCGGCAGCAGGAACCCGGCGATGCTGACTGCCACAGCGAACCGTCCTCTCGCATGCCGCCAGATGGTCCAGATATGCGCCGGAAGCCAGCAGAGCGCCGAGCCGTGGATGAGGCCCGCCAGCGCCAGAAACACATTCGCCAGAAACAGCGGTCGTGTCTGCCACGCGCGCAGCGCCGTGGTCATGAAGTACACGTACCAGCACACGACGGCCACGGATTTCGGAGTGCTGATCTCCACATAGCCGCAGAACAGCACCATGAAGCCGCAGGATGTGAGCATCCCGAACACCAGTGGCCACTGTGTCGAGACAGTCCGCGACCACAAGAACAGCGCGGCTACCGCGGTGGAACCGTAGAGAATCGTTTCCACGGCCATCGCCGTCGAGCTTTTGACCCCGACGGCCGCGCCGAGCATACGCATGGAAGTCGATAAGATTTGGCCCAGGAGCTCGGACGGTTGAAAGCCGAGCTCGGGGATGGGCACGCCATCGACGCCCATGCAGTCCCCAAACCAGAACGGGACGCGGGCGAGCCAAAAGCCCAGGCCCGCAACTACCGTCAAAGTCACAGCCCAGCGCCCGGCATGGCGGACGGGAACGGAACAGCGAGGTAACCACGGTGCCAGGAAATCGGCCAGAATCCCAGCACCGAACACGATGATGGGCAGCCACCGGCCGTATTCTCCCACCATCATGCGGAGGCTTAGGAATAGCCATCCGTCAATGATGAACGGAAATCTGTCCATCGACGGGGATTGCGACGCCAGTACCGCAAACGCCGCGAGAATCGCACAGCGCATCAGCGAGCTGCCGTACACCGTGCCTCCCCTCGGCAGAGCGCCATGCACAACCTCATCTCACCCGACCGAATGCCAGAAGGCCGCGACGGCTTACAAGCACACGGTTCGGGTGCACGTCCGCGCCGCAGCCAGGCACCGACGTCCTTATGCGTACGGCTAGCCTCGCAGCAAGACGTCGCACAACATCCGTGCCCGGCGAACCAGCCTATTGAGCATGGAGTACCGTTGCACGTTGCGGCGCAAGAAAACGAGCACCTTGCGCTCGATGCGGAAGCGGTCGAAGAGTGGCGGTGGCGGCACTGGTCGTCCGTCGCTGCGGGCTGCCGCCTCGACCGGCATGTACAGGGCCGCGCGCGGAAACCCCCAGGTCTCCAGATCCGCGTCGTCGATCGTGGCGATCATCTCGCGCACGACCCGTAACCGTTCGGGATACTGGGCGAGCTCGGCAGCCCACTTGTCCACCGAGTCGGTGATCGGACGGACGTGCTTGCCAACCGTGAGCGGATCGCCGAGGCCTTTCGTATCATGATCGTGGCGACCGTACTCGATAGCCGATGGTTCGAAGGGCAAGCCGAGGAAGTCGCAGACGCGCTGCATCTCCGCTTCGGGGTGCTGGACGAGCTGCTCGTAGCCCACCTGGACCAGCGGCGCCGGTCGTTCGCGCAGCAAGCATGCCATTGCAGGCACGTAGCGGTTGAGGATCGGATTGAACCGCCGGGCCGCATCGTAGTCCCCGTCGAAGAACGAGTTGGCGTACGAGCTGAAGATGGCAGCGGGATGCCGCGTGAGCACCACGTAGCGCGCCTTCGGATAGAGCTTGGTGATGAACGGCAGAATCAACGCGTTGGCCGGCGTCTTGTCGAGGAAGAACCGCTTACCGTTGCCGTGCGCCGCCAGCATGCGCCCGTACAAGGTATCGATGTAGGCGCGGCAAGCATCGAGGTAGTCGGCCGCGGCTCGCGGCAGGTCGGCCACGAACTCGCGCGCCGCTTGCGCCGCCTGGAGATGATCGAAGGGTGCGGCATCGACGCTGTCGAAGTAGCCCAGATGCGCCAGCGGGCCGAGCAGATGCGGCTCGGCCCGGCTGTAAATCTGCGAGTGCGACCCGAGCATGCGCATCAGCAGCGTCGTCCCCGAGCGCGGCGGCCCGATGACGAAGATCAGCCGCGATTCCATGGGCTCGATCATTGGAGGAGAGTCGATAGTTGATAGTCGATAGTCAATAGATCTTGGTGCGAGGGCGGTCGATAGTTGATGCGCGATCGTCAAGAAGTGACAGCTATCGACTATCGACCTTTCCAGACAGATAGTCCCCCAGGATCCCACGGCTGTGCTCGTCGTCGTGGCAATAGGCGCAGAGGTTCTCCCAGTTACTGCCATCAGGCGGATTGTTGTTATGATTGCCGTCCCGGTGATGGACGGTGAGCAAGTGGAGATTGCCGGCCTCGAACTCGCGCGCGCACTTTGCACAGATCCACCCATGGAGCGCCAACGAGCGCTCGCGGTAGCCCTGGGCGCGTGTCGTGCCGGCGGCACGCGCCTCGCGCACGAGGGCATCGGCATCCGGCTTCGTTGCCGTGGTACGCCGTCGTCTGGATGGGCGGAAGCTGCGCGTCACCCTCCGCAGTATAGCAATTTCGGGTGCGATTGCAGACGACTGCGACGCACGCGTGCTGGCCCAGCTCGTGGCCTGTGGTCTCTTGACCCCTGCCCGCTCCGGCCGATATGTGACGCAGCCGTGGGACGATGTCGGACGACGCGGTGAGCCGTGAGATTCAGGCGGTACAGCCCCCGGTGACGCTGCCAACCGGTGGGCAGCCGCTTTGGCAGTGGGTCCTGCGCGTCTCGGGGCTCCTCAGCATCATCGCCTGTGTGGCCTTCTTTGTCCGCTACTTCGACCACGAGACACCGCAACTGTACGTCGATGGTCTGTTCCTGGTGGCCATCATCTTGTGGGTCACGATCGTCGCATCGTTCGAGCGGGGCCCGCTCCTTGGCATCACCGTGAGCCGCGCCGACCTGTGGCCGCTCGTCCTGATCCTCGTGACGTTCGCGGCGGCGTGGCTGCCGTTCTACGACAACTGGCGCTGGGCCTACACCGGAGATTCGTTTGGCGTGTTCAGCGTCGGCTACTGGTATGGCCGCAACGGCATCCGCCAGAGCCTGCTGAGTGTGCACGGTATCGACAACGCCTTCACGTATCTCTGGGAGCTTTCGTACTCCTTCCCCATGCGCTTGTTCGCCCCGACGCTGTTCTGGCACCGGATTGGGCAGCTCCTGTGGGCTGGTCTCGCGCTGACAACGATCTACGCGTACTTTACGCTCGTGCTGCGCCGCCATTGGGCGGCCGCCATCATCGCGGCGACGGCGCTCAACTATGTGTGGCTCTGGTTCTCCTATGTGAGCTACCTCAAGATGGACAGCTTCGTCTTCTACTTCTTGACCCTGATCTTCGCGACCTTCATCTGGCGCCAGCCCGATCGGTTGATTCCATGGATGCTCGCCGGGCTCACCGCGGGCCTTTCCCTCTTCTATACGCCAACCGCATGGTCGGCCGTCATCCTGGTTGGTCTGGGGCTCGCTGTGTTCAGCGTCGTGACGCGCCGCTTCTCACACGCCCTGGTGTATGGCGTGTCCTTTCTGTTGGTCGCCACCCCGATCATCATCGAGATTCCGTGGTTCATGCGGATGACGTCGCAGCAGACCTCGCCCACGCTGCAATGGGACTATCTGGTGCGCATCTTCCGTCAGATCGCGCTCATGCCGTACCACTTTGAGTACGACAAGCTTGGCGTCCAAGGTGCTTTTCTCCGCTGGCCGCTGGGGCCGCTGTACCTCGCTGGCTGCGCCATCGCCGCCGTCGGGTTCATTCCGCAGGTACGCCGATGGCTGCGCATTCCCGGTGTGGCGTCGGCGCTCTTGATGCTCCTCATATGGGATGCCGTGCTTTTGACGTTAACAAACAAGGATTACGGGCAGCCCTCGACGAAGCGCGCTTACAATCTCATTCCGTTGCAGATTTTCTTCGCGTTGCTGCCATTCATTGTGATCGAGGCGTGGATTGGAGCGCGACGGCGGCTGCGGCAGGTGCTGGCGGTCGTCGTCGTTGCCTCGATCGTCGTGTACGGCCTCCGCAACATCGCCCTCATCATGTTTCCGAAGCCGATGGTCTACGGCGGAAACGTCTTCGACGGCATGGTCGAGATACGGCAGCGATTTCCCGGCCGCCCAGTCCTGCTGCTGACGCAGCGCGAGGTGCTGCGGACATCGTTTGCCCCTGGCGAGCTCTTGCATCTGGCATACGGAGTCGCCGATACGGTCACGATCGAAAGCGCGTTTACGCCCGAGAGCATTCAGCGCGGCTGCGATCGGGCGATGATCATTTGCTATGAGCCGAACTACGATCGCCAGCGGATGGAATCACTGGTGCGGGACTCCGGCATATCGCTGCGCCGATTCCCCTTGATGAACTCGTTTGAGGCGGTGTGCTTCGAATGCAAGAAGTAGCGCGGCGGCACGAGGCCGCCATAGGTCTTATGAGACCTATGGCGGGGTCGGCGGCGCGGGTGGTTCAAACGGTAACGGCTCCACCCACTCCCAATACGGTACGCGCTCGATTGGTGCGCCCGCGTCGTAGAGGACGACGAGCGGCACACCGGGCGTCTCCAAACTGATCTCCACGTCGGTTCCTGGCTCGACGCGGAAATCCATCAACGTCTCGAGGCCATCCTTCGCCGCGGTAAAGCCAGCTGACGTGGCGACCCGGGCCTTACCCGAATAGCGCAGGCGCAGCAACGTCGAGGGTCCCA
>Ga0187892_10012339_pt1 | contig 10182 bp, 9 predicted proteins | sample MA1701073metaG_FD_139345 | JGI IMG/M metagenome (GOLD analysis project Ga0187892, IMG submission 139345) | Bio-ooze microbial communities from a basaltic lava cave in the Kipuka Kanohina Cave System on the Island of Hawaii, USA - MA170107-3 metaG ...
ATTCGCTCCCCTCGGGAGTCTTTGGCATGCTCATCTGAGTCCCTCTCTCGGCGCATCCGCACCAAAGGACTCATCGGCAAGACCCCCCAGAAACTTGAGAGCGAATGGTGCTCATCACGCCCTCGGGCGATAGGCGAAGGGGAACGAGCCCAAGCGCCGGCGCATCCAGCCGCGTGCGCTCGATGTTGCCGGAGACGTACGGGTGCCGCGCGTGACTCCAGCTCTTGTTCACGCGAACGGTCGCGATCTCGCCCGGGACGACGCGCCAGTAGTCGGATGAGCGCAGCGTAAGCTCGCGCGCGGTGCCGAGAATGCGGCACCGCACCGCGCCCTCTCGGATCGCGAGCGCGACAAGGTCGATGTTCTGGCCTGGCACCGCGTCGGTCACGTCCGCCTTGGGCGTCTTCGGAGGGAGGGGCGAGGGCTCATCGGTCGCGAGGCCGAGCCACGCGCGATAGGCTTGCACGCACTGATCCGCATCCGAGCCGCGCGCGAATCGCACGTCTGCTATGGACAGTACCTGGTCCCCCTCCGCTGCACGGCACACCGCCTCGACTCCCCGGCGCGGTTGTCCCTCGTATCGGATCGCAAGGAGTTCGACGGGCTCGCCCAAGACATGCGCGTCGATGGGCATTCGGACGCGCTGCGCGAACTCGCGCACGAACACGCGGAGCGCGGCATCGTCGCTCTCGCCGTCACGCATCAGCTTCAACAGGTCGATCATGCGGGGCTCAGCCTACTTTCGTGCCCGGAGCTTGCCAAGCGCGGCGCGCTTGCGCCGCTGCTTGGTCGGGAAGGAGAAGGCTGCGAGATGGGCGCCGGCCGAGCTGTCGAACGCCTGCTCTGGCGTGACTTCGAACGAGCCGGACGCCGCGACGGACGGCATGTAGCGGTCGTTCGCGTACGAGTAGAAGTCGTACGTCCAGCGATTGACGTTGCCGAGATAGCCGAGGCGGCACAGCTCCACCGGGATCTCGCCTTCTTCGACGTAGCGAGCAATGGCGGGGAGGCCGTCCGTGTCCGGCCGTCCCTCGACGACGGCGATCTTGACGTACGCGCCGCGAAAGGCGAGCAGGAGTTTCTTCACGCGGCCGGGGTATCGCAGCGCCGCCTGCCGCTGGAGCCGCCCCTCGAGTTCCGAGCGCATCGCCGGCGGGATCGGGCCTCGCGGCACAGCGACCCAGGAACTCCAGCGTCTTCGCACGTTTTGACCTCATCCTCGAAAGCTGTACCTATTGCCTCGTGTAGGTTGGCAGGCGTCCGAATTCGGCGACATGCTTCCCCTTGAGATACGCCTCCACCTCTCGGGCTTTCCGGGTCGGGCACCACCTCACTTCCAGGACAGACAAGTCCTGAGAATCTCGGAAGCGCTTGCCTGCGGAGTGAGTGCCTTTCACAAGCGCTCTCCGCAATCTGGAATTCAGGCTGTCCTCGGTCATTCCGATGTCGATCCGATCTGGCTGTCCTTTACGTCGCACTTCATAAACGCCGGGCACATCTGGAACTGGGGCACAGCCCTCGTCCCCTTTTCGAATGCACAGGCTCGACCAGGCATGCCAGTCGCTCCACTGCGCGACTGGGATGTCGGGGTGGACTTCGAGCTTTTCCATGCGCCAGCCTCCACTCGCGGACAGGCTACTTTTCGCCCTTGCGACGCTCAATTCTGGCGATCTCCCGAATCTTGCGGCGCACCGAGATCTTGTTGTCCTTGCTCCAGCTCTTCGGGAGGTTGCGATGGTTCTTCATCCAGTCGACGAGTGCGACGTGCAGCTTCGGTCGAATCTTCTCCTCGAAGACGCGGTGGCAGTTTGGGCATAGGCACATCGCATTCGCCTCGGTCTCGGGTCCTTCGTCAATGATGTGCGCGGCGTCGCGACGTGCCGATTGCCAGCCACACCATTCGCAAGGCTTGGCCCCGGTCCGCTTCGCAAGGCGTCTGTTCTTGAAAGGCACGCTGCTCGGTCCCCCCTCTTCGCGCCAGGTATATCAGCAAGTGAACCGGCGGCTCTTCAGCTCGGAGCGCACAGCCGCAGTAATGGAACCGCACACCTTCAGCGTCACCCGCTACGACTCCCTCGGGAGCGCAGCCCGGAGTATAGACCACACGAATGACCGTTGGAAGCAACGTCGTCCTCCGGAGAGTCGCGCAAACGCTTGGGCGACCGTGGCCTTCGTGTTAGATTCCGGGTAGTTGCGACTCGAGGGAGAGCATGGCTCGTCGATCAACCCCAGAGGAGCCGAAGAAGGCTCAGAAGTCCAAGAACGGCGGTGATCTTGGCTTCGAGAGCACCCTATGGCAAGCGGCGGACAAGCTCCGCAATAACATGGACGCGGCCGAGTACAAGCACGTTGTGCTCGGCCTGATCTTCCTCAAGTACATTTCCGACTCCTTCGAGGAGAAGCACGCTGCACTCGCCAAAGCGAAAGACGGCGAGCCCGAAGATCGCGACGAGTACGCGGCAGAAGGGATCTTCTGGGTCCCGAAGGCGGCGCGATGGTCGCATCTCCAAGCGAACGCGAAGCAGCCCCGGATCGGGAAGCTGATCGACGAGGCGATGGAGGCGATCGAGCACGACAACCCGACGCTCAAGAGCGTTCTGCCGAAGGATTACGCTCGCCCCGCGCTGGACAAGGAACGCCTGGGCCAGCTCATCGACCTGATCGGGACCATTGGGCTCGGTGACAAGGAGAACCGATCGAAGGACATCCTCGGCCGGGTCTACGAGTACTTCCTCGGCCAGTTCGCCGCCGCCGAGGGCAAGAAGGGCGGCCAGTTCTACACTGCCCGCTGCGTCGTGCAACTGCTCGTTGAGATGCTCGCTCCATATCGAGGTCGCGTCTACGACGCATGCTGTGGTTCCGGCGGCATGTTCGTCCAGTCTGAGAAGTTCGCCGAGGCCCACGGCGGGCGGATTGGGGACATCAGCGTATACGGCCAGGAGTCCAACGCGACCACATGGAAGCTGGCGAAGATGAACCTGGCGATTCGCGGGATCGAGGCGAACATCGGTCCGGAGCCCGCCGACTCGTTCCGCAGGGATCTGCATCCCGATCTCAAGGCCGATTACGTCCTCGCGAATCCGCCGTTCAACGACAGCGACTGGAACGGCGAGCAGCTCCGCAAGGACGTTCGTTGGAAGTACGGTGCTCCCCCTGTGGGCAACGCCAACTTCGCCTGGGTCCAGCACTTCGTTCACCATCTTGCGCCCACCGGCGTTGCCGGGTTCGTCCTCGCCAACGGCAGCATGTCGAGCAACCAGTCGGGCGAGGGCGAGATCCGTAGGAAAATGATCGAAGCCGATCTTGTCGACTGCATGGTGGCCTTGCCCGGGCAGCTCTTCTACTCGACCCAAATACCCGTGTGCCTCTGGTTTCTTGCGCGCGACCGAAAGAACAGCCGCTTCCGCGACCGTCGTGGCCAGACTCTATTCATCGACGCACGCAAGATGGGTCGGATGATCGACCGCGTGCACCGCGAACTGACGGATGAGGAAATCGCGATGATTGCAGGGACGTATCACGCCTGGCGCGGCGAGATGGGTGCCGGGAAGTACGCGAACGTGCCCGGCTTCTGCAAAAGCGCCAGCCTCGAGGAAATCCGCCAGCACGGCCATGTGCTCACGCCGGGGCGCTACGTGGGGTCCTCCGAGGTCGAGGACGACGACGAGCCGTTCGAGGACAAGATGAAACGGCTCAGCCTTCAGCTGGAACAGCAGTTCGCGGAGGGTGCGCGGCTGGAGAAGTCGATCCGTGAAAATCTGAAAGGGCTTGGATTCAGTGGCTGAGATGCGATCGGGAACTACCCGGCCAATCGAGCACTTGACAATCGGTTGGGCTTCCGTAATAATTCAGTCATCTACTCCCCGCCGGATCAGCCCTCTGGGCCTCGGGCGGGGTTCTGTTTTTCTAGGCCGTCCAGTCGTCAGAGGCGAGAGGGCGCATGCCCGCTGAGCCCGCCACGAAACGCGCGATCGCGTTCGTAGACGGCCAGAATCTCTTCTACGCGGTCAAGTCCGCTTTTGGCTACAGCTACCCGAACTACGACATTCCTGCCCTGGCCGCGGCGGTGTGTAAGTCGCGCGGTTGGACTCTGGCGGGCGTTCGGTTCTACACCGGCATCCCCAGCGTCCAGGACGATGCGTTCTGGAACTACTTCTGGACCGCAAAGCTCGCCGTCATGGGGACGCGGGGCGTCGTCACCTATTCTCGCCATCTGAAGTACCGCAACCAAACCGTTCAGCTTCCCAACGGCACGACGACCACGGTCTTGGTGGGGCAAGAGAAGGGCGTCGACGTCCGACTCGCGCTCGACATCGTGCGCTTGGCCCGCGAAGCCGCGTACGACGTGGCCGTGCTCTTCAGTCAGGACCAGGATCTGTCCGAAGTCGCGGATGAGGTCCGCGCGATCTCGGTCGCGCAGCAGCGGTGGATCAGGGTGGCTTGCGCGTTCCCGATCTCTCCGACGTACAGCAACACACGGGGCGTGAACAACACGGACTGGGTACGGATCGACCGTTCGCAGTACGACGCCTGCATCGACCCCACGGACTATCGCAAGGGGTTCAAGCCGTGAGGAAGGTCAGCGAAACACGGCAGCCGTCAAATGGATGGCCCAATGTGCGGGTTGCTGATCTGCTCGCTCGAAAAGTCTTGGCGATAAACGACGGTTACCGCGTAACGAATCGCGAATTGGGACCCGCTGGCATTCCCTTCGTGCGCGGGGGAAACATCGGTTATCGCGGCGAGATTGATACTTCCGTGAAGGACCACATTCGGATCGAATTCGCGGACCGCGTCACGGAGAAGCTCGCGCGACCCGGAGACGTTGCCTTCATCACGAAGGGCACGGTTGGCCGGGTCGGCGTGTTGCGGTCAGGGCAGCCGGAGGTCGTGTTCGCTCCGCAGGTGTGTTACTGGCGGTCGCTCGATCCAGAGGTGATAGAACCGCGCTTTCTTCTCTACCTTCTGTCGAGTAGGCAATTCCAAGGCAACCTGGAGGCAGTAAAGACCCACGGCTCCATGGTAGCGGACTACGTGAGTCTGTCGGACCAACAGTCCTTCGTCCTGCCGCTACCCCCTATCGCTGATCAGCGTGCGATCACTCGTATTCTCGGTGTGCTCGACGACAAGATCGAGCTGAATCAGCGCATGAGGGAGACGCTGGAGGCGATCGTCAATGCGATCTTCAGATCGTGGTTCGTTGACTTCGATCCGGTCCGGGCGAGAGCAGAAGGTCGCCCGCCCCACGGGATGGACGCACACACGGAAGCCCTCTTCCCGAGTGAGTTTGAGCACGGCGAGTTCGGGCAGACTCCGAAAGGGTGGCGGGTCGTATCGCTGAACGAGGCAGCGACATTCGTCAAGGGGGTATCGTACAAGAGCGCGGAGCTTGTAGATGGCTCCGCTGTTGCACTCGTCACGCTTAAGTCCTTTCGGCGAGACGGCGGATACAGGGAGGATGGCCTGAAGCCGTACATCGGACGCTTCAAGCCGGAGCAGGTGATTGCCGCCGGGGAAGTGGTTGTTTCGCACACCGACGTGACCCAGGCTGCGGAGGTGCTCGGTCGTGCAGTTCGTGTCCCGCGTCACCCCACACACCGAACCCTCGTGGCGTCACTGGATGCGGTGATCGTCCGTCCAAGGGGTCAACTGTCGAATGAACTCCTAGTTGGACTCCTTACCCGAGAGAGCTTCAGGGACCACGCGCGGGCGTATGCGAATGGAACGACAGTGTTGCATCTAAGCCCGCGCGCGCTACCTGCCTACAGATTCCTGCTTCCGCCGCCACAGTTGATCGGGGCCTATTCGCGCGCTGTCCAGCCGATCCTCGGGCTCATTGAGACCAGGAATGGAGAATCTCGAACCCTCCTACGCCTTCGCGACACACTTCTTCCGAAACTACTTTCGGGCGAGATTCGAGCCACTGATGCGCAGAAACTGGTTGAGAGGGAAACGCCGTGAAACCGGGCCCCAGAGATGTTCGGGTCCGTGTGACGATCTCTGGCGCCGAACTCCGTGAGCTGAAGAGGCTGAGCTGGGCCATGGTCGAGTCGTTTGGGCTTGACCGCCGAATTGACGCGTACAAGGGGACGCGCCCGATCGAACTCTACCGATGGGATCTGGACTGCCTCGCGACGGTCCTGGACGAGGCCGTGAGGGGTGCGGAAACATCGCGGAGAGGTCGCACTCAGGGTTTGCGCCCGTTGAGGAGCCTGCAAGCGCGCATCCACTCGCTGAGACAGACGGCGTACGAGGATCTGAAGGAGGCTCGACCGTGATCGTCGTGCACCTCCGTCTCGATCCGCAGTCTGTCGGAGTCTCTCATCGGAAAGCGTGGACTGAAGCGCCTGGCGGGAGTTTACGAGCCCCTCACGTGAGCGCCCTCACTTACGCCGAACAAGAAAGATCGTCGCTTCGCCTATGATCCGGTTTGTCCGGGGCAACCTATTCGATTCCAAGGTGCAGACGCTCGTGAACGCCGTCAATTGCGTCGGCGTCATGGGCAAGGGTATTGCCAAGGAGTTCCGCGAGCGTTGGCCCCATATGTTCAAGGCATACCAAGCCGCGTGTCGAAGTGGCGACGTTCGGATCGGCCGGCCATTCCTCTGGCGTGAGGGTAGTCGGCCTATTCTCAACGTCCCCACCAAGGAGCACTGGAGGGAGCCATCCCGGTACGAGTTCGTTGAGGCCGGTCTGAAGGCCATTCGCGACAACGCTCGCGAGTGGGGCCTCACCTCGATGGCCCTGCCTGCCTTGGGCTGTGGGCTGGGCGGGCTGGAGTGGGAGAAGGTGCGTCTGCTCATCGTGGAGTACTTGGGCGATCTCCCCATCGACATCGAGGTGTTCGAGCCAGTCCCCACCAGCGCAGGGAGGAACCCCGGTTCAGGGGGTAAACTACTGAGGGGATGACGCGGAGCTTCACCGAAAGCGATGCAGAAGCGGCCGCCCTTGACTGGTTCAAGGAGCTGGAGTATTCCACGCTCTTCGGCCCGTCCATCGCCCCCGGCGAGCCGCGAGCGGAACGCGCGTCCTTCGAGCAGGTAATCCTCGTCGATCGGCTGCGCGCGGCTATCGAGAAACTGAACTCGAAACTGCCGCAGGAGGCCCGCGAAGAAGCGCTGCGCCAGGTGATGCGGCTCGATGCGCCGGCCCTCATCCAGCGGAACCGCGTCTTCCATCGTTTGCTCGTCGATGGCGTCTCGGTTCAGTTCCGCGGGAGCGACGGCAGGGTTCGCAACGAGCTGGTCCACCTCATCGACTTCCAGAATCCGGCCAACAACAACTGGCTGGTCGTCAACCAATTCACCGTCGTGGAGGGCCGGTCCAACCGCCGCTCGGACATCGTCGTCTTCGTGAACGGGCTTCCACTCGCCGTCATCGAGATGAAGGACCCGACCGACGAACAGGCCACAATCTGGACTGCTCTTCAACAGCTTCAGACGTACAAGCACGACATCCCCTCCCTGTTCAACTCGAACGAAATCCTGATCGTGTCGGACGGCGTGGAAGCGCGCGTCGGCTCGCTGACGGCGAACCGCGAGTGGTTCCTGCCGTGGCGCACAATCGAGGGCGAGGATCTGGCCCCGGCCCGTCTCCCGAAACTTCAGGTCCTCCTTACCGGCCTGTTCGAGAAGCGCCGTTTTCTCGACTATCTCCGGCACTTCATCGCGTTCGAGGAGCAGCGGGACGGCTTGGTGAAGATTCTGGCCGGCTACCACCAGTACCACGCCGTCAATCGCGCGGTGGACGCCACCGTCGCCGCGGCCAAGCCCGGCGGTGACCGCCGCTGCGGTGTCGTGTGGCACACGCAGGGCTCCGGGAAGAGCCTGACGATGACGTTCTTCGCAGGGCGGATCGTACTCCATTCGGCGATGGAGAATCCGACGCTTGTTGTTCTCACGGACCGAAACGACCTGGACGGGCAACTCTTCGGGCAGTTCGCGCGATGTCATGAGGTTTTGCGGCAGAAGCCCGTCCAAGCCGAGAATCGTGCGCAGCTTCGCGACCTGCTGAAGGTCGCCTCGGGCCGTGTGGTCTTCACGACGATCCAGAAGTTCTTCCCGGAGGAGCGAGGCGACCGATTTCCGCAGCTCTCGGACCGGCGCAACGTCGTCGTCATCGCGGATGAAGCGCATCGCAGCCAGTACGACTTCATCGACGGGTTCGCGCGTCACATGCGCGACGCGCTGCCGAACGCGTCGTTCATCGGGTTCACCGGCACGCCGATCGAACTCAAGGACAAGAACACCCGCGCCGTCTTCGGCGACTACATCAGCGTCTACGACATCCAGCGAGCCGTGAGCGACGGGGCCACGGTCCCCATCTACTACGAGAGCCGCCTCGCGAAGCTCGAGCTGAAGGACGCCGAGAAGCCGCGCCTCGACGCGGAATTCGAGGAAGTCACCGAGGGCGAGGAGCAGGAGCGCAAAGAGAAGCTGAAGTCGAAATGGGCCGCGTTGGAGGCGGTCGTCGGCACGGAGAAACGCATCGCGCTGATTGCGCGCGATCTCGTCGACCACTTCGAGAAGCGGCTTGAGGCGATGGACGGCAAGGCGATGATCGTCTGCATGAGCCGCAGGATCTGTGTCGATCTCTACAACGCGCTGGTAAAGCTACGTCCGCAGTGGCACAGCGCCGAGGACGAGAAGGGCGCGCTCAAGATCGTGATGACGGGGTCGGCGACAGACCCGGTCGACTGGCAGCAGCACATCCGCAACAAGGACCGCCGCGACAAGCTCGCCGAGCGCTTCAAGAACCCCAAGGACCCGTTCAAGATCGTCATCGTGCGGGATATGTGGCTGACCGGCTTCGACGTCCCGTGCATGCACACCATGTACGTCGACAAGCCCATGCGCGGCCACGGCCTGATGCAGGCGATCGCGCGCGTGAACCGCGTCTTCCGCGACAAGCCGGGCGGTCTCGTCGTGGATTACCTCGGGCTCGCGGATCAGCTCAAGCATGCGCTGCGCGCCTACACGGAGAGCGGCGGCAAGGGCGCGACCGCAATCGACCAGGAAGAGGCCGTGGCGGTGATGCTGGAGAAGTTCGAGGTCTGCGCCGCCTTCTTCCACCGGTTCGACTACTCGAAGTTCCTGAAGGGCAAGCCGGCCGAGCGGCTCGCCGTCCTTCCGGCGGCACAGGAGCACATCCTCGCGCAGGAGGACGGGAAGGCCCGACTCCTGAAGGCCGTCACCGAGCTGTCCCAGGCATTTGCGCTGGCGGTGCCGCACCCCGAGTCCATCCGCATCCGTGACGACGTGGCCTTCCTCCAAGCTGTTCGCGCTGTTCTTGCGAAAGCGGCTCGCACCGAGGAGAAGGACCCGGCGCAGCTCGACCAGGCCATCCGGCAGATCGTCTCGAAGGCCATCGTCACGGAGGAGGTCGTCGACATCTTCCGCGCCGCGGGCCTGAAGCGGCCGGACATCTCGATCCTGTCGGACGAGTTCCTGTCCGACGTGCGCGGGCTGCCGCACAAGAACTTGGCCCTGGAGGTCCTCCGCAAGCTGCTCAACGACGAGATCAAGACTCGAGCGCGCAAGAACCTGGTGCAGGCGCGCTCCTTCGCGGAGCTTCTTGAGAAGTCCGTGCGGGCCTACAAGAACCGCGCCATCGAAGCCGCGCAGGTGATCGAGCAGCTGATCGAGCTGGCGAAGGACATGCGCGCGGCGCAGAAGCGCGGCGAGGAACTCGGCCTCAACGACGACGAGCTGGCCTTCTACGACGCGCTGGAGACGAACGACAGCGCCGTGAAAATGCTCGGTGACGACACGCTGCGTACCATCGCGCGGGAGCTGGTGGACACGGTCCGCCGCAACACGACGATCGACTGGGCGGTGAAGGAGTCGGTCCGCGCGCGACTGCGGCTCATGGTGAAGAAGATCCTGAAGAAGCACGGGTACCCGCCGGACAAGCAGCAGAAGGCGACGGAGACGGTGCTCCAGCAGGCGGAACTGCTCTCGACGCATTGGGAGTCCGAGGAGCCCGCGGTTCCCGCATCCCGCGAGCCGTTCCGCCGGCTGTCGGCCAACGAGGCGAAGCCCTACGTCAACTGCATCCCGCTGTATTCGCTGAAGGTGGCGGCGGGCGCGTTTGGAGCCGCCCAGGTGGTCGAGCACGAAACCGAGCCGGAGGCATGGGTCGTGCCGAACGGTCGCACGAAGCCGGGAAAGGGGCTATTCGTGG
>Ga0187892_10012340_pt1 | contig 10182 bp, 9 predicted proteins | sample MA1701073metaG_FD_139345 | JGI IMG/M metagenome (GOLD analysis project Ga0187892, IMG submission 139345) | Bio-ooze microbial communities from a basaltic lava cave in the Kipuka Kanohina Cave System on the Island of Hawaii, USA - MA170107-3 metaG ...
AGCTGAGCGACGCCGTCGGCGCCCTCGACCGGGAGCTGGCCGCCCTCGAGCTCCAGTCGCTGTTCAGCGGCGAGCACGACGAGCGGGACGCCCTCTGCGAGGTCCACTCCGGCGCGGGCGGCACCGATTCGCAGGACTGGGCCGAGATGTTGCTGCGCATGTACCTCCGGTGGGCCGAGCAGCGCGGCTTCTCGGTGGAGCTGGACGAGGTCACCGAGGGCGGCGAGGCGGGGATCACCTCGGCCACCTTCATCGTGCGGGGCCGCTTCGCCTACGGCCTCCTGGCGTCGGAGAAGGGGGTGCACCGGCTGGTGCGCATCTCGCCGTTCGACTCCCAGGCCCGCCGCCACACCGCGTTCGCCTCCTTCGACGCCGTCCCCTTCTTCGAGGACCTCTCCGACGAGGTCCAGATCGACGAGAAGGACCTGCGCATCGACACCTACCGCTCGTCCGGCGCCGGCGGCCAGCACGTCAACGTCACCGACTCGGCGGTGCGCATCACCCACCTGCCCACCGGCATCGTGGTCTCGTGCCAGAACGAACGCAGCCAGCACCAGAACAAGGCCAAGGCCCTCCAGATCCTGGCCGCCAAGCTGGCCGAGCGGGCCCGGGAGGAGCGGCGGAAGGAGCTGGAGGCGCTGTCAAGCGAGCAACGGGACGTGGCGTGGGGGAACCAGATCCGGTCCTACGTCCTGCAGCCCTACCAGTTGGTGAAAGACCTGCGCACGGACCATGAGATCGGCAATGTGCAGAGCGTGCTCGACGGTGGCATCGACCCGCTCGTCGAAGCCTTCCTACACTGGCGGCGCCGCCAAGGCTAAAGGAGGCGCGGGATGAAGCGTCGGATCTCGGGCGGGACGTTCGTGGCGCTCGCGGCGATCGCCGTCACCAGCGTCGTCGCCGTAACGCCGGGCGCGGCGGCCCCGCCGCCGGCGGCGGGCGCGTGCGTGGTCACCGGGGCCGACCACGCGATCGACTCGGTCGAGTACGAGCTGTTCACCCTGATCAACAACCACCGGGCCGCCAACGGGCGGGCGCGGCTGCCGATGCACCCGGATCTCAACCGGGCGGCGGCCTGGATGAGCCGCGACATGGCGGACAACAACAATTTCCCGGCCAACCACGTCGACACCAACGGCCGCAACATCCCGGACCGGTTCACGTGGTGCGGGGTTTCCTGGACGGCCTGGCGGGAGAACCTCGCCGCCCACACCAGCGGCCTGGCGACCGACATCTTCAACCTGTGGGTGAACTCGGCCTCGCACAACACCAACATGCTGGCCACCGACGTGAACGCCATGGGCATCGGGCGGGCGTTCAACGCCGCCGCCGACTTCGACTGGTACTTCACCCAGACACTGGGGGCGGTCAAGCCCCTCGGCGCCGTCGACTTCGGAAACGACGGGGCCACCGACCGCTCGGTGTTCCGCCCCTCGACGGGCCAGTTCTTCGTTCAGGGGGGTACGCCCGAGGCCACGCAGTACGGCGTGCCGACCGACATCCCCGTGCCCGGCGACTACAACGGCGACGGGTTCGCCGACAAGGCCGTCTACCGGCCGTCGACCGGGCAGTGGTTCGTGCGGAATGCGTCCCCGGTGCCCGAGGTCATCCCCTTCGGCGCGCCGTGCTCGTCGAACTGCGCCCTGGGCGGCGACCAGCCCGTTCCCGCCGACTATGACGCCGACGGCGACACCGACATCGCCGTCTACCGCCCGTCCACCGGCCAGTGGTTCTTCCGGGACGCCTTCGGGATGTCGCAGGTCATCCAATACGGCCTGGGGTGCGGGGCGTGCGGGTCGCCGACCGAGATCCCCGTGCCCGCGGACTACACGGGGGACGGCAAGGCGGACATCGCCATCTTCCGTACCACCACCGGCCAATGGTTTGTCCGCGACGGCATGGAGGGTGTGCCCTACGGCGCCGCCGGCGACCGGCCCGCGCCGGGGGACTACAACGGGGACCGGGTCGCCGACATCGCCGTCTACCGCCCGTCCACCGGCCAGTGGTTCCGGCGCAACGTCAGCCCCGAACTGGTCCAGTACGGCGCCGGCGGCGCGTGCTGCGGCGACGTGCCCGTCCCCGGCGACTACGACTGGGACGGCGACGCCGACATCGCCGTCTACCGCCGGTCCACCGGGCAGTGGTTCGTCCGCAACGGCAGCCCCGAGGTCTCGCCCTACGGCAACACGACCGACATCCCGCTCGTGCTGCCCTACGCCATCCGGGTGTGGGTGGGGCTCCCCCAGTGAACCAACAGCCGCCGATCCCTTGATCTGGCAGGTTCGGCTGCTAACCTTCCCGGCGGCCCGGCTCGAGGTCGGCGCCAACGAAGCTCCCCAGACCGCCCCCTCGGAGAGCCCTTGACTTGATCCGCCTCGAGAGCGTCACAAAGTCGTACAAAGGCAACGTTGTCGCGCTGCGCGACATCTCGCTCGACATCCAGAAGCAGGAGTTCGTGTTCCTCGTGGGACCGACGGGCTCCGGCAAGTCGACGATGATCCGCCTCCTCATCAAGGAGGACGTGCCCGACACCGGCCGCATCTGGGTCGCGGGCAAGGACATCGGCCGGCTGTCGTCCTGGAAGGTCCCCCTGCTGCGCCGCAACATCGGCTGCGTGTTCCAGGACTTCAAGCTGCTGCCCAACAAGACCGCCTACGAGAACGTGGCGTTCGCGCTGGAGGTCATCGGGAGGCCGCAGCACGTCATCCAGGCCCAGGTGCCCCAGGTGCTCGACCTGGTCGGACTGGCCAAGAAGGCGGGCAACCTGCCGTCGGAGCTGTCGGGAGGCGAGCAGCAACGGGTGTCGATCGCCCGGGCCTTCGTGAACCGGCCGCTGATCCTGCTGGCCGACGAGCCCACCGGCAACCTCGATCCCAGCACGTCGGTGGGGATCATGCGCCTGCTCGACCGCATCAACCGCACCGGCACCACGGTCGTCATGTCGACCCACGACCACTCGATCGTGGACACCATGCGCCGGCGGGTGATCGAGCTCGACCGCGGCCACCTGGTGCGGGACCAGGCCCGGGGCGTCTACGGGGCGTTCACGTAGGCCGCTCGTGACGATCAAGATCGATTACGTCACCAAGGAGACCGTCGCCAACCTCCGCCGGAACCTGTCGATGGCGTCGGCGGCGCTGCTGACGGTGGCGGTGTCGCTGACCCTGGTGGGCGGGGCGTTGCTGGTGAAGCGGGGCGTGGAGCGGGCGACGATCCAGTGGCGAGGCAACGTCGAGCTGTCCATCTTCATGAAGCCCGAGGCGTCCCAGCAGGAGTTGGAGGCGGTCGACCGCCAGCTTACGCAGATGCCCGAGGTCAAGCGGTACCGGTACGTCGACAAGGCGGCGGCGTACGAGGAGTTCAGGCAGATCTTCGCCAACGAGCCGGACCTGCGCGACAGCCTCACCGTCGACCAGGTGCCGCCGTCGTACCGGGTGGCGCCGAAACAGGCGGAGCAGACCAAGCTCATCGGCGGGCGCTTCACCAACACCGCCGGCGTCTTCCGGGTGAGCTACGCCAAGGAGGAGGTCGACGCCCTCGTGTCGGTCACCAACTTCCTCCAGATCATGCTCTGGGCGGTGGCGCTCGTGCTCCTGCTGGCCGCCTCGCTGCTGATCCTCAACACCATCCGGATGGCGATCTTCGCCCGGCGACGAGAGGTCGCCATCATGAAGTTGGTGGGCGCCACCAACTGGTTCATACGTGTGCCCTTCATGCTCGAAGGGCTCATCCAAGGCCTGGCCGGGGCCGCCATCGCCTTCAGCGTGGTGTGGATCGGCCGCGGCGTGATCGAGAGCCGCATCGCGAGCGCTCGCAACGACATTCAGCTGTTCAAGCAGTTCCTCGTGACCAGCAGCGACGTGATGGGGACGGGCATCTTCCTCCTGCTCGTCGGGATCATCGTGGGCACGGTGGGGTCGTTGGTCGCCGTCAGCCGTTTCCTGGACGTCTGAGCCTGGTCGCGAGGCCTGCGGGGGTCGCTCGGGAGGACCTGTTGCTGGTGGGGTTGATGGGGTTATTGTGCGCAATGTGAAACGCCGGACGGTCGCCGCGGTGGCCGCGCTGGTGCTCGCCACCCTGGGCCCGTCCGCCGCCGGCGGCGTGGCCCGGGCCCAGACGGAGGCCGACCGCCAGAAGATCGAGGACCAGATCGGCTCCCTCCAGAGCCAGATCACCGAGGCGTCGGCCGAGGAAGGGAAGCTGATCAAGGCCATCGACGCCTCGCAGGCGACCAAGAAGGAGCTGGACGGCAAGGTGGCCACCATCGACGGCCAGATCTCCGTCGTGCAGCGCAGCCTGAGCGCCGCCACCGCCAAGCTGGAGACGGCCAAGGCCGAGCAGCGAGGGGCCGAGGAGCGGCTGGCGACGGCCCAGCAGGAGCTGGCGGCAGCTCGCAACCGGCTCGCCGCCTACGCGGTGGCGGCCTATACGGGCCAGTCGGCCGCCATCCAGTACCTCACCGCCACCATCAAGGCCCGTTCCATCGACGAGCTGGTCGCCAAGCGCACGTACATGAAGGCGGTGGGCGAGAACCAGTCGGAGATCGTCGCCACCGACGAGCGCCTCCGGGACGAGGTCAAAGACCTCACGGTCGTGCTGTCGGCGGCCACCAAGGAGGCCGACGCCCAGGCCAAGGTCGTCGAGGGCCAGAGGGCGGAGCTTGAAGTCAAGCGGGACGCCCAGGACGCGGCGCGCCACGAGGTGGCGGCCGAGATCGCCACCACCGACTCCCTTCGGGCCGAGGTGGTGGCCCGCAAGGACGAGTTCCTGGCCGAGCAGCGGGAGCTCCAAGCCCAGTCTGCCGCCATCGAGGCTCAGCTCCGGGCCCGGGCCGAGGCCCAGCGGGCCGCGGCCGCTGCCGCCAACGGGAGCCCGTCGCTGGCGCCGGCGCCGGGCGGGTTCGTCCGGCCGGTGGCGGGACCGATCACGTCGCCGTTCGGGTACCGGATCCACCCGATCTACGGGACGTCGCTCCTGCACGCCGGCGTGGACATCGGGGCCAGCTCGGGCACGGCGATCAGGGCGGCCCAGGCGGGCCAGGTGGTCACCTCGGGCTGGATGAGCGGTTACGGCAACGTGGTGATCCTCGACCACGGCGGCGGCATCACCACGCTGTACGCCCACCAGAGCTCGCTGGGGGTGAGCGAGGGGGCGAAGGTGGCCCAGGGCCAGACGGTGGGCTTCGTGGGCTGCACCGGGTCCTGCACCGGTCCCCACCTGCACTTCGAGGTCCGGGTCAACGGGTCGCCCGTCGACCCCCTGCGCTACATCGGCTGACCCCTGCTGCGGCCCGGCGGGCGGCCTGCCCGCGGCCGGGCGGCCTGCTGCCGGCCCGGCGGGCGCCCGGCCTGGCGGGGGGCCTGGCCCGGCGGGCACCCGGCCTGGCGGGGGGCCTGGGCTGGCGGGCCGGCTACCGCCGGATCCGGCCCGGCGGGCGCCCCGGCGTGCGGCCTGGCGGGCACCCGGGCTGGCGGGCGCCCGGGCTGGCGGGGGGCCTGGGCTGGCGGGGGGCCTGGGCTGGCGGGCCGGCTACCGCCGGATCCGGCCCGGCGGGCGCCCCGGCGTGCGGCCTGGCGGGCACCCGGGCCGGCGGGCGGCCTGCCCGCGGCCTGGCGGGTGCCCGGCCTGGCGGGCGCCCGGGCTGGCGGGGGGCCTGGGCTGGCGGGCCGGCTACCGCCGGATCCGGCCCGGCGGGCGCCCCGGCGTGCGGCCTGGCGGGCGCCCGGGCCGGCGGGCGCCCGGGCTGGCGGGCGCCCGGGCTGGCGGGCGGCCTGCTTGCGGGCTGGCGGCGCCCGGGGTTGGCGGCGCCCGGGCCTGGCGGGCCGGCTACCGCCGGATCCGGCGGGCCGGCTACCGCCGGATCCGGCGGGCGGGCGTGGCCGGGTCGGCTTCGACCCAGGCGCGCAGCAGCTCGCCGCGCCGCTCGGCCCACTCTTCGGCGGTGATGGCGTAGCGGATGTGGTCCTCCCACACGCCGTTGATGGCGAGGTACCGGGTGGCCACGCCCTCGTCGCGCAGCCCCAGCTTCTCCACCACCCGGCGGCTGGGCCGGTTGCGGGGGATGATCGCCACTTGCAGGCGGTGCAGCGCCACGTCCTCGAAGGCGAAACGGGCGGCCACCACCAACGCCTCGGGGACGTAGCCCCGGCCCGCCTGCGCCTCGTCGATCCAGTACCCCACGTACGCGTTCTGGAACGGCCCCCGCTGCACGCCGGAGATGTTCATCTCGCCCGAGAACCGGTGGCCGACGAAGATGCCGAAACCGAACCCGGTGCCCAGTTGCCACTCCCGCTCCCGGGCCCCGCAGCGGGCGCCGAACGCCACCCGGTCGACGGTGTCGTTGGGGTAGCCCTCGGGCTGGCGGGGCTCCCACTTGGTCAGCCAGTCGACGTTGCGCCGGCGCACCTCTCGCCACTGCTCGAAGTCGCCGGCGACGAGGGGGCGCAGCGTGACCCGGCGGCCGCGCAGCTCAGAGCGGATCATCGGTCCCGCAGGCTGAGGACGAGCCCGTCGAGGATGTCGGCCTCGCTGACCAGGCACGACGGCTGCTCGAAGTAGCGCATCACCGCGGCCAGGATGGCCGTGCCGGCCACGATCACGTCGGCCCGGCCCGGCTCCAGGCCGGGGTTGTGGGCCCGCTCGGCGCGCGACTCGGTGGCGAGCGTGCGGAACACGTCCTCGACCGCCTCCCGGGTGAGGGCGAAGTGGTGGATGCGGGCGCGGTCGTACTCGGCCAGCCCCAGCTCGACGGCGGCCACCGTCGTGACCGTGCCGGCCAGCCCCACCAGCGCCCGCGCCTCGGTGGCGGCGGGGATGTCCCGGGCCACGTCGTCGAGGTAGTCGCGGACGACGGACAGTGCCTGGCTCAGCTCGACGGCGGTGGGCGGGTCGTGGTGGAGGAACTTCTCGGTGAGCCGCACGCAGCCGATGTCGAGGGACACGACGCCGTCCGGCGCCGCCCCGGCAGGGCCGACGGCGAACTCGGTGGAGCCGCCGCCGATGTCCACCACCAGGTAGGGGCCCCCGGCCGGATCCAGCTCGGCCGTGGCGCCCCGGAAGGAGAGCCGGCCCTCCTCGTCGCCCCCGAGCAGCTCGGGCCGGGCCCCGACCACCCTCTGGGCGGCGTCGAAGAAGTCGTCCCGGTTGGCCGCGTCCCGGGCCGCGGACGTGGCCGTCATGCGCACCCGCGCCACACCCGACGCGTCCATCGCCTCCCGGTACTCCCCCAGGGCGGCGACCGTCCGCTCGATGGCCTCCGGCGCCAGCCGGCCGGTGGCGTCGACGCCCTGGCCCAGGCGGGTGAGGCGCATGCGCCGGTCGAGGGTGGCGCCGGCGGCGTCGGCGATCAGCAGGCGGGTCGAGTTGGTCCCGCAGTCGATGGCGGCGTACCGGGCCGGCGGGGTCACAGGCCGAGCTGGTCCGCCACCCAGCGGCCCACGGGGTCCTCCCCGCCCGCCAGCCGCCACGCCAGGTGGGCGTGCAGGCACTTCACACCCCGCCGCGTGCCGCCCACGCCGCCGTAGGGCCGGGGGCCGGTGGCGCCCGGCGGCATGGCGGCGTCCCGCTCGGCGGCGTAGCGGGCGTGGGCCGCGGCCAGTTCGCCAGGGTCGACGGCGGCCGCCGCGGCCCGCACGCCGCCCGCGGCCTCCAGGCCGCTGACCGCCTTGCGCAGTTCCTCGTCGACGAGCCAGTAACGGGTCGGCATGGGTGTGCCGTCGTCCAGCAGGGGGGCGTTGCGGATGACGACGGGCCGGCCCAGGTCGTCCCGCACCACGACCTCGAAGGCGCCCTGCGGCCGCCGCCCGAGGAGCGCGGTCACCGCCCGGAAGTCATCGGTCACTGCACCTTCTCCACGAGGGCGCGAGCGTACCGGGGGCCGTCACCGCCCTCGTCGTGCTTGAGGAAGGCGTAGACGTCTTGGCCGCCCTCCGCCGCGGCCCGCAGCCGGCGCGCCCAGGCCGCCAGGTCGGCGTCGGAGTACGAGGACCGCCGCAGCCGGACGTAGGCCACCGGGCCGCGGGGGTCGGGCGCGGCGGCGCCGTCCCGATCGACGGCGGCCAGCGACGCGCCGGCCGCGTCCAGCCGCTCGTAGACCGGGTCGACCCACCACGCCGGCGCCAGCTCGAACACCGCGTGCACGCGCGGTGTGGCGGCGGCGATCGCCGCCAGCAGGAGGTCGAGCCGGCTCAGGTCCGGGCGCTGGTTGGGCAGTACGAACAGCACCGGGCCGGTGCGGTCGCCCAGCGGCGCCACCGCCGCCGCGAACGCCGCCACCCGCGCCTCCAGCCCGTCGGTGTCCCGGCGGTGGGTGACGCCGATGTGGGCCTTGAGGGCGAACCGGAAGCCGCCGGGCGCCTGCTCGCGCCAGCGCAGAAGGGCCGCGGTGGTGGGGAGGCGCCGGTAGGTGGCGTGCGCCTCGACCGTCCGGAACACGGCCGCGTAGGCCGCCAGCATCCGGGCCGCGCTGGTGCCGGCGGGGTAGAAGGGGCCGACCCATGCCGGGTACGACCAGCCGCTCGTCCCGATCCGGACCGGCGTGGCGCTCAGAGCAGCGAAGTTAGCTTCGACCAGGCCCGCGCGAGCCAGCCCGCCTTCGGCTCGGGCGCGGGCGGCGGGTGGGCTCGGGGGCGGGCGGCACGGCGGACGGGAGGATGGAGTAGGCCTCCTCACCGGGGCGGACGAGCTGGTAGCGCTCGCGAGCCAGCGCTTCCACCCGGGCCGGGTCCCGGAGATCCTCGGCCTTGCGCTCCAGCTCGGCGCTGGCGGCGTCCAGCGCCGCCACCCGCTGGCGCAGCTCCTCGCGCTGGCGGCCCTGGTCCCGGTAGGCCCGCACCGGGAAGGCGGCGAGCACGAGCACCGCCAGCAGCGCCACCACCGCGGCGAGGAGCCAGGAGCGGTGCTTCACGGCCCGGCCGGCCCGGTCGGCCCGGCCGGCCCGGCCGGCCCGCGGGCCGGGTCGCGCCGCAGCGGCGCCCCGCCCAGGAACTCGGCCCCTTCGCCCAGTTGCTCCTCGATGCGCAGCAACTGGTTGTACTTGGCCACGCGGTCGGTGCGGGCCAGCGCGCCGGTCTTGATCTGCCCGCAGTTGGCGGCCACGGCCAGGTCGGCGATGGTGGTGTCCTCCGTCTCGCCCGAACGGTGGCTGACGACCACGCCGTAGGCGGCGCGGGTGGCCAGCGCGCAGGTCGCCAGCGTCTCGGTGACCGTTCCCACCTGGTTGAGCTTGACGAGCACGGCGTTGGCCATGCCTCCGGCGACGCCGTCCCCGAGCCGGACCACGTTGGTGACGAACAGGTCGTCGCCCACCAGTTGGACGCGCCCGCCCAGCGCGTCGGTGATGGCGCGCCAGCCGTCGAAGTCGTCCTCGGCCAGCGGGTCCTCGATGGACACGATGGGGTGCCGGTCGACCAGGCCGGCGTAGTAAGAGACCATCTCGCCGGCGCTGCGCCGCTCACCTTCCAGCTCGTAGTGGTCGCCCTTCCACAGCTCGGTGGCGGCGGCGTCGAGCGCGATGGCGATGTCATCGCCCGGCCGGTAGCCGGCGGCGCTGATGGCCTGTTCCAGCACGACGACCGCTTCCTCGTGGGACGGCAGATCGGGGGCGAAGCCGCCCTCGTCGCCGACCGAGGTCGCCTTGCCCGCCTCCTCGAGCAGGCGCCGCAACGAGTGGTAGGTCTCCGCCCCCCACCGCAGCGCCTCCGAGAACGAGGGCGCGCCCACGGGGACGATCATGAACTCCTGCAGCTCCAAGGTGTTGAAGGCGTGAGCCCCGCCGTTGAGCACGTTCATCATCGGCGTGGGGAGCACGTGGGCGTCGACGCCCCCGAGGTACCGGAACAGCGGCAGCTCCAGCTCGTCGGCCGCGGCCCTGGCCACGGCCATCGACGTGCCCAGCACGGCGTTGGCGCCCAGCCGCCGCTTGCCGTCGGTCCCGTCCAGGTCGATCAACCGGGTGTCGACGCCCCGCTGGTCGAGCGCCTCCCAGCCGTCGAGGGCCTCGGCGATCTCGCCGTTGACCGCCCCCACCGCGCCCCGCACGCCCCGGCCCAGGTACCGGTCGTCCTTGTCCCGCCGCTCCCAGGCCTCGTGGGCGCCGGTCGACGCGCCCGACGGCACGGCCGCCCGGCCCCGGGCCCCGCTGGCGAGGATGACGTCCACCTCGACCGTGGGGTTGCCGCGCGA
>Ga0187892_10012341_pt1 | contig 10179 bp, 10 predicted proteins | sample MA1701073metaG_FD_139345 | JGI IMG/M metagenome (GOLD analysis project Ga0187892, IMG submission 139345) | Bio-ooze microbial communities from a basaltic lava cave in the Kipuka Kanohina Cave System on the Island of Hawaii, USA - MA170107-3 metaG ...
ACTGCGGGGCGTACTGCAGCCACAGCAGCGACTTGCGCACGGCACTGGCGGCCAGGGCGTTCTGCTTCGACGGCGAAGCCAGCAGATGGCTGAACCAGTCGGCATAGGCCAGCGTGAGCGACGTCGGCGAAATGCCGTGCGCCAGCCGGGCCAGCCAGAGCTTGGGCGCAAGATCCGTCGGGACGGGAGCGTGCCCCTGAGGACGGGAGTCGGGAAGCGCCATTGGAAAAACCCCTTCGGTGGCGACGGCCGCCACAAGCTGCATGGTCCTACCTGCCCCGCATTTTGGGTTTGCGCCAGGTCAATGACAAGCCCGGCCCCCTTTCCCGCCGGCAAGAGGATTGCGTACCATGGACGCATGCTGCCGGCCTCCATGTTCGCGATGACCGCCGACCCCATCGGGCGGCGGCTGCTGCCCGCGCACAAGCCTGTGCCGCAAGCCGGCGACCACGACTTGGTGGTCCGCGTGCTGGCCTGCGGGGTCTGCCGCACCGACCTGCACATCATCGACGGCGACCTGCCGCCGCGGCGCCCGGGCCTGGTGCCGGGGCACGAAGTGGTTGGCCAGGTCGTGGGCCTCGGCGCGAAGGCCACGCGTTTCGCCATCGGCCAGCGCGTGGGCATCCCCTGGCTTGGCGGAGCCTGCGGTTGCTGCGCGTTCTGCGCCACGGACCGCGAAAACCTTTGCGACCAGCCGGTGTTCACCGGCTATGACCGCGACGGTGGCTTCGCCGAGTACGCGGCTGCCGATGAACGCTACTGCTTCACGCTGCCCGAACGCTACGACGACACCCATGCCGCGCCGCTGCTGTGCGCCGGCCTGATCGGCTTTCGCGCCTGGCACCTGGCCGGTGCGGCCATGCCCCGCCTGGGCCTGTACGGCTTCGGCGCCGCGGCCCACATCATCTGCCAGATCGCCGCGGCCCATGGGCAAGAGGTGTTCGCCTTCACCCGTGCCGGCGACCAGGCCGGGCAGGATTTCGCCCGCAGCCTGGGTGCCGCCTGGGCCGGGGGTTCGAACGAAGCCGCGCCGGCCCTGCTGGACGCGGCGCTGATCTTCGCACCCGCCGGCGAGCTCGTGCCCACCGCCCTGGCCGCCACCCGCAAGGGCGGCACCGTGGTATGCGTCGGCATCCACATGAGTACCATCCCCTCCTTCGACTACCGCCTGCTCTGGGGCGAGCGCGTGCTCAAGTCGGTGGCCAACCTCACGCGCGCGGACGGCGACGCCTTCTTCAGCCTGGTGGGCGAACTGGCGCTGCAAACCCATGTGCAGACCTTTGCACTGCAGGACGCGAACGCCGCGGTCCAGGCGCTGCGCGCCGGGAAGGTGAACGGGGCCGCAGTGCTCTTGCCCTGAGGCCGGCGCCCCTGCCATTTCCTTGAGCCAGATCAAGCCGGCCGCCGACTCGGAGCACGCCGCGGCTTGTCTTGCGAAATATCAAATTCGAAAGAACGCATTCAGCATGGGCGGCGATGCGCACGTCCAATACTTCAACCGCCATTTCGGCTACGTCCTGCGCCCGGCACGATCGGCCAGCGCGCACGACTCGTACTCGCCGGGCTTGCACCACCTGTGCTTTCGCGTGGATTCGGTGGCGGACGTGGTCGCAGTCGCCAACGGTCTGCGCGCCGCGGGCATAGACGCGACCGAGCCCGAGCTTCATCCAGGCTACGCGCCGGACTACTGGGCCACGTTCTTCACCGACCCCGATGGCATTCGGCTTGAAGTTACCAACTACCGGCAGGAGCGGCGCGAGCGGCATGACCGGTGGGACTCACTCCAGGGTCGAAAGTAGGACGACGTGCCTGTCATCCTGAGTGCAACGAAGGATCTCGGGATGCTGGCAGGATTCTTCGCGTTGCTCAGAATGACAACTTGGGTGGGCTCGGAATGACAACATGGGTGGCCTCAGAATGACAGCATGGGTGGCGTCGCCTTCAATTCGGACTGCTGAGCAAGGCACATCATGCTGCGTGAACGTCGCCTCAAGGAGTTGCAAAATGGCTGAACTGAAATACAGGCCGGTTCCTCACAACCACAAGGAGTTCTTGGCCAGGGCCGGTGCGCGCAAGGGTTTTGCTGAGGCATATAACGCGCTCGAGCGCAAATACCAAATCGCAAGCCAAATGCTCAAGGCGCGTACTCGCTCGGGTCTCACTCAGAATGCGGTAGTCCGCTGACGCCAGGGGCTTCCAGTGACTCCAAGACCCCAGAACATCCATTCGCAGTACCACGCCCATGTCTACTTCGGGCCTGGCACGGTGGAGCAGGCGCGCACGCTGTGCCGCACGGCGGGCGAGCTGTTCGGCGTGACGGTGGGCCGGGTGCACGAGAAGCTGGTGGGGCCGCACCCGCACTGGAGCTGCCAGATCGCGTTTGACAGCACGCAGTTCGAGGCCCTGATTCCCTGGCTGGAGCAGAACCGCCAGGGCCTGGACGTGTTCGTTCATGGCCTGACGGGCAACGATTGGGCCGACCATACGGTGCATGCCTCGTGGCTGGGCAATCCGTCGGAACTCGATCTGAGCATGTTTCGCGCACGAGCCGAGCCCCAGCGCTGAGCGGAGGGCCTGAGCGCAGGAGCTACTATATTGATAGCGCATTACGCCCACTGCACTTGGGCTACAGGCATAAAACACTTAGAAAACCAGGTAGGAACTGCCGCCAGGTCATGACCCGTCTCGCCTTGTTGAGTTTTCAGTTATTACTGAAAATTCAACAACTTCATGCATAATTGACGCATGTCATTGCACAACCACCTCCCCCCGCTGAACCGCCAGTTCGTGGCGCACTTCGGCGAAATGGGCAGCCGCTGGGGCATCAATCGCACGGTCGGCCAGATTTACGCCCTGATCTTCATTTCGCAGCGCGCGCTCAACGCCGACGAGATTGCCGAGGCGCTGGAGTTCTCGCGCTCCAACGTGAGCATGGGCCTGAAGGAACTGCAGTCGTGGCGGCTGGTCAAGCTGCGGCACTTGCCCGGCGACCGGCGCGAGTATTTCGAGGCGCCGGCCGATGTCTGGGAAATCTTCCGCGTGCTGGCCGAGGAGCGGCGCCGGCGCGAGATCGAGCCCACGCTGTCGATGCTGCGCATGGCCCTGCTCGAAGAGCCCGCCAGCGAGCAGGAGCGCCATGCGCAGAAGCGCATGCGCGAGATGCACGACCTGATTGACCGGCTGATGACCTGGTTCGATGATGTGCAGAAGCTCGCGCCCGAGACTGCGATGCAGCTCATGGGCATGGGGGCCACGGTCACCAAGGTGCTGGAGTTCAAGGACAGGGTGACCGGCAAGTCTCCCGCCAAAACGAAGAAGGAGCTGTAGCCATGGACACCCTCATGCTCGCGCGCTTGCAGTTTGCCGCCAACATCAGCTTCCACATCCTGTTTCCCACCATCACGATCGCGCTGTGCTGGCTGCTGCTGTTCTTTCGCCTGCGCCATGCCGCCACGCGCCACACGAGCGAGGCCGCGGCCTGGGAAGAGGCCTACTACTTCTGGACCAAGGTGTTCGCCCTGACCTTTGCGCTGGGCGTGGTGACGGGCATCACCATGAGCTTTCAGTTCGGCACCAACTGGCCGGGCTTCATGGAGAAGACGGGCAATATCTCGGGCCCGCTGCTCGGCTACGAGGTGCTGACCGCATTTTTCCTCGAAGCCACGTTCCTCGGCATCATGCTGTTCGGGCGCGACCGGGTGTCGGAACGCACCCACTTGATCGCCACCTTCCTGGTGGCCCTGGGAACCACGTTGTCGGCGTTCTGGATCCTGAGCCTGAACTCGTGGATGCAGACTCCCACGGGCTACGAGATCATCGACGGCCGCTTTCACGCCACCGACTGGTGGGCCGTGGTGTTCAACCCCTCGTTTCCCTACCGCCTGGGCCACAAGCTGCTGGCTTCGGCGCTCACCGCGTCGTTCCTGATGGCCGGAGTCAGCGCCTGGCAGATCCTCAAGGGCACGGCCTCGGCCGGCACGCACAAGGCGCTGCGCACGGCCGTGACGGCGGCAGCGATTGCGATTCCGCTGCAGATCTTCATGGGCGACCTGCACGGCCTGAACACGCTCGAGCACCAGCCCGCCAAGATCGCGGCGATCGAAGGCATCTGGCACACCGAAACAGGCGCGCCGCTCACGCTGTTCGGCTGGCCCAGCGAGAAAGAAGGCCGCACGCTGTACGCCCTGCAAATCCCCAAGGGCGCCAGTCTGGTCCTGGCGCACGACGCGAACGCCGAGCTCAAGGGGCTCAACGAGTTCAAGGGCGCGCATCCGCCGGTGGCGCCCGTGTTCTGGGGCTTTCGCGTGATGGTGGGCATGGGCCTGCTGATGCTGGCCGTCGCATGGTCCGGTCTGTGGCTGCTGCGCCGCCAGCGCCACCCTGCCACCCTGCCCCGGCCGCTGCTCTACACCCTGGTCGGCATGAGCTTCTCGGGCTGGGTGGCCACGCTGGCGGGCTGGTACGTGACCGAGATCGGCCGCCAGCCCTACATCGTCTATGGCCTGCTGCGAACCGCCGAGGTCGTCGCGCCCCATGCGCCGCCGATGGTGGCGCTGACGCTGGCGGCCTATGTCAGTTTGTACCTGGGGCTGCTCGTGGCCTATGGGGGCGTTCTCAAATACATGGCAGAACACCCGGTAGCCCATAAGAAACCAACGTTGGCCGCTACAAAATCAGTAGCAAGCACCACCTAAGGAGAAGACCATGGAACTGAGCTGGAGCACCTTCTTGCCGCTGCTGTTCATGGCCGTCATGGGCCTGGCCCTGCTGATCTATGTGGTGCTGGACGGCTACGACCTGGGCGTCGGCATTCTGCTGCCCTTTGCCGGCGACGACGACAAGGACGTGATGGTCTCCAGCATTGGCCCGTTCTGGGACGCCAACGAAACCTGGCTGGTGCTGGGTGTGGGCGTGCTGCTGGTGGCCTTCCCGCTGGCGCATGGCATCGTGCTGAGTTCGCTGTACCTGCCGGTGGCGGTGATGCTGATCGGCCTGATCCTGCGCGGCGTGGCGTTCGACTTCCGGGTCAAGGCCGAGGCCTCGCACAAGCCGTTCTGGAACCATGCGTTCGCCGCCGGCTCGCTGGTCACCAGCATCGCCCAGGGCTGGATGCTGGGCAGCTACATCACGGGCTTCGACCCAGGCGTCTGGTCGCTGGCCTTCAGTGCCGGCATTGCGCTGACCCTGCCGGCGGCCTACGCGATGCTGGGCTCGGGCTGGCTGATCATGAAGACCGACGGCAGCCTGCAGCGCCGCGCCGTGGCCTGGGCCCACAGCGTGCTCTGGCCCATGGGGCTGGCGCTGGTGGGCATCTCGCTGGCCACGCCGCTGGTCAGCCACACGGTGTTCGAGAAATGGTTCGGCCTGCCGCAGCTGTTCGCCCTGCTGCCGATCCCGCTGGCCTGCGCCACCGCGTTCTGGGCCCTGCGCCATGTCGTGACCCATCCCCGAGTGGTAGACGCCGGCTACGGCTGGGTGGTATTCGCCGCGACGGTCCTGATCTTCGTGCTGGCCTTCTTCGGCCTGGCCTACAGCCTCTACCCCTACATCGTGATCGACCGCCTCACGGTCTGGCAGGCCGCCAGCTCGACGCGCTCGCTGAACTTCATCCTCGTGGGCGTGACCCTGACGCTGCCGGCCATCGTCGGCTACACCATCTTCATGTACAAGGTGTTCTGGGGCAAGGCGCGCGAGCTGACCTACGGGCTCTGAGTCAGCCCGCCAGGCGCCGCGCAGGCCGCAGCGCCGCCAGCCTGGCCTCCACACCCTGGTACAGCAGCCTGCCGGCCCGCAGCGACAAGCCAAAGGCCAGCGCCATGCCCGCTGCGTTGACCAGCGGCTGGGTCGGCCACAGATGGCTGACCACGGCATTGACCAGCAGGCAGACCGGGAAATGGATCAGGAAGATCGAGTACGACATCTGGCCCAGCTTCAGCAGCCACGCGCTGGGCTGCCAGCGCCGGACCGCTTCGCTGCTGTGCGCCCAGCCCAGCAGCAGGGCCGTGGCGAGCGCCACGGCAATCCGTTCACGGAAATCAAGGGCCAGGGCCAGCGCCCCCAGCACGGCGATGCCGGCCAGCGACGGCCCCGGACGCGAGGAGCGCGCGGCCCAGAAGGCCAGCAGGCCCAGGCCGTAGGAGGCCATGAAATACAGGGCCGTGACATCGAGCGCCGGATGGCGGTTGAAAACCAGCAGCGACAGCGCAGCCAGGCCCAGCACGAGTCCTACCGACGGCAGCTGTGCCGCATGGCCCGGCCAGCGGCGCTCGACAGCGCGAACCGCACTGAACAAGGCTACGGTCAGAGCAAACAGCTGGAAGTCCATCGCGACATACCAAACACCCGCCGACAGCGCTTCCTGGCCCAGCAGGTCCTGCAACAACAGCACATGGGACAGCAGCTGCGATAGCGTGGGGGCGTCGGGCACCGAGGGATGGTTCAGCCAGGAGCGGACCAGGGCCGACACCAGAACGCAGAAGGCCAAGGCCACCAGATAAGGCAGAACCAGCCGGCGGTAGCGCCGCAGGATGTGCCGGCCGGGATGGTCGAACTGCGGCATGCCTGTGGGCGCCAGGCTGCTCGCCGCGAGAAAACCGCCGACCACCAGGAACACCTGAACCGCCATGCGGCCATGCTCATAAAGCCAGTCGATCAGGCCGGGGGCCAGCGGATGGGCGATGTCCGACATCGGGCCGTAGAACGCGAGGTGGTGCCAGACGATCATCAGGCACGCGACGCCTTTGAGGGCGTCGATCAGGGGCAGTCGGCTTGTGGGCGGGGGCATGGGGCTGAGCGTTGAGCGTTGAGCGTTGAGCGTTGAGCGTCAGCAGAATGGTCCCCGAATTCCACGCTGAACGCTCAACACTGAACACTCAACCTCTTCCCACGCTGAACGCTCAACACTGAACACTCAACCTCTTCCCACGCTGAACGCTCAACGCCGAACGCTGAACCTCTTCACAGCGCCAGCCGCGCTCGTGCCTGCTCGTACTCGCGCTTGAGGCGCGCGACCAGCTCGGCCGTGCTGGTCACTTGGTTGACGGCGCCAATGCCCTGGCCCGAGCCCCAGATGTCTTTCCAGGCCTTCTTGGCGCTGTCGCCGCCGCCGAAGCTCATCGCGCTGGGGTCGCTCACGGGCAGGTTCTCGGGGTCGAGGCCGGCCGCGCGGATCGAGGTCTTGAGGTAGTTGCCATGCACGCCGGTGAACAGGTTGCTGTAGACGATGTCGTCCGAGTCGCCTGCCACGATGGCGTGCTTGTACTCGTCGGCAGCGCGCGCTTCATGCGTGGCGATGAAGGCCGAGCCTATGTAGGCGAAGTCGGCGCCCATGGCCTGGGCCGCCAGCACCGCGCCGCCCGTGGCGATCGAGCCCGAGAGCGCCAGCGGGCCATCGAACCACTGGCGGATTTCCGCGATCAGCGCGAACGGACTCTTGACCCCCGCATGCCCGCCGGCACCGGCGGCCACGGCGATCAGGCCGTCGGCGCCCTTCTCGATGGCTTTGCGCGCAAACTTGTTGTTGATGATGTCGTGCAGCACGACGCCGCCATAGCTGTGGGCCGCCGCATTGATGTCTTCGCGCGCGCCCAGCGAGGTGATGTAGATCGGCACCTTGTACTTGACGCACAGCTCCATGTCGTGCTCGAGCCGGTCGTTGCTCTTGTGCACGATCTGGTTGATCGCAAATGGCGCGGCGGGCCGCTCGGGGTGGGCCTTGTTGTGGGCCGCCAGCGCTTCGGTGATCTCGGCCAGCCAGTCCTCGAGCTGCGCGGCCGGGCGCGCATTGAGCGCGGGCATGGCGCCCACGACGCCGGCCTTGCACTGCTCGATCACGAGCTTGGGATTGCTGATGATGAACAACGGCGAGCCGATGATGGGCAGCGGCAGGTTTTGCAGGGTCTTGGGCAGTGTGGACATGGTGTCTCCGGCGGGAATCAGCGGATTGTCAGAGGAATCAGGCTGCCGCCCTTGTCAATCGGGCGACAGTCGCTATCAAATAAATAGCAAAATCAGAACGCTTCCAACGCCAGCGCGGTCACGCTGTCGGCGCCTTCGACGATGCTGTCGCGCATCCCGGGCGCCTTGCTCAGGATGTGCTCGGCGTAGAAGCGCGCGGTCGTGATCTTGGCTTCCATGAAAGCCTTGTCTTCGCCCTTGGCGGCCAGGTCCTCGGCGACCAGCAGCGAGCGTGCGAGCTGCCAGCCCGCCACCACGTTGCCCGCCAGCATCAGGTAGGGCACGCTGCCGGCGAACACGGCGTTGGGCGAAGCCTTGGTATTGCCGGCCACGAAGTCCACCACGTCGACAAAGGCCTCGCGCGCGGCCTTCAGGCGCTTGGCCACGGCGCGGGCGGCCACGCTGACGCGCTTGCCCAGTTCCGCTTCCGTCACCTCGATCTGCCTGGCAATCGCCTTGGCGCTCTGGCCGCCATCGCGCGCCGTCTTGCGGCCCACCAGGTCGTTGGCCTGGATCGCAGTCGTGCCTTCGTAGATGGTCAGGATCTTGGCGTCGCGGTAGTACTGGGCCGCGCCGGTTTCCTCGATGAAGCCCATGCCGCCGTGCACCTGCACGCCCAGCGAAGTGACTTCGAGACTCATCTCGGTGCTGTAGCCCTTGACCAACGGCACCATGAAATCATAGAAGGCCGCGTTCTGCTTGCGCACCTCGGCGTCGGGGTGGTGGTGCGCCGCGTCGTAGGCCGCTGCCGCCGTGGTGGCCATGGCGCGGCAGCCTTCGGTGTAGGCACGCATGGTCATCAGCATGCGCTTGACATCGGGGTGATGGATGATGGGAGCGCTGGCGTTGATCGAGCCATCGACCGGGCGCGACTGCACGCGCTCCTTCGCGTAAGCCGCGGCTTTCTGGTAGGCGCGCTCGGCAATCGCAATGCCCTGCACGCCGACGGCGTAGCGCGCGGCGTTCATCATGATGAACATGTACTCGAGGCCGCGGTTTTCCTGGCCCACGAGGTAACCCACCGCACCACCGTGGTCGCCGAACTGCAGCACGGCCGTGGGTGAGGCCTTGATGCCCAGCTTGTGCTCGATGCTCACGCAATGTGCGTCATTGCGCGCCCCCAGCGAGCCATCTTTGTTGACCAGGAACTTCGGCACGACGAACAGGCTGATGCCCTTGACCCCCTCGGGCGCGCCGGCCACGCGGGCCAGCACGAGGTGGACGATGTTCTCGGCCATGTCGTGCTCGCCATAGGTGATGAAGATCTTGGTGCCGAAGATCTTGTAGCTGCCGTCGGCCTGCGGTTCGGCCCGGGTGCGTACCAGGGCGAGATCGGAGCCGGCCTGCGGCTCGGTCAGGTTCATGGTGCCGGTCCACTGGCCGCTGATCAGCTTTTCCAGATAGACCGCCTTGAGTTCGTCGGAGCCGGCCGTGAGCAGCGCCTCGATCGCGCCGTCGGTCAGCAGCGGACACAGCGCAAAACTCATGTTGGCCGAGTTGAGCATTTCGCCACAGGCCGCGCCAATGGTCTTGGGCAGGCCCTGGCCGCCAAAGTCCACCGGGTGCTGCAGGCCCTGCCAGCCGCCCTCGGCGTACTGCTTGAAGGCCTGCTTGAAACCAGGGGTGGTGGTGACCACGCCGTCCTTCCAGCTCGACGGATTCTTGTCGCCTTCGAAGTTCAGCGGCGCCAGCACGCCCTCGTTGAACTTGGCGCATTCCTCCAGTACGGCCTGGGCGGTTTCATAACCTGCTTCTTCGAAGCCGGGCATCTGCGCCACCTGGGCTATGCCAGCCAGGTGCTTGATGTCGAACAGCATGTCCTTGAGGGGGGCGGTGTAGCTCATCTGATGTCTCCTTTGAATGCCTCCTTCCCCCGCTGGGGGAAGGTCGGGATGGGGGCTCGCACTTCTCGGTGAACGCGGTGAAATCTCCAAGCCCGCTGCCCCCACCCCTGCCCTCCCCCAGCGGGGGGAGGGAGTGGAACGGCTCTGCCCTCCCCCGGCGGGGGAGGGAGTGGAACGGCTTACAGCGCCGCGACCAGCTCCGGCACGGCCGTGAACAGATCGGCCTCGAGCCCGTAGTCGGCCACCGAGAAGATCGGCGCCTCCGGGTCCTTGTTGATCGCGACGATCACCTTGGAGTCCTTCATGCCGGCCAGGTGCTGGATCGCGCCGCTGATGCCGCAGGCCACATAGAGCTGGGGCGCGACGATCTTGCCGGTCT
>Ga0187892_10012342_pt1 | contig 10179 bp, 7 predicted proteins | sample MA1701073metaG_FD_139345 | JGI IMG/M metagenome (GOLD analysis project Ga0187892, IMG submission 139345) | Bio-ooze microbial communities from a basaltic lava cave in the Kipuka Kanohina Cave System on the Island of Hawaii, USA - MA170107-3 metaG ...
CCATCGGCCATGCCGGCAGACAAGCTGAAGTCGCTCGCGCCCGAGAAGCTCTCCGCGATGGATCTCGTGATCACGAGCTACGGCTCCCTCCTCCGGGTTCCGTGGTTGCCGACCACCGCGTGGCACTTCGTGGTTCTCGACGAGGCCCAGGCCATCAAGAACCCCGAGGCCAAGCAGACCCGGGCAGCGAAGAAGCTTTCGGCGCGGGCGCGGATCGCGCTCACCGGCACGCCGATCGAGAACCGCCTCGGCGATTTGTGGTCGATCTTCGACTTCATCAACCCGGGCCTCCTCGGCTCCGCCAGGGAGTTCACGGGCTACACCAAACGTCTCGCGGACAGGCCCGGAAGCCCCTACGGACCGCTCCGCGAGATCGTGCGACCGTACATCCTGCGGCGGCTCAAGACCGACAAGTCGGTCATCTCCGACCTACCGGACAAAACCGAGGTCAAGGCCTATTGCCAGCTCAGCCGCAAGCAGGCCGCGCTCTACCAGCAGGCCGTGAAAGAGCTCGCTGCGCAGCTCGAGGACGCCGCGGGGATCCGGCGCAAAGGGTTGGTGCTCGCCTTCCTGATGCGCTTCAAGCAGATCTGCAACCACCCCTCGCAGTGGCTGGGAGATGGCGCCTGGGCCGAGGACGACAGCGGCAAGTGGGCGCGCTTGCGCGAGCTGTGCGAGGTCATCGCGGCCAAGCAGGAGAAGGCGCTCGTCTTCACGCAGTTCCGCGAGGTGACCGCGCCGCTCTTGGCGTTCCTGGGCTCCGTGTTCGGCCGGCCCGGGCTCGTGCTGCACGGTGAGACCGAGGTGAAGAAGCGCAAGGAGCTAGTGCAGCGCTTTCAGGAGGACGAATCGGTCCCCTTCTTCGTGCTGTCGCTCAAGGCGGGCGGCTCGGGGCTCAATCTCACCGCCGCCTCGCACGTGGTGCACTTCGATCGCTGGTGGAACCCGGCGGTCGAGAACCAGGCCACCGACCGGGCGTTCCGCATCGGGCAGACGAAGAACGTGCTGGTCCACAAGTTCGTCTGCAAGGGAACCGTCGAGGAGAAGATCGATACGCTCATCGAATCGAAGAAGCAGCTCTCGCAGGAGCTGCTGGAAGGCGGTGCCGAAATCAACCTGACCGAGCTGAGGGATGAGGAGCTACTCAAGCTCGTCGCGCTCGATCTCAACGCCGCGATGCAGGAGTGAGGCATGTGGTACGAGTGGAGGCCGTACGTTTCCGTGGCCGAGCGCCGGCACAAGGCCGCGCGCGAGATGGTGAAGCTCAGGAAGAAAGGTCACCCGGTATCACCGGTGGTGATCGAGGGCCGCACCATCGCGCGCACCTTCTGGGGCAAGGCGTGGTGCGACAACCTCGAGCGGTACAGCGACTTCTCGAACCGGCTGCCGCGCGGCCGCACCTACGTCCGCAACGGCTCCGTGCTCGACCTGCAGATTGCGCCGGGCGAGGTGAAGGCGCTGGTCAGCGGCTCGGAGATCTACAAGGCAGCGGTGAAGGTGTCGGGTGTGCCCAAGGGCCGATGGACGTCCATCTGCACGGATTGCGCGAGCGCCATCGACTCGCTGGTGGAGCTGCTACAAGGGCGCTTCTCCAAGGGGGTCATGGAGCGCATCTGCCAGCAGAAGACCGGGCTGTTCCCCGCGCCCGCCGAGATCGGATTCTCGTGCAGCTGCGCGGACTGGGCCTCGATGTGCAAGCACGTCGCGGCCGTGCTCTACGGCATCGGCGCCCGGCTTGACGAGCAGCCCGATCTTCTCTTTCGCTTGCGCAAGGTCGATGAGAAGGACCTCCTCGCCAAGGCCGGCAGCGGTTTGCGTTTGTCGAAGGCGGGCCCCGCAGCGGAAAAGGTCCTCGCGGCCGATGGCCTGTCCGAGCTGTTTGGGTTGGAGATGGCCACGGGCGAAGCCGATTCCGCACCTGAGAACACGCCGGCGCCGGCGAAGCCGGCCAGGGGGCGTCGCGCCGCGAAGGGAGTGGCCATGGCAGCCGACGAGGTGTCGGCGACGAAGTCGAAGGGAAAAGGACGTCGCCCTTCTTCGTCGACCAAGAGGAAGGCGCCGAACTCCGCAGTCCAGAAGAATCCGAGGAGGAAGGCGAAGAAGCGGAGCACAGCGAGATGATGAGCGGGGCGCCCGAGACGTCGCCCGCGGTTAGAATTTGCAGACCCGCCACTCGGATGATAATCACCCGGAGCATGGGTGATGAGCAATCGCCGCGGCCGCGACTGCTCGAGCCAGCGCTGGCCGACCGGCTGAAACGGATGCCCATCGTCATTCTCACTGGGGCGCGGCAGGTGGGCAAGACGACCCTGGCGCGATCGTCGAGGTGATGACCGCCCGCCACCTGCGCACCGGCGACGCATGGGCGCTCGACGCCTTTTGTCAGGAGTTCGACGGACGCGCACCGTTCGGTATCGTGCTTTACGATGGCGACGACATCTTCCCCCTTACAAAGTCTGCATTGGCGGTGCCAGTACGCGCGGTGCTTTGACGCAGAGCGTGCCGACCCAGCACCGCCTGCTGCACCACCGCACACCCGGCATCCGGGTATCGTCCCCGATTGCCGAGCTCATTCTGAACCCGTTCGACGAATGGACGCCCGCCCCGGCGATGCTCTCGGTCCATTGCGCCTCTCGGCCGCTACTCGCTGACCCGCAGCGCGATTCGCTCAAATGGGACACCACCGACGTGGCCAACCGGTCATGCCCGAACGGCCAGGCTTTGACGGGACCCTCCGATAGATGCGAAGAAGTCGGAATTCGTATCGGGATCTCGGCTGCGGATTCGACCGGCAGCGTGGTCCGAACGAGAGGAGGAACCCTCATGCTCAGGAAGCTCGCGCCGGTATGGCTGATCGGAACACTCGCCGTCGCGCTCCGCGCATCCGCAGCACATGCCGAAGCTGCCGACGCACGGGCCTTGGTCCAACGGGTACTCGATGCGGCACCCACGGCGCCGTTCACTGCCAAGGGCAAGGTGTCGTCCGACAGCGGCGAGCGATCGCTGCAGCTCAGCCACAAGCGAGTCGAGGGCGTCGATCTCTCCTATATGGAGGTGACCGCACCGTCCGACCTCGACGGCACGCGCTTCTTGTTGATCGACAATCTCCAGGAACCCGATCTGCAGTTCATCAAGGTGCGCGGCGTACAACGAGCCGTGCAAGTGAGTGCGCAAAGTCGCAAGCAGCCATTCCTCGGGTCGGAGTTCTACATCTCGGATATGGTCCGTCCGGAGATCGACGCATACGATTACAGCTTCGTCGGTGAGGAACAGGTGGGCGGACGCGCCTGCAAGCTGGTGCAAAGCGTACCCAAAGCACCGGCGGATGAGCTGTACAGCAAGACGATCATGGCGATCGATCCGACCGACCTGCTGATGATGCGGACCCAATTCTTCGATCCGAAGGGCAAGCTGCTCAAAGTGTGGACCCTCGAGAAAGTCGAGAAGATCGACGGCGCCTGGACCCCACTCCTCCAAAAGATGGTCAATGTACAGGCGGGACGCGATTCGACAATCGAGCTCAGCGAGGTGCGCTACAACGTGCAGTTGCCGGAGCAAGTGTTCGAGCGGTCGTATCTCACTCGCTAGCGAAAGGGATTGTGATGAAGGCGCTCGGCGCGATGATCCGCAAGGAGTTCCTGCACATCCGACGCGATCCGCAGTTGGTGGTTTTTCTGCTCGGGCTGCCGGCTCTGCTGTTGGTGCTGTTCGGCTATGCGCTGCGCCTGAAGGTCGACGACATGATCGTGGCGGTGTGGGACCAGGAGAAGTCGTTCTTCAGCGTCACGCTGAAGGAGCGACTGCAACGCGACGGCCAATTTACCATACGCGAGGTGGAGTCGGCGGAGTCGATTCGCGAATTGCTCAAGCTCGGACAGGTCCACCTCGGATTGATCATCCCCGAGAACTTTGGTGAGCAACTCGCGGATCATCAGCAGACCCCGTTCCCACTGCTCGTCGACGGCACCATGCCGACCCTCGCGCAGGCTGCTCTGTACGGCGCCCGCGTACTCACCAGTGACGAAGCGGCCGCGGAGCTTGCGGTGGACGATCCCGACAACCCCGCGCCGCCCGTCCGTGAACCGCCGATCAAGATCGAGGAGGAGATCCTGTTCAATCCCGAGTTGCGGGACTCCGACTTCTTCCTCCCCGGCACCATCGGCATCGTCATCATGATCGTCGTGCTGACCCTCTCGACCGGACTGGTGCGTGAGAAGGAACAAGCCACCATCGAACAGCTCCTCGTCACACCGATCTCGCGCTTCGCGTTGATTGCCGGGAAGATGATTCCGTACGGAATCATCGCGGCGTTCGACTTCATCGTCGCGGCAGGTCTGGCGCGACTCATCTTCGGCTTGCCGTTTCGCGGTAGCATGCTGGCGGTGGCCGCGTTGGCGGTCCTATTCATTTTGGCGCTGCTGGCTCTCGGCGCGTTGATCTCGACGGTGTCGCAAACGCAGCTCCAGGCCAACTTCATGGCAGTCTTCGTGATCGTCCCCTCGGTGTTGATGTCGGGCTTCGTCTTCCCGATCGACGCCATCCCACGCTGGTTGCAGCCGGTGGCATGGAGCCTGCCGATGACCTACTTCGTCGAAGCGATTCGCGGTTTCACGCTCAAGGGAGCGTCGGCCGCCGATCAGATCCGCGACTTCGCTGTGCTCGCCGCCTTCATCGTCGGCTTTACCGTCGCCAGCTTGGCACGCTTCCGCAAACAACTCGCGTAACCTGGACCCGACATGGCCGACTCGCTTCCGCAAGACGCCCTCTCGTTTCCCAAGGATGCGGTGGTGTTCCGCCAGGGAGACCCGGGACGCGAAATGTTTCTCATCGCGACGGGTCGGATTCGATTGACCATCGGCGGCCAGGGGCACGAGCGCGAGCTCGCGGTCCTGAATGCCGGCGAATTCTTCGGCGAGCTGGCGCTGCTCAGCGATGAAATCCGCACCGCCACGGCGACCGCTGTCGAGGACACTCGCCTGTTGGCGATCAGCCGCGACGTATTCACGATGATGGTGCAGGACGACCTCGAGATCGTCGCGCACATGTTGAGCATCCAGGGTCGGCGGTTGAGTCGGGCCAATCAACCGATTCAGGAGCTGAGTCGACGGGTCGATCACATTCGCGTGACGGCGCACTGCTTGAATCGGGTAGCCGGACCACACGCGCAGCTACCCGCCACGATCGACGTGGAAAGCTTGGCAACCGAGCTCGGTCTGGATGCGCAGGCCGTGCATACCATCATTGGAGAGCTCGCCGGGGCCGGAATTGGAACCTACCACCAGCACCAGTGGACCATCCAAGATCGCGGCCACGTTGCCGCACTGGTCCAGGCCGTGTGCCGCTACGCCGATGGGGGGACTCAGTAATCAGTAATCGAGTAATCAGTGATCCAGTGATCCAGTGATCCAGTGATCAGTAAGCAGTGATCCGTGATCGACGATTAGTCTTCTACGCGTTTCCTTGATTACCGATCTCTCGATCACTCGATCACTGATCACTCGATTACTGATTTACTCAATCACTGATTACCCGGCCCGCGCCTTGGCTTTCTCCTGCTCCGACTGGCGCGTGTAGCTGACGAAGATGTCCTCCAAGGTGGGGTAGACCGAGCGCACACTCAGGACTTCGATGTCCTTGGCAACGAGCCACTTGCGCAAGGCATCCATGACGAGGGCCCGGCGGGCGGATGCCGCGAAGCTGGCAAAGTCGTCGGCTGTCGCCGGCTCGAGAGCCAGATCCGTGACCCGAATGTGCAATGCTTGGCCAAAGACACTGACGTCTTCGACGTACGGCGCATCGCGCAGCACCGCGAGGGCCGGCATCAACGGCTGGCAGATGATCTCGACGCGACGGTGTGTGTTGGCGATCTCTTCGTGCTTGAGCGTGTTGGGCTCTCCGTAAACGAGGAGGTTACCCTCATAGATGTATGCCACCTTAGTGCACCGCTCGGCCTCGTCCATATAATGAGTCGTCACGAACAGCGTCGTACCCTGCTGGGCGAGACGGAACAGCAGATCCCACATCTGACGACGGGCCACCGGGTCCACCCCCGCCGTCGGCTCATCCAAGAAGACGATCTCTGGCCGGTGGATGAGCGCCGCCGACAGTGCCACCCGTTGCTTCAACCCCCCCGAGAGGCTCCCGGTCGCATCGTGCTCGCGCCCCTCGAGGCCGCACATGCGCAACAACTCCGACTTGCGTTGTGCCGCCTCGCGCTGTGGGACGCGGTAGGCGTCGGCAAAGAAGTCGAGGTTCTCCTGCACCGTCAGGTCGGGATAGAGGCTGAATCGCTGTGCCACATATCCGATGCTGCGCTTCACCTCTTCCGACTCGCGCGCGATATCGTGGCCGGCAACCGTGGCGCGGCCGGACGTCGGGGCCAACAGGCCGCAGAGCATGCGGATCAACGTCGTCTTACCAGCGCCGTTGGGCCCCAGCATGCCGAAGATCTCCCCGGCACGTATGGACATGGACAGCTCCTTGACGGCCTGCCGTCCGCCAAATTTTTTCGTCAGCTTTTCGACGACGATCGCGTTCACGATAGCCCTTTTGCAACGTCCGTGCGTGATTGAATCGGATCGCTCAGCACTCGCACGGCGCCACACGTACATGAAGAACCGCCCGGAGGCCACCTCTAGCACGCTGCTGAAAGTGTCCTTGGCGCCCTTCGACGAGCTACCCAGGAACCGATGCGCGTTCTCATACGGCGTAGCAAGAGAGCGAACCGTCATTCCCGCGGAAAGAGTGTGTCGATAAATGTGCAAACCCGGCTTCGACGGGCTCAGCCTGAGCGGTTTCGGTGTTTGTTTTGAAAGGTATTTTTCCGCTCACCCTGAGCCCGTCGAAGGGCGAGCGTGCGTTTATCGACAGTCTCGGAAAGCAATGACGACTGCCGGTGAGCCCTTGGCGTAACTACGGCCGCTCTGGCATCTTGGACCGACGCGCCCATCAACAAGCTGTCCTATGCGCCCGACACGGTGCTGCTCATTGCTGCTGCTCGTGATGGCATTGCAGCCGGTGGAAACCGGAGGGCAGACGTTTACCGACGTCACGGCAATGGCCGGCGTCCTGTACCGGCAGCGGGCCGAGCCGGTGATCACCATGGAGACACCCCACGCCGCAGCGCAGGCGACCGGCGGCGCCGCTGCCGGCGACTACGATCGCGACGGATGGGTCGATCTGGTGGTCACGCGTGCCGATGCGCCGCCGATCTTGTTTCGCAACGCGGGTGACGGCCGGTTTACGGATGTCACGGCGACGACCGGCGACCTGGCCAGCGCCGTACGCGTCGGGTCCAACGGCGTCGCCTGGGGCGATATCGACAACGACGGCGATCTCGACCTGTACATGACCAGCATGGACACGCTGCGCTTTCACCTCTTCATGAACCGCGGCGATGGCACCTTTAGTGAGGAAGGCCAGACGAGAGGCGCCGCACTCGAGACGCCGTACACACACTTCGGCACGGGCATCGCCTTCGGCGACTATGACCGGGATGGTTATCTGGATCTCTTCGCGGCGGAGTGGCGGGCCAACCCCATTCCCCCCGCGGCGCCATTGCCGGGGCGCTCGCAGAACCGGCTCCTCAGGAATCGGGGCGCCGCGGCACCCGGGTATTTCGTCGACGTGACTGATGCCGCAGGGATTGAAGTCGACGTGCTGCTCGGCGTGCCGACTTCGCCGATTCTTGGCACACCGGGATACAGCCCTGGGTTCGTCGACTTCGACGGCGACGGCTGGCCGGACTTCGCGTGGGTGGCGGACTGGGGCCACAGCCGACTTTTTTGGAACAACGGCAACGGCACGTTCGCAGACGGCACGCTGCTGGCGCACGTTGGCCTCGAACGCAGCGGCATGGGCTCAACCCAGGACGACTTCAACGGTGACGGACTCATCGATTGGTATGCCACGTCGATCTACGGCCGGCCCGACGAGGTTCGCTTCGGCGTGAGCAATCAGCTGTACATCAACAATGGCAACCGCACCTTCACCAATGCAACGAACACTGCAGGGGTAGCCGATGGCGGATTCGGCTGGGGCGCGAGCGGTTTCGATTACGACAACGACGGTGACATGGACATCGTCACGACCAACGGCTTCATCGCGCCGGGTCACCCCGAAGAAATCAGATGGGCAAACGATCGCACGCGTCTTTTCGAAAACCTCGGCCGAGCGAGCTTCGTCGACGTCGCGGCCGCCCACGGCATCACCGATGCCGAGCAAGGCAAAGGGCTTCTGACGTTCGACTACGATAAGGATGGCGATCTCGACGTGTTCATCGCCAACCACGCCGGCGCCCCGGTGCTCTATCGAAACGACGGAGGCAACGCCAACCACTGGCTACAGATCGCATTGCAAGGAACGGTATCCAACCGCGACGGCATGGGCACGATGATTGCCGTCGATCCCGACGCGACGGATGCGTTCGACGCACAGACACAGCATCTTCTCGGCAATGCCAATTTCCTCGCGCATGACGAGCTGATTCTCCACTTCGGATTGGGGCAGCGCCGCGAACCGGTCGCCCGCGTGACCGTCCGGTGGCCGAGCGGTACCGTTCAAGTCGTCACCGATGTCCAGGCGGACACGCGTGTGTCGCTGACCGAACCGCCATCCCCGGTCATGCGCTTCGACGATGTCACCGCTGCGGCAGGTCTCATGCATGCCCATGGGTACGTCGATCCGCTGGTCAGTACGGACGGCTCATTCGACGAAGCGCGTCACACTGCCGGAGGAGTCGCCGCGGGAGACTTTGACCGCGACGGCTGGGTCGATCTGTACATGGTCCGTGGTGACATCGGGCCCAACTTGCTGTTCCACAATCGCGGCGACGGTACGTTCGAGGAGGTGGGCGCCGCGGCCGGGGTCGCCGTAACCGGTGCTGCCGGCTCGGGTCCGACCTTCGCCGATATCGACGGCGATGGCTGGCTCGACCTCCTCATCGGCGGCGTCCGCGGCACCGGGTTGAAGCTGTTTCGCAATCGCGGCGACGGTCGCTTCGACGACATGACCGCAACCTCCAGCTTGCAGAGTGCGCGCGACACCTACTCGGCAGCGTTCGGCGACTATGATCGCGACGGCGATCTCGACGTGGCCCTGGCGCACTGGAACTCGCTGCTCGTCCCCGGCGAGTCGAGCGAGACCCTCTGGCGCAACGACGGCAATTGGCAGTTCAATGATGTCAGCCGGCAGACCGGTCTCACCGCCGCGCTCCTCGGAAGCGCGGCGTTTGTCTGGGACTTCACTTTCACACCTAACTTCGCCGATCTCGACAATGACGGCTGGCCGGACCTGCTGTTGGCATCCGATTTTGAGACGAGCAAGGTGTTTCGCAATCTCGGCAACGGCACCTTCGCAGACATCACGGACTCAGCCGTCATCACCGACGAAAATGGCATGGGTGCGGCAATCGGCGACTATGACAATGACGGAAGGCTCGACTGGTTCGTGTCGAGCATTTGGGACCCGGACGGCGTCGCCGAGGAGCATTGGGGTGTGAGCGGCAACCGGCTCTATCGGGGCCGTGGCGATGGGACGTTCGAAGACGTCACCGACGCAGCCGGCGTCCGCCAAGGGTATTGGGGATGGGCGTCCACCTGGGGCGACATCAACAACGACGGCCATCTCGACCTGTTGCACGTCAACGGCTTCGGGCGCTCCTCCGAGTACGAGCCGACGCGCGAGTTTGTCGATGATCCGTCACGCCTTTTCATTGCCAATGGTGACGGCACGTTCACGGAGCGCGCCGCCGAGCTCGGCCTGAGCGACAGTCGCATGGGCCGCGGCGTCGTCGGCTTCGACTACGACCGAGACGGCGACATTGACTTCTTCATCACCAACAACAGTGGACTCCCCCGCCTCTATCGCAACGATGGCGGCAACGCGGCTCACTTCCTCAGCGTCGTCTTGCAGGGACCGCCAGGGAACAGCGAAGGAATCGGCGCGCGGGTACAGGTCACAGCCGGCGGGATGACGCAGCTCCGCGAGCTGCGCGCCGGCAGCAACTTCGTTTCCCAAGATCCGGCCGAGGCCCACTTCGGGTTGGGGTCGGCACAAACGGCGGACACCGTACAGGTCACGTGGCCGGACGGGCGCTCGACAATCCTCACCATTGTGCCGGCCGATCAGCTCATACGCATTGGATTCCCGGCGACCGCCACGCCCACGCCGACCGCGACG
>Ga0187892_10012343_pt1 | contig 10179 bp, 11 predicted proteins | sample MA1701073metaG_FD_139345 | JGI IMG/M metagenome (GOLD analysis project Ga0187892, IMG submission 139345) | Bio-ooze microbial communities from a basaltic lava cave in the Kipuka Kanohina Cave System on the Island of Hawaii, USA - MA170107-3 metaG ...
CAAGTCAGAGCAGCCACGTGTGCGGCGGCGCCCCGATGAGCCCATCAGGGCGAAGAGGCCCAAGTCAGAGCAGCCACGTGTGCGGCGGCGCCCCGATGAGCCCATCAGGGCGAAGAGGCCCAACCGCCAACCCAGAGTCTTCCACGGACACTTACTTAGAATGATCGCGGTCGTGGACTACGGCCGGGGGAACCTCGGCAGCGTCGAGAAGGCGTTCGGCCGCGTGGGCATGCCGGCCCTCGTGACCCAGGATGCGCGGGTGGTTGCCGATGCCGAGGCGGTGGTGCTGCCGGGTGACGGCGCCTTCCACGACGCGATGGGCAACCTGCAGGCGCTCGGCCTGCTCGAGCCCCTGCGCGCCTGCCTGGAGAGCGCGCGTCCGTTCCTCGGCATCTGCCTCGGGTATCAGCTGCTGTTCAGCGAGAGCGAGGAGTTCGGTCAGGGCAAGGGGCTCGATGTGATCCCGGGCGCCGTGCGGCGCTTCCCCGGTGGCCTCAAGGTGCCCCACATGGGCTGGAACACGGTGGAGCACGGCCGCGATCTCCTGCTGTTCGACGGCGTGCCCTCGGGCGCGCACTTCTACTTCGTCCACTCGTACTATCCGGAGACGTCGGACTCGACGCTCACGGTCGCCACGTGCACCTACGGTGTGACCTTTCCCGCGGCCGTGGAGCGCGGCCCGCTGTTCGCGACACAGTTCCATCCGGAGAAGAGCCAGCGCTGGGGAATCCGCCTGCTCGAAAACTTCGCCACCTACGTGAAAGACCGCCGCCGATGAGCCGCCACGCCTGCGCCAACGCCCCGATGAGGGCCAAGAGGCCCGAAGAGGCCCAGCCGCCAACCAAACGGAGTCACGGACACCGACTCAAATGGAGTCTGCAGCTCAGTGCGGGCGCCCCGATGAGGGCCAAGGGGCCCGAAGAGGCCCAACCGCCAACCAAACTGGAATCGCGGACACTGACTCAAATGGAGTCTGCAGCTCAGCGCGGGCGCCCCGATGAGGGCCAAGGGGCCCGAAGAGGCCCAACCGCCAACCAAACTGGAATCGCGGACACTGACCTAGAATGACATTCGAGATCGTGCCGGCCGTCGACCTCAAAGCCGGGCGCTGCGTGCGGCTGGTGCAGGGGCGCGCCGATGCGGAAACGGTCTTCTCCGATGATCCCGTTGCGATGGCGCGGCAGTGGCAGAGCGCCGGGGCGGAACGGCTCCACGTCGTGGATCTCGACGGGGCCTTCCAGGGGCGGCCGGCTCAGACCGCCATCGTACGGGCGATGATCCAGGCCGTGAGCATCCCGGTCCAGGTCGGAGGCGGGCTCCGCCAGCTCGACGACGTGGAGGCGGTGCTCGACGCGGGTGCGCGATGGGCCATCGTGGGCACCCGCGGGGCCCTCGAGCCGAGCTTCCTCGGTGAGGCGTGCCGCCGTTTCGAGGACCGGATCATCGTCGGGATCGACGCGTCCGACGGCCGGGTGGCCGTGGACGGCTGGACCCGGACGCTGGCGCTGGAGGCGATCGCGCTCGCCCGCGACGCGGCGGCCGCGGGCGCCGCCGCCATCGTATACACGGACATCGCGCGCGACGGCACGCAGAACGGACCGAACGTCTGGAGCACCGAGGCGGTGGCTCGCGTCGCCGGCATTCCGGTGTTCGCGTCAGGCGGCGTGGGATCCCTCGACGACATCCGGCAGCTCGCCGCGGTTCCGGGGCTGGCGGGCGTCATCGTCGGCCGCGCTCTCTACACGGGAGCCGTGGATCTGCGGCGCGCGCTCGCCGAGGCGCGGTAGCGGCCGTGCTCGGCAAGCGCCTCATTCCCTGCCTCGATGTCAAGGACGGGCGTGTGGTCAAAGGCGTGCGCTTCGTCGACCTGCGGGACGCCGGGGATCCGGTCGAGGCCGCCCAGGCGTATGACGCGCAGGGCGCCGACGAGCTCGTGTTCCTGGACATCACGGCCTCGCACGAGGGCCGGGCGACGATGCTCGACGTGGTGCGGCGGACCGCGGAAGGCATCTACATGCCCCTCACCGTCGGCGGCGGGGTGCGGAGCCTCGCGGACATCCGGACGCTGCTGCGCGCGGGCGCCGACAAGGTGTCCCTGAACACCGCGGCTCTGGAACGGCCGGATCTGGTCCGCGAGGCGGCCCGCGCGTTCGGCAGCCAGTGCGTCGTGGTCGCCATCGACGCCAAGCGGGAGGCCACGGCGTGCCCGCCGCGCTGGGAGGTCTACACGCATGGTGGGCGCCGGCCCGCAGGGCGGGACGCCGTCAGGTGGGCCCGGGAAGTGCAGGAGCTCGGCGCGGGCGAGATTCTCCTCACCAGCATGGACCGTGATGGCACGGGCGACGGCTACGACATCGAGCTCACGCGCGCCATCTCCGGGAGCGTCTCGATTCCGGTCATCGCCTCGGGTGGAGCTGGCACGCTGGACCACCTGGTCGAGGCGCTCTCCGACGGGCGAGCCGACGCGGCGCTGGTGGCCTCGCTGTTGCACTTCGGACGGCACTCCCTCGGCGAGGCGAAATCGTACCTGCGGACCCGTGGCGTGCCCGTCAGGCTCGAGGCATGAGTCTCGACGACGAGCTCCGCTGGGATCGCGACGGGCTGATTCCGGCGGTGGTGCAGGAAGCCGAGACCGGCGAGGTGCTCATGGTCGCGTGGATGGACCGCGAGGCGCTGGCGGCGACGCGCCGGACCGGCCTCAGCCACTTCTGGTCGCGTTCGCGCCGGGCGCTGTGGCGCAAGGGCGAGAGCTCGGGGCACCTCCAGCACGTGGAGGGGATCTACGCCGACTGCGACCGCGACACGCTCCTGGTCCAGGTGCACCAGGAGGGCGTCGCCTGCCATACCGGCGCGCGCAACTGTTTCTTCACGAGGCTGTCGAGCGCGGGCGCCGAGGGACCTCGGGCCGAGGCCACGGGCCCGGCCATGCTGGAAGTGCTCGAGCGGCTGCTCCAGGCGCGGAAGGCGGAGCCGCCGCCCGGCTCGTACGTCGCCAGCCTGCTCGGCAAGGGGGAGGCGCAGATCTGCCGCAAGATCGGCGAGGAGGCCGCGGAGGTGATCACGGCGGCGCTCGGCGGCGAGGGCGACGACCGAGTGGTCTCCGAGATCGCGGATCTCTGGTTCCACACCATGGTGCTGCTGGCCGCGCGCGGCGTGCCGCTGCGGCGCGTCTTCGCCGAGCTCACTCGACGACACACCGAGCGGCAGAGTCAACCGACGCGGGGCACATGAGGCGCGGGGCGGCTGCCGGGTGAGCCCGCCTGCGCTGCTCGCGCTGTCCGCACTCGGTCTAGCGCTGGTCCTCGGCGGCTGCAGCACCGCGGTCGGGCGCGTCGAGAACGGCGTGTTCATCTCGCCGAAGGGATACCGGGTGAGGCTGCCCTCCGACGGGTGGCGCGTCGAGGCGCGCAGCGACGCCGACCTCGAGCTCAAGCGGAACACCCCGAAGCTCGGAATGCTCGTGAACGCGACGTGCGAAGGCCAGGAGGTGGACCGGCCGCTGCCGGTGCTGGCCCGTCACCTGACGTTCGGACTCCAGCCCCGCGAGACCGTGGCGCAGGACGTGCGGGACGTCAACGGCCGCCCTGCGGCGCACCGCGTGGTCCGCGGCCGCCTTGACGGCGTCGAGGTGGCGGTGGAGGCTATAGTCGTGAAAGGGTCGCGGTGCGTGCACGACTTCCTGTACGTGGCTCCGACCTCGGAGTTCGAGTCGGGTCGCCGCGATTTCGATGCGCTCGTCGACAGCTTCTCGGAGGAGCCCCGATGACGGCCGTCGCCTACGTGCGGCAGCACGGCGTCGAGACCCTGGCCTGGTACGGCGGGCTCGCCCTGCTGGCGGCGCGGGTGTGCCGCAACCTGGCGCTGCCGCCGTCCTATCTCAAGCTGGTCGCGGCGCAGATCGAGCTCATCGGCATCCGGTCGATGGTCGTCGCGCTCAGCGCGGCGCTGTTCACGGGCATGGTGCTGGCGCTGCAGAGCGCCGTGAACATGGCCCGATTCGGCGCGGAGAACTATGTCGGCCCGGTCGTCGCGCTGTCGATCCTGCGGGAGCTCGGGCCGGTGCTGACCGCCATCCTGGTCGGCGGCAAGGTGGCGTCCGGCATCACCGCCGAGCTCGGGTCGATGAAGGTCACCGAGCAGATCGACGCCCTGCGCGCGCTCGGCGTCAACTACATCAAGAAGCTGGTCGTGCCCCGCCTCATGGCCGCGATCCTGGTGTTCCCGCTGCTCACGATCATGGCCGACGGCATCGGCCTCGTGGGCGGCATGCTGATCGTGGTCTTCGAGCGCAACGTCGACGCGTACGTCTACTGGAACACGATCGCGTACTGGGTCGTCATGAAGGATTTCCTCACGGGCATCGGCAAGAGCATCGTCTTCGGCGCGCTGGTGACGCTCATCGGCTGCTACAACGGCCTGGCCACCGAGGGCGGCACCGAGGGGCTCGGGCGCTCGACCACGGCCACGGTGGTGCAGGTGGCGATGGGGGTCATCATCTCGGACTTCTTCCTCACCCGGTTCTTCCTGTTCCTGTTCTGGTGATGGCCGCCTCGACCGATACGCCGCCCGTCCAGCTGCACAACGTGCGGAAGTCCTTCGACACGCACGACGTGCTGCGGGGCATCAGCCTGAGGCTGCCCAAGGGCACGACGCTGGCCGTCATGGGCGGGAGCGGCTCGGGCAAGACGGTGCTGCTGAGGATCATCGACGGCCTGATCCCGCCGGACTCGGGCGAGGTCCGCCTGTTCGGGACCCGCGTCGATCGCATGTCGGAGGAGGCCATGCTCCCGCTGCGCCGCCGGACGGGCTTCGTCTTCCAGAGCGCGGCGCTGTTCGACTCGCTCTCGGTGTTCGAAAACGTCGCGTACCCGCTTCGCGAGCACACCAAGATGTCCGAGGGCGAGATCACCGACCGGGTGCACCGGTTCCTGGCCCTGGTCGGGCTCTCGGGGACGGACGAGCCGCTGCCCGCCGCGCTCTCCGGCGGCATGCGCAAGCGGGTGGGGATCGCGCGGGCGCTGGTGATGGAGCCCGAGGTCGTGTTCTTCGACGAGCCCACGGCGGGACTCGATCCGACGAACGCCAGGCTGGTGGCCGAGCTCATCGCCGAGTTGCGCGGCGGGGTGGCGGACACGGCGATCGTCGTCACGCACGACATCGAGTTCGCCGAGATGGTGGCCGATCAGATGGCCATCCTCCACAAGGGCCGCTTCGCGGACATCGGCAGCCCGGCCGAGATCCATCGTTCCGAGAATTCCGACGTGCAGAAATTCCTGGCGGGTGAGCTGCGGGAGGACTGAGGATGCCCGACCGCCGCCAGGTCGCTCTGCAGGTGCGAATCGGCGCCTTCATCCTGGCCGGCCTGGTGGTGTTCCTCGCCATCATCTACCTGCTCGGCGCGCAGACGCGCTACTTCGAGCGCAAGTACAACCTGATCGCGGAATTCGAGCAGGTGGGCGGCCTGCTGGAAGGCGCCACCGTGCGGCTCGCGGGCGTGCAGATCGGGCGGGTCACGGACATCGCGCTGTCGCCGGAGCCCGGCGGGAAGGTCCAGGTGACGCTGACGATCGCGCGGCGATTCGCCGATCGCATCCGCAAGGACTCGGAGGCCCGGATCGTCACGCAGGGACTGCTGGGCGATCGGCTGGTGGAGATCACGATGGGCTCGCCGCAGGCGCCGCCGCTCCAGCTCGGAGAGAAGATCGCGGCGCGTGAGCCGTTCGAGCCCGGCCGCGTGTTCGCGGAAGCGGCGGAGACGCTGGCGAGCATCAGGCAGTTCGCGCTGGGGCTGGGCTCGGCCGTCGAGCGGATCGAGAAGAGCGGGACCTTCGACAACCTCGCCAAGCTCGGCGCGTCACTGAGCGGGGTCGCCGACCGGTTCGGCCGCAGCGGCGCGCTGGACGACCTGGGCGCCGCCGCCAGGTCGGCGCGCGAGATCACCGACCGGCTCGGTCGCAGCGGCGCGCTGGACGACCTGGGCGCCGCCGCCAAGTCGGCGCGCCGGATCACCGAGGAGATCGAGCAGGGCCGGGGCCTGCTGCACGCGCTCGTCTACGAGGAGCCCGAGACCTTGCGCCGGCTCAACGCCCTGCTGGCGTCCACGCAGCAGCTGATGGCGCGGGCCGAGTCCGGCGACAATGCCATCTCGACCCTGCTGTCACCGCAGAGCGGCAAGGCGACGCGCTCGTTCCTCGCCGCGATGGACACGCTGGGCCGCGGCGCCGAGAAGCCGGGCGCCGGCGACGGGCTGCTCCCGGCCTTGCTCTTCGATCCCGAGTACAAGATGGTGGCCGAGGACCTTCAAGTCGTGGCCCGTAACTTCCGGGACGTCTCGCAGAAGCTCGCGAACGGGGAAGGCCTGCTGGGCGGGCTGCTGCAGGGGGACGGCGTCGGCGACTTCGGGTCGGCGGGCGAGGACTTCCGCATCGCCATGGCGAATCTGCGGGCGGTCACGGACCGTCTGAAGGCCGGCGACGGCACGATCGGCGCGCTCATCGAGGATCCGACCGTGTACGAGAATCTGGTCCAGTTCCTGGAAGGGTCGCGGCGGAGCTTCCTGCTGCGCCGGCTCATTCGCTCGACCATCGGGACCGGCGCCGCGTCGGAATCCAGCGAGCGCCCGGCACCGCGAGCAAGATAGCGACCCGGCCGTGGCGCGCGAGCGAGCGGTGTATCGCTGCCAGGAGTGCGGGCTGGCTGCGCCCAAGCCCGGCACCTGCCCCGATTGCGCCCGCACCGGCACGTATGTCCAGCTGGTGGAGGAGCGCGCGGCGCCGACCCGCCCCGGGCTCCGGCTGCCGCGCGAGGTCTCGAGCCGCCCGGCGTTGCTGAGCGAGCTCTCCGGTGAGGCGGGTGAGCGCGTCCACACGGGCATCGGCGAGCTGGATCGCGTGCTGGGCGGCGGCCTGGTCAAGGGCTCGCTGGTCCTCATCGGCGGCGATCCGGGCATCGGGAAATCCACGCTGCTGCTGCAGGCCAGCCGCGCGCTCGCCGCGCTGGCCGGTCCGGTTCTGTACGTGTCGGGCGAGGAGTCCGCGGGGCAGGTCAAGCTCCGCGCCGAGCGGCTCGGCATCGCCCCCGACGCGCTCTACTTCGCGGCGGAGAACGATCTCGAGGTCGTCGAGCGGCACGTGGCGGAACTCCGTCCGCGCGTGCTCGTGGTGGACTCCATCCAGGCCGTGTTCCTGGCGAGTCTCGAGTCGGCGCCGGGCAGCGTCAGCCAGGTACGGGAGTGTGGCGCCCGGCTCATGATGCTGGCCAAGGGCCGCGGGCTCGCCACGTTCCTGGTGGGTCACGTGACCAAGGAGGGGGCCCTGGCGGGTCCGCGCGTGCTCGAGCACCTGGTCGACACCGTGCTGTACTTCGAGGGCGAGCGGCACCACGCCTATCGTGTCTTGCGCGCGGTGAAGAACCGGTTCGGCTCCACCAACGAGATCGGCGTCTTCGAGATGGCCGAGCAGGGTCTCGCCGAGGTCAGGAACCCGTCCGGGTTCTTCCTCTCGGAGCGGCCGAAGGGCGCCGCCGGATCGGTGATCGTCTCGAGCCTGGAGGGCACGCGCCCGCTGCTGCTCGAGCTGCAGGCGCTCGTGACGCCGGCCAGCTTCGGCACGCCGCGACGCACCGTGCTCGGCGCCGACTACAACAGGACCTGTCTGCTGCTGGCGGTGCTGGAAAAGCGGCTCGGCTTTCCGCTGCAGTCGCAGGACGTGTTCGTCAACGTGGCCGGCGGCGGGCGCGTGTCCGAGCCGGCGGCCGACCTCGGCCTGATCATGGCCGCGGCCTCGAGCTACCTCGACCGCCCGGTGCGCGGCGAAGTGGTGGTGATGGGGGAGGTCGGGCTCACCGGGGAGGTGCGCGCGGTGGCCGCGCTGCCCGCCCGGCTCAAAGAGGCCGCGGGGCTCGGCTTCAAGGCCGCGGTCGTGCCGCAGAACAACCTGACAGCGAGCGCCACGTACCCGCTCGAGGTGCTGGGGGTCGGCTCGCTGGATGAGGCCGTGAAGGCCGTCATCGGCTGACCGCATGGGCATCGTGATCGTGCGATTGATCGTGCTCGGCGTCGCCAGCGCCGCCGGCTTCGCCCTGGCGCCGTCGCTCGGGCTGCCGGGCGCGAGCCTCTGGCTGGGCGCGGCCGGCCTGCTGGTCGGCGTCCTCGCCGTGCTGCTCGAGCACCGGGCGCGCCGGGTGCCGGTCGATCGGCTCTTCTGGGGCGCCGTCGGCGGACTCCTCGGCGTGGGTTTCGGTCTCGGCATCGGGTCGACGCTGGGCGCGGTGGTGCCCGGGACGGGGCCGGTCGGGCGCGGGCTGTTCGCGCTCCTGCTCGCGTACATCGGCGCCGCGGTCGCCCTGGCCAAGCGCGACGAGCTCGAGAACATGTCGGGCAAGCTATTTCCCCAGACCGTCGCGCAGCCCGACACGTACAAGATCCTCGATACCTCGGTGATCATCGACGGGCGCATCGCGGAGATCAGCGAGAGCGGGTTCATCGACGGCACGATCCTCGTGCCCCAGTTCGTGCTGCACGAGCTCCAGCAGATCGCGGATTCCTCAGATCCGCTCAAGCGCAATCGCGGCAAGCGCGGCTTCGACGTGCTGCAGCGCCTCCAGCGCATGCCGAAAGTCAACGTGCAGATCGACGCGCGCGACTTCCCGCAGGTGCGCGAGGTGGATCGCAAGCTCCTCGAGCTGGCCAAGGTGACCGGGGGCAAGGTCGTCACCAACGACTACTCGCTGAACAAGATGGCCGAGCTGACCGGCGTGTCCGTGCTCAACGTCAACGAGCTCGCCAACGGCCTGCGGCCGGTGGCGCTGCCGGGCGAGCCCATGCTCGTCCACATCGTCAAGGAAGGCAAGGAGGCGGGCCAGGGGGTGGCGTACCTCGACGACGGCACGATGGTGGTCGTCGACCACGGCCGTCGCTTCATCGGCCAGAACATCGAGGTCACGGTGACGACCGTGCTCCAGACCAGCGCGGGCCGGATGATCTTCGCGCGCCCTCGGGAAGAGGAGGCGCTGCGATGACGCTCGCGCACCATGTTCGGCCGCCCGCCGCTCACGCCGAAGCGAGCCGATGAGATCTCGCCACATGGGCGGGGCCGTCGCCATCGTGCCCGCCGGGGGCAGCGGCAGCCGCCTGGGCGCGCGACATCCCAAGCAGTATCTGGCGCTCGCCGGGACACCGCTCCTGGTGCTGACCTTGCGAGCGCTCCTGGGCTCGACGGCGATCGAGGGCGTGGTGCTGGCGGTGCCCCTGGACCGGGTGCAGATGACGCGGCGGCTGCTCGCCCGCTACGAGGTCCCGCGCGTGCTGGCGGTGGTGGCCGGCGGGGACGAGCGCCAGAGCTCGGTCCGGAGGGCCCTGGACGCCGTGCCGGCCCAGGCGGAGTTGATCGTCGTGCACGATGCCGTCAGACCGTTCATCACGCGGGACCTGGTCGACCGGGTCCTGGCCGCCGCGCGCGAGCATGGCGCGGCCACGTGCGGGATCGAGGTGCGCGAGACCGTGAAGCGCGTGTCCGAGGGCGCCGTCGAGGCGACGCTGGATCGGAACGGTCTCTGGCTCACGCAGACCCCGCAGGCCTTCCGGCGAAGCGTGCTCCGGGACGCGCACGACAAGGCCCAGCTCGACGGGTTCCGGGGCACCGATGACGCCGTGCTCGTGGAGCGACTGGGCGGACGTGTGATCATGGTCCCAGGGCTGCCCGAGAATCTGAAGATCACGACCGTGCAGGATCTCGGGGCGGCGCGCCGGTGGCTCGGCGGTCGCGCGACTGCGGGGCGGGCGCGGCCAGCCGGCCGGGCCGGGGCCGCCAGGAGATGACCGCGCGGGCCGGGCTCGGCTTCGATCTGCACCCGCTGGTCATCGGTCGCCCGCTGATCCTGGGCGGCGTCACCGTGCCCGCCGAGCGGGGACTCGGCGGCCACTCGGACGCGGACGTGCTCACGCATGCGATCGGCGAGGCGCTGCTCGGGGCGCTCGCGCTGGGTGACCTCGGCCGCCTCTTCCCGGACACCGACCCGCGGTGGGCAGGGGTGTCGAGCCTGCGGCTGCTGGAGTCCGTGATGGATCTGGTGACGGCCAAGGGCGGCCGGCTGGTCAACCTGGATGCCACGGTGATCTGCCAGACGCCGCGGCTCGCGGCCTTCCTGCCGGACATGGCCAAGCGGCTCGGCGGCGTCCTC
>Ga0187892_10012344_pt1 | contig 10179 bp, 12 predicted proteins | sample MA1701073metaG_FD_139345 | JGI IMG/M metagenome (GOLD analysis project Ga0187892, IMG submission 139345) | Bio-ooze microbial communities from a basaltic lava cave in the Kipuka Kanohina Cave System on the Island of Hawaii, USA - MA170107-3 metaG ...
GGCTCGCTGTTATCGTGCATCGACCGCACCGTGACGGCGGCAGGCGCAAGGCTGCTGCAATCCCGCCTCTCCGCCCCTCTTACAGACGAAACCGAAATCGCCGCGCGCCTGAACCAGACCGAACACTTCATCAATAACGCCCGCCGGCGCGAAGACCTCCGCGCGTTACTGACCGAAACCCCCGACATGGAACGCGCCCTCGCCCGCCTGACCGTGGGCCGCGGCGCCCCCCGCGATCTCGGCGCATTGCGCGACGGCCTGAAACAAACCGAAATCATCCGCGCCCTGCTTTCCCACCCCCCCACCCTCCCCTCCCCCCAAGAGGGGGAGGGCAGAGCGTCCAATCTTCCCTCCCCCCTCCGGGGGGAGGGTTGCGAAGGATTGGCGAGCCCCGCTTCGGGCGAGCCTAGCCGTAGCTGGGTAGGGGGGCCGCATGAAAACGCACTCGCTGAACTTTCCACCAACTTACACCAATCCCCCCAAACCCACGCCTTCGCCGACCTCCTCCGCCGCTCATTAAAAGACGACCTCCCCGCCCTCGCCCGCGACGGCAACTTCATCCGCGAAGGCCACGACGCAAAACTCGACGAACTGCGCGCTCTCACCGGCGAATCCCGCCGCCACATCGCCGCGCTCCAGCAAAAATACAAAGAAACCACCGGCATCGACTCTTTAAAAATCAGCTACAACAACGTCCTCAGCTACTTCATCGAAGTCCCCGCGAAACGCGCCGACGCGCTGCTGGTGAAAAAAGGCGACGCCGGCAACCCCTTCATTCACCGCCAGACGATGGCAAGCGCCGTCCGCTTCACCACCCCCGAACTCTCGGAACTGGAGCGCGACATCGCGCAGGCCGCCGACCGGGCGCTGGCCATCGAACTCGCCCTCTTCGCGGAAATGGTGAACGAAACCGCGCAAAATTCCGACTCCATCGGCAAACACGCCCGCGCCCTCGCCGCGCTCGATGTTGCCTCGTCCCTCGCGGAACTTGCCGTGGATATGAACTGGTCAAGACCCGCAATCGACTCATCGGCTTCGTTTCAAATCGAAGGCGGCCGCCACCCCGTCGTGGAACAGGCGCTCGCAAAACAGGGCGTCAAATTCGTTCCAAACGATTGCGCGCTGAATGAAGGACAAAAACTCTGGCTCCTCACCGGCCCCAACATGGCCGGCAAATCGACCTTCCTGCGCCAGAACGCATTGATCGCCATCCTCGCGCAGACTGGCAGCTTCGTCCCCGCCTCCCGCGCGCATATCGGCATCGTCGACCGCCTGTTCTCCCGCGTCGGCGCGAGCGACGATCTCGCCTCCGGTCGCTCGACCTTCATGGTCGAAATGGTCGAAACCGCCGCCATCCTCAATCAGGCGACCGAACGCTCCCTCGTCATCCTCGATGAAATCGGCCGCGGCACCGCGACCTTCGACGGCCTCAGCATAGCGTGGGCCGCCATCGAACATTTGCACGACGTGAACAAATGCCGCGCGCTCTTCGCCACGCACTACCACGAACTCGCCAGCCTCCAGACAAAACTGAAAAACCTCTCCTGCCACAGCATGCAGGTCAAGGAATGGAAAGGCGATATCGTCTTCCTCCACAGCGTCGCCGCCGGCAGCGCCGACCGCTCCTACGGCATCCACGTCGCCAAACTCGCCGGCCTCCCCCCCGCGGTAATCGCAAGGGCCCAGGCCGTATTAGACCGCCTCCAAAAATCCGAACAATCCGGCACCCTCTCAAAACTGGCGGATGACCTCCCGTTGTTTACGGCAGTGGCGCAGGCGGCACCGCAGGCCGTAGAGCCAAGCGCCGTGGAAGCCAGACTTGCCGAGATTAATCCGGATGAGTTGACGCCGAGAGATGCGTTGAAGTTAATTTATGAATTGAAATCAAAGTCCCATGTTTAAAAAAAATTATCTTTTAGCAATCATAGGCTTTACAGTCCTGTCTCTATTTTTTCATCCAAATGCCCATGGCTTTGATTGTTATCACCCACACAAAATCGGGTATATTAAATTTCTTACCAAAGCTGATGTCGTTTTTATTGGAGAAGAAACTTCTTCTGAAAGCAAGCCTGTTGGCGACGATCTAATTTCTATTACTAAAAAATACAAAGTTATAGAACCTCTAAAAGGAGTTTCCTCGAAAACAAATGAAATAAATATTAAATGGGGAGGGTCGTTAAGCGGCCCCGTGCAATTCCAAGAAGATAATCCTAATCCTCTGAGTTACTTTAAAAACAAAACAGATTTGGGAAAGGATACATATGAACTGGTAATAGCTTTCTATGGCAAAAAAGAACAATCGGGAGAACGGAATCTGTATACCCCCAGTGGAAGACCCTGCACAGTCTATGCCTTTTCAAAACATCAAATTATTGCATTACTTAAATCATCTCCATACAGATATAGATATCCAATCAGCGCAGCTTTGTTATTTTTCCTAGGAGCCTTTTATTTACTAAAAAATTCAGAATCAATTAAAGAAAAAATCAAAAAAATTGGCGCTTCTTAATCCGTCATGGCCCGGCTCGTCCGGGCCATCCATTCATCCGCCCGCGCGAACCCCGCAATGGATCACCCGGACAAGCGCCGGGTGATGACGGTGTGTGGTCATGTGGAAGTATGCTCTGCGTACTCTGCGCCTCTGCGTTAAAAATTCTTTCTAACCACGGCGACCACGGCGAAACACGGCGCAGAAAACGCCGTGACCGCCGTGGTAAAAAATCCTTGGCCAGCGCAAACCCCGCAATGGATTCCGGCCTCCGCCGGGATGACGCCGGAGAGGAAGCCCGCTTCGTGCTTTCGTGTTTTCGTGGTAAAAATTCTTTGGATCACCCAAACAAACGCCGGACGATGAAGCCCCCTACTTCTTCCGCGTATACCTGATCTCCATCGACCTGAACCGCTCTCCCGCGTCCTCATACATCGTGAACGTGAAATGATCGGGGTCGGTGAAAGTCAGTTCGCTTTCGAACCTGACCGTGCCCTCTTTCATGGTGCAGGAAGTAGCGCCGATCTCCTTGATGGTTTTCGTGGCCGGGTCGTACGCGCCCCTCGAAATCATGGACTCCGCTCCCCTGTTGTCGAGCCATATGGTCCTGTATTCGCCGTTGATGTTGTCATGGCCGATATAACCCACGCCGCTGAATTTCCGGGTCTCGTCCCCGATATCCATCGTCCCCGTGACATTCTGCTGCACAAATTGCCCGTTAAGAACCCATCTGTTCTCGGTCGTGCCGATGGAGGTCTGCTCCGGCGCGTCCGGCGCGCTCCTGAACGTGACCGCGTAATCCCATTTGCCGACGATGCCGTCAAGCACCTTGCGCGCCTCCTCCGGCATGCCCTGGTTTTCCTTCTCCTTCGCCATCTGCATCAGGGCTTCGTCGCTCATGGCATCCTCTTCGGCGCGCGCGGGCCCGGCCACGGCAAATCCGGCGAGAACAAGCGCAGCCAAAATCAAAAGAATTCTTTTCATAGACTGTTTTTCCTGAACAAAGCGCAGATAACCATTATAAACGGGAATTCAATTCCGAGCCACAACTTACAAAACCTTTGCATTTCCGGCCCCGCAAGCGCATGTTTATTGTTCACCCCTTGCTGAAAGGCCGCCCATGCCAACGACATTTTATAAACTCTGCCTCAACGAGGGCAGCCTCGCCGCCGCCTTTTACGATGCCTCCGGCGTCACCCTGCTAAGCGAGCGCGAAGTCACCCGCAGATTCAGCGAAGCCTACGCAATGCGGCAAAACCACACCCGGCAAAGCCGCGAGTATAACCGCGCGCTCAACGCTTTTGTCAGGGCCCGCACCGATAAGGACTCCCCCGCCGCATGGCCCGGCGCCGCGCAGGTCACGGAAGAAATCGCCCGCCTCGCGCCGGCCTGAATTTTCTCAAGCCCATAAAAAATCCGGGGCGCAGCCCTCGCCGCGCCCCGGATCATAAAAGCCTTAAATCTTACTTCTTCGTGTACTTGATTTCCATCGCCTTGAATTTCTCGGGCGCCGAAGTGTCGTACATCGCGTAGGTGACATGCGTCGCGTCAACGAACGTCAGTTCGCTTTCGAACTGCACTTCCGCGTTCTTCATCGGGCAGAAGAACTGGCCGCTCTCCTTGATGGTCTTGGTCGTCGGATTGTATGTCCCGTCCGCGACCATGATCCCGGTGACCATGTTGTCCATCCACGTGCTGACATATTTGCCCTTCACGTTGTCATGACCGACATAGCCGACGCCCTCGAACTTCTGCGGGCCCTGGCCCATGTCCATCGTGCCGCTGACCGTCTGCTGGATGAAGCGCCCGTCGAGGACCCACTTGTTCTCACTGGTTCCGGTCGAGGTCTGCTCCGGCGCATCGGGCGCCATCTTGAAGCTGACGGTGTAATCCCACGAGCCGGCGAGGCCGTCGAGCACCTTGTGCTGATCGCCCGGCATGCTGCGTTCCATCATCTGCTTCATCGCGGCGTCGTCCATCTTGTACTCGTCCGCGCGCGCCGGCGCAAAACCGAACAGGCAAAACGCAAGCGTAACCAGAATAATATTTTTCATAGATCGTTCCTTTCCTTGCATAAAAATTGAATGCGCCGATACTACGTCCCATTCCGCGCAGCGTCAATGGCGCGAAATCGCAATTTTGTCATTGCTGGCAAAGTCGGGAAAGTATGCCTGCTTTAAAAATGCTGCCGCATCCCGATGCGGATCTCATGCGACGCATACTCGAACTCCGTCGCGCCGATCTCCGGCCTCTGGGTCGCAAAATAACGCCAGCCCAGCCAAAGCTGCCGGTCCTGCTTCAGATCGTAATTAAGGCCAAGGCCCCATTGATACGCGAACATCCATGCAACGTCGCTAACGCCCGCCACGCCGGGTATGGGAGTAACAGGCGCGATGCCTACATCATGCCGCCCGATGCCCATGCCCACGGTCAGAAACGGCGTCAGGTCAAGACCGGGAAACGGCACGATATTGACATTCAGCATCCCTCCCCACACCTTGTCCTCGCCGCCGCCAAGGTCGGACGATGGACTGCGGATGACGCTCAACTCGTCAAACCGGGCCGTGCGGTACGAAACTTCCAGCTCTGTCGATAAATACTCCGAAACCTTGAACCCCAGCGCACCGGCATAATTGGCGCCCTTTTGCACCTCGATATTGCCGATAACGTCCCCCTCGCGCCAGTCCAGCGCATCCGTGCTCGACAGTCCCGCCCCGACGGCAAGATACCAGTCCGCCGGGTCCGGCGCTTCGACAACCTCGGGAACTTTTCGAACGGCGCCGGTTTTCCGAACCGGAACCTCCTCCTGCGCGGCAGGCGTTTCCTGAACGGAAACAACACCCTGCGCCCGCGCGGAATCGCACAGGACGGCGGAAACGGCAAACAGGATCGTCAACAAAATATGGGACATGAAAAATATTACAGAAATTAAGGCGGGAGAACCCCTCACCCCCACAATACATCATCCTGTGCATAAACTCCACAAAGGACTTGACGGAATCCTTACAGAGGAACCTTGAACGCCCGCAAGCCATTGGCCCTGTAAAGGGAGAAAAAACATGTCATTACGCAAATCTTTTGGAATCATCGCCCTGCTGGCGGCGCCCCTGCTGGTCGCCGGCTGCGAAACGGGAAACATGGCAATGAATAAAATGGGTCTGGATATGAATAATGTGAGGGTGGCCGACTATTACGGCGTGCCTTACTGCTGCGACCGCACCGCCCCGCCGGGCGTAGCGCTGTATAAGGGCCGTGAACGGACACAGCGCGTAGCCGTCTACGAAGAACCGCGGGCCGAAGACGTAACCTGGATCGAACCCGCAGCGGGCGATGAGATGTTCAGCGAATCTGTGCGGAAATAAACGCCTAGAGCGTCTGGTACTCAAGATCTTCGTTGAAACAGCGCTTGTAATAAAGCGCGACTTTTTCGCGTTCCACTGCATAGCATTTATTGAGGAACGTCAGTCGGAACGCCCGCGCTCTGTCCTTGAAAATGCCGTTGTTATTGATCCAGTGAATAATCGTGCGAGGCGACATCAAAGATGATATCTCGCCTGTGATATAACCGTGCCGCGTCATGTTGGCGAGGGATATCATCGCATCGATTTCTTCCCGTCCCTCGGGCGTATTCATCTCCGGATATTTCGCGAGCATGATCCTGCGCTCGGATTCCGGCGGCAGATAGTTCAGCGTCGCAAGGATCGTCCAGCGGTCAAGCTGCGCCTGGTTGATCCGCTTCGCCCCCGCATAAGAACTGTCGCCGTCATTCGCAAGGCCCAGCGTGTTGCCTGTCGCGAACAGCCGGAACGCGGGATGCGGCCTGATCACCAGGTTCTGCTCGACCAGCACCAGCCTCCCATCCGTCTCCAGCATCCGCTGGATCGTCATCATCAGTTCCGGCGGCGCCGCGTCATATTCGTCGAAGATCAGCGCCGTCGGGTTCTTCATCGCCCACGGCAGCATCCCTTCTTTAAATTCCGTCATCTCCTTGCCTTCCTTGACCACCAGAATTTCGCGCCCCAGAAAGTCCTCGCGCGCGAGATGACCGTCAAGATTGATCCGCACCGTCTGCCAGTTAAGCCGCGCCGCGATCTGCTCGATGTGACTTGACTTGCCCGTGCCGTGATACCCCTGCACCATCACCCGCGCCTCATGCGCGAACCCGGCGAGAATGGCAAGCGTCGTGTCCGGATCGAACTGATAGGTCCGATCGATAGGCGGGACGCCGGGATGCTCATCATCGCTGAATCCCGGAACCTCCCAGTCAATATCGATCCCGAAAGTATCGCGCACATTATATGTGACATCGGGAATGGATGAATACTTGCCGCTGTTCGATTTCAGCTTCGTCATGTCGAACGACGCTTCCATCGGTTCCTTGTCGATTTTCTCCGCTTCCATACCCATGAAAAATCCCTTTCCGGCCAAAAAGCCCCTTTTATTTATAACATTGATTTATTTACAAATTCTTTCTTTCCCAAAGCCGCGCAATTCCCCCCGCAAGCGGGGGGATAAAGGAGGGAGGCTCTCAACCGCTATTGCGTTCCCCGTTCGTTTCCCCTACGGTTTTTCAATAAACAACCGGATTGATTCATGACCCTCCCTGCGCTTCAGGACTCCGCCCCCGTCCCCCGCTCCATCCTGAAATCCGTCTTCGGCTACGACACCTTCCGCGGCCAGCAGGAAGAAATCATCGATCACATCATGAACGGGCAAAGCTGCTGCGTCCTCATGCCCACCGGCGCGGGAAAGTCGCTGTGCTATCAAATCCCGTCCATCTGCCGCCCCGGCGCCGGCATCATCGTCTCCCCGCTGATCGCGCTGATGCAGGACCAGGTCACCGCCCTGCGCGAACTCGGCGTGCGCGCCGCGATGCTCAACTCCGCTCTCGAATGGAACGAAGCGCAGGACACAATCGAAAAACTTCGCAACGGCGATCTTGATCTGCTGTACATCGCCCCCGAGCGCCTGCTGACGCCCGATACGCTGACGTTGCTCGACAATATCAACATCGCGCTCATCGCCATCGACGAAGCGCACTGCATGTCGCAATGGGGCCACGATTTCCGCCCCGAATATCGCGGCCTCTCCGTGCTACGCGAACGCTACCCCGGCATCCCCTGCATCGCCGTTACGGCAACCGCCGACGCCCCCACGCGCAAGGACATCATGGCGAGCCTCTGCTTCGATAAAATCTATATCGCCGGCTTCGACCGCCCGAACATTTCCTACGAAGTCACCGTCAAGGACAACACGAAAAAACAGTTTCTCGCCTTCCTGCAAACCCGTCCGCAGGGCGAAAGCGGCATCGTCTATTGCCTCTCCCGCCGCAAGGTCGAGGAAACGGCGGAATGGCTCGCCGGCCAAGGTTATACGGCCCTGCCCTACCACGCCGGCCTCGACAAATCCGTGCGCGCGAAAAATCAGGAGCGCTTCATCAAGGATGAAGGCGTCATCATGACCGCCACCATCGCCTTCGGCATGGGCATCGACAAGCCCGACGTGCGCTTCGTCGCGCATCTCGATCTGCCCGCGAACATCGAAAGCTATTATCAGGAAACAGGCCGCGCCGGTCGCGACGGCCTTCCCGCTGTCGCATGGATGGCCTACGGCATGCAGGACGCCGCGCTGCGCCGCCAGATGATCGAAAACGGCGAAACCCCGGCGGAGCAAAAACGCGTCGAGCATCACAAGCTCACCGCGCTTCTGGGATATTGCGAAGCCGCCACCTGCCGCCGCCGCATCCTGCTCAATTACTTTGGCGATGAAGGGTCCCCCTGCGGCAACTGCGACACCTGCAACAACCCGCCCGCCACCATCGACGGCACTATCCCCGCGCAGAAGTTGCTGTCCTGCATCTACCGCACCGGCCAGATGTTCGGCGGCAAACACATTATCGACGTCCTGCTCGGCGCGGATACGGAAGGCATCGTGAAGCACAATCACAAAAACCTGAGCGTCTACGGCATCGGCGCCGAACACGACCGCAAAACGTGGGAAAGCTTCATCCGCCAGCTCGTCATGGCGAACCTCGTGCGCATCGATTTTGAAAATCACAGCGGCCTGCATATCACGCCAGAAGGCGCGCGGTTTTTAAAGGAACACAAAACCATCCCCCTGCGCCTCCCCCGCCAGCGCATCACAAGGGCCGAACGCGCCGCCAACACCCCCGCGCCCGGCATCGAAAACCCCGCCGACGAGGCCCTGTTCAAAAAGCTCAAAGCCCTGCGCCTCGGCATCGCGAAAGAACTGAACCTCCCCCCTTACGTCATTTTCCACGACAAAACCCTGCTGGCGATCGCCCTCAAAAAGCCTGAAAACCGCTATGAATTCAGCCAGATACCCGGCGTCGGAACCTCCAAGCTCGAAAAATACGCCGACCGCTTCATTTCATTGATTCAGGCCGAACTTTCAGCTACATAATGTCCCTCCATACGGAGTCTGCTTTAGAACTCGCTATGGCGTGGCGAAAATGCCGGTTTTCGAGAACCGGAGCGCAGCGTACTTCTTCGTACGTGAGCACCAGAAGCGCAGAAAAACGGCATTTGCAGCCCGCCATAGTAGAGTTATAAAGCAGACCCCAGGACAGGTGGCCGAGTGGTTGAAGGCGCTAGTCTCGAAAACTAGTATGGGTTTACGCCCATCGAGGGTTCGAATCCCTCCCTGTCCGCCATTTGACTTTTTCAAACAAAAGTCTCCGTTTTGATGCACGGCCTGAAAAGCCGAGAAAATCGGGGCTTCCAGCGAATTTTTCACCTCACCAAACGAGGGAATATTCGACCCGTTTTCTCCCCTTTCAGTCTCCAAAACGGCATTTTTCTCCGTCGCCACCCCACTTCGAAGGCGATTAAGTGAGGTAAAACTTTTGTTTGTTTTCAGTGTGTTGAAAAAGATGGTCCGTTAACCAGTTTTTGGTCGCTATAGTCAGGCATCCTTGTCGCCGTACCGGGTTTTGGTCAGCACCGTGTCCGACGCACCGGCTTTTTTCGCCACGTCTGAATTGTCTTTAATCCAATTTTCTATCACATGGAAACGCTTAGGATAAGGAACGATTTTCCCTATAAAACGTTGGAACACAAATAATAACTGAATGAACAGCCTTTTGTTTTTATTAAGATGAAAACCTTTAATGAGCAAATCATATTTAAACACGATAAGTACGGCGGTACCTGATTATGATATTCATAAGAAGTTCGTGGAATTTGCTCCTGCCTTGCTTAAAGAAAAGAAACAGCGTGATTTATTCAGCCGTATGGCGAGCCGCGCACATATAGAACATCGGTATTCTTTTCTGTGCCCTGACACTGACCCTGCCAGACTTGATGAGAATGGCTTTTATACGCCCGATCATTTTCCCTGCACAAAAACCCGTATGGAATTTTATGAGCGCCATGCGTTCACCCTTGCGCAGCGGGTGTTGGAAGGCATTGACTTGCAAGATATTACGCATCTGGTTTTCACGACCTGTACGGGGTTTTATGCGCCGGGGATCGACTGGCAGATCGTGCGTCATTACGACTTAAACCCGTCTGTAGAACGCACGGCAATAGGATTTATGGGATGCTATGCTGTGAGCCGCCCCCTATAAAGGAGTCCAGTCTGGATAGTGACTATGCTATCCGTTTTGGAAACTTTATGGGAGTAATTTTTGATGGCGAGAAAAACGCATACGACGGAGCAGATTATCGGCA
>Ga0187892_10012346_pt1 | contig 10178 bp, 9 predicted proteins | sample MA1701073metaG_FD_139345 | JGI IMG/M metagenome (GOLD analysis project Ga0187892, IMG submission 139345) | Bio-ooze microbial communities from a basaltic lava cave in the Kipuka Kanohina Cave System on the Island of Hawaii, USA - MA170107-3 metaG ...
AACCTTCGTGGACTGCGTATGGCATCACTTTCTTAGCTTCTGTCAGACTCGTCCGCAAATAGCTAAACATCGCAGGCAATTTTCGCTCCTCCATTAATTTTACTCCCGACTTTTTCGTTACTGCGTGCTTTGCTGAGTTGATGAGCGCTTCCATCAGCAGATAGACGGCCTTCTCACTCGCGGCGCCAATCATTACCGCAGACGCGAAATAGATCTGCCGCGAATAGGCCGCCACTGCTTCTTTGACATATTCGAAGATTATGGGATCGAGAGTTCCTACCTGGCCCCGTAAGGCGGCTAAATACCCCGTTTGGTCTTCGGGAGATGGACCTTGCTCCTGTGCCCACTCACGGCCAATTGTTGTCATCATCAGGTGGTTCAGGTTTCCGGCCTGGTTCCCATTCGGCAGCGGGAGAATGATGCCCATTGAAAGCAAATACCAAAATGCTTCAACAAAGGCGTTGGCCTGAGGGTCAGTGATGTAATACCGATCGGCTTCGTCGTTCCCAATCTGCTCCGCCTCTCTAAGCGGAGGCTCCTCGGCCAGAAACAACTTGGCGGTGTCTCTAAGAAAGACGGAATATGAGAGACGCTGATGAGCGGGAACAGCGCCAAGCGCTTTCCTCATTCGCTGGATTATTTCATCTCGTGTCGGCATACAAAGGTAGGTGTCGCTTAGTGAATGTTCTCGTGGAAAATTGTGCCCATAACTGTGCCCGAGAGCAGCCTTATACCTGAGTCACGACCAGATCGGCAAGCCGCCGAAGGAGCGCACCGTCGAGACTCCCGAGGTGCAGGCGATCCGGGAGCAGTTCAAGGAGCAGATGGGGAAGCTCGGCACCGGCGAGCTGGCGGCAGAAGAACTGGGCAAGGCCGGGCGGCACGTAGCAGAAGCGCTCCATCCTGGCGTGAAGGTCGCAGGCCGGGCGCTCGGGCTCGATGACGCCGGAGCCGATGCGCTGGCAACCGGGTTCGTGGAGTTCCTCGCGGGGCTCCCTGGCCAAGAAGAAGGCGACGCGATGGCGGGGCTTGAAACGGCGCTGGCGGCGTTGCCTGGGGTCGGGCTAGCAATGAAGGGAGGAAAGGCTGCGGGTAAAACTGGAACGCTCGATCAGATCTTGAGTCTGTTCAAGCGTCAGTCAGGCAAGCCAGCGACCGGAGGCGCGAACATCACTTCGGCGGCGTCTCCCCCGCCTGGCACCCAGGCTGCCCCATCGAAGATTTCGACTCGTCCTGACCCGTCGGGGAGTTCCACGACGCGTAAGACCGAGCCGTCCACCTTCGCGGGACCGGCGATCACTTTGACGGACGTTCCCATGTCACCCTCCGGTAAAAAGATAATACAGCTTCAGTGTTTCCAGGTAGTTTGGCTGGTCGATATCATTCAACATCGAAGGCTAGTGGGCCCTAACAATAATCCTTGTTGGTGGAAAGCTCCACCGCGCTCTGGCGTTTATCCTAAGTGTGCCCGTTTATGTGCCCGATGCGCCCCGTAAACTGTCTCGACCTGTCCTCTCCTGTCCTCTTGTGAGACGTGTGTCTACCCACAAAGCCGCGTCAGTTAAGGGGTGCGTTGTAACTCGTTGAAATGCTACGGTGCCGATAACTTTTCCGTAGTCTGGTGCTCTATCCATTGAGCTACGGGCGCACGGTGAGACTGCTTCGCCGAAACCCTGATGCCAGCCCACATCTGGAGGAGGCAGAGTAGGAATGCGGAAGTCAGCCAGGGAGGTTATACAGTTGTCTGGGAGAGAGGGTCAAGTGAAGAAGGTGTGAGGTGTGGAGCGTCCCTTTAAAATGCTCTAACTCGGTTCTGGCGCGTAGATGTTTTCATTGCCCGTAAGTACCACATGCCCTATGCGATTAGGGTGAGTACATAGTCTGTAGAGCAAATATGTGTCTGGAGCATTTGGATGGCTGATGGTCCAGATGCGGCGTCTTCAATGATTTCGACTTGTCCTCCTGCTGGTGAACAGATGTCGATGGGAATTCCCAAACAGTGTTCAGATTCATCATTCTCATGTAGACTTTTTCATGATGTGAGGCAAATAGTCTGCGCGGTTGAGTGTGAGAGAGGATGATGGCCAATCTCCAATCAGTTCCAAAAGAGCCAGAAGCTGCTGAAGTACCCGCTATGGTTGCCGCCCGGACATTTCCCGTTTGGCAATGGGTCGTAGGCGTGGTGCTGATTGTCGCGCTCGGTTCATGGCTAGTGTGGCTCTCCGCCTATCTTCAACGGATGTTCATTGAAGAGGATATCCGCGCGGCTTGCCAACGAGTCATGCCGGATACGGCTCAGCGCTGTGTGGACACGGTGATTATCCAACGCGGGGGGGCGAGACGATGAATTGGTGGAGTCGACGGACATCCGTAACTGTGCTGTGCGGGTGGCTCACGATCCTTGGTCTTGCATGCGCGGTTCAGTTTGCAGCGGCGCAGGACTCCAATACAGAATCACGACCCAGGTTTGATTTGGCGATAGGAACGTGGATCAGTTCAGGAGAGACGCGCTGGGCGCATGATGCGTCCTCCTCATCTCCCTTGCTAGGGAATCCTTCCTCCAAACTCATTTATAAGGATGTCGGGACGAACGTATTTGATATTGCTGGGACGTTGTGGTTCACGCCGCGATTGTTTGGGCGGCTTAATATCGGCGTTGCAGGTATCGGGGGTGGACGGCTCACGGACTACGACTATCTGGCAGCTGACGGTGGAAACCCTTCCTTGCAAACAAACAGTAATTTAAGCGGCGACGGCATGTGGTATCTCAACGCAGATGCCGGCGGGCGAGTGCTGAGTTTTGCCAACCATCGAGGATGGCTGGATGTGTTTGGCGGGTTTCAGTATTGGCACACAAAATATACGGCAGTTGGTCTGGGGCAGGTGACTTGTACGACGGCGGGGTCGACCATAGATCTGGGCGGAGGAGACGTACTCTGTAATCCGGCCGGCCCCTCACCTCCGGTAGGGAGCAACACAGAAGTCATTACGAACACAACTAACTGGTATTCGCTTCGTGTGGGTGGCAGGACGGAGTATCGCCTGACCCGGCAATTGAGCCTGTTGGGAAGCGTGGCACTGCTCCCGCTGAGCATTATTCAGAACAACGACATTCACCATCTACGAAGTGATCTGCAGCAGAATCCGAGCATCTCGATGTTGGGTATCGGCATTGGAGCGGATGCTGATGTGGGGGCAAAGTTCATGTTTACGAAGAACGTGGGACTGAACGTGGGATATCGTGTGTGGTGGAATCGGATGCTTGACGGAGATGTAACCATCAACGGTGTGAGTGGCTCTTCCGAATTTCCCTTGACCCAGTTCCAATCTTTCCGGCACGGGCTTACGGCCGGCCTCAATTTTACGTTCTGAGATCCAATTAGCCAACTTTTGAACACCCTGTTATTGTCGAGAGCGTGAAGGCAGCGTGTCGTCTTCGTATTGGGCAAAGAGCCGTTTGGCTTCTGGATGGAGATGGCTTGGATGGCCGTGAGGAATGCCGACGGTGCGGAAGAGCGGTGTGAGTTTGCCGTTCGGATGTAAGTAACCGGCGCGAAGCGGGACGGTGCGCGTGCTGTGGCGGATCAAGTGGCAGGGAGTCGGTCTGATCGAGGTCAGCCACTCGGCGACATCGTGCGGGTTGCCGATAGAAGCGGAGAGTAAAAGCAGCCGTGCTTGGCTCGGGCAAAAGATAATCGTTTCTTCCCAGACGACACCCCGCTCAGGATCTGCGATATATTGCGACTCGTCCAAAATGACAAGACCTAGCGTATCCAACCGTACGTCGATCTCGCCTCCTCCTGCGTCGTAGAGGAGGTTTCGCAAGATTTCCGTCGTCATGATCAGGAGAGGTGCTTGCCCGTTGTCGCGCCGATCGCCGGTCAGAATGCCGACTTGGTCTGGGCCGAATATTTTCGAGAACTCCGTGTACTTGGTGTTCGAGAGGGCTTTGAGAGGTGACGTATAGATGACGGTCCGATTTTCCGCAATGGCCCGACGAGCCGCTTCAACCGCGACATAGGTCTTTCCACTTCCTGTCGGAACGCTCACAACTACGTCACTCTCTCTTAGTTTGGCGACAGCATCTTCTTGCCAGGCATCCGGGACAAAGGCTTTCGTTGGCGGCACCCCCAGTCCCTCCAACCAGTTGGACAGTGTGATGGCCGGCTCATGGGATACTTGCTCAACCTGCTTGTGAACGGTGCGATGCTGCGGTGCCGAGGGTTTCGGTTTGCGCACGGCAGGGGATTGCTGATGGGGTAGGACTGAGCGAGCCTGCTTCTCGCTGATCAATGTCATCAGGTCGGACTCAAAACCTGCGCGATTTTCGGCAGAGTGACGCAGTAAGACTTCGATCAAGCGGCGTTTGCCTGCGCGGAAGTGTCGCTGAACTCTCCCGCGCGCAAGACGGTGCAAGAGGGCGATCGGTTGTTGAGCCAGCAGTTGCTCGAGTTCTTCGGCGGTCATCGTTGTCTCGCTGGTCTTGAAACGTGAAACGTGAAACGTCCGAATCCGTGGGCGAGATACGCTTCACGAGTGACGAGCGACGCCTTCACGGCAATTCCTCCAGCACACCACGGCGCAGGGCTGCGATGGCACGTGACGCGGTGTCTGCCAATCCCGGATGTGTATCCTTGAGTGTGTGCAGTTGTGAAAGAAATTCCAAGGTTCGTGCTAAGAGCCGATAGATATCCCCTTCAGCCATCGTCGTGGTTTTACAGAGACCGATCCATGTGAGAGCGGGATCGCCGATCCACCGTTCCGTCACTGCGGCAATGTCGGCCCGCAAGAGTGGGGGGTCTTCATGCGGCGAGAGCGCCGCAGCAAGTTTTCGAACCTGTCCGAGCAATGAAGCCAATCCCGGACTGATGCGAGGGAATGCGCCGGGGCGGTCGTCGTCATGCGCGATGCTCGACATGACGGCAGCCAGCATGGAGGGATCTGCCCCGTTGAACGCATCGGCCCGCAGCAATTCTGTGATAAGCAGTGAGTGGTCGATGCGGATGAGCCTGGCCCATTCACCGTCATCGGTCAAATGAGCCGTCGGCGTGAGATACCCGAACTGTTGCAAGACGTCGATCTTCTCTTGAAAACGGTGCCAGAGACTCGTCCTCAGCGCTTGGATCGATTTGACGTGTCGATGCCGTTCTTGCCGAAGTTTTGAGGCGAGGGGATAGTCCCTCTGACAAGCGGGACGCGAAGGACAGGTTGGACAGGCAAAGTCGCCCAGGGTTTGCACGATGGCGTCCGGAATCGGTTCATTGTCTTTCGGAACCAGGATGGGAAGCTCCGGCAGCCTGCCAGGCAATTCCTCCAGGTGATGGAGTAACTCTTCCACGCTTTCCGGTGTACACCAGGGATAGGCCGGCGCGTCCACGCAGTCGAGGACACGGTCGGACACTTCGGTCACTGTGGAGGCAGGGGATTCGGTAATGCCTCCGCCCAGGCGCAGTGCTGTGATCATCGGACTCTTCTGTCCCTTGCTGCGATATTGCCGGAGGACTACGCCTCGGCCACGGGCGAAGCTCACCACGCGGCCGGGGGTGAGAAAGTGAAAGCGTGCGGCGACTTCCGGTGGCTCGTGCCGTCTGACGGGGGCACGGTGAGATTTCTGCCGGCGAACATGGTCGAAGGTCTGCCATTCTGTGATCCAGTCGGTACAGACGCGTGGCCCGAACGGTTCCATCTGATCGCGCAGGCCGTCCAATTTCCGTTCCAGGACCTCGGCGCGCTGGTTAAGCTGAAATTGCGCAAAGCTTTTGGCGAGAATCGGTTGGATTTGATCCAGGGCATGGGCTTTCAAAAGATTCAGGACCATCGGATAGCTGATGACGAATTGGCTGTTGATCGCTTCCGGATGGCCGGTGAACCCTTTGGTCAGCACGTTCAGATCGATGTAGGGCGAAGGGGTAACGATGGCGAAGCCCACGAGATCTTTGCCTCGGCGTCCCGCGCGACCGGCAATCTGCTGCACCTCGCCGATTGTCAAGTCCGTGAAGTCGCGCGACTTGCGAATGCTGGACTGCGTGATGATGACGGTTCGCGCAGGGAAATCGACTCCGGCTGCGAGTGTGGTCGTGGCAAAGACGGCATCGAGGCAGCCATGACGCATCAGTTCCTCAACCGCGATTTTCCACGATGGCAGATGGCCTGCGTGATGCGCAGCCACGCCGATGCGCTGAACGGTCGGAATGAGCGGGTGTTCGGCGATGCTGGGATATTGGGCGATCACCTTTTCCAGCACGGTGGCGATGGCTTCTTGGCGAGGCGGCGGGAGGAGGATGCGGCTATGGTCGAACGCCTGCATCGCTTCATCGCAGGCGCGGCGCGACGTGAGGAACACGATGGCAGGAGTCAAATGCTTGTCGCGAAGAGCGATAATCAGATCAACCGGATGAATCGAGGGAGGCATGCAGTTTCATTCCCTTTGCAATCACGACCAAGCCGGATTCGGTGACGGTAAATCGCTGGGCGTCGGCCTCTCGGTTGTAGCCGATCTCCGAGTTGGGCGAGATAATGACATCCTTGTCGATGATGGCCCGTCTGATACGGCTTTGTGTGCCGATGACGACGTTTTCCATGACGACCGATTCACGCACGTCCGCATTGTCCTGGACACGGACGTTCGGCGACAGCACTGAGTTTTGCACCCGGCCACCGGAGAAGATGCAGCCGCCACAGACGATGGAATCTAGGGCCACGCCCATCCTGCCGCCCTGATAGTCTTGCGCGAAGACGAATTTAGCGGGTGGAAATTGCCCTTGATAGGTTCGAATCGGCCAGTGCTGGTCGTAGAGGTTGAATAGGGGATCCACCGCGACGAGGTCCATGTTCGCTTCCCAGTATGCGTCCAATGTTCCGATGTCCCGCCAATACTTCACATCTTTATTGTTCGCGTCGACAAATTTATAAGCGTAAACACGTCGACCTTGCAGCATTCGCGGAATGATATTCTTCCCGAAGTCGTGACTTCCTCCCTCCTGGGCGTCTGCAATCAATAGCTCGCGGAGGACATTGGTGCGAAACAGGTAGATGCCCATCGAGCCAAAGGCATGAGTCGGATCGTTGGGGATTGACGGAGGCTGAGCCGCTTTCTCAATAAAGTTTGTAATCCGGAAATCATCATCCACGGCTATCACGCCGAATCGATGGGCGTCTTCGATCGGAATATCGATCGCGCCGACCACGGCATCGGCGCTTTTGGCGATCAGCCAATGGAACATCTCCATATAATTCATCTTGTAGATATGGTCGCCGGCAAGGATGAGCACATAGTCGTATTGTTCGTTGTCAAGCAGGAACAGGTTTTGGTAGACAGCATCAGCGGTGCCTTGATACCATTCCTCCCTGATTCGTTGCTGGGGTGGAATTGAAGCGATGTATTCGCCAAGCTCGGCGTTAAGGATATTCCAGCCTGAGCGGATGTGCCGATCGAGCGAGTGGGATTTGTACTGGATGAGGACTGCGACTTTTCGAAGCCCCGAGTTGAGGCAATTGCTGAGCGTAAAATCGATAATGCGATACTTCCCGCCAAACGGAACCGCGGGCTTGGCCCGATGTTCGGTGAGGGGCTGAAGACGCTCGCCCTTCCCCCCCGCCAGCACCATGGTGAAAATATTCTGCATCGCCGCGAATTGTAACAGGACGTTGAGGAAATAGAAAGAAAGCAGACTCGTTGACATCGCGAGAGTCTGAGCCGATACTAGGCAGGACAGCCTAAGAAGGTCGGTGAGTATTCGAGCAAAGGAGTGAGTATGAAGCGGGATGTATTGGTCACGTCGCTAGTGAAACAGAAGGCAGCTCAGAGGCCGGCCGTGGACCGCAGTGTCGACGCGCTCCGGCGGGTCGAGCATCTTGAAAGTCAAATGGCAAAGCTGTCCGAATTGGTCCGCGAACATGCGGAGGATGTCGATCGATTAGTGCGTATCGTGGCCGAAGATCGCGACGCCATTCGGCGACAGCTTTTGCGCAAGCATCAGGAGCAGGTCAGGGTCCGCAAGCATCTTCGCGATTCCAATTCTAAGGTAGGACTCGATTTCTGAGCCTGTGCCGAGACTCCTCCACGCGACTCTATTGTAGTTGGATCGTGCCCAACCCGCCCGCGTTATTCTTGCCGCATAGTGTTTCTCACGATCCATGCCCTCGGCGCCTCTCGTGGCCTACTGTCGCTGATCTTCGAGGCGCGCGGCTGATTGGAGGGGGCATGCCGGCTCTGGCGGGGCGAATCTTCGGGCTTGGTCACGGCGTATGTGTTCGTGAGGAGGAAGAAAGGGAATAACGGTGCAGCAACGGCATTCTTATTTTTGGGGAATCGTCTTCTTGGTTGTGCTGGTGGGAATGGTTCAGACCCTGTGGGCGGAGTCTATAGGGAAGGGGTGGGCTGTTCCTGTCCAGGTGCCGTATGAGGCGCCTCCGAAGGGACAGGATCTGCCGGCTATATCGGTCCCACAGAATACAAAACCGTTGACGGCAGAAGAGGTCCAGCGGGCGGAAGCCCTCCTGCCACTGCTTGAAGGCCCGCAAGAGTTTTGGGCGATGGGGGAATTCGTACATCTCGGCGAGCCAGTCGTGCCGGTCTTGGTCAAAGGCTTGACCATGCCGGGACCGCGTATTCGCTATAACGTCATTGAAACGATTTCGATGTTGAAGGCGGTCTCGGCGGTTCCAGCTCTCGTCGCCGCGGCGAAGGAGCCGAACGAGATTCCGCGGGTGCGTGAACATGCTTTGCGCGTGGCCGTTCGATTGGATTCGTCCAAAGCTGCGGATGCGATTGAGGTGATGGCGAAGGATCAGAATTCGTCGATTCGGAAGGCCGCCGCGTTCGAAGCACGGTATGTAAGAGAAAAGCCGGTGGTATCGGTTTTAGTCGGGATGATTGCCGATGAGGAACGTTTTGTCGCGCTCTCAGCGGTGCACTCGTTATGGATTCTGACCCGGCATGAAACGGAGTTCCATGATTGGGAGACATCGACCAAACAAGACCGTCAAGAATGGGCGGCCGAGTGGTCCGAATGGTGGAACGTTCAAAAGGACAGCTTTGAAATGTCGGATCCGAAACGGCCTGCGAGGACCCGCTAGTCGACTGGTGCTCTCGTTTACTTGGTTTGTCTCGTTCGTTTGGTCGAACGAAACTAACCAGATGAACCAAATCAACCAGATAAACAAAACAAACCAGATCAACCGTCTCGCGTAACCATGCCTTACCTTGCGGGGGCAAAAAATCCTGTGTTATATTTTGCGAAGTGCCCTCTCAGCGCAGGGCGTGATGAAAGAATGATAGGTACGATCCATGCCTAGACTCCCGATTGCAAAGCTCGGCAATCCCATCTTGCGCCAGATGGCGGCCAAGGTTGACCCTCGCGACATTCGCACGTATGACCTGCAGCAATTTATCGACAATCTGATTGAGACAATGCTGAGCGAACCGGGGATCGGCTTGGCGGCCCCTCAGGTCTCGCGCTCGATTCAACTGGTCGTGATGGGCTGTGAAGGGGAAGATGGATTTCCTCAAACCGTTCTCATCAATCCCAAGATTGTTTTCTATGGTCCGCAGCAAGTCGAAAACTGGGAGGGTTGTTTGAGCGTAGACGGGTTGCGCGGAAAAGTCACGAGGCCGTCAGTCGTGAGGGTTCAGGCGCTGGATCGTCATGGTAAATCGATGGATTTCGAAGCGACCGGTCTCTATGCGGTCTGTATCCAGCACGAGATGGATCATCTCATCGGCAAGGTATTTTTGGATCGTATGACCGATATGTCAACGCTCACGCAACTCCACGAATTTGGCAGGTACTGGCAACACGATCCCACTCCCGCCATTTAACCTACTCTCCGTAAAGATTTTGCGCCTGTGAAAACCCTGCTTCGAGTGCTTCACTATCTCAGCCCGCACCGTTCCTTGGTGGTCGGCACGTTTCTGTTTGCCGGGTTGGCGACCGCGTTCGAATTGATCCCTCCGTGGCTGATCAAAGTCATCATCGACGATGTAATCCAGGCTGGTCAGACCCAGCTCCTGATATGGGTATTTCTGGGGCTTTGTGCGGCCTACGTACTGCGGAGCCTCTGCGGGTCGATGCGGATTCGACTGAACAATGGGCTGGAGCAGCAAGTCGTCCATGACCTGCACGTCCAGGTATTCTCCGCGCTTCAGCGATTGTCGATCAGCTTTTACGAGAATCGTC
>Ga0187892_10012347_pt1 | contig 10177 bp, 10 predicted proteins | sample MA1701073metaG_FD_139345 | JGI IMG/M metagenome (GOLD analysis project Ga0187892, IMG submission 139345) | Bio-ooze microbial communities from a basaltic lava cave in the Kipuka Kanohina Cave System on the Island of Hawaii, USA - MA170107-3 metaG ...
CAGGCGCCCAGCAGAACGAGCACTTCGGAGACGAATGCCGAGAGTCCCGGCAGGCCCAAAGCCGCCATGAAGGCAAGCGCAGTGACGCCGGTGTACACGGGCATGACCGCGGCGAGCCCTCCGAAGCCTTCGATATCGCGGTGATGCGCGCGGTCGTAGATGACTCCGACGAGCAGGAACAGCATCGCCGTTACGGTACCGTGGTTGAACATCTGCAGCACCGCGCCGTCGATTCCGATGTTGGTGAACGAGGCCATGCCGAGCATGACGTAGCCCATGTGGCTGATGCTCGAGTAGGCCACCAGCTTCTTGAGGTCCTTCTGCGCCATGGCGCACAGCGCGCCATAGACGATATTGAACGCGCCCAGCGCCCCGAGCAGCCAGTAGGCGAGGTCGGCGGTCGCCTCGGGCAAGATGCCGTAATTGACGCGCAGGATGCCGTAGGTCCCCATTTTGAGAAGCACGCCGGCGAGGATGACGGAGATCGCCGTCGGGGCTTCGACGTGGGCATCGGGCAGCCACGTATGGAACGGGAATGCGGGGATCTTGATGGCGAAGCCGATGAATAGTCCGATCCACAGAATGGTCTGCAAGTTGCGCGGAATACTGCCATGCGCAGCCATCAGCTTGGTCATGTCGAACGTGTGCGGCGTCTGGCTGTAGTAGAGCGCCAGCATTGCAATCAGCATGAGCACGCTGCCGAGCAGCGTATACAAGAAGAACTTGATCGCGGCGTACTCGCGTCGCGGCCCGCCCCAGATGCCGATCAGGAAGTACATCGGCAGGAGCATGACCTCCCAGAAAATGTAGAAGAGGAAGAAGTCCAACGCCGCGAACACACCGGTCATGGCGGCGTCGAGCAGGAGAAACAGGGCAAAATAACCTTTAACCGCCTTGTTGATGCCCCACGACGCAAACATGCACAGGAAGCAGAGTAGGGCGGTCAGCAAGATCATCGTGATGCTGATGCCGTCGACCCCGACGAAATATTCGATCCGATAGCTCGGGATCCACTTGTAGTGCTCGACGAATTGGAAGCCGGCGTGGCTGCGGTCGAAGTTGAAGAACAGCCAGATCGCCAGCAGCAACGGCGGGACCGTGAAAGCCGCAGCCGTCCATTTGATCAGGTCGTGAGCCTTGCTCGGCAGGCACAGCACGACCAGCATCCCGGTGATCGGGATGAAAATCATCAGTGAGAGGATGTGTTCCATAGATCAGACCTCACGAATTGGGCTTGAGGGCTTAGCAGGTCGTTGAAAGATTGGCTGAGCACAGAACCCAGAACCCAGAACACAGACGCGGACCCCGAAGAAGGCGCGTGTAGTCTGTGGTCTGTGATCAGGGATCTGGGTTCCATCGGGTTTTTCAAACGGGCACTTGGGAGCCCTCACATCAGTCTTGCGACGATGACCACCACCACGCCCACGACGACGACGTAGAGGTAACCGTTGATGCTCCCGGTCTGTAGCTGGCGGAAGCGGGTGCCCAGACCCATGGTGAGGTCGGCCACCCGGTTGACCATGCCGTCGATGATGTACAGGTCGAACAAGCCGTTGAACCAGGAAACGCCGCGGGTGACCGCCGCGCTCCCGTCGACGATGAAGTCGATGACGTACCGATCGAATCCGGCGCTCAACCGCGACAACAGCAACGTGCCGTTGACGAAAACCGCGGTGTAGATCTCGTCAACGTAGTACTTGTTGAGGACCAGACGGTACGGCACGCCGTCAGCCGCGTCTGCGAAGGTATCGGGCGACAGCGATTTACGGACGTACATCAGGTACGCAATGAGGATCCCGAGGCCCGCCACGCTCAGCGACGCGCCCATCAGCAGCCATTCCAACGCGAAGCTGGCATGTGCTTCGTGCCCGCCCGCATGCTCACCGGCATGCCACACCGGAGCCAACCATTGCTCGATGCGATGCGCTCCGCCGAGCGCCTCGGGAACGCCGAGCAACCCGCCTACGGTTGCGAGGAACGCCAGCACCATCAACGGGACGGTCATCACCAGCGGCGATTCGTGCAAATGCTCACGCGTGTGATGGTCGGAGCGATTCTCGCCGTAAAAAGTCATGAACAGCAGGCGGAACATATAGAAAGCGGTCATGCCCGCGCCGATGAAGCCCAAGGCCCAAAGGGCGCCGCTGCCGCGTTCGCTGGAGAAGTGCTTCCACAGAATCTCGTCCTTGGAGAAGAAGCCGGCGAACGGAAAGATTCCAGCAATGGCGATCGTCGAGATGAGGAAGGTGTAATACGTCTGCGGCATCCACTGCTTCAAACCGCCCATCTTGCGCATGTCCTGTTCGCCGCCCATCGCATGGATGACACTGCCGGACCCGAGGAACAGACAGGCCTTGAAGAACGCGTGGGTCATCAGGTGGAAGATGCCTGCGGTGTATGCGCCCGCTCCCATTCCCATGAACATGTACCCGAGCTGGCTGACGGTGGAGTAGGCGAGCACCTTCTTGATGTCGTTTTGGGCCAACGCGATGGTGGCGGCGAACAACGCCGTCATCGCCCCGATCCACGCCACGACGTTGAGCGTCAATGGCGCCAGGTCGTAGAGCGCGCTCAGCCGACCGATCATGTAGACACCGGCGGTCACCATGGTAGCGGCGTGGATCAGCGCGCTGACCGGTGTCGGTCCGGCCATCGCGTCCGGCAACCACACATACAGGGGAATCTGTGCCGACTTGCCGGTCGCGCCCACGAAGAACAGCAAGGTCACCAGCGTGGCAACGCCGATGCCCCAGAAGGTCTTGCCCTCGAGAAGGTGCGCATGCTCGGCGACCTCGCGGAACGTGACCGTCGGATGGCCCGCTTCGTTGAGCGTCCAGAATAGCAAGAAGAGGCCGAGCACGAAGCCGAAGTCGCCGATGCGATTGACGATGAATGCCTTACTGCCGGCGCTGGCATTGGCCCATTCGGAATACCAAAAACCGATTAGCGCATACGAGCACAGTCCGACCCCTTCCCAGCCGATGAACATGACCAGAAAGTTGTCCCCCAACACCAGTGTGAGCATGGCGAACGTGAACAAGTTCAGGAACGCAAAGTATCGCCAGTACGCTGGCTCGTCGTGCATGTATCCGACCGAATAGATGTGGATGAGCCCGCCGACCCCGGTGACGATGAGGATCATCAAAGCGGACAGCGGATCCGCCAGAAAGGCCAGGTCCACGTGGAGGCCCCCGACATCCAACCACGTCCACATGTGATCGAGCAGCACGCGGTGCTCGGGCGGTAGTGACCTGAGTGTCCAGAACACCTCGACGGAGAGCAGAAAGGCAATGATGACCGGGGCGCAGGCGAGGACGGAAATGGCGCGTTTGCCCATGCGTTGCTGAATGACGTATCCGGCGATGCCGTTGATGGCGGCGCCGAACAGCGGCAGCAGGACAATCCAGCGAAGTAGCTCAGTCGAACTCGGTTCGTTCATGCGTTCACTATCTGTAGCTCAGTGATCGGCCACGCGGGCGAGCATCTCGCCGCGGCCTCGTCCCCCTCAACAGTATCCCGCTGTCCTCTCCTGTCAGCCGCGCAACGTCTCCGTCGCCTCGACGTCGATGGTGTCGAACGTTTGGTAAATGCCGAGCACGATGGCCAGGCCAATGGCAGCCTCGGCGGCGGCTAACATGATGACGAAGATGGCGAAAATCTGACCGTCGTAATTGGCGGATCCAAAGTGCGCGAAGGCCAGGTAGTTGATGTTCGCGGAGTTGAGCACCAGCTCCACGCCCATGAGGATGCCGATGGCATTGCGCCGCGTCAGTACGCAGTACAACCCGAGGAGGAACACCAAGAGGCTGACGATCAAGTAGTGATTCAACCCGATGGTCATGCCCCACCCACCTGTTCAAAAACGAACGGGATCTGTGTTCTGGGTTCCATCGGGTTTCTCAACGGGCTGCTAACGCAGCTCCTTGCGCGACAGCACGACGGCGCCGATGAGCGCTGCCAGCAAAACCACAGATGCCAGCTCGAACGGCAGCACGTAGTCGGTGAGGAAGCCGTTGCCAATAGCATACGTCGTTGGCACCGGCGGGTTGGAGATGTCGGCGACGTGCCAGTTGGCGCCCAGGACGGCCCGCCCCATCACCAGGCCGACGAACGCAATGATCAGCAGAGCCGGCAGACCGCCGACGGATCGGTTCGAGATGCGGACATCGGCGATACGGTGGGTCAACATCACGGCGAACAGGGTCAAAACCAGGATGCCGCCGACGTAGATCAGCACTTGGATGACCGCGACGAAATCGGCTGCGAGCATGACGTAGAGGCCGGCCGCTCCCAGCAAGGTGCCCATCAAGGAGAACGCCGAATAGACGATGCTCCGCGAGAAGGCGACGCCCCCCGCCGACACGACGGTGATCGCAGCGATGAGGTAGAACAGCAGCGGTGCCAGCGAGAACTCGCTCATGCCGCTTCTTCGTCCGCGCTACCCGCCGGTTTGCCGTCCGGCGTCGCAAATTCGTCGACGTAGCGCAGGCCGCGCTCGAGCAAGGGCAAGATCTGCGGATCGTCCTCGCCAGCCTTTTTTGGCTTGTAGGTCACGACCGGCTCCTTGATGAAGCGACGGATGAGGCTCTCCAGTGAGTAGTCGGCGCCTTCAAACTCCGGCGTGTGATGAATGGAACCCGTCGGGCAAGGTTCGCTGCACAGGCCACAGTACATGCACTTCGCCATGTCGATGTCGAAGCGCGTCATGACCATCTCGCGGGTCTGCTTGTCTTTGACGACGTCGATGACGATGCAATCGATCGGACAGGCGCGTTCACATGCCAGACAACCGGTGCAAATCTCCAAGTCTACCTCGAGGATGCCGCGGTAGCGGAACGGTAACGTGTCCTGCACGCGAATCTTCATGCGGTCCGGATACTGCACCGTCACGGGCTTGCGCACGAAGTGCGAGAACGTCACTGCCAATCCCTCGAAGGTGCTGACGCAAGCATCACGAATATTCTTGACGTATTCGGCGAACTTCATGCCCTCACACTCAACGGTCAAACTCCCAGCCAGAGCACAGAACCCAGAACCCAGAACCCAGACTTGGGTCTCTGAAATGAAAATGCCTATGTCTGTGCTCTGGGTTCTGGGTTCTGGGTTCCATGGTTCTGGGTTCCATCGGTTATTGAACGGGCTGCTAGACCAACGGGCTGAGATATAGCTCGCCGCGCTCGCGAATGCGCTGGCGCCGCCAATGCTGCACGACGCGGCGGAAGAACAGCACAACCAAAGCGGCGCCACCCAGCGTCATGAGATACTGGACGACGCGCGCCCCGTTGGGGAAGATGACCATCCACAAGGCGACTCCGAGCAGGTTCACGAACGACATGGGCACCAGGTACTTCCAACAGATCGACATCAGCTGGTCGACCCGCACTCGCGGCAAGGTGGCGCGGATCCACATGGCGACCAGCGCGAAGAAATACGACTTCACGAAGAACGTCACGAATTCGAGCACGGCGCGGAGGACGGGGTTGTCGGTAACCGGCGGTGCGTTCCACCCCCCGAGAAACAGGGTCGTCGCCAGCGCGCCGATCACGTACAAATTGCCCCACTCCGCCATGAAGAAGATCAAATAGCGCACACCCGAGTACTCGGTGACATATCCCGCTACGAGCTCGGACTCTGCCTCGGGCAGATCGAACGGCGTGCGGTTGCCCTCGGCGAGCGCGGCGGTGAAGAAGATGAAGAAAGCAACGAAGTTGAACGGGTTGTTGAAGATGAACCAATCTGGCGGAGCCCAGCCTTGCTGACTGATGACCCCCTGAAAGCTCAATGTCCCCGTCAATAGCACGATCGGCATGACCGAGAGCCCCGCCGGAATCTCGTAGCTGACGATCTGCGCCGCCGAGCGGATGCCGCCGAGCAGCGACCATTTGTTGTTCGACGCCCAGCCGGCCATCAGGATGCCGACGACGACGATCGAGGTGGCCGCTGTGATGTACACCAGTCCGACGTTCATGTCGGCGATCACGAGTCGGCTGCCGAAGGGTATGACGACGAACGTCGTGATGAACCCGACAATGACCAGGTACGGGGCAATGCGGAACAGGATCTGGTCGGCTTGAGTGGGGACAATGTCCTCCTTCATCACCAGCTTCACGCCGTCTGCCAGCCACTGCAAAATGCCCTGCGGGCCGACACGATTGGGTCCAACGCGATTTTGAATGCGGGCCCATACGCGGCGTTCGACGAAAGTCGTCACGCCGGCGACGTTGAGGACAAATACCAAAACCACGAGCAGGCCGAAGGCCAACATGCCGCCGAGATAGACCAGATCGCGCGGTATGCCGGCGAAGTACCCTTGAGCGATCAGACTATCGAGGAAGCCCTGCATGGGTGCAAACTCAACCGACGCTATCGATCCACTTCCGGCGCTACGATGTCTAAGCTGGCGATGACGGCTACGAGGTCCGCTAGCATCAAGCCGGGTGACACCCAGTCGATGATGCTCATCGCCGAAAACGATCCGGTTCGCACGTGCGTGCGATAGGGAAACTCACTGCCGTCGCTCACACAATACCAACCCATGTCGCCGCGGGCGCTCTCGACGCGAATGTAGGCTTCGCCTGCGGGTGGCTTGAACTTGCGGGGGACCTTCGCAATCACCGGCCCGTCGGGGATCTGCTTGAAGCATTGGCGCAAGATGCGACAGCTCTCGCTCATTTCGCGCATACGCACGATGTAGCGGTCGAAGCAGTCACCGAGCGTGCCCAGCTCACCGCGGGCTACGGGGACGTCGAACTCCAACTCCGGGTATACCGAATAGGGCTCGTCTCGCCGCACGTCGTAATCCACGCCCGAGCCGCGCAAGTTGGGCCCCACCAGGTTGTAATTGACCGCCACGTCGGGCGGAATCACGGCGACATTGGCGACCCGTTCGACGTAGATTTTGTTGCTGGTCACCAGGTCGTGGTACTCTTCGAGGCACGGCTCGAAGGCATCCAGGAAGGCAAGGGTGCGTTCGGCAAACCCCGGGGGCAGATCCCAGGCGACGCCACCGATGCGCATGTAGTTGTACGTGAGTCGCGCACCGCACAGCTCCTCGAGCAGATCGTTGAGTTTTTCGCGCTCGCGGAAAGCATGGAAGAACGGCGTGATTGCGCCGATATCGAGCACCATGGTGCCGACCGACAACAAGTGACTGGCGAGCCGGTTCATTTCGGCGGCGATGACCCGGCAGTACTCACCGCGTTTCGGTACCTCGATGCCAGCCAGCTGCTCGCACACCATGCCCCACCCCTGATTGCAGAACATGGCTGCGACGTAGTCGACGCGATCGGTGTACGGCATGAATCCGTGGTAACCGACCTTCTCGGAGATCTTTTCGATCGAGCGATGCAGGTAACCGATGTCGGGAATGGCTTCCCGCATGACCTCGCCGTCAGCCTTGACCACGAAACGCAAGACGCCGTGGGTGCTCGGATGCTGCGGTCCCATGTTCAGGGTCATTTCCTCGGTGGAAAGACCGGTCTTGCCGTTCCGTTGCACTTCGACTTCAAAGCCTGTGAGGCTCATGGCGTTTCTTCACCTCTCCAATGCCATCTTGGCCGCGGCGAGCCGCTAACGGAGCAAACTCTCTCGCCGCGTGCTGATGCCGTGGTACTCTTCCGGCTCGACAAAGTCCTTGCGGAGCGGATAACCCACCCAGTCCTCAGGCATCAGCAGCCGCCGGAGGTCTGAGTGACCCTCGAACTCGACTCCCAGTAGATCGAAGATTTCGCGCTCCAGCCAATTTGCTGCCTTCCACACACCCTCGACTGTCGGCAATCGGGGGTTGTCCCTTGGCACGGCGGCCTTGAGCACGATGGCGTGACGGTGGGGGTACGAGTACAAGTGGTACACCACTTCGATGACGTCGTTGGCCTTGTAATCCACGCCCGACTGGTTCGACAGACTGTCAAAGCGCAAGTCGGGTTCGTCGCGCAGCATGCGGCACACATCGACTATCGCGCTCGGTTCGATGCGAATGAAGGGATTCTTCGCCGCGAGGTCGCAATCCCCCACGCTCGCCTCGAAACGCGCTTTGAGGCGCTGGTGGATTCCCGCGGCGTCCATGGTGGGGAAGTCCTTAGACAGTAGCGGCCTGCTCGGGCGACTCGCGGCGTACCAGCCACTTCTCGTGCATCATCTTCTCTTGCAACTTGAGAATCCCCTCGGTGAGTGCCTCGGGCCGCGGCGGGCACCCGGGAATGTACACATCCACCGGAATGACCTTGTCGACGCCGTCGCATACCGAATAGGCAAGTTGGAAGAGCCCGCCGCAATTGGCACAGCTCCCCATCGAAATGACGTAGCGCGGCTCGGGCATCTGCTCGTAGAGGATCTTGGTGCGCAACGCCATCTTGAGGGTAAGGGTACCGGCAACGATCATGAGATCCGACTGCCGCGGCGCCGCACGTGGCGCCGAGCCGAAACGGTCGACATCGGCTCGTGGCCCCTGCGTCTGCATCATCTCGATTGCACAACAGGCGAGACCAAACAGCATCCACCAAAGCGACGACTTGCGGGTCCAGTTCAGCACCGCGTCGGCCGTGGTGGTGATCACCATTTCTGGGAGCGAATTGACCAGCGACATGCGTTCGACCTTTCGTTCACCGCGTCCTATGCGGCTTGCCGCAAGCGCTCGCGCTCCGATTCCGATTGCGTGGCCGGCACCCGCTTCAGCCACTCGAGATCGCCCTTCACCCACACGTAGACCAGCCCGACGAAGAGGATCAGGAGAAAAATGGCGATCTCCGCGAAGGCGAACAAACCCTGGCCCTTGTTGACCCATTCCTTGAAGACGGCCGCAACTGGGTAAATGAAGGCCACTTCGACGTCGAAGATGACGAAGATGAGTGCCACCAGGTAGAACCGAATATTGAAATTAACCCAGGCATTGCCGGTGGGAGGCTCGCCACATTCGTATGTGGTGAGCTTGATGGGTTCGGGATTATTGGGACGGAGCAAGCTGCCAAGGGCTAGCATGCCCCCGAGGAACAACACTGCAAGCGCTGTGAATATTAGGACGTTTGCGAAGTGAAAATACACTGAAGTTCGAATCCTACCGTGGCAGCTAACATACGCCCCCGTGGAGAGTCAACTCCGCGTCCGGACGTGCGTTTTCGTGAGGGAATTCTATGACGTGTGGTGCAGATTTCTGTATGCCGGAGGCGCTAGAGACAGGGTCGGGGTTGGCACATGATGGCCCCGGGACGTCGGACGTCACCGCCGGGTGAGGCGCTGCGCAATGCTACGGAATCGACCTCACCCGCGGCCTGCTGCTTTCTGCTGTCGCGGACGGGCTACGGGCTTTATGTTTGCCGATTGGTCGTCTTGGCCTGCAGCGCCTGCCGATACTTACGACTCAAAGGCAGCACGTTGACGGCGCCGGTCACGTCGTTGACGTCTACATATACCTCCGTATCGTAGACGTCTTTGATCGCGGCATAGGTAATCACGTCAGCGGGTTGCCCCGTCGCGACTGCGGACCCGGCCTTCAAGAGGATGACGCGATCGCAGTAGAGCGTGGCCAGATTGAGGTCATGCAGCACCGTAATGATGCCGGTTCCCTCGTTCTGTAGCTCATGGAGCAAGTCATAGGTATCGACCTGATGGCGGATGTCCAAGAAGGCTGCCGGCTCGTCCAGCAGCATGACGCTGGCTTCCTGAGCGAGTGCCCGTGCCAGGATGACGCGTTGCCGCTCACCACCGCTGAGCTCGTGAATGGACCGGTGTTGCAGGTCGAGAACTCCGGTGCGCTGCATGGCTGCGTGGGCGACCTGTACGTCGGCCGTGGACTCGAAGGCGAACCCGCCAAGGTGCGGCGAGCGACCCATTAGCACGACTTCGGTCACCGAGAACGGAAACTCGATGAGTGTCTCCTGCGGTACCACGGCAATGCGCCGCGCCAGCTCACGGCGGGAGTAGGAATGGAGCGCGCGTCCGTCCAGCGCAATTTTGCCTGAGGCAGGAGTCAGTACACCACTCAGCAAGCGCACCAGGGTCGACTTGCCTGAACCGTTCGGCCCAATGACACCGAGCATCTCGCCGGGGGCAACGGCGAGCGACACACCCTCGATCACCGGCTGCGTGCGGTAGCGGAAGTGCAGGTTGTTGGCTTCGAGAAGAAACGACATCTGGGGTGACATCATGGACGCTGGGTGCGGACGAGACGCTGGTTGCGGAC
>Ga0187892_10012349_pt1 | contig 10175 bp, 7 predicted proteins | sample MA1701073metaG_FD_139345 | JGI IMG/M metagenome (GOLD analysis project Ga0187892, IMG submission 139345) | Bio-ooze microbial communities from a basaltic lava cave in the Kipuka Kanohina Cave System on the Island of Hawaii, USA - MA170107-3 metaG ...
GAAGAAGGACGGTCAGCCAGGACAGGCGCCCCAGGAAGGCGAAGAGGACGAACTGGATATTCCGACGATCCGCACATGAGCGACGCTCCATCGACATCGTCTCCACCGGTCGGCGCGTCTGCAACCGCCGCTCGAGTCGCCCGGCCGCGCAAGATGCTCCCCATCGAGCAACTGCGCGGTCGTCAGCTCGGTCGCATTCTTATCAAGATGGGCAAGCTGCGGCGCACGCAAGTCCACGAGGCGCTGGACATCCAAAAGACGCAGCGCGGTCCCATCGGCTCGATTCTGGTCGAGCTGGGATACCTCACCGAGGAGGACCTGAACCTTGCCCTGGCCGCCCAAAGCGGGATGGAACTGATCGAGCTGGGCAAAGTCGACGTTCCGGCGGAGGTCATCAGCATCATGCCCAAGCAGATGGCTAATACTTACCGCGTCATTCCCTTTGAGTTCGATCGCGAACGCAACGAACTCTCCCTGGCCATGGACAATCCTGACAATTTTCTGGCCACGGACGATCTGAAAACGCTTCTCGGCTTGAACGTCCGCGCGTACTTGTGCACGGCGCCCGATCTGCAAAAGGCGCTCGATCGGTATTATCCGGAGGGCGCCGCGGAAACGATTTCCGGGTTGATCACCGAGCTGACGGAGGATGAAGACCTCGCCAAGTTCAGCGGCCGTGGGGAGAGCATTGACCTGGCCGAGCTCAAGGAGATGATCGAGCTCAATCCGGTCAAGAAGCTTCTCAACCTTGTTCTGCTCACTGCCATCAAGGACAAGGCCAGCGACATCCATTTCGAGCCATTCGAGGATGAGTTCAAGATGCGCTATCGGATCGACGGCGTCCTCTACGAGATGGTTCCGCCGCCGCGCTACGTCTCCTTGGCGATCGCGTCGCGCATCAAAGTCATGGCCAGTCTGGACATTGCCGAGCGGCGCATGCCGCAGGACGGGCGCATCGAGCTGTCGCTGAAAGGCGTGCCTATCGATCTTCGTGTGGCCGTGCTGCCCACGATGTTCGGCGAGAGCGTTGTGCTTCGCGTGCTCGACCGGTCCAACGTTCAGTTGAACCTGGACAAGGTCGGCCTGCGTGACGACGAGCTGGGCACCTTCCGGCAACTTATGCGCAAACCCAACGGCATTGTGATCAACACCGGCCCGACCGGCTCCGGCAAGACGACGACCCTCTATGCGGCGCTTTCGGAACTCAACACGCCGGACGTGAAGATTCTCACGGCCGAGGACCCGGTCGAGTACGACATCGACGGCCTGATCCAAACCCAAGTGCGCAGCGATATCGGGCTGACGTTTGCCCGCGCCCTGCGCAGCTTCCTCCGTCAGGACCCGGACATCATCCTGGTGGGTGAGATTCGCGACCTGGAAACCGCACAGATCAGCGTGCAAGCTTCGTTGACCGGACACCTGGTCTTTACGACCCTGCACACGAATGACGCCCCGTCTGCCGTTGCGCGTCTTCTTGATCTAGGCTTGGAGGCGTTCTTGATTACAGCCACGCTTGAAGCCGTGGTGGCTCAGCGTCTTGTCCGCCGGATTTGCGCGAACTGTAAGGCCGAATACCGGCCCACGGAAGAGCAACTGATGGAGTTGGGACTTCGCCCGCAGGACGTGGGAGACCGGGTGTTTTTTTATGGGAAAGGCTGCGACTACTGCAACAACACGGGATATCGCGGGCGATTGGGGATTTTCGAGTTCATGGTGGTCGACGACCACTTGAGGGAGTTGATCATGCGCAAAGCCTCGACCGCAGTACTTCGAAAAGAGGCGATCAAGCGCGGCATGAGGACGCTGCGCGAGGGCGGGCTGATGGCCATCTACGACGGCGTGACCTCGCTCGACGAAGTGGTCCGCGAGACGATTATTGAGGAGTAAGCCCGCGGGAACGGCGCATGCCAACAGACCTTGTAGCAGAGGTGTAGACCATGGCGACATTCGCATATGAGGCTATGAACCAAGCCGGGCAGGAGGTTAAGGACGAGGTCGACGCCATCAGCAGCGAAGATGCGCTGTCCAAAATCCGCAACCTCGGCTACTTCCCGACTCGGATTCGCGAGAAGGGCGGGACCAAGACCAAGTCGGCCGGCGCCGCCAAGAAAAAGGGCGGAGGCGGCTTCGGCCGGGTCAGTGTCAAGACGATCACGCAATTCACGCGACAACTGTCCACGTTGCAAGACGCCGGCCTGCCGATCCTTCGCAGCCTGACCATTCTGCATGAGCAGCAGAGGCCGGGAATGCTCAAGAACGTTCTGCGCGGCGTTTCAGACGAGATTGAGGGGGGTGCGACCCTGTCCGAAGCTTGCGCTCGCTACCCTAAGGCGTTCAACCGGCTTTACGTCAACATGGTGGCCGCAGGTGAAACCGGAGGCGTTCTCGACGTGATTCTGCAACGTCTGGCCGACTTCATGGAGAAGGCCCAACGGCTGAAACGCAAGATCATTGGAGCGCTTGTTTATCCGATCGTGGTCATCGCGTTCGCCACCGCCATCGTCAGCGGCATCATGATCAAGGTCATACCGAAGTTCAAGGATATTTTCAACGATTTCGGTGTTCAGTTGCCCGGCGTAACGACGGCATTGATCGGCATTTCGGATTGGTTCATCACGGGCAAGCCGCCGGGCTGGGCGGTGGTGCTCTTCGGTCCGGTGGTCCTGATCTTGTTGTTCAAGCTGGTTCGCTCATCGAAAGGCGGCAGGTACGTCACCGACGTCGTTGCACTGAAGATGCCGCTGTTCGGGACGCTGCTCCAAAAAAGCTCCGTTTCCCGATTCACGCGCACCCTGGGGACGTTGATCAGCGCGGGCGTGCCAATCCTGGAGGCGATCAACATTACGCGCGATACGTCCGGCAACGAGGTGTACGCGCGGGCGATGCAGAAGGTGCACGATTCGATTCGCGAGGGGGAGACTTTCGCCAATCCGCTTCGGGCCGCGAAAGTCTGCGACTCCATCGTGGTTAACATGATCGACGTCGGCGAAGAGACGGGCGAGCTGGACAAGATGCTCCTGAAGGTCGCGGACAACTACGACGAAGAGATCGACGTGGCCGTCGCCAGCTTGGTCTCGCTGCTGGAACCGGTGATGGTCGTTGTGCTGGGCGGCATCGTGGGATTCATCGTGATCGCACTGTTCATGCCGCTGGTCAAGCTGATTGAATCGGTTTCGTCGGGCTAAACACCGAAGAAGTACGTTGGGTGGAATCGCCCTTTGGGGGTGTCGCAGACAACGGACGGCGCATCGCACGATGGGCGGGCCGCCAGGGATAGGGTTAGGATTCGAGCAACCACCACTCCATAGGAGCATGGCGCATCATGAAGACGAACACAGCTTACGTAGGTTGGGCTTTCGGAAGGACGCTGGACCGCTCCCTCCGACGGGCGGCTTTCTCGCTTGTGGAACTGCTGACGGTGATTTTCATCATTTCGCTGCTGATTGCGATTCTGATCCCGTCGCTGAACGGGGCGCGCAACGCGGCCAAGAAGACCTCGACCGGGGCCAACATCAACGCAATCAAGGTCGCCTTGGAGACCTTCCGGACGGACAACGAGCGGGACTTTCCGCAGACGCATGGCTATCCCCCCTCGTTCGCCCATCCGAAAATCGGATCGTATGCTTTTAGTGCATTTCAAGGCGAGTTTCCGTTCCTTTCAGGCAATCCGGTGGTTTACGGCGCCCATTGGCTCCCGGCGATGCTGCTGGGTCGTGACGGGTTCGGGTATATCAACCGCAGCTCGGTGCCCGAGGTCGGCACCCTGCGGAACGATCCGGATAAATGGTATCAGCCCGTTCCACCGGGCCTCACCCGCATGATCGATCGGCAGCCGCTGTATATGGACATCGCCAACCTCAAGCTGGTCCCGACCTATGAGTTAGGGGGCAGCCGCAACGATGAGTTCTTCCAGAATTGGACTTGGACGCCCAACCCTGGTGATAACATGATTGAACCGTCCGAGCTTCCCGTGATTACCGATCCGTTTGGGCAGCCGATCCTCTACTATGCCGCCAACAACAACGGGCGCATTACCAACATGCTGGAAGATGAACGCAATGTGGCCGGCGTTTACGGACAGGGCGGTCCGCCGGTCTACTTCCATCAGGACAACAGGGGGTTCACGGGTACCGGCAACACGCTGACCGACCGTGGTTGGGACTTCACCGGCCAGCACACGATCGCCTTCTCGGGCGCGATGGCCACCGCAGTGGATGGGCCTGGTGGTATTGAAGAGATGAACATGGGTGAAACCTTCGCCAAATACATTTTGGACAAGAAAGCTTTTCGCGCTCTTGCGCCGCGGGCGAAGAACTCGCCGCTTCGTCCGATGAACCCGGACAGCTATCTTCTGATCAGCGGCGGCGTCGACGGGCGATACGGAACGCGGGATGACGTGACCAACTTCCCGCTGGGCTCTGAGAACTAGTCATCCAAGGCCGGAGGTGGACCCACGGCCTGCAAAAATGGAAAAAGGACCGGATCATGTGTGTGCATCGAACATCATCGCGCCATAGCGGCTTTACGTTGGTGGAATTGATTGTCGTCGTGGCGATTATCGCTTTGCTGGTCGCGCTGCTTCTGCCGGCGTTTTCCGTAGTGCAGGGCCGGGCGAAGATGGCCGACGCTCAGTCGCAGTTCAACGGCCTTCGCGCGGGATTGGAAAGCTATCGGGGTGAGAGCGCCTTGGGCGGGGCCTTCCCTCCGTCCTCGAGCGACAACGCCGCCGACCGCGAGGAAATCGCCAACCCATTGGCCGCCGGGCCCACGCCGGCAGTTCGCGTCACCGGCGCTCACCTGCTGGTCCATGCCTTGCTCGGGGCCGACTTGCTCGGCACGCCGGGGTTCAAGGACCTCGACCGCAACGGCGCCTGGTCCAACGACACGCACATGGGCACGGCGGGCGCTGGGGGGACGTATGCGTTGACCCCCGAAGGTGAGCCAAAGCAGGCGCGATACGGAGGCGCCGGCTACGTCAGCGACAAGATGCGCGAACGGGTCACCACGCTGAAAGAGCTGCAAGACCGCGGTGAGATCACCAGTAACGTCGGCAGGTTAACGGCTTCGTTGGACCAACGTCTCTTCGTCGATCCGTGGAATCGGCCCATTCTGTATTACCGGGCCAATCCGGCTGCGCGGTTGATGATCAACGGAGATGCGGCGCCGGGCATCTATCGGCAGGAGGATAACGGGCTGATCACCGGAAGCGAGGGCGGCGCCCTAACCAGTGATGGAATCGACTTCGGAGCGTCCGTCCATGACCACAGCACTCAAGTCCACAGCATTCACGGCGCAAAGGCGCCGCCGGCGATCCCGCCGGCGAGTCGAACGGTCGCCCAGGTCCTTGCCGAAGAGGATTACGAGCACTCTCTGGCGCAATTCATCGTAGACAGGAAGGTGACCGCCCGGATCGAACCGGTGAACAAGGACTCTTTTCTACTCATCAGCGCCGGGGCCGACGCGCAATACGGCACCAGCGACGACGTCACCAACTGGACCAGAGACGAGTAGTGAATGGCGAATAGCGAATGTCGAATGGCAAGTTACGAATTCCATCTTGATCGCGACGAGGGACCATTAGCTAGTGACCCATCCGCCATTCGCCATTCGACGTTCGCCCTTCAGCCTTCCGCTTTCACGATTGTCGAGTTGCTTGTCGTCGTCGTCATCATCGTGATCCTGATTACGGCGATCGTCGCGGCCAGCACGACCTTCATCAACAACGCCCGCGTCAAGAACACTCAGGCCGTGCTCCAGATCGTCCGTCAGGCGGTGGAAGACTTCGGCCGCGAGCAGGCGGCCAAGCCGACGCTTGTCAAACAAGTGCAGGGGACGGCATCCTATCGGCAGCGATACGGGGTCTTCCCGCCGGATGAGTTGGAGCTGTTCACGCCGAAGGGGCTTCCCGGAAGCAGCACCACGACTGCGGTCTCGTTGGCCATCGGCGGGGCAACGGCCGTCCCCGAGGCGGATTACGCGGCAATGCGGTTTTACACCAACGGTGATCCCGCGGCGGATGCCGCCGAACACCGCGACATCGCCGCGCTGGTCCTGGCCATGGAGATGTACAGTCCCGCCGGCTGGGAAACGCTCAACCATCTGCCGACCCGCAACTGGTCGGCCGGGGCGGTCGACATGGACGGCTTTCCCAGTCAGTTTCTCGATCGAGACATGGATGGAGACTGGGATGCCGACGGCGACGGACAAATCCGCTACATCCTGGACGACTGGGGGATACCGATTACGTATCTCGCCCAGCGGGATTGGCTGGCCGCTCCGCCGCCGCCCGGTGTGCCACCGCCGGTGTCGAGAAACCACGCTCAATGGAACCAGTCCTCAACCGAAATGATCCGGCTCAACAGCGGGCAGCCGATCATCGCCTCGTATGGGCCGGACGGGAAGAACCAGCTTACCGAGGAGTGGATGGGTGGCACGGGTAAGGCCACGCTGGTAGCCGACTGGGCGGACGCGCCGGGCTTAAACCATCCGCTCAATCAGGACAACGTCTACGCCGATCCCACGCTCAGCGAGAAACTCGCTCCCCCGTAGTCGAGGCGGCCGTCTTATGTTTGCGGACAGAATCAGAATGTCGGCCCCCAGGGTGATGCCAAGGGTGGCTGAGGTCCGCCCCGATCGGCAAGGAGTCCGTGCCTTTACGCTCGTGGAAATGATCGTCGTGGTGGCCGTCATTGTGATCCTGCTTGGAATCATTCTTCCGGCCGCCAGCTCGCTCTGGAACCAGCGTAAAGGCGCTGATGCTCAGAACACTGTGTCCGGTTTGCTGATGGCCGCTCGGGCACGGGCGATGCAGGGGGGCGGGACGCAGACCGGCCTCTTCTTCTTCATCGATCGCCAGGGCGCGCAGCGCATCGCGACGATTGAGCAAGCCGCGGCTTCCGATCCGGCGGTGCCCGATGAGCTCGAGGTGTTGCTCCTGCAAAATGTGTTCCGAATTACCGGCGAACGCGACCAAGTTCTGCCGGTTCCGATGCGCGTGGTTCCTCGATATGCCGCGGAGCCGGCGACGCCGGTGAAGGCATGGGAGACGTTCACCGACGCGGAGTTGGCCCGTCAGGATATCGACGCATCCATGCCTCCAGCAAACGCCGCCCAGCGGCATCGGAATTTTTTCTCGATGGTCTACTCCAGCAACGGTCAGTTGGTGATCTGGCGAGACGTGCTTCTCCAAGAAGCGGATGAAAACATGGACGGGATGGGCGATCGAACCGGTCTGCACGTAGGCGCAGACCTGACGAACCCCAACGTCGTCAAGTACTACGTGGTGAATCCAATCACGGGAATGCCCGCCGTTGAGGAGATCGATCCGACCGACGGCACCACGCCTGTTCCCTACCTTGTGACCGACCCGACGGACGCGGCCCTGAACTTTCCATCGGTGGACGGACTCTTGGTGTACGACGATGCTTTGTTTGCAGGGCTGAGTCCGGATACGGCGCAAATGCGGGACTTTTTGGTGCGAAGCGCTCAACCGTTTTACGTCAATCGCAACACCGGGGCCGTGATCCTAGGCCCCAGCGGGGAGAACGTCGTACCGTGAAGGGGCTGGGTGAACTCAGGCGGCGGTGTCACGGGCGGCTTGCCCGCCAGTGCTACCGGCCGGCATGTCAGGCGCGGCGGCGAGGCTTTTCGCTGGTCGAGATGATGATCGCGATCGTCATCCTCGGTCTGGGCATGATCATGGTGGCCACCATGTTCCCCGTGGCCTGGACCAAGGTGCGCAAGCTCAGCGACGTAACGACCCACGAATCGGTCGTCGACGCCGCCCACGAAACCGTCAAACTCCTGGCCGGCGTGGACGGCCTGAATACGAACGCGAGCACGTTCGCGGGCGACCTCGTCTACGACGACTCGGCTGAGAACCCGATGGTCGTACCCCCCTTGCCTGGCGTCGTAATCAGCTACGCCGACAATCTAGTCCACGCCCTACACATGGAAAACCTTCTCGTGACCGGGCGGCGGATTATCTGGGAGCAGCCCTGGCGTCAGGAAAAAATGTTCTTCGAGAATTTTGATCCAGGCCATACGCAGGCCGATCCGACCGACCCGGGCGACGTGCCTCCTGCCCTTGGCGAGAACTGTTTCCTAACCGCCAGGGTTCGGTTTGAGTCTCGCGTGTCGCCGCCGCTTCGTCTTCGTGCCCGAAGCGGCCCGCTCGTCTTTAACGCCGGCGCCGATCCCGCCGAAGTCGAGGCCTGGGACGAAACTCTGGATACCCGGCGCTATGCCTGGGCCGCGCTTCACCGCATGAGAAGCCCCAGCCCCTTTGGCCCAGCCTGGAATGACCCCTTCGGACCCTCGACCGTGCCGCCATACGCGCAGCAAGTGCTGGCCGAGAATGAGATCCATAAGCGACGCGATTTTGACATTTACTATGTGACGCTTCGTCGGCCTCAGCCGACCTACCGCTACGCCCGGCAGGATCCCGGAACCGCACCCAACCCTCGGGTGTTTACGATCCCGCCGGCACTCAATGGAATGCCCAAGGCACTGCCGCCGACCGCCGATTGCCTGGTGGCCGTGCCTTGGCGGGTGCAGGTCTATTTTCCGACCACACTTACGCCGGCGCCGGGTACTGGCGTCCCGACGGAGATGCAGGTCAATACTCCCAGCGCTCCAACCACGCCCATGGTAGTGGACATGTTTTCCGAGGGTACTCCGTTTATCGATGAGCGGACGGGTAACGTCTATCACGTGGTTAAGCGCCGTCTCATCGGGCCTGGCCAGGATCAGGCGTTCCTCACGCTGGATAGAGAAGTCTTGCTCGAGGACGTGGAGGAAGCAGGGTTCACCCCCGGCGTTCTCGACCCCGAAGAGCAACTTCGTACGGTTTGGGTATTCCCGCCCCCGGCTCAGGAAACACGTGCAGAACCCGGCGTTCCCATCTTTGACGGCCCGCAGCCCGTTGTGGGAATTGAAATGCGGACTCTGAGCCTTGTACCGCCCGGCTGATCGGCTTAGTTATAGGACGTCTCCGTGAGGCTGGTATGCGGGGTTACTTGCGCTTCCGGTCTGGACCGACACCTGTTGTCGGCAATAATTCGACTGGGAATTGCGGGCCGGAAGGCAACATAGTCTCCCATTGTTACGATCGGTTGAACGATGCGTAAGTCGATTTTTGATCATAGGTTACGTCACTGCGGATCGGCGCGGCCGGCGTTCTCGCTCGCGGAGTTGGTCGTGTCCGTCGGCGTATTGGTGCTCTTGGTTTCGTTGTCCGGGCAGGTGTTGAGTCTTACGTCGCGCACGTCCGGGCAAGCCAAAGCCCTGACCGAGGTCAATCAACGACTTCGGGCATTTGAGCAGACCATCCGCGAGGACCTTCGCAACGTGGATCGCGGAAGCTCGCTGATCCTGATTCAGGGGAACCCAATTAACGCATATTGGACGCGGAAAGGTCGGGAGGCCGACAGCAACGCGAACCCGGCCGACGGGTATCCGCACCCGAAGGATCCGGAGCGGGATGACCCCTCGGGTTCGGGCCAATTGGCCAGTCCACGGGCGGACATGTTGATGATTTTCACCGCTCGCGAGGCCACCAGTTACATCCATCCGAACGTGACCGCGAACTTGCAGCAGGTGGTCTATGGCCACGCCGAATTGGGCCAGTACGTCTCGCCGCCGGCGGGCGGGCCGTATGACTTCGTGCCCGACACGATTCCATTTCCCGCTAACCCGGCGGTGCCATACTCGGCGGCCGCAGAGGGATGGCATCTGGCGCGGCGGAGCGTATTGCTCCTGCCAACGCCTTCCCCGGTCGGCCTGACGCCGCCATGGGCCTCGACGCTGGATCAGGGTGTCGATCCAGGCGCCGACCCGGAACAAAGCGTGCTTAACGGAAGCGTGGATGTTGTCGGTAACTTCAAGTACGTGGACCAAGTGCTGCGATTCGATGATATGGGGCTTGGTACCACCGGCGGTTTTCCGTGGTACTGGCCTCGGCTCTTCGACACGGTCAGCGGGCGTGGACCGAAACCGTTTGCCCGCAGCAAACTGGACGAGACGCCGCCACCCTCACTGGCGAAGCGGCTGGGACATTACTTTCTGCCCAACTGCGCATCGTTCAAGGTGGAGTGGGCGATCGATCCGCAAAGTTCGTTGGTGGGTGGGCGGCTGACGGGAGAAAAGCAAGTTTACTGGATCGACCAAGGCGCCAA
>Ga0187892_10012350_pt1 | contig 10174 bp, 6 predicted proteins | sample MA1701073metaG_FD_139345 | JGI IMG/M metagenome (GOLD analysis project Ga0187892, IMG submission 139345) | Bio-ooze microbial communities from a basaltic lava cave in the Kipuka Kanohina Cave System on the Island of Hawaii, USA - MA170107-3 metaG ...
AGAACCGAGGAAATCAGGGCATGGAGATCCCAGGACCGCCGTACCAGGTGGGCTCGAATGGATCGAGTGTGAAGCGCATGGCGCGCGAGCGCTCGTCCTGGGGAACCTCAGGCCGGCGGGTCGTCGTGTTCTTGGGGGAGGGGGTCGACCGCGTAGATCTCGTCGTCGATGATGCGATCGGTGGTCTCCAGAGGGGTGGGTGAGGCGGTCGACCCGGCCCGAGAGGCGGGGGGAATCGAACCCCGAGCCATCATCAAATGCAGAAGTTACGACTTCCGGACAAAATGAGCCATCTTCCGGTCAGCTCTCACCTGATCCCGGCCACGGGAAAGCGGTTGGATCCGATACTGTCCTTTCTGTCCGGCCGTCTCCCGGACAGAACTGCCCACAGTCCGACCATACTGCTGCCCCCACAGAGCCCCCACTCGAGCTCGTAGTGGACGCCTGGCCGAGGCTCCCCTCGGCTATCCGTCGAGGGATCGTCGCCATGGTCGCCGCCGCCCTTGCTGACGACGATCCCCGCGGCCACAGCATGCCCATCGGCCCCGAGCACAGCATGAAGATGGGGAGCGTGGCGGTCCCCCCACCCGCCGACTGAACAGGCGCTACGCCTACACCTTCTCGAGGCGACACGGCATTCGACAGGCTGGCGGTCCCCGGTAAGTCGTTTAGGTAAAATGATCCCCAAAATCCTGGGGGATTCTGCGAGACTTTTTGGCTTCTCGTTCTCTTGAAACAGTGTGATGACGGAGCTAATGGTGAACCGCGATAGGACTCGGATGCTCGTGGAGCAGGCGAAGGCCGGAGATCGAGCCGCCTTCGATGCTCTCGTGGAGTGCTTCGAAGAGCGCTTGCGCCAGTTCATCGGGTCGCGTATGGGCCCCGGCATCCGCGGAAGACTCGAGCCGGAGGACGTCCTTCAAGAAACCTTCCTTCGTGCGTTCGAGTCCGTTGCCTACTTCGCGTGGCGGGACGAGAACCGGTTCCTGGGGTGGCTCAAGTCTATCGCCGAGAACCGGATCCGAGACGCCGTGAAGGGCCCGCGAGGGGACGACGTGCTCCAGCTTTCGAGCGACATGGAAGGCGCAGGCTCGTCCCCGAGCCGGCACGCGCGCCGCGGCGAGCGGTTCGACCGGCTTGAGCGGTGCCTCGCCCGATTGAGCCCGGCCCAGCGCCAGGCGGTCCTCCTGTGCCGGGTCGAAGGCCTCAAGATCAAGGAAGCGGCGCAGCGCATGGACCGCTCCGAGAGCGCCGTCAAGAACCTGCTGCTCCGCGCCCTGCGCGAGCTGAAATCAACCTTCGGCGACACGGAAAGCCTGCACTTGCCGGACAGGAAGCTCGGGAGCGCGGAAAGCGATGGCAATGAATAAGCCTCCCGAGTCGGATCCGCCCGACGGGCCGGCGGACCTTGAGGACCTCGTGGCGGGGTACATCGATCGCCTGACCGAAGGAGAGAAGATCGACCGCTATCAGATCCTGGCGGAGCATCCTTCGCGGGGCCTCCAGATCGTCGAGCACCTGGAGGCCTTCGTGAATCCCGCCTTAGTCGCCGATTCGAACGAGCCCCTCGGAACACTCGGCGACTACACCCTCCGGCGGCAGATCGGCCGGGGCGGGATGGGGGTGGTCTACGAGGCGTGGGAGGGCTCGATGAACCGCCGCGTGGCGCTCAAGGTGCTGCCGGCGGGCGTCGCGGCTGATGAGCGAGCTGTATCACGCTTTATCAGGGAGGCCCAACTTGCCGGGCGCCTCAACCACCCTAACGTCGTCTCGGTCTACGGCATGGGAGTGAAGGAGCAGACCCCCTACTACGCGATGGAGTACGTCGAGGGGGAGACTCTGGCGCAGGTGCTCGCGAGGATAAAGGACGCAGCGCCCGACACGGACACGCCGTTCGGTAAGAAGGACGGTGTCCGCTACTTCCAGACTCTCGCCGAAGCCTTCGCGGACGTCGCCGATGGCTTGCAACACGCGCACGCGAACAAGGTCATCCACCGCGACATCAAGCCCTCGAACCTGATCATGGATCGCGACGGCCGGCTGCGCATCCTCGACTTCGGCCTGGCGCGGCTCGAGGGCCAGGAGTCGCTCACGATCTCCGGGGATGTTGTTGGTACGCTGCAGTACATGTCGCCGGAGCAGGCTCGTCGGAAAGAAATCCCGGTCGACCACCGGACCGACCTCTACTCGCTCGGCGCCACGCTCTACGAGGCGCTGACCCTGAAGCCACCCTTCCGCGGGAAGGATCACGCGGATACTTTGAGCCAGATCATAAGCCGCGATCCCGAACGGCTGCGCAAGCTGAATCAGCGGATCCCCAGGGACCTGGAGACCATCATCCTCAAATGTCTGCGGAAGGACGCCTCGGAGAGGTACCGTACCGCGGAAGCCCTGGCACAGGACCTGCGCCGCTTCGTCCGCGGGGATCCCATCGAGGCGCATCCGCAAGCCGCTTGGGAGAGGTTTGCCCGGCGGCTCTGGGGATGGCGCTGGCTCGCGGCCGGTGCGGCAACGGTCCTTGCCCTGGCGCTCCTGGGGCTGACTTTTTCCGCGGTCCTCATCTCCCAGTCGGAGAAGAGAGCCCAGCTCGCTCTCGATGATGCACAGAAGCAGTTCCGGCGTGCCCAGACTGCGGTGGACAAGTTTCTGACGCTAGTGGCGGACGAAGACCTGGCTGTCCAGCCGGGAAAGGAGACCGCTCGCCTGGAGTTCCTTGATGCGGCACTGAAGTTCTACCAGGTCGCTCTGAAAGAGAAGGGCCAGGAACACGCGGTCCTCGAGCGGACAGCTTTGGCCTACAAGAACGTTGCGAGGCTCTACCTCAAGCAGGGAGATTCCGCGCGAGCCGAGGAGACAGGGCAGCAGGCGATCCGTCTCTTCGAGGCCCTGGGCGAGACCCAGTCCCCGGACGCCATGCACCGCTCCGGGTTGGCCGACTGCTGCACGGTCCTCGGCCTCGTGCACCTCGAGAGCGGACGCTTCGAGGAGAGCCGGCCGCATTTCGAACGGGCCGTCGCGGAGCGGGAGAAGCTCGTCCAGGATTTCCCAGGAGAGGCGGTCCACCGGCGAGACCTCGGAGCGGCGCTGGCCAATCTGGCGCTCGACCACGTAAGGCAGGTCGGGTCGGCGCTCGGTGCGCGGGAGGACCTGGAGAAGGCGCGGGCGCTCATCACTCGAGCCATCGAGGAATCCAAGGCGGCATTGGAAGCATCTCCGACCGACCCCAAGGCGAAGCACTACTTCTCACTGCAGCAGGGCAACCTGGGAAACATCTTGAACAGCCTGGGAGACAGCCAGGGCGCGGAGAAGCACCTCAAGGAGGCTCTCGCCCTCCGGCGGGAGCTCATTTCCGCCTTCCCCCTGGCCACGGAGTACCGTGAACGGTTCGTGGCCGATTCCATCTCCCTTGGAGTCCACTTCCAGTTCGATACGAGAAAACCTGCGGAGGCGGAGAAGGCCTACCGCGAGGCGCTCATGATCCAGGAGAAGCTCGTGGGCGACTTCCCACTGACCCCCGACCACAAAGCACAGCTGGGCGCCATCCTCAACAACTTGGCCATGCTCTTGATGGAGCGCGGCGAGCTCAAGGAGGTCCGTGAACTGCTCCGGCGGGCCGTGGAGGAGCAGACGGCGGCGGCGAAGGCTAATCCCAAGCAGCCCACTTACCGCCAGTACCTGGCCAACCACTGGCTGAACATCGCTTCCCTGCTAGAAAAGGAAGAGAAGTTCCCGGAGGCGGAGGAGGCGCAGCGGAAGGCCATCCAGCTCACCGAGGAGTTACGGGCAGACTTCCCTCGATCCCATGACCTCCGCGTTCGGCTCACGGAAGCCCAGGCGGATTATGCCTCCCTCGTCCAGCGCGAAGGCCGCCACGAAGATGCTGCGGCACTGCTCCAGAAGGTGGTGAGCGTAGAGGACGAGATGGTAAGAGAGACGGCGCAAGGCAGACCGGGCGGAGCCCCGCTCGTGGATGGGCCCCCGCGGGGAGGCGAGGAGCACCTCCGGATGCTCCTGACGCAATTCCCGGAATCCGGTTCCCACCGGAACCACCTTGGGGATTCGCTCCGGGAGCTTGCGGCGATCGAGCTCGCGCAAGGAGACCTCGCCAAGGCTCGCGAGCTCGCCCTGGGGGCGGTGTGCCGTTTCGAGGAGGGCGTCAAGCTCCGTCCGGGGTATGCGCGCTACCAGGAGGACCTCGTGGAGGGGCATCTACTGTTGGGGGAGATCCTGGAGCACTCGGGCGACTACGGCGCCCTGGCTCGCCAGGCTGACGAGATCGTGAAGGCTGCTGCGGAACCGGAATCGCTCTTCCGCGCCGCGACGCTCCAGGCTCGCGCGCTGCGGAGGGCTCGAGAAGACGCTTCCCTGAGCGAGGACGAACGCCGTCGCGTAGTGAAGGAGCACACCAACGGCGCGGTACGCCTGCTCCGGGAGGCCGTCGGGAAAGGGCTCAAGGACACCGCCCGGCTCTGGGCGGCGGAGGAGCTGGGTTCCCTCCGGGGTCAGCCGGAGTTCGAGGAGCTCCTTGGGAGCTTGCCGGCGTCACCGGAGAGGGAAGGAAACAGTTTGCGGAAGGAGGAACGTCGGCCATGAACCCATCACGGGTCCACCATCGTGTCTCGATCATGGGATTGCTCATCCTCACTGGAGGCTTCCCGGGGAGATCCCTCCCGGCGCAGGACCCGGGATGGAGGACCCTGGATGAGTTTAGGTACCGAGGTTTCCCGGGCCTTAGCACGCAGCCGAGGGGCGTTCTGGCCGACCGTCAGGGCAACCTCCTGGTATGTGGATTTGCCCATGTTGGCGCGGGATGCAGCCCCGAAGCACTGCTGGAACCCTGTTCCCACTGGCTGGTCCGCCGCAGCCAGGACGATGGCCGGACGTGGGAGACCGTCGATGATTTCTACTTCGATTCCCTCTTGAGAAGTACCCCTTGGCCGCGGTGGATCGGGATGGACCGAGCCGGACACGTCTACGTGGCTGGCTCGTACGTGGTACGCCGGAGCACGGACGGCGGAAGCTCCTGGCTCACGGTCCACTACGAGCCCGAAGATGAGCTCGGGTTCGAGGTGTTCCTGGTCAGCCATACCGGGGATGCCCTGTATATCGACGGCCAGCGTTCCGGCCTGCATGAAAGCAGAGACTCCGGGGAGTCCTGGCAGCTCGTCTCGGGCCCAACGGGCCGCCGCCGGGCCATGGTCGATTCTCCTCGAGGACTCTTTGCGTGGACGGTAAGGAATCAGCAAACACCCGACGAGTTGTCGGTCATCGAGGTAAGCGCCGACGGAGGCCGGAGCTGGTCGGATGTGGATCTGATCAGTGTTGGAGATCCTTACTGGCAGGTCACCGATCTCATGGCCGATGCTTCAGGGACGGTCTATGCGTCTCTCACCCAGTGGGGAGATGAAATTGCCGGGGTCCCTTCCTTGTGGATCCTCAAGAGGAGCGCGGACGGCGGGTCCACCTGGGACACGATCTCCAAGCAGTCTTCTGCCAATTCTCCCTGGTATCTTGAGGAGACCATCCTCGCCGCGGACTCCGCCGGCGCCATCTTCGCCGCGGGAGCAGGAAGGTCTTTGGGCGGTAGCACCTGGACCACCCTCAAGAGCACCGACCAGGGCGTGAACTGGCGCCTCAGCGACGTGTTCGGCACGGATTACAACTGGCCCCTGGCCATCACCATCGACGCCCGAGACAACGTCTATGTGGTGAGCCCTCAAAGGGCGCCGAATGCCAGAGGGCAGATGTGGTTCGTGAGAGCGCTGGCCAGCCAGGACTCCGGGGATTTGCCCTTCCGCCGCGGCGATTCCAACGAAGACAAAGCGCTCGACCTGTCCGACGCGGTTAGCACGCTGGAGTACCTCTTCCGCGGCGGCCGGGCGCCGGCCTGCCCGGATGCCGCCGACGCGAACGACGACGGCCGCCTGGATCTCAGCGACGCCGTCTATACCCTCAATGCGCTCTTCCTCGGGGGCCCCCAGCCGCCGGCACCGGGAACCGATGGCTGCGGCCCCGATCCTACCGAGGACGAGCTTTCTACCTGCAAGTTCAGTGGCGTGGGGTGTTGAAGGGGCTCGGTGTGTGAGTAGGCTGCGGCTCTGCCTCCTGCAGAGTTAAAGACAGCAGCCCATAGCGACTCATAGGAAGGCCAGGAATGGAGGTCTATCACTATGTTCAGGAATCGTTGTATTGTCATCTTCGCACCGGGGCTCGTGTTGCTCGTACTCTTCGGCCGGTGGGCCCAGGCCGACACCGGTGCCCTCACCCAGCTGGCCTACATCAAGCCGCCGGCCAGCGCCCCCGTCCCGCGCTTCTTGGCCGACACCGGCCTGGCGTTCCAGTACCCCAGCCTGGGCGCGATGTACGAGTCCGGCTCGACCTCTGCGACCATCTTCCGCGACCTTGATGGGGATGGGGATTTCTCCACCGGCCCGGTGGCGACCCAGGTCATCAACCCCGCTGGAAAAGCGGTTCGGGGGATCGACATTGAGGGGGACACCTTGGCACTCGGTGTGGATACCTATGACGGCAAGAATGCCCGGAACGCCGGCGCGGTCTTCATCTACCAATGGAATTCCGTAAACAACACCTGGCAGCGTACAGCCATCCTGACCAACAAGGTGAAGGACCAGAGGATGGGAGCCAGCGTGGAGCTGGACGGAGACATGCTGGTGTCGACCACCAGCGTCTCTCCCAACAAGGCCATCATCTACCGCGCCTCCGGCGGAAACTGGAGCCTCATCGACTCGCAAGAGGGGAAAAACAGCTCCCTTCTGGACAGCGACTGCGCGGGTTGCGGAGTCTTGTCCTTCCCGGGGACCTCGGTGGCTTTTGGAGTCGAGACCGGACCGGGCCGTCGCCTCCAGGTGGATGCCTCGGCCAACCTGGTGGTCATCGGGGACCAGGCTATGGATTCTCTTGCAGGGAGAGTTTTCGTAGTCAAGGCCCAGGGCGGCAACTGGTCGAACGTAAGCGGGGTGAGCGTCGCCCAGCTCACTCCATTTCTTCGCGATCCCGGCGACCGGTTTGGCACATCCGTTTCTCTCGTCCAGCTTGGCGAAGAGCACGTCCTGGCCGTGGGGGCTAATCAGGAGGATGGCGACGGCTCCGGGCCGGCCGACAACAGCGCTCCCGGCGCAGGCGCAGTCTACATCTTCGAGACGGTCAACGGCGTCTGGCCCGCCCATGAAACGGCCTACCTGAAGGCCGCCGACTCCCGACCCAGCTTGTACCTGGGCGTGAGCCTGGCACTGGATTCCAGCTCGACCAACCTCTACGTTGGCGCTTCCGAATTCCATGCGGCTGATTGCGCCGCCTCGGGGCATCCCGCCCCGGGCGGAGGAACCCTCTACCACTTCAGCAAGGCCTCGGGCGCCTGGGCAGAGGTTCAGTCCATACGGGGAAGCAACACCGAATGCCTGGACAACAGCACCGGTGACTACTTCGGCTTCGAGTTGGCCTACGACGCCTTCACCCAGACACTGATGGTCGCGGCCCCGGACGAGGACGGCCAGAAATCGAACACGGTGATGCCCGTGGGGCCTGCTGGCCCGGATAGCGACGACGACTCGGACGACGGCGCCGGCTCCATCTACCAGTTCGGCCTATGACCGACACAGGTTCGTGTGTCGCGGGGGCGCGTTTGTGAATGGCGATGGTTCCTTCTTGCAATCCAGTGTCGCGGAGTAGTCGGCCTACGGAAAGGCCTACGTCATATTCTCGAGCCAGCGCAGCGCCCTGCGTTTGCTCCGCGGCCACTCCGACTCCTCCAAAACGACTGACGTTTCCGACGCGCTCGCGATTGTTGGCCACCTCTTCCTCGGCACGGCCCCCTCCTCCTGCCGCGAGTCGCGCCGGCGTGAACAACGACGCCGCGATCGACATTTCCGATGGCGTCGTGCTCCTCAACTGGCTCTTCGGCAGCGGGGCGGAGCCTGCGGCGCCGGGGCCGGCGCCTGGAGAGTGCGGAGTGGATTCGGATCCGGCCGGGTCGGCCGGCGATCTCGGATGCGAGAGCTACGCGCCCTGCGGATGAGCGACGCCGGCTGTTGCCCGCAGCAACCGCCAACTCGTCGTTCTCCGGGACGACAGAGCGCATTACCGGAAGGACGCCTCGCCCCAAACCCGCCCTCTCAAAACCGCCTACAAAACAAGCCCTTTCCGTGACGGGACGGAATTGCAGAAGTCGAGAGAACCGAGAGCACGAGAGCAAAACGGGCCATCGAGGCGCCATCCAGGCGTAGCCGTCCCGCGAGCCTAGTCTCGCTATCTCACTCCACCGCCGCCGTAAGTGCTTACGCCACGCTGCGAAACAACCGCGGCCCGCCGGGCGTCTCCGACGGGCCGTGATCGCGCGAGAGTGCGATCTCTCGCGGGGAGATTGGTGGAGGCGGGGGGAATCGAACCCCGAGCCATCATCAAATGCAGAAGTTACGACTTCCGGACAAAATGAGCCTTCTTCCCGTCAGCACTCACTTGATTCCGGCCACTCGCAAGAAGTTGGAACCGGCTCAGCACCTCCCGTCCGGCTGAATCCCGGTCAGCTCCGCCCCGACTCCGGCCACGCGGCTGCCCCCACAGAGCCCCCACTCGAGCTCGTAGCGGACGCCTGGCCGAGGCTCGCGAATGCAATCCGCGTCGGAGCCAAGACGAATCCTGAAGCAAAAGTCAGGAAGAATTTCGCCTCCGGATGGCTCTACGACCCTCTGCCACCGGGCCGAGTCGCCTGTCGGCGGGGCTGCGACGCCTGTCAGCGGATTTGTAACGCGTTCGAGTCGCCGCGCGCTGCGGCCGGACGGCCGTGAAACGCCTTTCAGTCCGCACGCGATGCCGTTCAACGGACGTCCGATGCGCTTCAGCGTCCATGCGATGCTCTTCAGCGTCCATGCGATGCTCTTCATCGTCCATGCGGTGCTCTTCAGCGTCCATGCGATGCTCTTCATCGTCCATGAGATGCGCTTCAGCGTCCATGAGATGCGCTTCAGCGTCCATGCGATGCTCTTCATCGTCCATGCGATGCTCTTCAACGTCCATGCGATGCCCTTCAACGTCCATGCGATGCCGTTCAACGCCCAGGCGACGCTCCTCAATCGCCATGCGGCGCTTTGCAACGCTCAAGGGATGCCTTGCAATCGCCACGCGAAGCGGCCGGATGCCCACGCGAAGCTTTTCAAACGCCCCGCGAAGCCGTTCAAACGCCAGGCGCAGAGCCCGGAACGCCAGGCGGAGCGCTTCCATCGCCAGGCGGCGACCTTCAATGAGCGCGCGACGGGTCGCCTTCCTCGGGGGTCTCGAAGTAGTTCACCGACGGTAAGCGTTGCCGTTCGGGGTCGGTTTCTCTCCTGACCGGCACTCTCCCGGACAACTCCGCCCCCGTTCGGCCACGCGGCTGCCCCCACAGAGCCCCCACTCGAGCTCGTGCTGGAAGCCTGGCCGAGGCTCGCGAATGCAATCCGCGTCGGAGCCAAGACGAATCCTGAAGCAAAAGTCAGGAAGAATTCAGCAACCCTCGCGCAGGTGGTTCCCTAGAGCGCACTCCGACACAGCCAATCACTCGAAAGGAGGCCGTCATGCGCAGGATGGTTTTGCTGCCTGCCGTTTTGGGATCCGTCGCCGCGGCTCTGCTGGGGTCGAAGCTGCTCTGGAGTGAGGAGCACGAGAAGGAGGAGAAGGCTCTGCTCGATGCCCTCCCGAAGAGCAAGCACACGCTTGTGGATGGCATCCAGCAGGCCGCCGCGAAGTCACCCGAGGCGGCGATCTCGGCAAAGTTCGAACTCGACGACGGTAAGCTCTCGCTCTCTGTTTACACGGTCGCGAAAGGGCTCGCGGTGGACGCAGAGCATAACGTCCTCAAGGAACTCGCTGGAAGCCCCGAGGCGGCGAAGTGGGCACCGAAGGCTGAGACTTTCGCTGATGTGCCTCACGTGTCTCGCGCATCGCAGCAACATAGAGGCTGTTTCAATACCCCTCCTGGCTTCGGACGGCTGCGGCGGCGTGATGCTTCGTCGGGCCCCTCGGTCTTCGCGCTGACGCGCTCCCTCCGGTCGGCCGCTCCGCGGCCCTTCCGGTCCTCGCGCTGGCGCGCTCGGCCTCCAGGCGGGCCTCGCAGCCGCCCGCTGGCGCGGGCTGCCGCGACCGAACAGGGAGCGGCGGGGGCTGCTCCGGCGGTCCGCGG
>Ga0187892_10012352_pt1 | contig 10174 bp, 5 predicted proteins | sample MA1701073metaG_FD_139345 | JGI IMG/M metagenome (GOLD analysis project Ga0187892, IMG submission 139345) | Bio-ooze microbial communities from a basaltic lava cave in the Kipuka Kanohina Cave System on the Island of Hawaii, USA - MA170107-3 metaG ...
CCCCGGCAAACTCGCCGCCTGGGACGTCGCCAGCCACCTCGAACGCCCACCAAAGAAAAATGCGCCGACACCGACACCATAAGCGTTTCGGTTACAAAAAAAGGCCTCGCGGTTGCGAGGCCATCTGTTAAAAGGTCGCTATTGGTTCGGTGGAGTGTATTTCAAAAGATAAACGTCCCATGCCCAGCGACCGAGTTGTGCATCGTTTGCGTCTCTGACCCGCGCGCGAAATGCAAAACGATTGCCGTGCTCGTCGGTGCGACGCGATTCGCGATAATCAAGCTCGATCCCGAGCTGCGGTAAGGTAAATAACTCGCTCGGCTCCGAGACGCCGTTATGATTTACGTCCTGCCACAACCGCAAACTATCGAAAATAACGTCCCTGCGGTTAATAAAGCCGTCATTATTACCGCCGTTGAACAACTTGTCATACTCCGCCAGCGCCAGAAATCCGTTCCTGACAACTCCCGGCGGTGGCTCGGGCTGCGGCGTGACATTGCCAAAAAGCTCCGCTCCGTTGTCGATAGTGCCGTTGCCATTGCGGTCAAGCACAAGCCACGCTTCATCCGTATTCGTCGATGTCCACGACGAAATATGTTCCGCCGCGCCGTTCGCATTAAGATCAAAATCGACACCGTTGACGGCATTTGTCAGCGAAAATCCGTCACCATTGATATCTATCACGATCGGCGTGTAATAGTTGCAATTACAGTCATCTTGAGTCCACCATCCCATCTCCTGAAAGCTGCAACTGCAATAAGCCTGCCAGTTCGGACAATCGCCCGCATCTTCCGGAAAACAATATCCATACATCGGCGTCGGTGTTGGATTCGGCGTTGGGGCGGGACAATAAATTGATCGAATAACCTGTGTATCACAAGACGTAATGTCATTTCCGGGAGTTGTGGGTGAACACATTATCGATGGAGCAGGCGAAGAACAAGTTGAATTTTGCAATCCAAGTGAATGTCCGATTTCGTGACGTGTCACCGTGAGGACAAATGATGGACAAACATTGGGATTACATAACCTAATCCTTCCGCTAAGATAAATGCGTCCAAATTGGGTGCTGTTTAAATAACTTATTGCTACAGCACCCTCTGTAGTTGGGTCATAGCCCACCCATTGCGAGTTAGGCTGTGAAGGTGGCTGCTCATCAAGTATTTGGGCGTTGTCGACGTCAAAATATAGATTGGTGCAATTTAACTCACTCTTCGCATTCCAATCGCGAAATGCCTGCTTTATAGATGCTTCTTCTTGATCTGTAAATTCACTATGGATCTTCAGTGTTATGGTCGACCCTGCCGTGCGCCGTGGCGGATTCGCTGGGTCCGGTCGAGGTTCCGTACATATAGCTTGAGCGCTCGCCGTTTCAAGCAGACCGGAATGCTGTGTATGAAAGAAGAAGCCGAAAGCGAAAATAAAAGGAGCCAGAATACCGGCACTGAAAAAGCCAATTCGAGAGACTTTCATAAATGCCTCCGTTTCTTCGGATTCTCCTTGCTCTTGCTTAACTCTTTTTCAAGATCTTCCAAAATTTTTGTTTCTTCTTTGTTTCTGTATTCGAAAGCCATCGGGTGACTTTCACCGCCAGCGTAATCTAGCGGTAACACTTTTCCGTTTTTTATTTGGTATGCCGTAAGAAGGTATAGGTCGCGTTCTTGTTTTCCATAAATTGGAAAATCATGGGATAGGAAAAATAAATATCGTTCGCCTACGGTTGGCATTCGCTGCCCTGATACGAAATACCATGTCTTAAATCCATTCGGAAATACGACGATCCCTCCTTCTCTTTCCGCGGTTAGATATTTGTTTTGATCAGAAGAAACTTTCGAGGAATTTTTGTATTCCTTTTCTACCTCAATTTTGTATTCGGTATAAACTGAATTCTTATTGTTAGATAGAAAGGCGTCTGAACTAACTAATTTACCTATGGCTATAATGTCACTATTGGCTAAAGGTAAGGCAGAAGTCCACGTCACCCAATCAACGAAGGAAACTTCCTTTTCATCAGCAGAAATATCTGGGTCAAGAGTTTTGTACCGGTCATACTTTGCGCCCCGGAGTAGTCTTAGAGGATCCGATGACAACTCTGCTGTGTAATCAACTGAAGGAAAATCTCGCTTAAGCAAGCTATCGTTAAATGGGGTGGGTGACGGCTGAGCTTTCTGTATTTGACTGTGGCTATCAAATGTTCCAAACGAAACGGCAACCGTGACCACAACTACAAATGCCACAATTAACCACATTACCTTGTTAATTTTCATATAATCCTCCGAGCTAAAGGTTGTTTGGTCTTCTCAAAGGCTAAACAACCGGGGATCGTTGTCCAAAGCGAGTTTTGGGCTAACAAGGCTCAATATACTCGGATGCCGTGGGCGTGTCAACGAAAAGAAAGGAGCATTCCTTTTATTTGGAATTCTGTGCGGTTTGGCTGTATAAATTAACCAAATGTAATTGTAAGACCGGCGGGTTATTGGGTGCCGCCAATTAACGCCGGTCGTTTTTTTTCTGTTTGGACTGCTGGTCTTGGGACTTAGGTCTTTGTTTGGTTTAGCTTTATGCGCCGAGTTCTCTGTTCATTACTTTGTTCGCTATTCGTTCTTTCGACAGTTCATAGCTCGAACGCGCAGATGAAGGCTCCGATCAATCCGCCGGTCGAACCTTTTAGCATAAAACGCGGCAGCACATTTTCGGCTTCGGGCGGCTCGGTGAACGTAGGAGTAGATGCGAGCGAAACCGAGAACCGTCCATCGCGAATCGCGGCCGACATTCTCGAAGCCGAAGCGATAATCAAAAACAACTACGTCAACGGTCGCAAGATCACGAACAACGAGCTGACAAAATACGCGCTCGAGGGCGCGTTGCTCGCGCTCGATCCGCACTCGACATTTTATGACGCGAGCGAATGGCGAGCGATGCTCGACGACCAACGCAGCGGTTACACAGGCATCGGCGCGACGATCGCGAATTTTATTTCACGAGGCGTTACCGAAACTTATGTGCTCGCGACTTTTCCGGCTTCGCCCGCATCACGCGCGCAGCTTCGATACGGTGACCGCATCGTCGCGATAAACGGTGAAAAGATGACCGGCCTTGCGTCGGATGTCGTCCGTGATAAAATCCGCGGTGCAAGCGGAACGGCGTTCCGTTTGACTGTCGAGCGAGCCGCAACAAATCGCGTCGAAACGATCTCAATCGCCCGCGGACGCGTCGTGCAGCCGTCGATCCCCGATTCGTATATTCTGCGACCGGGCGTCGGTTACATCGAACTTAGCGAAGGTTTTAATTACACGACGGCGCAGGAATTCGACGTTGCGATGCGTGAGCTAAAACGACAAGGAATGCGCTCTCTGGTTCTCGATCTTCGCAATAATCCCGGCGGCATTGTCGATCAGGCCGTGAAGATCGCCGAGCGGTTTTTGCCTGCCGGCACGCTGATTCTCACGCAACGCGGACGCACGCGAATCGATAATCGCGTTTGGAAATCGACCGCCGCGAATGCCGACACGATGCCGCTCGTCGTGCTCGTAAATCAGGACACGGCGTCGGCTTCGGAGATCGTCGCCGGTGCTTTTCAGGATGACGACCGCGCGCTGATCGTCGGCGAAAAAACTTTTGGCAAAGGCCTCGTACAAAGCGTGATCGATCTGCCGAGCGGCAGCGGCTTGACGCTCACGACCGCACGTTATCTCACGCCTTCGGGACGCTCGATACAGCGCGATTATTCGAAGCTCGACATTCGCGATTACTACAATCACAAAAGCGTCCTGACCGCGATCGACAAGCCATTTTTCGAGGCACGCACCGCGACGAACCGCAAAGTTTACGGCGGCGATGGCATTCAACCCGACGAAGAAGTAAAAATTCCCGCGATCACGCGAACCCAAGCAAAGCTCATCGACCCGCTGTTCTTCTTCGCACGCGAAGTCGCCCAAAGCCGCATAGTCGGAGCCGAAACTTACCGCTCGCAGCAACCGACGTTCGGCAAACGAATTCTAGCCGGTGAGATGCAGATCAGCGACGCGCTGCTCACGGCTTTTAACGAGTTCACGCTCAAAAACTTTGCCAACTTCACAACCGATGACCTCCGCGCCAACGTCGCGTTTATAAAACTGCGATTGCGTTACAACCTCGTCACCGCCGCCCACGGAACAACATCCGCAGATCAGGTCCTGATCGAAGACGACCCGCAAGTCGCGCGCGCCGTCGAAGCGCTTCCACGCTCCGCCGAGCTCGCCCGCCTCGCAGACAAAATTCGCCAGCAACGTAAATAAAAAAACCGCGACCCTCGCGAGCCGCGGTGTAAATTCAAAATAAATCTCTAAACTAGAAACTCAACTTTCCGGAGAACTGTATCCTTCGAGCTGCGTTTGCGATACCGGCTCCCGGATTTCGGTTTGCATCAAACACCTTTCCAAATTGCGTTGCAAACATTGTCAGATTGTCATTATGCGACGCAAAGTCGAAGTCGACATGGTTTGTCAGGTTTCTCGCATCGACTCGAAGGTCAAACGCCCAACGCTCGCCAAACTTGAATTTTCTCAGCAGCGAAACATCGGTCTGGAAATACGGAGCGTTGCGGAAGAAGTTTCGACCCGTGTTGCCGATCGTACCAGGTGCCGGAACGCTGAACATCGCACGTTGAGCCGCGGTAAAGAATGTGTTTGTACCGCCCTCGAGAACCACCGTACCCATGTTCGGCGTGCATCCCGTACAATTTGCAGGCGACTGGATGACATTACCCAGCGTCAACCTGCCAGAGTAAACCGTAAACGGCCGACCGGTCATATATATCGTCGTGCCGGAGAGCTGCCATCCTTCGACAATATAATTCAACACGCTGTTTGCGGGGTTGAACGACTTGCCTTTACCGAACGGAAGCTCGTAAACATAAGTTCCCTGAAACACGTGACGGCGATCAAAATCCGAATACGCGTAATTCAGATCTCTGTTACGCAGATCGAACGGCGTACTGGAACCTGCCTGCGAGTTGCCGGTATTGATCGTGCTCAGCGACGGATCCCACGAACGATTGTCCTTCGATCTCGAGAGCGTGTATGCGACCTGATAGCCGAGTCCTCTGTTAAAACGACGCTTGAAGATGAACTGCAGGCCGTGATATTTCGAATAGTCGCTGCTGTCAAAAACATTAACGCCGCCATTGAACTGCGGATACTTTTGGAAGAAGAACGGACTGAATCCGTTTGCGGTAAGAGCCGTTGTGCCGGTGCGACGGGCCAATGTTTGTGCCGACGTCGCGACGTTATTCAGATTAAGGTCGGTCAAAAACTGCGTGCGGAATAACGCAGCCGTGCCGCCCGCATTGTTCGTTCCGCTGAGCAGAGCTCCGAGACAATTCACCGCCGCGTTATTCTGTGCCGCGATGAACGCATCGAGGAACGTCTGAGTGCCGCAACGCGAATCGGTCGCGAATATATTGACCTGATTCACGTTATAACCACCGAGCAGATGGACGCCGCGTTTGCCGATGTAATTGATCTCGACAACATTGCTCTTGCCGAGTTCGCGTTGGAAGCTGAACGACCATTCGTGAATTTGCGGAAACTGAAGGTCAGGATCGATGACACTTGTCGAGAGTGCACCGAAAGCGGCCGGTTGACGAGCTTGCGCCGGCGTTTGTGTCGGAATAAGCCCTGTGATAGTCGGCCCGACATTGCGGAAAAGACCGCCGCCCTGTCCAAAGGCGGTGTTGGTTGCTCCTAACGTGTTCCCGAGCGCGCTTTGGAAGATCGACGACCCAAATAAGAACGTCGCGATACGATCGGACGCGAGTCGATAATTCGCTCTGATCGAGGTTTTGCCGGTTTTGAACGGGTCGATTGCAAAACCGATCGACGGCAGGATCTTTGTAAAGTCGGTGTCAAAAAGCTTGCCTTCCACAAATTTTATTGTGTTCGACGCCGGAGCACCGAGTTTCATCAGTTGATCGGGGACGAGGATCGGCCGGCCGTTAACTGACGGTGTGGCTTTAATTTCCCAACGGACGCCGATGTCGAATACGATATTCGATCTAAATCGCCAGTTGTCCTGCGCGTAAAAATCGTATTCTTTGTAGTCGGCGGTATTCAGCCATCGCGAACCCGGCGGTAAAAATCCGGACGCGTTTGCCGGATCGGCGATAAAGGCACGCGACACCGCATTGACCCGTCCAAGAAGGTCGGCGATCGTCCCGTGCAGACGAGTCAAGTCCGTAGAGTTTATACCCGTCGTGTTGGCAGGGATATTAAAGTTTGCATACCCGAACGAGGCCGTGCCGAATGAGAAAGAAATGGCTGGCTCGATCGCCGTTCCCGCGACGGATGAGCGATCGTCTCTGTGACGATTGAACCGGAAGTTGAAGCCGGATTTGATCGTGTGATCTCCGTTGACCCACGTAAGATTATCGACGAACTGATTGGTCGTCACTCCGCGGGCATTGTAAGAGAAGTTCGTATTAATGTCCGTCGGGTTCACAAATATGAACGAGTAGACCGGATCGGGTTGGGGCGTTAAAAATTGGAAGCGAAACTTGCTCAATCCATAGACAAACTCGTTAGCAAGGTTAGATGTCGGCGACCAACGCCAATTTACCGCGAGGTTCTTTGGTGTTCGCGCCGTATCGACGAAATTCGGCGAATTTGGAAACCTCGGACGACCGCCGTTAACCGCATCGCCAAAACTGCTCTGGCTCCCTTGTGCATATCGCACATACGACGAATGTTTATCGTTAAACTTGAAATCGAATTTCGTCGCAAAGTCATACTGCCGTTCGCGTTGCGGCGACCCGAAATTAAATCCGGCTGTATTCAAACCGTCTCCCGCTGCAAAATTATTTGGCACCGGCATCGAATTTAGATAGGCCAGCAACACCGGATCGAAAGTCGTCGCGTTCATCGGAGTCTGTGCAGTCACAACGTTGTAGCTCGAAATACACGGCTGATTTGTCGGCGGTGGCCCGCCCGTGCAGGCCGGAAGAACCGGATTACCAGCTCCGTCGACCGCCGCGGTCGCAGTTCCCGCCGGAGCATTTGCACGCCCGACGACATAGCGGAAAAGACCGGTTCTGGCCGACGGCGTATAAACAGTTCGCGTCACGAGCGCCGTGTCGTATGCGCGCAAAAGCTGTAAATTCGCAAAGAAAAACGCCTTATCTCGGAGCAGTTTGAAATTCTCGCCATCGCCGATACCAAAATTCGAGAGCGGGCCGCCAAGGCTGCCGCCGAAAATGTGCTGAACAAACTGTCCCTTCGGCTGGCGGAGGAGCGTTTCGGCGTAGCTTCTCGAGTTAAATCGCGGCGTCTGGTAATACTCGAAGAGACTGCCGTGAAATTTATTCGTGCCCGAGCGAGTTACGAGCGTAACTTGCGCACCGCTGCTGCGGCCAAGCTCGGCTGTGAAGTTAGAGGTAACGATCTGAAATTCCTGAATCGAATCGGGATTAGGCCGAAGCGGAGTAAAGTTCGAACCGCCGGCGGTCGATTCGTTGATGTCGATGCCGTCGAGCGTAAAGTTAAAGGCTCGATCACGCGATCCGTTGACATTCACAGCACCGCCGGTGTTGCCGCCAAAGACCACACCAGGCTGGAAATTTAGAAGTTCAAGTGGGTTGCGTCCGCGAGTTCCGACGATCGGAAGCGCCTCGAGAGTTCGCTGGTCGATCGTGCTGCCGAGATTTCCCGACGTGCTCGTCTGCACCTCTTCAGCCCCGCCGACAACGTTTACAACAGCCGAAACATCGCCGACTTGTAAACTAATATTTACAACTGTCGGCTGATTGACGATAGCACTGTTGCCGCTGGAAACAGTCTTTTTAAAGCCTGACTTTTCAACCGAAACTTCATATGAGCCCGCCTGAATAAGGTCAAAAACATATGTGCCGCTGTCGCCGGTCTCCGTTTTTAACGTCGAGCCTGTGCCTTCGTGCTTCAACGTCACGGTCGCTCCCGAAATAGGAGCGCCGGACGAATCCGTCACCGTGCCGGTCACACGCGAGGTTGTGCCCTGTCCAAATAAAGCGCCGCTTAGGGAAAGAAGCAATCCAAAAAATACGATCGTCCTGAAAAACCGCTCTCTGATCATCGTTTTCCTCCTAAAAAAACTTGATTCGCTATCAGTTAAGTTGATGAATTTACAAAAACCTGCTGGAATTCGTTATGAATATAACACATGTTGTTACTAAAATGTAAACTCGCCCGAGCGGACGCGGAGAGTTTGCCACGAATGCACGAATTAAGAGTAGGAAGAATATTCGTGCATTCGTGGCTGATTTATTTTTTGTATTTAAGGATGAGGCCGTTTTCGCCGACGGCCCAGCCGTATTTTTTGTCCATGTAGAGGCCGTAGAGGTTTTCGCGGCTGTTGATCTCTTGACGCGTCCAGGTCTTGCCTTTGTCGCCTGAGCGGAGAATGTTGCCGCCTTTGCCGACGATCCAGCCGTTCTTGTCGTCGGCAAAATCGACGCGTAAGAAAGTTGTTTTGAAATTCGTCTCGACTTTTTCCCAGCTCGCGCCGCCGTTTGCGGTTCGTAAGATCACGCCCGAACCTCCAACAACATAACCTTCTTTACTATCGCGAAAATCGACGTTAAAGAGCGACGCCTTTGTTCCCGAATCTTGTTTGACCCAAGTGTTGCCCTCATCGGTCGAAGCGAGAATGACGCCGTCGTCGCCGACTATCCAACCGCGCGAATTGCCGTCGAAATCGAGGTGAAAAAGCTCGGTCTTCGTCGGCAGCGTGATGCGTTTCCACGTGTCGCCGCCATCTTCCGTTCTCATCAGCAGCGAATCGACAACGATGTCGTCGCGTCCGACGCGTTTGATAAGCGAGCCGATCACGTAGCCGCGTTTTTTGTCGGAGAATCTAATGCTCAAAAAATCGGGTTGTGCCGAACCGAATTCACCGCTGCGATAAATGCGAATGTCCTGCCACGTTCGCCCCGCATCGCGAGTAATGAACATCTTTCTTCCTGCGACAAGATAACCGTTATCTTCGTTGCGAAAGTAAATTTCGTTGATGTTCTCGGTCGTGTTGAGAGCGTATTGCGACCAACTTCTGCCGCCGTCCGTCGTCGAGGCGAGATAGCCTTCGTCGCCCGCGACCCAGCCTTTATCGGACGAAGTGAAATAAACGGCGACGAGATCGCCCTTCAGATTCGCCTGCTGCGAAACCCAACCGGGCTGAGCCGCAACGCTTAGTCCGCAGATTGAAATTAACAAGAAAGTAAGAAAGCAGTTCTTCAACATAGTCTCCGAAAATCTTCTTTGCGTTCTTTGCGGCTTTGCGTGAGATAAGATTTTTCCCGCAAAGATCGCAAAGGAAAAGGTGATCTGTGACCATAGAATAATATCTCTCCGGTCAAAAATCACCTCGTCGGATGTTAGTTTCGTGATGCGCGTTTACCGCCGTGTCAGTAGCCCGCGTGTCCGTAGCCCGCACGTGAGTAAGGGCTCAACGTTGAATGGATTCTACATTGAGCCCTTACTTACGCGCGGGCGACGGACACGTTACTTCGTGATTCGGTAGATCTTGCCCTTCCACACGACGACGACTTGTTCGCCGAGCGAGAGGTATTGTGCAAGTTCAGGCTCGCGCTCGATGAGTTTGAAGTATTCGTCGCTTGCAAACTTGATCGTCGTCTCGGCCAGCTTGCTGTCCGTCGTGAATTCGGAATCGAGCCACACGCCGCCCTGACTGATAAAGTTCTTATTCGCGACGAATTGATTCACCGCCGAGTTTCGCACGACGATCTGATCGTCTTTGTCCGCGCCGTCAACCGACACGACTTGCGTGTTCTGCTGCATCGAATTTTGCCGCGTGCTTTGCTGAACCGCGCCGGCACCACTCTTTTCCGTTACTGCACGGGCAGTCGGACTTCCGGCCTGCATCGCCAACATATCGCGTGGCGCGTCTTGTCGAAGATTCGCCATCGAGCCGTCGGTCGCGAGATACGAAGTGTATGGCGTCACGAGGCCGTAGCGCGTGCCGAGTTCGACGACTTCGTCGCGAACTTCCTTCGACTCGCCGTTTGCGCGAATCTGCTCGAGCAGCCAGCCGACGCGACGGCTCGCCCACAGACGCGGCAGGAAGTTGTTGTCTTCAACACGCACCGGAAAATCAAGGTTTTTGTAGTCGAAGCTGCGCGATTCCTTGCCCGCTTTGCCTGTAAGTTTCA
>Ga0187892_10012354_pt1 | contig 10172 bp, 11 predicted proteins | sample MA1701073metaG_FD_139345 | JGI IMG/M metagenome (GOLD analysis project Ga0187892, IMG submission 139345) | Bio-ooze microbial communities from a basaltic lava cave in the Kipuka Kanohina Cave System on the Island of Hawaii, USA - MA170107-3 metaG ...
AGCTAACGTTTCGCTCATCGTGAAGCTCCTTGTCTGGCTGCTCAGATAGCAGCCAGATTATAGCGCTTCTCTAGGTTAGCTCAAACTCCCTCCTCTTCGCCCATAATTTTGTCGCACGCCCTTCTGGAGACAAAGAAGATGTCGGGACCAGGTTGTCTAACGAGTCGTATCCCAGTAACGCTTCTCAAATCTTTGACTCGGCAAAGGAAACAGCACGAAGTCTAAAGGAACTAATCCAAGAGGTTGGACCGGCAACTGTTCCATCACGCGAGGAGATCTCAAAGATTCATGAGGAACTGGCTGACCTGCGAGGTCAATTAAGGGTCAAGCCAGTAGAGAAATCAGAGGTATCCAAACTGCGCGAACTGCTGGAGTTTGTTGTCGAGCTGCAGGCTCACGCCCTGCCCAAACACAAAGAACCCGAACTTAGCGATAGGGATCGAATGTTCTTGACTCTCCTGAAAGAGTCTGGCGCCGAACACGAGTCGCTTCGAGCCATTCGTGATTTCATCGTGAGACCGGAGCGAACTTCGCAACCAGAACAGTTGGGAGACAAACTAATGGAACTTGCGCGCCAGAATCCGGAGCTTGTCGAACGTGTGAGCACCACGCTTGAACGGATTGTCGCCCGCATCCTACCAACGCCGAGACCTGGATCGACACCGTCCAAAGCGCACGTCCCCGGTTCTCGAACGGAGAATGGTACTCAGTCGACACCGGCGACGGCGGCTCAAAACGAAGAGCCTCAAATGGGAATAACGCTGGACAGTTTCGTTTTAGGCATAAAGGAAGACATTCAGGAAGGCAACGATCCTGAGGACGCGATTGCTGATGCTGTCATGCTTTTCACAGAGCAACCCGAGCTTGCTCCCGTGATCGTTGCCACGCTCGAAAAACCAAATAAGGAATTATTAGCAGCGCTGTATCAGGCCACCGGCGCACGTTTGGATAGCCTGAGCAACGCGAATGAGTATCTCGATGGATTACGTGATGGAGTAAGGAAGCGTTTGCGAATTCCGCAAGCTGACGCTTCGAAGAATGCAACTAACTAGGACCGCGCAGCGCCTTAGAAATCATTGGCGTGATTACGGCGCTGCGTGGCCCCAACTACAACGCTCGCTGATTTGAGCAGCGAGGTGTAAGTACGCCGACATAGGCGGCGGTTGGGCTCATCCTACCGTTTACATCTCTCCGTTTCAACATCGGCGTGCAGCCAGGAGGCATACCGATGAAGAAAAACAAAAATACGAATAAATCAGACCGCAGAAATACCACGAAAGTCGCGCGCTATCGCCAGCGACGAGGTTTACGTATCGCCGATTTGTTAGAAGATGTTGCGAACGGTGATGCAGCTGCGCTGGCTGAGGCGGATATTTTGCGAGAGGCGCTTAGCAATCACAATCTCTACATTGCTAAGAAGCTTTCCCGGGCGGACGGAGAGCTGTTCGACGGGCTAGGCGCTCTCTGGTTGTCCGGTTCTCGACTCGATCCGTTCTATCGAGCATTCGAGAAAACCCGCACGCGCAAAAAGGTCCTTAACGCCATCACCCAACTGAGACCAGCAAGTGGAGAGAATTGGCGTTTTGTCACCCTCACTATTCCCCGCCTTGTTGGAGTCGATTTGGCCACTGTTATCCAGTTTGTTCAGACAGCGTGGCAGCTTCTTCGCAAACGCAAGTGGTGGAAGAGCCGGGCCAGGGCGGGGATAAAGAGCGTCGAGTTCACGCTTGGTGACGAAAAGAAGCTAGAGCAGGAGCATCGGGAGTGGAACGCCAGTGCGGACGGATACCACGTTCATGTGCATCTTCTCGTTCTTTCGAAATGGATTGATTGGGAAAAGCTGGGAGACGAGTGGACGATCTGTCTAAAGCGCGCTGCAGAAAAAATGTCAGGTATCCCTCTGCACATCAATACTAGTCACGGTCGTGCAGTTGTCGACGTACGACTTGTATCCAATCGAAAGGCCCGGTCATGAATACGATTCCACTTGAACGCGCTATTCAAGAAGTCTGTAAGTACATAACCAAAACGGAATCGTTCCTGAGAATTCCAGCTTCGGAACTGATGCCGGTGGTTCTAGCGCTAAAGCGCAAGCGGATGGTTGAGCCATTTGGCGAGTGCCATCGGTCTTACGTTCATACACATAACAGATCTGACGGGAAGAGGAAGTCAGGGGGGCGGGGCGTGCCTCCACTCGCTCGAAGTGGCAGACAACGGCCACTCAGAAAAATCGGAGAAGAGATGATTGCTTCGAACCAGCGACCGGAGTGGTTGTTACTCTTGCGTCGACGGGTTCAAAAGATCCGAGACTTCCGACAAGAGCAGCTTGCAGAGAGCCATCGAGAGGCGGCATTTGCGTCCCTCGACGGTACAACATGGTACGGAAAAACTTTGCGTAATAGCGTTCTTGATGCACCACGGGCCGTGGATCTGTTCGCAGGTGTTGGGGTCAAAGAGTTCGCCGTAACAGTACTGAAAGAACAAAATCAAATCGGCAAACGGGGACTTTTTTATCAGCGATTACAAACAAAAGAACTATACCGTTTGCTTCCTTCCTATGTAAGACGGAACCACCTAGGAAGAGAGAGTCTGATAGTTCGGCCTTTGGCCCATAACCTGATTCAAGTCGATGATTGTGTCGGCGAGTCTCTTCGTCGAATTGCACCCTTTGCATTTCTAGTCGTCGAAACGTCTCTGGGAAATTATCAAGCTTGGCTAGCGCTGGACGCTCGTGTGACCAAAGTAGAGCGAGATGCGATTCGATCGAAATTGCTTGCTGGATTAGCGGATGTTGATCGAAATGCTTCCGGGGCTCTGCGCTTGCCAGGCACGCTAAATCACAAACCAGGTCGAGGAGAGTTCCGCATACGGATTGCGGCTTTCAGCCAACATCGTCGGTTTGTCAGCACGGATGAATTGGAAGCTGCCGGAATTCTTGCACCAATTGAGAAGAGCTCACGAGAAGTCTCTGCATATGCTTTCAGGACTGAGCACTCCTCAACTCGAATGCCTTTTCCCGATTACGAACGCTGCCTCGATGAAGCACCCCGTAAATCTAACGGCTCACCGGACCGAAGCATTGCCGACAAGAACTGGGCCATCCTGGCGCTCGGAAGAGGCAAATCAGAGGAAGCTGTTGAATCAAAACTTGCCGAGTTGAGCGAGAAGGCCAAAGGCCGCCCTGATTATGTGAGGAGGACTGTTGCTTACGCCGCTTTGGTTGTCTCACGTAACTCGCTCCGTCCCGTTGGAGCTCAAGTATGAGCACGCAACTTATTAAAGTGCCGCCAAGCAACTCGAAGATGGATTCGAGTTCTAGGAGACTTCCAAAGTTCTTAACCGTGCAAGAAGTAGCAGACTTACTGCGATGTAAGAAGCGAACTATCTATGACATGGTTGAACAAGGACGCATACCGTTTAGAAAAGTTGGTGGACGGTTGTTGTTCGACCTTGACGAAATCATCGAGTGGACCAAGAAGGGCTAGAACCTTGCGTATATATCAGCCTCTCAAATATAGTCCGCGGCGTTCTCCTGCTGGCTGCAACCGGAAAGGGGAACGGTAGATGTCTGTCTATTTGAGAGGTACATGCAAGCGCAATCATCGCCATTCGGGCGAATGCAAGCGCTTCTACTATTCCTTCCGGATTCGAGGCAAGCGATACCGGAGTTCTATTCCGGGAGCACGAACAAAATGGCAGGCTGAACAAGCCGAAAGACAACGCAGACAAGAGATCTTTGAAGGCCGCTTTGGAAGGCGAGAAACAGGTAAGCGCCTGGTGAACGATTTTATTGACTCTGAGTTCTTACCCTGGGCCAAAAACAATAAGCGCTCATGGCGTGAAGACGAATACAAACTGCCGGTGATTAAGTCCTTCTTTTCCGGCAAGAGTTTTTGTGATGTCTCGCCGTTGCTGATCGAGAAATTCAAGAGTGACCGGTTAGCTACACCAACCAAACATGGAACGACGAGATCGCGGACGACGGTGAGTCTTGAGATGGCGCTCGTGAGTCGAATCTTTAGTCTCGCAGTGGAGTTCGGGGAAACGGATCTCAATCCCTGTGCTCGCGTGCGAAAGCTAAAGCTCGACAATCAACGCTATCGCTATTTATTGCCGGAAGAGGAGCCGTTGCTCAAGAGTGTGTTGACAGGGCCACGGGAACACTTGCTCGACCTAGTATCTGTTGCAATCGGGACTGGGTTACGCAAGAACGAACAATTGAATCTGAAAGTTGAGCACGTCGATTTTTCGCGTAACTTGATAGTCGTTGCCCATACTAAAACAAGCAAGAATCGTGAGGTGCCGATGAACTCGGAAGTGCGAGAGATTCTTTCTCGGCTGTGTCGATTCAAGCGCTCTTCAGATTATGTGTTTGTCAGTGCGAAGACCGGTACTCGGTTGACCGACATCAAACACTCATTTCAGAAGGCGTGTGAGTTGGCAGGAATCGAAGGTCTCGTCTGGCACGACTTGAGGGCAACGTTTGGTACCAGGTTGGGTGAGGCTGGGTTTGATGCTTTCACCATCGCGTCACTCATGGGTCACACGAACGTCAGAACCACGCAGCGGTACGTTAGAGCGACTGAACTAAACAAGCGCGCGGCGGTGCAAGCAGCTCTCCTTGGCCACAATTTGGCCACAAGGGAACGGAAAGAAGCGGGGATAGTTGCTGTAAGTGCTTGAAATGATTGGTGGAGCCGAGGGGGATCGAACCCCTGACCTCATGACTGCCAGTCATGCGCTCTCCCAGCTGAGCTACGGCCCCAAATTGGACTTAAAAGCCTAGCCGACGCGTGCCATAGCGTCAAGTAGATCTACATGAGATTATCCTTTTGAAAGGACCTAACGCTGAAAGCGTTGGCTATTTCAGCCCAGGGTTGGGCTTTGGCAACCCTGGGAAATTGGGCTTCTCAAAACGACCTAACGCTGAAAGCGTCGTGACGAGGGGCGGCCACGGAGGGCCGCCCCTACAGGTTGACCAGATCCTGGCGAAGGTGAACGCTCTGAGTCAGGCTGAAACTCCAGGTGGCTTTTAGCGGCCGCACTCCTTCGGAGTTGCGAAATAAATTAGATGGCGCTGTGAAACCCAGGGTTTCAAAGCAAACCCTGGGCTGAAATTAGCCAACGCTTTCAGCGTTTGATCTTTAAAGAAGGCTCCACTCTGACACCACCGGCTTTTAGCCGCGTGGTGTTTTCAATTTCTGCCTACAGCCAGCCACCCAACTCCACTCTGACACCACCGGCTTTTAGCCGCGTGGTGGTTTCAATTTCTGCCTACCTCCAGCTACCCAATTTCACTCTGACACCACCGGCTTTAGCCGCGTCGTGGTGTCAATTTTCTGCCTAAGTCAGCCACCCAACTCCACTCTGATACCCCGGCTTTAAGAGGCTGTGTCAGAACTCGAGTCGTCACAGTGTCACGAAGTCAGTACCGTACGCGGTAGCGTCGGGTCGGCGTTAAGCATTGCCACATCTCCGATTTCCACAGGCACGATAAAACGCCACTTATGAAGCATTAAATGCGAGATCGCAAATTAAAAAGTCACCATGAGAACCGTTACACTCAAATTGCGTTAAAGACCCGACGCTACCGCGTACGGTACTGACTCCATGACGCGTTCGCTCGAGGTTTGTTACAACCTAAAGCCGGTGGTGGTCTCGGAAAGTTTTATGACTTCCCGGTAGGCGGGGCAAAGCCGTGGGGCTACGTTGCGTATCCAAAAAGCGAGCATCTCGACAAATCGCGCCTTGCAGAGACGGAGGGGCGGCCACGGAGGGCCGCCCCTACAGATTGTTTGAGACTCTAAATTACGAGGTATGGGGAATATGCATTAGGCACCACTACTATCTTTCGGCCAGGCGTGAAGAGTAGCGGGCCAGACGATTGGGAAAGGCTCGAACTGAGCGGGGTGCCGCAAGCCTGTTCTCTTGCAAGATCTCACGCGCAGTCGCCTCTTCACCGTAAACCCTTTCCATGGCTTTATCATCGGGCGAAACCACAACGCCTTTTAATGATAGTCCGGCAAATACCCCTCGCGTACGTGAATATGAAAGGATCTGTGAGCGTACTTTGATGTCAGTCGAAGCCGCTGCTGTGCGCCCCACCGGTCCCCCGGCCACTGACGCTTCGCCTCCCAACGTGAACTTCGACGACAAAAGGCTGTCCAGACCTTCCTGGTTCATAAACAAAAGCACGAAGTCAGTGGACTGCGCTCCGATTTGCCATCCGAAGCTTCCGCCACGAATCTCCAGATAAATTGGGGCACTCCAACCTCGCCCGGTGCGACAGGTGGCAACCCCGTTGCCCCAGCGACCACCAAAAATAAAAGCCGCTTTGCGTACCGAAGGGAAAACTGCAACGCACTCGGCCCCGTCGAGGACGGTTTCGGGAATAGCTTTCTCAGGGATGCGCATGATCTGACCAAAAACGCGCGCGGCATTGTTGGAACGCTTGATTTCGTTCTCCATCCGGGAGCGTTGACCTTCCTGCGCCAACACCACGCCAGTGAAGGCGAGCATTAAACTCACCAAAAGAGCCACTCGCCTAATTAAAATAATCTTCACTTCTTCTTTCCTCCTGTTTCATATCAATAAAATTCCTGTTCCTGGATTAGTTTTTCAACGAGAAGCGCGGACGGCTGCGATGGCTTCTTCCAGGTTTCTGAAATCAGCAATGTCCATTCCGCTTCCCTGTAAGTCAAACTTATAAGAACCGCGATTGTAAGTTTCCACTTCCAGCTCGTACGGCCCAGTTCGTTTCAGTTTCTTTATGTCGGTAAAGGGATACTGCCGCGAATGACTGCGATTGCTGAGCGACTCGTAGGAAATCAGATTTTCTGAAATAACCAGCTTCCCCTGACAACTTCCGAAAAACGAGTGCTTGTGCTTGGCGTCGTAGATCTTTAAAGGAACCCTAACATCGGGCGCGACCATCTCAGCTATGGTTTCGGCCTGGGGAACGGTTTGTCTTCTCTCAAACCAAGCCAGGACGGGCGCCGTATTTCGATCCTCCAGACGGAAAGCCAACCGTGTCCTTGAACCGGCCTGGTCGCGAATTGGTTCTCTGGTTTCCACAAAGAGTTCTTTATCGAGAGCATCAATCCGGGCGATTTCCCTCCGGTGAATCGCAAAGGATGACTCGTAGTCCTTTTCATTCATGAAAATCAAAAGGTCCTCGACCAGCAAAAGGTTCCCTTTGACGTCTCCGAATGGAACCGACATTTTCGCCTTTTGCACATGCACGTAAGTCTGCGCCAGCACCAGCGTGCTACAGCACAACAAGAAGGCAATCGTTAAAAATAGCTTTGTCTTCATTAGTTGCTCCTAAGTATTAACGTTGGACAGTATTAGCGTTGGACATAAACACAATCGACGCCACCGCTACGGCAGCCAGGATCAGTCCTATGCCTACCAACCAGGCCAGTAGCATGGGATGGATTAGAACTGTGATGCCAACGATCAAAAAGAATGCGGCGAGGACCAGGGTGCTTACGGGACCCAGCCTTTCCGCTAATTCGTATAATAGATTTTGCACAACACCTTCCCTTCTGCCGGCTCGTCTCTTATCGCAAGCGACGCGCTGGACTCCGTCTGTTTAGTGGCGACAATTGCGCCATCACGCTGACATTCGTCACCGGGTATCCGAGGTGCTCCTCAAGCGTCGTTCTTATACGTTCCTGAAGCTGCTTTGAGATATCTGCCAGCCTGGCGGATCGATCAACCGAAACGCGGCTGAGGATTCGCAGGCCTTTCGCCTTAGCTTTAACCCTCGTCGAAGCCTCCAGAACCCCGGTTACCTGTTTTGCCGCGTGATTTGCCAACTCACCCACCCCGGCAAGTGATACGGTCATCCGGCCCAGGTCGTCTTGACGCAAAACCAGTTGCGGTCTCGAGGCGAGTCGGAGCTCGTAATAAAGCAAAGTCATACCCAGCAACAGGACTGTCAGACTTACAAGGATGGTCGTTACCTGGTGGCGTGCCGCGAACGCGTCAATTGCCTGAATGCGGGCCAGCAGCCAGGACCACGTCGTCAGTTGTTCTGGCATCACCAGATTTGCAGTCAGAAGGATCAGCAGGGTCGCTGCGCCTAGCACCGCCAAAGTTATGACGATCACTAACAAACGGTTAAAAATGTTCATAGGCTCTCCAAACTTTGCTTCGTTGTTTCAATCACTCCAGACGTCGCTCGCTCTCCGACGGTTCATCCTCCGGAAAGTAAAGGTCCATAACATCAATGTTGACCTCGCGAACAATGAGTCCTGTCATCTCTTTTATTCGTTCGATGATGTTGGTTCGAACAGCCTCGGTCACTTCGGGAATGTTGAAGCCGTACTGGGCGATCATTCTTAAGTCAATCGCCGCTTCACGTTCGCCAATTTCAACCTCTATCCCTTTGCCACGGGTGTCGCTGCCAATCACCCGCTGGGTCAATCCAGCAATGGCCCTGCCTACGCCTTGCGTGACCAGTTCATGTACTCCTTCGATTTCCCGTGCAGCAATGCCGGCGATCTTGGCTACCACTAGATCAGCGATCGTGGTTTTTCCCTGTTCGCCTCTCTTTTCCGTAGCGCGGTTAGTTGATTGCTCCTTCATCTTTGCTACTGAAGATTGTGTTTGCGCCATTTCCTTTCTCCTCTAAGAAGATCATGTAAAGTTGATCTCTTTAAAATTTGCGTTTCGAAGTTCTTGAAACCTCAGGGCGGTTAAGCTGGCTCCGAAACTTGGTTTCTTGTTTTCGATGTTGAGACAGATATTCCTGCCCAACGTAAACTCCTGTTAAAAGCAGATCTGTAGATGCTGCTTTCTAAAGAAGCTTCACCTCTATCTTTACCTTACAGGTGCAAGAAATATGCCGTTGCGGTTTTAGTTAGGTAAGTGCTTCAAAATCACCGATATGGCAGGAAAAAGTGCGGAAAATTACTCGCGGCTGCGTGAAAACACTCAGCTAACTTTACCTTCCCTGGAAGTTCGGTTTGCGTTTCTCGAGAAAAGCCTTGACGCCTTCGTCTTTGTCTTCAGTGGCAAAACAGAGTGCGAACAGATCAACTTCGCGCTTTAAACCTTCGTCAAGATTTGAGCGGGAAGCAGCCTTGATCGCTTCCTTAGCCAGCCGCAGGGCAATCGGTCCCTTTTCAGCAATGCGATTGGCAATCCCAAGTGTCTTTGCTTCGAGCTGATCGGCAGGCACTACGTGGTTTACCAAACCAATACCAAACGCCGTCTGGGCATCAATAATCTCACCGGTAAGAATGAGTTCCATAGCCTTTCCCTCACCGACCAGTCGTGTTAGCCGTTGCGTGCCCCCACCTCCGGGAATGATGCCCAGATTTATTTCCGGCTGGCCAAAAGACGCCGTCTCGCTGGCGATACGGAGGTCACAGGCCAAGGCCAACTCGCAACCTCCTCCCAAACAGTAACCGTTAATCATGGCAATAACCGGCTTGGGGAACGAGTCGATGGCTGTGAACAGCGAACGCCCCATCATTACTTCTCGCTGCATGTTGGCAGTACGCCCGGCAAATTCAGCGATATCTGCGCCGGCTATAAATGCCTTGTCGCCCGCACCGGTAAAAACCACTACGCGCACCGAATCGTCTTCGCGCAGCTGGTCCAGCAGGGCTGCTCCTTCCTCGCGGGTCTTGATGTTTAGGGCATTGCGCTTCTCAGGCCGATTGATGGTGATGATGGCTACATGCTCGCGACGCTCGAGTAGAAGAGTTTCGAATGCTTGCGACATTAAGTAGGCTCCATTCGTTATTTGTCAGGTTGTGGCAGCATCGTAAGGTTTCGATGGGCAAGTTTCAAGCTCCGCTCTTAGTTAGGGCGGCAAGAAGTTGTGGCGGGAAGAGTTTAGCCGCAGATTAACGCAGAGCAACGCAGATCTGAAGAGACGCAGATCAGAAAAGGGAGAGAGAGAGGGGGAGAGAGGGAGGGAGGGCTATCGATAAGCGTTCTTGTGGACTTTTCTCTTCTATCCGGATCGGCGCGCGGATCGGAGTTTATCTGCGTGAATCTGCGGCTAAATCTTTTGCGGGAGAGGATTAGCAGATTAACGCAGAGCAAGCAGATCAGAAGAGACGCAGATCAGAAAAGGGAGAGAGAGAGGGGGGAGAGAGGGGAGGGCTATCGATAAGCGTTCTTGTGGACTTTTCTCTTCTATCCGGATCGGCGCG
>Ga0187892_10012355_pt1 | contig 10172 bp, 5 predicted proteins | sample MA1701073metaG_FD_139345 | JGI IMG/M metagenome (GOLD analysis project Ga0187892, IMG submission 139345) | Bio-ooze microbial communities from a basaltic lava cave in the Kipuka Kanohina Cave System on the Island of Hawaii, USA - MA170107-3 metaG ...
ATTTCTACGCCTTGTCGCTGGGCATTTCGGTGGTGATCTATCTTCACCTTCTCTTGCTTACGCGTCGGGTTGCGCCGGCCGCGGGAGCAGCGTTGTTCTTCGTCGTTTCCGATCTCAACGTGCCGCTGTCGAGCAAGGTCAGTGGCTTTGCATTGATGGTTTCGCTGGTGGGGTTGACTGCGGCGCTGCTGGTTAGAAAAGGGGCGAGGCGTGCGTCGGTAGCGGCCTTTGGGGTTCTTCTTGCGTCGTACGCGCGTCCGGAGCTCTACGCCGCGGCGATCTGCATGGCCACGATCGCTTTCTGGTACGCGTATCGAAGCGAAGTTGATGCACGTCGGCACGAACTCGTCTGGCCAATCGCTCTCGCGGTTTGCATTCTGCTCCTCGCTGTTTCGGTTGGGGCTCCGACCTACGGCAGCAGCCGCTTCTTTGCCGCGTTCCGCGAGCACTTCGCATGGAACTGGAGCAATTGGCACGGTGCCGGAGGAACCTTCCTGTCGATCTGGGCGCAGGCGTTCGGTGACGCGCGCTCGATTGCGCAAGCCGCTCTTCAGAACCCCGGTGCGGTAGTGCACCATCTCTCCGACAATCTGCTCGGCACCGCGGGCTTCCTCCTGGCATCCGCCTTCGATCACTACCCGTTGTTGGTTCCCGCGGATCAGAGACTACTGGTTCGTGCCGAAGACCTTTTCGTGGCCATCGCTGCGTTTGGCTGTCTGCTGTACGTCACCGGCGATCATGGTCTGCGACGGCAAATGAGCGGCTGTTACGCCGACGTTCTCGTTTCGTACGGCACGCTCGCCGTTTTCTCCTTGGCGTCGGCAACGGTGATTTATCCCGTGCCGCACTATCTGGTCATCCCCGGTGTGCTTTTGATGGTGACGGCCGCTCTGGCAGCGAGCCTGATCGTGTCGTCGCGCTCGCAGTACGCGTGGCCGTGGCGGATCGGCGCGGCATTGCTCTGCCTTGCAGCGATGCCGAAGCCGTTCGTCTTGCCCTCGGCCTACGAAGTTGCTGGATCACCGTTCAAGGGCCGAATCTCCGTGGAGCGCAAGGTCGTGGATACGATCGACGTCATCCGCTCGCTGCGCCTCCCTCCGCCGGTAAACGTCCTGACCGCCACCGACGGCGTCGGAGAGCTGCTCGGATCCGGCTTCCGCGAGGTCAAGGCGTGGGCGAAGGGAGCGCAGCCGTTGCGAGACTTCATGCGCGACAACCAGATTGCCGTGATCGTCAATCTCGAAGGTGGAAGGGACAGCTTCACGTTCGAGGACCCGTACTGGGAGTCTCTCCACAACGATCCGCACGCCGCGGGGTTCGTTCGTGTACCGATCCCCAGCCATGAAAGGGTCCACGTCTTCGTGCGCAGCGATCTGATGCCGCGCTAAGCGGTCGTCAGCGTGGTGAACATCTCCCGCGTGAACGCCTCCAGGTCGCACAACTCGGCGACGCGGCGGCGGGCGTTTTCGACCAGACGGGCTCGCAAGCCGGCATCCTCGTAGAGCCGAGTCAGGGCAGCGCGAAACGCACCGACATCGCCAACGGGAACGAGCAGCGCTTCCACGCCGTCGCGGACATACAGCTCGGTCCATGAAGTCCGAGTCACGACCACGGCAACGCCGAGAGCCATGGCCATCGGCAGAACCGTAACTCCGCTTCCGCCTGCGCCGGAGACGAGGGGAATCGCAGTCACCGCAGCGGCTGCCATCGCGTCGCGGAATTGGCACAGCGGTACGCGCCCTTCGAGATGCACGTTCGGTGGCATGTCCGCCGGAGCGTGGTGTGTGAGCAGATGGACATCGATCGGCAGATCGCGGACCGCTTCCATGAGCAGTGGCCAATCGCGACTGCTATCGCCTCCGGCGAATAGCCGGTTGGGAGTCGAGATCGCCGTCGACCGGAAGAATGACAAGTCCATGGGCCACGGTCGGCCGCCACCGGTTTCGATACCCGCCGCCACGAGCCCCGGGTGGAGATCGTAGCCCCCGGGGCCCTGAAAGCTCCAAACTCGGATCGGCAGGCGGCGAACCTCTTCCGCACCGATCCCACGGCGCGAGTATTCCTGCTCGATGCCGTCATGCAGGTGTCGATCCCAAAGGAGCGTCGGAGCTCTAAACAAACCGGCTGTCACCATGTCGTAGAAGAGCCGCGGCCGCACGTTGGCGACGACGACCTCGTAGCGCCGCTCTCGTAGGCGCTCGAGCGCTTCATTCAACGAAGAATCGTCCTGCGTCTTCATCAGCATCTCGGTTCCGTCGGCGATCGGTGCTGGAATCTCTTCTCCCAACTCGGCACTGAGATCACGTCGCCAGTTGGGATCCATGCCGATGCGATCGACGCGCAGATTGCGTTCGACGCAGCGCCGCTCGATGGATCGGCCGAAGTGAAAGCCGTAGACAAAATCGTTGTCGACGTTGACCAGCAACGCACGCCGCTGACTGACCTGCGAAGCGCCGGGCGTGGCACGCAGCGCCGTCATCAGCTCGCTGCCGGCTGCCGTCAGGTCACCGATCAAGGGGACGTCGTCGAGATTTTGGAGCACCGTGATCGTTGCGGCGGCGCGGTCGGTGCGCCAGGGCAACGCATTCACCTCTCCACACGCCGCCGCCAGCGCATCGGCTGCTTCGAATCGCTGCCCCTGGTGTACGAGTGTACCGTGCGCCGCACCCACCAGTTGATTGGCGGCCGCGGCGCGCACGTATGCGGCGTGGGCGGATGCGACGAGGTCGGCGCAATCGACCGCGGGGCTCACTCGTGCCTCACCGAGGGTGACGTCGCCGATGCCGACCATCACACGCTCGAGGCGACCCGGAAGCGATGTTCCCACGAGTGCAAGCGCTGAACGCGCCCGCTCGACAACATCCGACGCCGGGGCTCGAAGCTGTTCGTCGACGATCAAGGTCCCGTTGATGATGGGGAGCCTAGCGACGGCGAAGGCATCAAGCGACAGACGCCCATCGTGACCCAGGACGACTGGTCCGCGCGCGGTTGCGACCAGGCCGCGGATATCACCGAGCTCGAGGACGCGCGGAGTGGTTGGATCGATGACACGCTGACGAAACGGGCCGGGAAGCATGAGAGGTGGAATCAAACCTGGGTGACCGGCAAGCGCCAGCCACAAGGTCACGAGAGCCCGCTCGAGCTTCGACGGTTCGACGAGGTCGGTCGGCAAGTCGAGTAGCACCGGGAGGACATCAACCCGGCTCACCGCGCTGAGGACACGTCCGGCATCCGTACGCAGCAGATTCGGCAGAGCTTCGCCCAGTGCACGCCAGGCCGGCGCCCACGAGCCGAGCCCGGCTGCGAGTATCTTTGGAAAGCCGCGCAGGGCGCTGGTAGCGCGTGTGCGGGCGACGTTGGTTACGTCCGCGGCTGAGGGCGCCAGCCACGGATGTGTCGTCATCGAATCTCAACCTGGGAATACCGCAAAGGTGCTCAGCGCTTGGATGCGCGCGCGGCTTTTTTCTGTCGCGGCTGCGGCCGCGCTTTTGAAGCGGGTGCGGAGCGGCGTCTTGTCGCGGTACTCGCTTTGTCGTCCGGTGTCGCCTGAACGCGCTTTAGCAGCCGCTTCGGTGCCGCCATGAGGTAACCGTCCTTCAGAATCTCGGCCAGCTCATCCCAGTCGACTTTGTAGTCGAGGCGCACGCCGAGCCAACCTTTGGGTCCAACGTACGGCGGGACAAAGAAGCGTTTGCCGTCGGCGCCGACGAGGATTTCCTGCACCATCGGCGGCGCCTTGACCCACACGGCGATATGGCCACTGTCGTGGTGGTTGCAATCGGTCATCGCAAACATGCTGCCGCCGGTAACGCGGAACGTACACTCTCCCCAAGCTTCCTTCTCGAAAGCTTCGGGCAAGGCGAGACACAATTTTCGCAAGCGCTTCAGCGCCGGACTCGATTCGTCGTACATGCGTGGGTGGGCCATTGGCGTGTCCTCGGATTCGAGTGGCCTGCATACAAAGTGTTGGGATCGCGTTTCAAGGGGCGCGGCATTCTCAGTTGACCGCCACCGGTCTCCAGACTACGAAGCCAGCCGATGCTGCCGCTGTACCCGAGCCTGCTTCCGTATCCGACGGAGATGCTCGAGGTAGCGCTGATCACGGCGCTAGTCCTTCTAGCAGACCAATGGGAATGGTTGCGGACCGCGATGCGGCGGGTTCCCGCGAGGGACGTTTACTGGTTGGCGGGGTGGTGCGTGCTTGGTTTGGTGCTGCGCTTGCACGGCGGCGTCCGAGTTCCCGGATGGATCAACAACCACGGATACGAGTACCTCAACACCGTTCTCAACAGTGATCTCGATGGCGTCGAGTTTCACGGCAACGGAAACTATGCGTTGCACCGGCTGGCCCTGATCGTTCTGCCGTCGAACGAGACCGCTGTCCTCGCCGTCCAGCTGGTCTGTTCGGTCCTTACCATCCCGACGATCTACGCGGTTTCTCGGCTTTGGCTCGGCACCCGTGACGGCGCGCTCGCGTCCGCGGCCATTGCGGCTGTCCTGCCGTCGTTCGTGTTCTACGCCATGACGGAAGAGCGGCTCGTCGGCGGAACATTCTTCCTTCTCGTCGCTCTGGTGGCGGTCGGCATCGCCGTGCGCGAACGAGGATTCAAAACCTGGATCGCTGCCGGTGCTCTTGGCGCATTCGCCGCGTCGTTCCAGCCGTTCCTGCTGATCTTCCCGTTTGCCGTTGCCTTGTTGCTTCTGTCGAACGCGGATGGCCGCCGTGCGTTGTCGTCATCGGCCAGCTGGTGTGCGTTTGCCGTGTTTCTTTTCCTCAGCGTCGACACGATTTTCTTGGCACTCTCCAACATCAGCCTGAATCGAGGGCCATCCACGATGGCGGTGAGTGCGTTACGGGCGCCGTGGAAGGCGTTCGTTCCGACGGCCAATCTGCAGGGCGACGCTGCGGGGAATACGTTTGCACACGCGGATTTCACGCCGCCGCCGTTTCTCTGGTTGGCCGTGGCCAGTGTTTTGGCTGGAATCGCGCGCCGTGCCCATCTACCTCTGTTGGCCGTGGCCGTGATCGTCGCCGTGCTTACGATCATAGGAGCAGTGCCATCGCGGATGAACTCTGCTCGCCTGCAGTTGCCGGCACACGCCTTCTATACGTTGCTCGCCGGGGATGGTCTGGGCCTTTGCTCTGCGGGACTGCGGACTCTTGTCCCCGCCGCGCCGGTACTCGCGGGCGGCGCCCTCGTCGTCATTGCGTCGGTCGCCGTATGGTCTGGGCCGATCGGCATGGACTTCGCGCCGCAGCTCGAGCGTCGCGTCGCGCTCGACGGACGCGGAGTCGTGTCGCGCGGTTGCGAGATCCTGATTCCGGCGATTCCCGGCGCGCGCGGGCCGGACTACCTCACGCCGACGGTTCCGTGGCGCGTGGTGTCAGATCAGAGCCTACCGAGTGACGCGGCTTGCTTCGTCTACTTTCGACCCGCGCGCTGCTTCGACGTCCAGGATGGGCCTGCCGCGGCGGAACGAACGGACGGATTGCGCGCGGATTGTGCGGCGATCGAGCGTCGACTCGCGCTCACCCCGCTCTTCGTACGCCTGGTTGCGGCGCGAGCGGACTACAGCCAGCGCTACCTGAAAGACCAGATCGAGCTGGGTTACTTCCGCGTGCAAATGCCACGCGCCGATGGCGGCAGAAGCTGAGATGGGCGCTCACCTCTGGCTGATACCGTCGGCGACACTAGTCACCAAGGTTCGCCATGCGCGCGCTCGTACCTTGTTGCGACTGCTGCCGAGCATCCCCGCGAATCGACTGGGTGCTTGGGCGGCGGCATGGCCGCCGTTGCTTTCCGCGCTGCCGGCACTCTTGCGCGAGGATCCTGCACGACTGCTCGATGCCGTTGGACGGGTAGACGTCCTTGCCGCATTGCAGACACTGACGCAGCCTCACGGAGATGCAGGACGGATCGAACGCGGGCTCGTTACCCTGTGGTTGGCCCTTGCGGGTCACCCGGGCTTGATCAAGCCTATCGCTTTGCCCGGGCCCTTCCGCGAACGTGTGGTCGACCCGGGAGCTCCGCGACTCGTGGCGTTCGGTGACGTGCGCGGCCTGGCTGCGACCGCACGCGGGGCGGTGGTTATCGCGCGAACCGGGCGGATGCCAATTGATGCATTTGCCGTCATGCAACTGCCAGCCGTTGAACACACGGTGATCGTCGACACGCAGCTCGAGCCGCCGGACGATGCCACTGCCGCTCGGATCAGGAATGCGCTTGCTTCGACACGGTCCGCTGTTCCGGGTGGAAGCCTGGAGCGTGTGACCGTCGGATCTGGCGAGGCCGCTCTTGGCGAAGCCCGCGTCGGCCCCGCTGGTGATTCTGCCGACCTCGTCCGTTCGGCGCAGGCTGCGTTCACCAAAGCGGCGGCGGAGATCGAGCCTCCATTCCGCCCGGGCGGTATGTTGATCGAACAGGGTCGGTATGTTCAGCCCGTTGACCTTCTGGCGCGCGTTTCCGGCGATGCCGTCGCATTGCCATGGCAGAACGATCGTGCCGCGGCGGTAACAAAAATCGTCGAGCACCTGAACGATCTGGCAGTGCTGGCCGACCCTACGCCGATTGGAACGGAGGTCATCGCCGCGATCCGCTCGCTGCACGACGGCGAGTCGAACGAGCGGAGACGCGCATTGCTGGTCAATATCGATGCCGACGATTTCGTCTACGGCTTTCAGTTCGGTCGCTCGGTCGAGCGCCGTTGTGTCGAGCGCGGCCTGCAGGTGGATCGAATCACGATCAACCTCAGCAAGGGCCGCGATCTTGCCGTGGAGCTCGGTCAGCCCATACCCGCACCGATCGCCGACGGAACCGAGACCGTGGTGGACTCCGAACAGGACGATGCCGCTCTGGTGCCGGCGCTGCGACGCCTGTCGTCGCGGCGCTACGAGGTCGTCGTCGCCAATGTCCGGCCGCACCTGTTCTACGACCTGTTGGTGGCGGGCTTCTTCGGGGTACGAACCCTTGTGTGGGACAGACACCTGCACGGCGGCCTGCGTGAGGAAGGAGCTCGGCGCCAGATCGATCCTGCCCAGCTCAGCAGCCTGCCGGTCGTGGCGTGGAGCCTCGATAAGAAGACCGGCCCCGGGCTCCAACCCAGCCTTGCGCAAGCCGGCCTTCAGCGCGGCTCCGGGCAGATCTGGCCCCTCGACTTGGACTTCTTCCAGTCCAACGTCGCACGCCATGACAACCGGGTCTTCGCCGGCGGCGAGAACCAGCGCGACTGGCCACTCTTCGTCGAGGCCGTCCGTGACTTGCCGTTCGAGGTTCATCTCGTTTCAAGCCAAGCTCCGGCGACGCTGCCGCCGAACGTGCGCGTCGATTCGCGTCTGCCGCTCTCACGGTTTCGCGATGCGATGGGGTCCGCGGCAATTGCCGCCGTGCCGCTCAGCGCCGGCGCCGCCGCGGGCGTAACGGTGATTCCGATGGCGATGGCCCTCGGCGTTGCAATCGTCGCGACCCGCACGCCGTGGACGGAACCGTTGGTCCGAGACGGGGAGGAAGCGTTGCTCGTTCCGCCGGGCGCCGTCGACGCGTTCCGCTCGGCGCTTCTTCGCGTCCACGAGCAACCCGACCTACGCAGGCACCTGGTTACCAACGCGCGCAAACGGGTCGCTGAAATCTGTGATCTAGAGGCATTCACCCGCGCGATGTTCGCGACTATCGGTTAGAATCAATCGGACATTCTCGATGAACCCCCTCCGTCGGTTGGCGCAACTCCGAGTCCTCTGGGACAGCGGTCAACGCGCTCGGGCCATCCGTACAGTGTTGGAAAATTGGGAAACCGTCATCACCGGCGGCGAAGATCTCGAATGGCTACGGCATGCGTTGCGCAGCTGCGGTCTCGAAGCCGAGGCGTTTGCCGTGCGCGCAGCGACGACTCGGCGCTCGGCAACACCGGATGAGTGGGAAGCGCTCATCGGCAGCGTGTTGAATAGCGGAGATCCCTGGTGGGCGCGGGAGTTGCTGAATGAATCAGGTCCGCTTTCTCGAACCGGCGACGCGTACCGCGTTGAAGTGGAGCTGACTCTGGGCGACGCATCCGCGCTGATCTCTGCCTGGGTGCATCGACATCGCGACGCAGAGGCGCTCGACGCCGCCGTGGGGTGGTGGTTGCGCGCCGGTCGAGTCGAGGAAGCGGAACGTCTTGCGGAGGAAGCGGGCATGATACTCTGGCTCGCGCGCTTTGCGCTCTGGCGCAACCAGCCCGGGGTCGCGCGTCCGCTGTTGAAGCAGCTGCCTCCGTCTCCGGCGGTGCGCTGTCAGGAGGGCATCGCAGCAGCGCAGGAAGGGAGATTGGAGGAAGCCGAAGCGTCGCTCCGCAGCGCGTTGGAGGGCGAGGTTCGCGGCGAGGCTTCGAGCTGGCTCGCCACCGTGCTGCGCAAGCAACACAGGTACGCCGAAGCTGCACAAGCAGCGCACGTGGCGAGTAATGAGTCGACGACCTTCGATCTGGTGGCGCGCCTCGAGACGGAGCTGGCCACCGACCTGCGAGAGAACGCCGCTTCCAAGTGGACTCGTTTGCGACGTTCGATCGGTCCGTGGCGAGCGACCATCGCAGATCTCGAGCACGCTGCGGCTGTCTATCCTCTCGGCTTGGGGCCGCGCGATTCGATTGGTTGCTTGGCGGCCGCGCTCGAGCGTTTCGGGGGCAACCACACCCTGCATCTGACAACAACAGAGGAGGGCAAGCTCACTTCGTATCGCCTCCCACCGGATCCAAGATTTCTGGGTGCGAACATTCTGCTTGTCCTCTGGACCCGCGGCCCCGAAGCCGCTCGAGCTCTCTACCGGGATCTGGGACCTCGCGCGAACGATCACGCGTTGTTTCGGATCTACCAGGGGGAGCTGGAGCTCTGGTTGGGGGAATACGAAGAAGCCGCGCGGATATTCCGTGATGTCTTGAGCCGCAACCGCAGGGTCAACTGGGCGTGGATCGGATTGGGAGCGAGCGCGCTGCTGCAGGGCGACCTGCGCGACGCACAACGCATCTGGAGAAAAGGACTCTCCCACGCGCGTCCGGGGCCCACCCTCTACGTGTATCGCGGCGAGTGTTACCGGCTGCAAGGCGAGCTGACGAAGGCTCGCGAGGATCTGGAGCTAGCAGTGCGCGAGCGGCCCGGGCGGTTGAGTGCCTGGATCAATCTGGCGCTGTTGGATCGAGACCCGCAGGCCTTGGAGCGGGTCGAGAAACAGTGTGCTTCGTTCGCACCGCTCTTGATGGACGAACTGCGCGGAAGCCCGTCGGAGCGTTTGATCAGTGTGCTCGAAGCGATGCGCGGCAATCGGAGGTCTTCGGCGGCGCACATCTCGTATCATCTGTGGGGTAGGCTCTGGCGCGGGGCTCAAGTTGGTAGTCCATAGTACATGGTCGATAGTAGTCGATGGTTGAGCTCACAGTTGATGGGAAGTGCTCGGCCATCGCTGTCAACCATCGACTATCAATTACCAACTGTCCTCAGACCGTCGCGACCTCGACACGCATTCCCGCAGGCGGGCGCTTGCGCAGAGCGCGTACGTCGGCAGCCAGCGCCGGCAGCGCTGCGAGATCGAGCTTGGCGAGCCGCAACTCGATGCGGGCCTGCGAAAAGCCGAGTCGGCGAGCGAGCTCGAGCAAGTCGCGCAACCCCGCACCTTCCTCACGCCGCGGCACCAGTACCGCAACCAGGTCGACGCGCGGTGCGAGACGGCGCGTGGTGGCGATGCCGCGCAGCGTCTGCGCGTACGAACCGGGCACCCGAGTATGCGTGTCCCAAGATGTTGCTTCACTCGCGAATAACTTGATCGCAATTCGTGTCACGCCGGCGTCGCGCAATGCTTGCACCGAGGACGCCACCGCGAGGCCGCGGCCATTGGTTTCAATCTCGACGCCGGTTGCTCCGGCCTCATGCAAAGCGCGCACGAGATCGACTAGATCCGTGCGCATCAGCGGCTCGCGGCCGGCGATACGCACGCCGCGGCCACGCACGTCGGGAAGCGGCAGGTTGATGAGCGGCAGGAACTCCAGACGCCGCGTCCAGATACAACCGCGGCAACCGTTGTTGCAGGTGTCTCCGACGATGAAATGAGTGGTGGACATCCTCACGAACCGCTGGCAGCGGCGCGGACATCGTCCCAAGCAGAGGCGACGCCGCTCCAATCCACGTCCGCGGGATCGCCAGCGGCCAG
>Ga0187892_10012357_pt1 | contig 10170 bp, 9 predicted proteins | sample MA1701073metaG_FD_139345 | JGI IMG/M metagenome (GOLD analysis project Ga0187892, IMG submission 139345) | Bio-ooze microbial communities from a basaltic lava cave in the Kipuka Kanohina Cave System on the Island of Hawaii, USA - MA170107-3 metaG ...
AGCTACCCGCAGGCGTCCTGCTTCGGTGGCTTGGTCAAGCCGCGATACTGCCCCAACACCGAGCAGCTCGGTGACCCGTGCCGCTTCGACGGCGAATGCGCGGCGCCGTTGATCTGCGGCGGTTTCCAGCCGCTCTGTGGGCTGCCCGAAGGCACCTGTGTCTGCCATGGAAAGGATATCGGCTGCCCGTCGGGACACTACTGCAAGCTCAGGAATCCACTCACCGCCGGCGACAATGTCTGCCGGCCAAGAAAGGACAGCGGTGAGCCCTGCTTGCACAAGAAGGAGTGCAAGTCGGGTCAGTGCAAGTTCACGCTCAACCCCTTCGGGCCGCACTGCAGCTAACCCGATTCCGCCATCACGAATGGCGCGATCGCGAATCGAACGGTTGCCGGCGAAACCGGACTAACCAACGGCTGCGCCAAAGCGTCCGGGCGGAGCGATCACGATTCGTCGCCCGCAGAACTCCTCCCGAGTCATCGACTCCAACAGCGTCGTGTCCTCCGTCCGAGCGACGGTCCGCTCGCCAGCCGGCGTGTCACAAACGGCGATAGCGTGCGACGGTGTGTCTCGGTTGAACATCACCGTGTACCCAACGATCGTTGCCGGCCCCGTGTAGTCACCGTTGAGCGGCACGGGCACGTCCTGCTCGGCAACTGTCGCTGTCACGTTCTCGTACGCGTAGCCGCCATCGGTCGGCAGGTTCGAAAGCACCGCACAACCTTGCTTACCGAAGATACCGCTGAGATTGGAGACGAGGCCAACGCGCTTTCCTGCAGATCCCGCCTCACCGGCGCGCAGCACCTCGACCATCCTGGCTACGCCTTCCAGGCTGAAGTGATTGAAGGGACCACCGGCAAACGGCATGGCACCGGTGACGGTCAGCGGACATGCACCGTCCAGATTTAGGTCCCGAGCAAACGACTGGATGGCGGAGGGGAAACAGCTATAGAGCTCCGCTGCAGTCAAGTCGGCGGTCGTGATGCCCGCCAACGCGAGCGCCCGTTCGCCGCACAAGACAGTTCCTGGATGGCTGTGGAGCTGCCGTTGCTGCGCCAACACCACGACGTGTTTCGATTCCGCCGCAGCCACGGGATAGATCCACGCGGCGGAATCCAACCCCAGTTGCTCGGCCTTCGCCGCCGAGCAGACGATGATCGCCACAGCCTGGTTGACGTTCCATTGCGTGCAGTGGCGTTTGGTGTACGGGAACGCCAGCATCGAGTTGCGCGCCGTGGGGTTGCGGATCTCCTCGGCCGCCATTGGCTCGCGGCGCCAGGCGTGAGGATTCGCGGCGGCGACGTCGCTGAAGGAGCTGTAGAGGCTGGCGACGCGGTCGCGGTGCGCTTCGATGCTCAGGCCTTGGTGGTACCGCAATGCCGACTCGATGATGGCGAAGAGCTCGACCGGTAGATGCAACCCGCTTTGCGTTTCGAGATCGCTACAGAACGGGTCTTGCGATGTGTGGTGTACGTCCGGGAGCGGCGTGTCCTCCGGCTGGCGCGTCTCGTGCACCGGTTGCTGGGTGTGCATGCTGCGCAGCTCACGGAACTGCGCTTCGCCGCCCGTGACGACGCCCAGGTCCTGCTCTCCAGCCGCAATCTGTCGACACAGATCGCTGAGCAGCGTCAGCTGCAGAACGCCCAGATCCGAGATGATGCTTTTTGCCCGCGGACAACCCAGAGCGTCCGCAATCAATTTCCCCGGGTTACGATACTGCCACATTCCCTGGGGGACGGAGATCGACTCGATCTGCTTCACCAACTCCGGTGACCCAGCGTCGTCGGCCGCGCGGCGCACCGCTTGCACCATGAGCTCGTACGGCTCGGCACATTGAGTGGGATCGGGCATGCGCTCTTGATGAAAGCCGATCCCAACGATCACCGGAATGCGCGGCGCCAGCTGCGTCATACTCGACTCGTCCCCGAGGTAGATTCGTTCTACTTCAGTACGCGTAGCACGAATCCGCAGTCAACCTTGATCGCAAGAAATCGAGTGCAAATCCGAACCTCGAAGTCCGAGATCCGAAACAAATCCGAAGAACCCAAAGCGTGGAAGAACGCAAACGAATGGATGCCTGCCGTTTCGAATCTTTGGGCCCTTCGCGCTTTCGGACCTTGTTTCGGATTTCGAGCTTCGAGTTTTGAACTTCAAACGCCGAATTTCGACCTTCAAATTTCGGCGTTCGTCCATCCCATAGTATAGTAGCAGCGTGCGTGACGCTCGTTGCGGAGCAGAATCCCGAGACACTCCAATCGGGGCGATCGGGTGATCGCGATCCGCCCAGACACCGTCACCGACGACGCGACTTCCGGCCGATGACGACAGAGCTGGTCGCAAGCATTGGGTTCGTCATCGCCTCCATTGTCGGGCTTCTGGTGGTGCGGCGTCGGGTACCGCTCGAACAGCTCATGGAGCATCACGAGGTGGCGGGCGTGTGCTTTGCCGTTTTGGGTGGTCTCTACGGCATCATCCTGGCGTTCGTCCTGGTGTCGTCCTGGGAACGCTACGAGGCGGCACGCGCCGAGACGGTGTTCGAGGCCAGTGCCGCGGCCGATCTCTATCGCCACGCTGCGGGTCTTTCGGAACCCGCGCAGTCGCAGCTCAGCGAGAATATTCTGAGCTACCTGCAAAGTGTCGTCGACGATGAATTTCCAGCGATGGCCAACGGCCATGCAAGCGATGTGACCCAACGGCACTATTACGCTGTGTGGAGCTCCATCATCAAAATGCGGCCCACCGATGCGTGGGAGGTCGCGCTCTATCAGAACACGCTGGAGAAGCTCGACGACTTTGCCGACGGGCGACGCCACCGACTCTTGTATATCGAAACCGGGCTCCCGGGCGTCATTTGGATCTTCCTGATCGCCTTCGGTGTCGCCACCGTCGGCTTCACGTACCTCTTCGGCATGCGCCGGCTTTTGCCGCAAGTGATCATCACCGTGGTGCTCGCGGCCACCATCGCGTGGACGTTGGCACTGGTGCACGAGACGCAGGCCCCGTTCGCTGGCGGCCTGCGCGTCAGCGACCGTGCCTTCCAAGTCGTGCTCAACCACCTGCGACACGGCTCCGTCGAAAACGAGCTCGCGGAACGATGAGGGCGTGAGGGCTTGAGGGCGTGAGGGTTTGGGCGGCTAATCACCGCCGCCGCAGGCTTTAGCCGGCGCACTAAGAGATCATATCCGGTGCGAGGTCATAGTTGGAGACGCCGTGCCCTCACGGCGCATCAGGTGCTTGTAGATCCCAGAGCACAGAACACAGAACCCAGACCCCGCGGCTGGTCGTCCCGTCTTTCTTGTCTGTACTCTGGGTTCTGTGTTCCATCGGTTCAGCAAGCCCCCACGCCCTCACCTCTCAGGCCCTCAGGCCCTCAAGCCCTCATTCCGATTTTCGAAGCAGAGGCGCCGTCGCTCATTCAAGATGGCCGACAACATTCAGCGTCACCAGTTGCGGCGACGATTCATCGAACACGATCTCGGTCACGCTGGCGTTGCGCGGAGCGTAGCGCGGCCAGCCGCGCGGGTCCCCGTGCAGCAGCGCCGTCAGCCCGATGGCAATGGCCGCCCCATGGCTGACCACGACGACTTCCGCACGCGGATGGGCCCGCGCGATCTGGCGCCAGGTGTCGACCACGCGCGCCGCGACCGCGCCCAGTGATTCGCCTCCCGGCGGCGCCCAAGTCAGGTCAGCGTCGGCCTGCTCGAAGAATCGGTGCCGCGCGGCGAGATCGGCGTACGGCTCGCCTTCGAGAACCCCGATCGCGTACTCCGACAGGCCGGGCGTCTCGATCAAGGGCACGCCGAGCGCCGCTGCAATCGGGGTCGCTGTACCGCGAGCCCGATCGGCCGGGCTCGTATACACCGCGACGACGTGCGGGTGTGACCGCGCCAGATGCACCGCGACGCGCCGCGCTTCTTCGAGACCCTGCTCCGTCAGCGCGTTGTCAATCGAACCATTCCATCGCTGTTCGGCGTTTGCGGGTATTTGTCCATGGCGGACGAGAATCAGTCGCGCGCTCATAAGGCTCATTTGTGACCGACCTGTTGGCGCGAGTCCAGCGCGGTCCGACCTCGCCGCAGACCTAATTCGACGCAGCGCGGTCAAAGCTGCGCCACGGCTTCACATTGAATGGAGTCGTACTCGGTGAGTGAAAGCAGCCGATCGCCCCTGCATTTGCTCTCCAAAGTGTGCGCCGTTAACATCGCGTGCCAAGGGGTGCTGTCTGCCAATGCCGCTGTTCATGGACGTTCATAGCCTCGAGGGTGTGACACCGGAAGCTGTTGCCCAGGCGCACCAGGCGGATGTCGATGTCCAGACGAAGTACGGTGTGTCCTACCGGAAATACTGGCTCAACCAAGACGCAGGCAAGGTTTTCTGTCTGGTCGAAGCACCCAGCGCGGAAGCCGCGGACGCGGTGCACCGCGAGGCCCACGGCCTGGCCGCCGACAAGATCATCCCGGTCGACCCGCTGCTCGCCGAGCAGTTCCTCGGCGGGCACCAGGACCTGGCGGGCGCGGTGTTGATGCCCAGCCCCGGTGATGAGCGACGGCTCGATCCGGGCGTGCGGACCATCCTGTTCAGTGACATGGTGGAGTCCACTGCCATGACGCAGCAGCTCGGTGACAATGAGGCGATGGCGATCCTGCGAGCGCACAATCGCATCGCGCGCGACGCCGTCGAGGCGCACGGCGGGCGTCAGGTGAAACACACCGGCGACGGGATCATGGCGTCCTTCTGGTCGGCCGCCGGGGCGGTGCGCTCGGCAATGGATATCCAGCGCGGGTTCGCGGCGTACAATCGCGACCACGGCGTCCCCATTCGGGTTCGCATCGGCGCTACTTCGGGCGAGCCCGTGCAGGAGCAGGACGACCTGTTCGGCGCGGCGGTGCAACTCGCCGCCCGCATCTGCGCGTACGCCGGCGCCGAGAAGATTGTCGTGTCGAACGTCGTGGCTGAGCTCTGCCTCGGTAAAGGCCTGTCGTTCGTGGACCTCGGTTACGTCTCGTTGAAGGGGTTCGACCAACCGATCCGCATGCACGAAGTGCAGTGGATGGTCGAGTGAGCGACCAGTCTCCCGTACCCCTGTCGTTGCCGATGCCCGAAATCCGCATTGGCTCCGCGAACGGCTTGTCGACGGCGATTTTCTCCGTCCTATAGCTTCAACGCCCGCGCATGAGGCGGTCGATCAACGCGTCGGCGAACACCTCCTAGACGATGCTGCGGCGCTCTGCGAATACGCAATCGATCGTGTGCGAGGAGCCATAGCTGAGAATGACTCGATACGGTCCGAGACGGAGGCGATAGTAGTCCTGCAACGGACCTTCGAGCGCCTTGATATTGCCCCTACCCTTTTCGAGGTCGCGCAGGCCTTGGCGCAACCTACGGCGCGGTTCAGGCGCTAACCTGCGAATAACTTCGACAACCTGCGGCGCCAGCCGGACCTTCATTCATCATGGTCGAGCTTGGAAAGCGGGACGAGCTTGGTCTTCCCGGCCCGATGCGCGGCGATTGCTTTGACGGCGGCCGGATTCGCCAGCAGCTCCAATGTCTCAACGATGGCTTCCATACGCTCGCGGGACACGAGGTACGCCACCTTTCGTTGCGGCGGCGGATGCGGACCGACTCGCCCTGTCGCCCCCTGGGGGCGTTGTAAGAAGTCTTTCAACTCTCGCTCCTCCGCGACTTGCACGAGTTCTTACAACGCCCCCACCCAGGTGCTCGTTGAGCTCCGCGTCCGTCGCCGCTATAACGCGAGCGCCGCATGGAAAGGGTTCCGGTTCTGATCGTCGGCGGCGGACCGGTCGGGCTGGCAATGGCCCTCGAGCTGGCTCGCTACAACGTCCGCTCCCTACTCGTCGAACGTCACGACACCACGACTCGGCACCCCAAAGCCCGCAACCTCAATACGCGCACCATCGAGATCGCGCGCGGCTGGGGACGGGCGGTGCACGACGCGCTGGCTGCGGTGAACCTGCCGCCGGGCTGGACCGAGCAGATCATCTATACCCGTACGCTTGCCGATGAGGAGCTGGGACGCATGACGACGACCGGGTTCTCGGGTCCCGGTTCGGCGATCAGTCCAGACGTCCCCATCCTTTCCTCGCAAGACGTCTTCGAGCCGATCCTGCGTCGCGGCGCGGAGGCAACCGGTCTCTCGGAGTTGCGCTTCGGCCACGAGGCCAGCCGCATCGAGCGCGGGGCGGCGGCGGACGACGACCGGACCGTCGTGGCAGTCACCGAACGCGCGACCGGCCGTACGTATCAAGTCGACGCGGAGTATCTCGTGGCTGCCGACGGTGCCTCGAGTCCAATTCGTGCGCAGCTCGGTATCGAGATGGAAGGCCTGCGCAACATCGGCTACTTCGTGAATGTGTACTATCGCGCCGACCTCGACCGCTGGGTCGCGCACCGGCCGGCGATCCTTTACTGGGTATTCACCGATGCGGTGCGCGGCGTCTTCCAACCACTCGACGCGCGCGGCCGCTGGCTCTGCCAAATCGCGTACGACGGCAGCAGCGAAAGCTTCGCTTCTTATGATGCGCAACGTTGCATCGAATGGTTGCGGGCGGCGGTCGGCGACCGCTCCATCACGCCGGAGATCCTCTCGATTGGCACATGGACGATGAACGCCGTCGTGGCACAGCGTCTGAAACAGGGCCGCGTTTTCCTGGTCGGTGACGCCGCGCATCAGCTGCCGCCGACGGGTGGCTTCGGCGTCAACACCGGGATTCAGACGGCGCACAATCTGGCGTGGAAGCTTGCAATGGTACGTGCAGGCACTGCGGCGCCATCGCTGCTCGATACGTTCGACGACGAGCGGCGCGCCGTCGGGCGCTTCAACGCCGACCGTTCATTCGAGAACTCGCTGCTGGTGCAACGCATCAACGCCGCGGCGGCCGGCGAGCTACCGGCGCTCACGCCCGCGGAGGCGGTGGAGGCATCGCGGCGCTACGGAAACTTTGCCGGCATGGAGCTCGGCTTTCACTACGCGTCTGCCGCGGTGATCAGCGACGGCACCAGTGCACCAGAAGTTGCCGATGCCGTGATCGATTACATCCCCAGCGCCCGCCCCGGCCACCGCGCTCCGCACGTGTGGCTGGAGCGCCAGGGCCGGCGTTGCTCGACCCTCGACCTTTTGAGCCCAGGGTTCACTGTGCTCACGGCGGCAAACGGCGAAGCCTGGCTCGCCGCCGCTCGCGCGACGTCGCAGCGCACCGGCCTCGCGATCGACGCCCACTGCGTTGGCGGAGCGAGCGGATGGCACGAGACAAGTGACGACTTCACGGAACGCTACGGAATCGAAAACACCGGCGCAGTGCTGGTCCGTCCGGACGGTCACGTGGCCTTCCGCCGGTCACGCATGACGTCGAATCCCGAACGCGACCTCGCCGCCGCTCTGATACAAATTCTCGGCCGTGCAGCGGAGTAGTTCGTTCAGCGCCCGCTGGCTAGAAAACTCTAGACCCACGAAATCAGCAATGAGTAAGCGGCGAAGCGCAAACCCGCAGAACGCGCCGCGGCAATGAGTGGGTGGACGTCTTTCGGCGCCGATGTACGTTACCGAGGGGTGAGCCGTACAGACCGGACATCATCTTGTGGATGGAGCTCCCCGAGAGATTCATCGTCGGCTCAGTTCTCGTGCATCCGGTCACACCCGAGGTGTCGTTCGGAAGAGCCTCGTTACGGCGATGCGACAACCCATGATCGGGCTGCCCTGTCGTCCTCAGCGCATTCGTGTAGCGGACGGCTCCCTGGCCGACGAGGTGCGGGCAGTGCTTGGCGCCAGCGCGAGCGCGATGGCTTGGCGCGTCCACTCTCCGACACCGGCGTGCGCATCATCAGCTCGTGCGCGCGCAGCTTCGTCCCGTTCTTTCTCAAGCATCGCCGCCTGTTCGAGAACGATCGGGGCGTGCCCGTCTGCGAATCGTACACCGACGACAACGATCTGATGGTGCGGTTCACTGTCCCTTACCAGGCATACGCGCTGTTTGAGATCGAAGAACCGCCGCACGCGCCTTCGACGCTCTCGCGGCCCAGCGGCTTTGCACTCAAACCCGACGAAGAGCGCGGGCTGGGGGCAGCCCGTCTCCAAGAAGCGCTGCGTTCTTGATGGAGCCGGCGTGCCCTCACGCCGCGTCGTCCTGAAAATAGGCCGTTAATGTGCAAAGCCCGGCCCATCCTTGGGCGCAACGCTCCGTGCCCCTGCGGCAGCGGCAAGAAATACAAGAAGTGCCATTGGGCCATAGATGAGTCGGCGCGCTAGCCCGACGTTAGCGACCCGGCTCTTCGAGAAAGAGCAGCATCAGCGACATCCCTCACTTCGGTTCCGCTGTGATTCGCTTACTAGTTCGGCACGCCGGTGCCACTGGTGAAGCGGTTTCGCGGGTTGCAATCCGAAAAGTCCAGACGGCTCTGCTTGGGTACAGACCTTGCTGCCTCGCCTGGCATGGCGCAGGTGTTCGGGCGCGAGAATATCTGGCTGAATCAGCTCAGTGCTCGCCGGTGGCGCGCTGTACAGCTGGAGCTCGTGACGTTCGTCGCCGTGACCGTTGCCGCGGCTCTCTACCACCCTCTCGCTGGGGCCGCGGCGATCGCCATCGGCACGGCCGTCATTCTTCAGGGACTTCGCAAATGGGGTTACGCGACCGACGGAGCGGCGGGAGAGTTTGCCACGGCCGTGTTGCTGGGTCGTCTCCCGCCTGAGTTTACTGTGTTCAACGATATTCCAATGTCAGGCTTCAACATCGATCACGTTGTGGTCGGGCCCACGGGGGTGTGGCTGATCGAAACCAAGTCGCATCCAGGGGTTGTGGAGGTGTCGGCCGAAGGCGTGTCGGTCAATGGACGGAGGATGTTCCGCGATCCACGTGGTCAGGCGCGACGGACGGCATGTGATCTCGGCCGACTGCTGCGCGCCGGCGGGGTAAGCTGCTGGGTAGAGCCGCTCGTCTGCTTTCCCCGTGCCGCGGTGCGCCATTGGGGTGCACGCGATTTGGCCACGGTTGTCGACGAGCAAAATCTGTTGAGTCGCCTCCGAACTGGTGGGAAGCCACTGACTCGTAAGCATCACGATCGCATTGTTGCGAGCCTCGCTGCGATGCGGGGGGGCGACGTCACTAGCGGCCAGGCTCGAACGGGCTGAGTCAGCACACGCGCGATTTCTGAATCGGCGGCACAGCCGGGCGCACTGCTTCCATGGCAGGACGCGCACTGCACCCGCGACTCACACTGAGGAGGCACGGCGCAGGGCAATCGGCAACGACTCCCAACCCCGGCTCACGGCGGCGCGCAAGCGGCGGCCACCCGCGACATCGACGCACGAGTCGCCGAGCCGGGCGGTGAGCTCTTCGAAGGCGACGCGGCCCATCAGGCGCGCCAGCGCCGCACCGATGCAATAGTGCGCGCCATGTCCGAAGGCCAGGTGGTGGTCCAGGCCGCGATCGAGATCGAGGCGGTCGGGGTCACGAAACTCGCGCTCGTCGCGGTTGGCGGCGCCAAACATGAGCAGCACTTTCTCGCCAGCCGGGATGGTGACGCCGTGCAGGGTGACGGCGCGCGTCGTCGTGCGACACAAACCAGCCACCGGCGTTTCCACGCGCAGGAACTCCTCGATCGCCTGCGGAATCTGTCGCGCCTCGACGGCGAGGCGGCGTGCAATCTCGGGGTGAGCTGCCAACAGCGCCATGCCGTTGGCGATGAGATTGGTCGTCGTCTCGATGCCGCCGACGACGATGTTGAAGCAGAAACCCAGGATCTCCTGGTTCGTCATGCGAACCCCGTCGATCTCGGAAGCGATCAGTGTGCCGATCAAATCGTCGCTGGGCTCGCGGCGGCGGAGCTCAATGAGGGCGTTGAAATAGGCGTACAGCTCGCGCACGGCGCGATGGTGCTCCTGGTGAAAGGCGGCACCGCTGGTGCCGGCGATCACGGCACCCGCCCAATGGTGGAAGCGGGCGCGATCAGTCTCCGGCACCCCGAGGAAGCGTCCGACCATCGCCGTCGGCACCGGCACGGCCACGTCGGTCACCAGATCGCCACCGCCCGCGGCGCGTAGCGCGTCGATCTGCGCAACGACTCCGGCACGCACCTCCGGCTCGAGGTCCGCCACACGCTTCGGTGTCAGGCCGCGGTTGATCAGGCGGCGCAGCTTCGTGTGGTCGGGCGGATCGG
>Ga0187892_10012359_pt1 | contig 10169 bp, 9 predicted proteins | sample MA1701073metaG_FD_139345 | JGI IMG/M metagenome (GOLD analysis project Ga0187892, IMG submission 139345) | Bio-ooze microbial communities from a basaltic lava cave in the Kipuka Kanohina Cave System on the Island of Hawaii, USA - MA170107-3 metaG ...
CAACCTCGTCGCCCTGCGGGCGCGGCCGGTGCTCGGATCAGCCTTCAGAATCCATCCGTTCTTATGCGCCCGCCTGGCCGGCGACTTTGACGGCGATGAGGTGACGGTTCACCGCCCGGTCTCAACCGAGGCCGCCAGCGAGGCGTGGGAGCTCTTCCGGCCATTGGCCTCATACCGCCATCCTGCCAATGGCCGGGTCGTCGCCAAAGTCGACCTTGACGTGGCGCTCGGCCTCTGGCTGATGGGAAACGAGCCCGGTGGCCGAGCAGCATTGGTGCAGGAACTTGGACTGACGGAGGACGACCCCCTCCTCCTCCGGTCCGGGCCGATTCTCCCCGACGAGCTATCAGCCCTTGTTGACCGGTGTGCCGGCATGGCTGCGGACGGGGCCGCCGCCCTTGACTCCTTCATCGCCCTGTTTGAGGCCGGGGTAGAAGGAGCCACCGGATGGTCCTTCTCCGCTGCGGAGCTAGATCCCGTGACAGCGCCGACCGCCGCTGACCTTGATAGTCGGGTGGCGGCGGCCATTCCGGCGAACTCTGCGCTCGGCGAAGCGATCTCGGCCGGGATCGCCGGCAAGATGCTGGGGATCGTCCAGCTTGTGTGCGGGCGTGGCAGCCTCGCCGGGTTCGATGGCAAACCAACGCCGTTCGTACGGGAAAGTTTCCTGGCCGGCCTTGACCCTGAGGGCTTCTTTTCGACAGCGCCCGGTGGCCTCCGCGCCCTGTCCGACAAGAAGCTCGTAACTCCGCTGGCTGGTGGGCTCACAAAGGCGCTGATCGAGGCCGCCTACGACGTCACTATCGAGGCCGAAGGTTGCGGCTCCGACCATGTCGGGTTCGGCGCGGCTCTGACCTGCCGTCTCCCCGGCCTCGGGGTTTGCGCGCGCTGCTATCGGTCCTCAGGAGCTGGGGATGCGCACCTCGGACAGGCAGTCGGGCTTGCGGCTGCCTTCGCCGTGGGAGAACGCACGACCCAGAACGCCATGAAGGCATTCCAAGGCGGAACGCGACTCGTCGGCGGCAACGTCGGGCTACTGACCGCTCTGTTCGGGCGGGGCTCGGTCAACGTCGGGGGGACGGATGGCAAAAACTCGACGCAGAGTCTTGCTCGCCACCTTGAGGCCTGCGATGGACCAGTGGCGCAGCTCGAGCTCCTTGCTGGACTTCGGCTCATCGCCGACGAGGCGCTGGATGGCCTCGTGGGGTCGTACCACTACGAGGTGCTGTGGCGTCGTCTCCTCTCCGTCCACCTTGCGGTTGGAGATGGTGCCCTGCTGGACCGGGCCCAGAGAACCGGCTCGGCGCTGGTCGATGCGACGACCCGGGGCCGCTTGGCGCTCCTGGTTGCGTCCCAACCCGACCAAGCTTCGAACGACGAGGTGTCGCCCTTGCGGATGGCCTTGGTCGGCCACCTCGACACTCAGCGGGAGATGCGCTGGTGAGCCCGAAGCTGCGACCTGCGCTCCCGGGGCTCCGAACGGGGACGGTCACGGAAAACGTCACCCGAAGGACTACCAAGGGCTTGTCCCCGAGCCTGGGTCAGCGCCTCAGCCGCACGCTCGCGAACAGCCCGTCCACCGACGACGACCATTGGGACCATGAAGAGGACGTTGTCGATCCCGACCCATGGGATGAGCTTCCCGAGGAGCTTGAGCCGAGTGATCTCGATGAGCCTGCGGACGGGTTCGATATCGACAGCCGGGCGGGCCGGCGTCGGCTAATGCCAAGCATCACCTTCGCTTCATTCACAGGGTGGGCCGATCGACCAGATCCGCTCGCCGCTTATCACGTCGGAAGAGCTTCGAGCAGGTCCCCTTCGGTCCCGGGAGTGACGTTCCGGATCGCCGGAGTCCCGAGCGGCGGACCCGACTATGACGAGTTGGCCGTGGCCGAGGTCGAAGCCAATCTTGCCGCGATCGCTGCTGCCCTCACGGCACGCCAGTTCGCCGCAGTGACAGCGGGGACCAGCTCTCAGGCCTTCGACGCGCTCGTGCCCATGACCCAAAGGATGCTTGCCGAAGCGGCCGGGCTCAATGAACCCGCCGTCAGCCGCCGGCGCCTGTCGATCATCGAGTGCCCCTGGGGTCAGGCACAGCTGCAGTTCTTCTGTTGGAAGAGAAAGAGCGACATGGGACTGCATCCGTCCGAGGCTCGTCGCCTGGTCGAGATTCTCATTGCCCAGCCCCGGCTGGCCGCGGCCGCCGCCGGTCGGCTGGTGGCCGAGGAGTTCCTGGCCGATGAGTCCGTGATCGCGAAGCGAGCTGACGCACTTCGAAAGCAGGTCCCGGTTGTCCGCTCCGTCCTTCTGGAACAGCTTGGCCGCTTCAACACGATGGCGGCGGCCCTGCCGCTTGTCGACCTCGAGGAGCTGACACAGCAGATGGACAAGGAACTCCGTAGTCACGATGACCTCGAGTTGCGACGACGAGGGATGGGACTCGTCCGCCTCGCGCTGGCTGGGGCCTTCGCCGGACTCGAGACTGAATGATCATCGGCGTCCATGGCGACCCGGACCTCAATGGCCTCGATCTAGGCGGCGCTGAGACCAGGCTGATCCGCACGGTTGGTGACCTGAGCAACGATCTGGATTATCTGATCGTGCGGGTGGCGGGCAACAAGGTTCCCGGCGTCCTCAGTTGCGCAGCGGACCTTGGCATTCCGACCACAGTTCTGGTTCCCGAGCTTGGTCTCTGGCCGCTGACTGAGCTCCTCCTGCGTCACACCAACGTGGAGGAGCTCCTCCAGGAAGACAGCCTTGAAACCTTGACCGTCGATCGCGTCACGGCGGTCGTTGGCAGGCGTCGAACTCCGGGCCATGGGTTCCGGATCGGCACGCTCCAGCCCATGCCCGGCAACCCCGACGATTACGAGGCGCGGCGATTTCTCTCCTTCGTGTCACCGGCGATGACTGGTTTTCTACGCGACTTGCGGGCCGCGCTCAGTCAGATGAGTCGGGAACGCTCCCCAATTCCGTGGGACCCCAGGAATCGTCAGGAGTCGGTCGAGCTTGACGACAATGATCGGCCCAAGGGCAAGGGTCCCTACAACCTCGCTGATCTGGTCAAGCATGCGCGCCACGCCTGGGCTCGGGAAATCCTGTGCGGCCCAGCCGTCGGTCAGGCTTGGCAGACCCTGCCCCCGCCACTGCTCCTCTTGGGGGAGAGCGGCACTGGCAAGACGCTCGTCTCATCCCTTATCCACGACCAGCTCACGAGTCCAGCCGACGAACACGGCAACCGGGGGGAACTTGTCGAGGTCACCGCAGCAGCTATGGACACCGCCAACTTCGACTACGACTTGTTCGGTGCTACGGCCGGCGTTTGGAACGATGTCGACTACCGCGTTGGCGCTGTTTCTCAGGGCGCCTTCGGGACGGTGTTCCTAGACGAGATCGGCGATATGCCCGGACCGGCACAGACCCGGCTGCTCACCTTCTTCAACGACCTCACCGCCAAGGTTCAGGGCGCCCAGCCCTTCTTCACCTACGCGCAAGTCCTCGCGGCAACCAACCGGGACCTCGACCACCTGGTGGCCATCGGCGCCTTCCGGCACGACCTACTTGCCCGCTTCCGATCGAGGGTTGTGCTCCCACCCCTCCGGTCCCGGGACGACGCCGAGCTCCGTCGACTCATCGACTTCGTGGCGCAGAACCCGTTGGTTAATCCGAGGGTCGATGAGGAGGGGAGGGACGCCGTTGATGGCCAGCCGTTGGTGTCGTACGTCTCCGTGGACGCCATGACGGCTCTTGTGGCCCATCGGTACGCCGACGGCAACTTCCGCGAGCTCGAACAGGCGGTGCATACCGCGATCTGGCGGGCCCGTGGGGCTAACAGCCGAACCATCGAGTTGACACACCTCGAGCTCCGCCCTGGACGGTTCCGCCCCGACGTCGATGAGCGGGTGATCAAGGTGGTCCGGCTCCCGGAGGCATCGCAGGGTTCCGTCGTCGTGGTCGAGGACCTCGATGAGCTGGCCCGGATCGCCGCTCTTCACGATCGAGCCATTCTGCGCGCTGGGTCGACCTACGCGGTCATCGACCGTGGGCTGCATTTTCGCTTCGGGGTCGATTAGCCGGACTGGACGCGGCTTGCAGGGACCTCTCGACACCGACGGTCGGTATCGAGAGGAGCACGACCATGGGTTGGAAGGCGCAGCCAAACCTTGGCGACAAGAACGCCAAGATCAAGCAGAAGGGCACCCGAGTCGAGGTTCTCTGGGGCGGGTCGAAAGGTAACCGCCGCGGAGATGGGCACGGACACCTCGTCTCCAAAGACGGTCTGAACGCCAGCTACCTGCGAGACCCGGGTGGCAAGCGCGTCGTCGACGACCGTCGCCGCCGGTCGCGCTGACGGGAAGTCATTCATCGCGGTCCGAGGAACTACTTGCTCCCTCGGCCCGCGACCGTGAAGACCGATCCGACTCCAGGAGGTTCTGAGCTCATGTCGACGATCAAGTACCGGACCAAGGACGGCGTAGCGGACTATGCCTTCTCCTTCGAACGCCAGACTGGCGGGGACTGGCGCGCCTTCATTCTCTCCCAGCCGTCATACGGCGGGCGGGATGAGTCGGCCCTCATCACCCACCGTCTCGCCGAAGGCGGACGCAAGTTCGTGTGCTGGAAGGGGCGGCTCCCATCGGAGTCCAACGCAAGAGCGGTGGCGGCCGAGTGGGCCAATGCAACACAGGAGTACATCCGGACGGGCCGACGCTTCTAGCTGTCGTCCCCCTCCACCTGCATTGTCAAGGCAACCGATCTCGGTGGTGCGATGCATCGACATGCCGACGAGCACAATCACACCGTCGCACCACCGATGACAGAAGGAGGTGACATATGGGGATGTTCATGAAGCCCTCGAAGTCGGGCAAGAGCTTGAACGTCTACGTCGGCAAGGGCCTGAATGGTCGGCCGTTCGACGGTAAAAAGTTCACGGACAAGTCCGGTGCCAAGGCCTACTCGCATCTGAACTTCGCGAAGAAGGGGACGGATTACGTCTCGCGCCCGAAGGGCGGCTCGGTGTTTCGCGCCGCTGGACAGCGCGGCAAGGCAGGCGGCCGCTGAGGCCGATGTCACGTCCGGTTCGGCCGGCGATCGCGACCGGAAGGCGGTGGCCGGCGGCGTGGGACCGGTAGCGCCGACGAAGGCCCCACCATGAGGAGACGCGAATGAAGGACAGCCGAGAGGCACTGAGTGCCCGACGCGTGGGACGTGAACGACGACGACTCTTGCACCAACGCGGCTCTCGGGCCGCAGATCCGACCACGTCGACGACCGAGCCGCTGCAGCTCAACAGTGTCGCCGAGGGTGTCACCAACCTCGGGCCGGGTCCGGCAACGCTCCTGTGGACCCAAGGGTGCCACGTCGGGTGTCGCGGCTGCATGTCGGTGGACACCTGGAACCCCTTTGCTGGCGTCCGCGCCCAGCCGTCGGACGTAGCGACCTGGCTGCTTACCAAGAAATCCCGTTTCCTTACGATCTCCGGCGGCGAACCCACTGAGCAGGCACCTGCACTGAACGCGCTGCTCGACCACCTCGACGAGCAGTGGGTCGTCACGATGTACAGCGGCCACGACCTCGAGGCGCTTCGGGCGGCTGACCGGCCGGGGGTAACCGAGCTTCTCGGCCGGATCGACGTCCTAATCGCCGGGCCTTACATCCAGGAGCGGCATGCGCGCCTGCTTTGGCGCGCCTCGGACAACCAAGTGATCCACGACCTCACTCTCCGGGCTCCGATCGCCGAAGACCTCTCCGCTGGCATCAGCGTCCGGATCACCGGCGGCGGCCTGGAGATTATCGGCGTCCCGCCGGAACCGGGCTTCATCGACGCCCTCCGTTCCAAGGCGGCCGATGGCGGCTCCCGCCTCGGTATCAGCCGCCAACCCCGGACCTTTCCCTTCCCAACCCTGGAGCCGTGACATGTCCCATTCCGCAACACGCCGCCCCGTCCTGACCGCCCTCCAACGTGCTGCCACCGAGCGCGAGCTCCGGCGCAGCCGGCTCGACGAACTACCGGAGCTCGTCGACACGAACCTCGACAGCGTCCCTTCGCTGGCCCGCCTGATCAAGCAGGCCGGCTCGATCAGCGAGCTGCGTTCCGCCCTCGACGAGCTCCCGGAAAGGGATCAGCGTCTCGACCTCGATCTTCTGCACGCCGAGTTCCAGGCGCTCGACCGCCAGATCGGGTTGGCGGGAATCGACCGCCGGATAGTCATGCCGTTGGCGGCGCAGATCGACGAGCTGCGTGCCGTTGCCGATCAGCTGCAGGGCGAGCAGCTCGCTACTGCCACCGACGCGGCCTACGCCGCCGTCGAGGCTCTCGAGATCGAGATCGTCGACCGCGTCAGCCGTGCCCGCGCCGTCCATCTTGCCGGGATCGCAGCGGCTGAGACGCTCCGACGAATGGGCTTGGAGGTCACAATCGATGTGACCGGCGACGAGGTGATCATCAGCGGCTCCACAGCCGGCCAGCGCGCCGAGGTCTCCGTCGACGGCGACCCGGCCTGCTTCGAGGTGTCCTTTGACGACCTAGCCGATGCGGTCCATCCGCTGCACCCCGACGCCGGCCAGCGCTGCCACGGATCAGTCGATCTCGCCCACCATTTCCACACGCTGCTCGCCGATGCGATGCTCGAAGCCGGCCTCGGCATCGGACGGGTCGAGGCGATCACAGCCCCCACGCGAGGCGCAGTTACCGGCCTGCGGAACCACCGTGGCCACGCTGGCGAGCGTCAGGTGGCGTCGTGACTGTCACGAGTCGAACGATCCGGCACGTCACCAACCACATCGCTGGCGGGCGCCACGTCCTGCTCACCGGCCGTATTGACGACCTTCAACTGCACCGGGGCGAGGCGCTAACTCTCCGCGCCTCGCTCGAACGCATCGGAAGAAGCTTCGACGTGGTCGTGCGAATGGACGCGGTAGACGGCGCCACGGTTGTCCACGGCGAGGATCGGTGGCAGCCAGACGGTGAACCCCGGCGCGATCCGCTCAGCTCGCTTCGGGACCTGCTCCACCACCCGGAGCTTTCGACGATGGTCATCCTCGAGCAGGCCGACATCTTGCTGCAAGACCCCTCGCACCACGACGTGCCCGACCGAACGCGGATCGCAACGCTGCAGCTCGCTTTGGCCGAAGCGACGACCAATGGCACGTTCGGCAACACCTGCGTACTGGTCGCCGCCTCGGCCGCCGACGTGCCCGGCATCCTCCGGGCGGGGTCGGAGCGTTTGGCGGTGGTTGACATCGGCTTGCCGATCCGCGCCGAGCGGCAGCACTACTTGCTGGCCCAGGTACCGCAGATGCATGGCGTGGCCCATCTCGACAACGCCCAAATCGGTGACCTCGTAAAGAACTACTGCCGGCTAACCGAAGACGAGCCGCTCCGGGGGATCGAGTCGTTAACCCGCTTCTCCCGTGCGGCGCGGGTCGACGCCACAGACGCTCGAAACCTGCTGCACCGCCACCGGTTTGGTGAGGCACCGGACTACTGGTCGGCCGTGCGCCAGGACCTCGATCGCATCGCGACCGAGCTGCGCGCCAGCGTATTCGGACAAGAGACGGCCGTGGATGCCGTCGTCGCCGGGCTGGCCGGCGCCGCCCTCGGCTTGAACATGAACGGTGACCCTTTCGGCCTCGAGTCGCAGCCGCGGCTGGTTCTGCTCTTACTTGGGCCCACCGGCGTCGGCAAGACCGAGCTGGCGAAGGCGCTGGCGCGTGCACTCTTTGGCGACGCATCGGCCTACACCCGGATCGACATGGCGCTGTTCGCCCAGGAGCACGCAGCCGATCGGCTCACCGGCGCACCGCCTGGATACGTGGGCTTTGAGGCCGGCGGCGAGCTCACGAACGCGGTTCGGGCCCGTCCCTTCTCAGTGATCCTGCTGGACGAGTTCGAGAAGGCGCACCCCCGCGCTCACGACCGCATGATGTCTGTGATCGACGATGGGCGGGTGACCGATGCCCAGGGCCGGGTCGCATACTTCGGCGAGTCGATCATCCTCATGACGTCGAACCTTGGTTCTCGCCAGCTCGCTGAGCGCGCCGCCCAAAGCGAGACGCAGGTCGAACCGGCGGCCGTCGACCTCTCGAGCCTCAACTACGAGGAGGTCGCCGCGGTCTTCGAGTCGGCGGCCCGCGATTACTTCACCGAGATCGGTCGGGTCGAGATCTGGGGTCGGCTCGCGCAGGGAGCCGTTGCCTTCCAACCCCTCCGGCCGGAGATGATCGAACAGATAACCGCGAAGGTCCTTGCCGACACCACCTTCGTCCACGGGCCCGAGCTCGACGTCGACGCGGCCAGCGCGAACGCGTATGCGGACGCCGTAATGGCCGAGCCCGTGAACCGGAACCTGGGCGGCCGCCAAATCCGCAACATCTTCCGGAGCGCATTCCTTCGAGTGGCCTGCTGGACCGTGCTGGGCGGCCACGCCGACGCCGGCAGGTTGATTATCCGGTTCGAGCCGGACGGGGCTATGCGCGTATCGGTCGACGGCGCTACCGAGGAGCTAATTCCCGTGACCCGCCGGTCGGCGGCCACGGGCTCTCAAGCAGGCACCGACCGCAGGCTCGATCTTCCGTAGCCCAAGCAGAACCCCCAAAAGGAGGAATCATGCGCCTTCGCATCTTCCGGTCCTCGAACCAGTCTCGGCCGCCCAAGGGCGCCAACCAGGAGCTCTGGCCCCTCGTCGTCTGGAACTCGCAGTTCGAACACGACGGTGAGACCGAGGCCGAGCCCTGGCTCGCGCAGCAGCTCGCCGACCTGCGCTCCAAGCTCACCCGTATCCACCACGAGGACGTGCAGCTTACCGACGCCCACCGAGCTCGCGACGAGGCGCTGCTCGCCTATCGCCTCGCCGTGAACGAGGAACGCCTTGTCGACACCGAGACGGCGCTTCCTATCCAGGCCGGTCACGCCGCCCGCCGCCAGCGCGGCGATGCACACGCTTCCCACCTTCGGGCCGACGGCACCCGAGCAAGCGTCCAGCGCAAACGCAGCCAGGATTGCCGCGCCGCCGCCGAGCGGCAAGCCGAGGGCCAGAACCTCGCCCTCCAGACCGTCACCGGAGCGCTTATAGACCGGATGATTGTCGAGGCGACCGCAGCCATGCCGCGCCTGCACGAGTACGTAGCTCAGCTCAACGTTCGCCGCGTGCGCGAAGGCCTCGCCCCGCTTCGCGCCCTGTCCGTCGAGGTACCCGAGCGTCTCGTCCTCGAGACGTGCCGGCGCGTGGGCAACGCCGACCGGCCCGGGCCACCCCAATAGGCCCGAAGTCCGATTTACCGACCAAGGAGACCCCCATGACCATGTCCACGACCGAGCCGTCCCGCTCGTCCGCCCTCCTCGCCAACTGTGATGCCGGCTTGCACCAGCTTGCCAAGCAGCGCGCCGCCACCGACGCTGAGAGTTGTATGGATCTCGAGGGCGGTATTCCCATGCCGGGCATGACGGTCCTCGACGCCCAATACCGCAACTACATCCACGAGCTGCGACGGAGCCAGCGTCCAGAGCGGCATGAGGCGGAACATGAGTTAGCCGCGGCGCAGTCCTGGAGCGGGAGTCTCGCCGCGTGGACCGATCTCGACGATATCCCGGTCGGGGTGCCGCTCCGGGCAAAGGTCCCCCTGTGGCTACGCCAGGGCGGCGTCGTCGGGGTGCTTTGCGCCGAGACGATGCTGCTCATCGAACCGATCAACGAGATCTTGCGCGCCGGCATCGGCTATACAACCCCGGCCACCAGCGCCTCGGTCGTCATTACTTTGCTCGGTGCCTTCATGGCCCACGCCCGGGTGGAGGCCGTCGAGGCGTCCGAGTCGGCCGCCAACGGCCGAGTCCGCGAGGGTGCTGACACCGATTCGAACCGCGCCACCGTTGGCCTTCTCCTTGTGGTCGCGGCCGCGGTGCTCGCTCGCTATTACGCGGCCACCCTCGCCCAGGGTGCGGTCGATTCCAGTGGCATCGCCTTCTTCACGGCCGTGCAGCTCGTGTTCCTCTTCGCCGGCCTGGTGCTGCCGAAGACGATCATCGACACCCGCCGAAGGATCAACTCCAAGCAGCTCGCGAAGAGCAAGGCCGAAGCCGCCGCGAAAGTCGAGGATGCCAAGCGGGCGTTGACGGTCATCACCGACGAGCACTCCGAACAGATGAAGCAGCTCGCAGGTAGCGCCGTCTC
>Ga0187892_10012360_pt1 | contig 10169 bp, 9 predicted proteins | sample MA1701073metaG_FD_139345 | JGI IMG/M metagenome (GOLD analysis project Ga0187892, IMG submission 139345) | Bio-ooze microbial communities from a basaltic lava cave in the Kipuka Kanohina Cave System on the Island of Hawaii, USA - MA170107-3 metaG ...
CTAGGGCGAAAACCCAATAATTTTGTCTGCATAACAGTACGATACCGATTTGATTCGTTTCAGACAGAGGTCGGTATCGTGCGCAAGAATTTGTTTTGGCTCAGTGAGGTGCAGTGGCGACGAATTAAGCCGCATTTGCCGACTGATGTACGCGGCATCGAACGAGTGGACGACCGTCGTGTGATCAGCGGCATCATTCATGTTTTGAAGAGCGGTTGCCGTTGGTGTGATTGCCCGTCGGAATACGGTCCGCCAACGACGATCTACAACCGTTTCGTTCGCTGGGCTGAGCGCGGCGTTTGGGAGAATCTGTTTCGTGCGCTTGCCGGCAACGGCCGATCCACCGATACACAGATGATCGACTCTACGCACGTCAAAGCTCACCGCTCAGCGGCGGGCGGAAAAGGGGGGAGCAAAAGCAGGCGATTGGCCGCTCACGAGGCGGGCGCAATACGAAGATTCATGCACTCGCAGATCTTAAGGGTCGTCTGATTGCGATCCTTCTGACCTGTGGCCAGGCCAATGACTGCCCCGTTGCAAAGCGCCTCTTCTGGAGAGTGAAGCAAGCCAAGCGCATGCTCGGCGACAAGGCGTACGACAGCGATGAGCTGCGCGACGATTTGGAAGCGCAGGGCACCACGCCCGTCATTCCCAACAAGATCAATCGAAAGCAGCCGCTCCCGTTCAACAAACGCCGCTACAAACTTCGCTGGCTGGTCGAAGCTGCTTTCAACAGGCTCAAGGACTTCAGGCGCATTGCCACGCGCTATGACAGACTGGCGCGAAACTATCTCGCCTCGGTCTGCCTTGCGGCGGTACTCGTTTGGTGGATTTAATGAGTCTGGACCCTAGATTCCTTGAATGCAGCGGCCCTTGTCGCGAGAACAGGTCCTACTACCCCATGGCGTCTCGGCTAGCGTCGAAATTGCTGAAGAAGTTCTACGGCAGCCAAACACACCCTTACGCGGTGTTTGAGAGGCATGTCCAAGCTTGCCTGGCAGAAAGACCGGGCACATTGTTGGACATCGGCTGTGGCCGAGACGCGCCGGTGCTGCGTCGCTTTAGGGGGAAGGCGAAGCGTTTGGTCGGCGTGGAACAGGTCGGGTATCGGGTTGAGGATCCGCACTTGACCCTGTTGCAAGGCACGGCTTCGTCAATTCCATTGCCGGACGAAAGCGTGGACGTCGTCATGGCGCGATCGGTCATGGAGCACGTCGTGGACCCAGACGCGGCGTTTCGAGAAATCCACAGAGTGCTGAAGCGTGGTGGTGTGTTTGTCTTCTTAACGGCGAACCTATGGGACTACGCTTCCATTGTTGCCATGATCGTGCCGAACCGTTTTCATGCGCAGATCGTCGCGCGAACCGAAGGTCGGCTTGAAGAGGACGTTTTTCCTACGGTCTATAAATGCAACTCGAAAGGAGCCATCACACGTCATGCAACGCAAAGCGGATTGACGGTCACACAGTTCGGCTATTTGTCCCAGTATCCCAACTACTTCCTATTCAATGGCGTATTGTTCCTGTTGGCGACGGGATATGAAAAGCTCATAGCAAACGTTCGTTGTCTGGCGTTTCTAAGAGGTTGGATACTGGCGACGGTTTCCAAAATCTGACGCTGCCGTAGCTTCGGGCGGAGATCCACTAGCGCGGGCGTCAACCTCCCTCCAATTGGCACAAGTGGCACACGAAACGGGTGTGCCATTTCACTGTGCCGCTTCACTGTGCCACTTGGTGTGCCGCTTGCGACCGGCGGATTTCGCTGCCTCCGGCGCACAAATCGGCGTCAGGCGCACGGGGTGGCGCGCACCAACTCCAAACAGTCTTCACGTTTCAAGTAGCAGCCGCCGATCGCTCGGGGAAAACGGCAGGATGACACAAACTCTCTCCATAAGCAACACTAATTTGAAGTGGGGAACCGGATAGAGCTGTCGGCCATGTGCTCGGTTCGCACACCCTCTGCCCACTGTCCCCGTGCGGGGCCGCGCCGCCGACCTCAACCCGCGCGGGCCGCCTGCGCTGATGCGCGCCGACGCTTCGCGGCCCCATTTCCCGCCCTGCGCTCCGCCGCACGCTGCCGCCGAATGACCGCGAGATACTCGGCATCGTCGAGGGGGCGAAGGAAAGCAGCCAGACGCACGGTGGAAGGGTGGAAGCCGTCGCAAATGCGATTGCTCCGATCCTCGAGGCCGTCACCGCGACCGAATGCGCAAAACTACTTCGCCATCGTCGGATATGCAGAACCTTAAAATCATCCCGCTCTAGCAGCTAGTCGGCCTTGGCGGTTTGGACCGCAGGCACCAGCGGAACGTCGCCAATTCTGTCTTGCGCCCCCACGTGACGCCGTACCAGGTGCACCAACGGTGCGGTCAGCGCGACTAAGCAAAGGAACATGTCGTAATAGGCCATCGAAAGGAATGCCCCGGCCGACAAGTAACCGACAAACGTCACCAACAAAAATCGCGCCAGCTGCCTTGCCCACTCAAGCTCAAGATGACCCCGCGCAAGCGCAATGATACGCAACATGTTGATGATGCCCGTGCCGATGATTGTCAGCCAAATTGCGAGGCCCAGAAAACCGTGATCGCCCAGCACTTGAAAATAGACACTGTGGGCGGCCCGTACGCGAGACAGGTCTTGCTGCTCCTGGGTCGCCCGGAAATCGGCCCGGTTATAGCGGCGATCGACGATGTCGCTTTCGACTGCCGAAAATCCGCCGCCTAACAAAGGGCGATCCAGCGCAATGTTCCAGCTGGTGCGCCAAGCGGCGAAGCGCTGGTTGACCGAATTGTCGCTTTCATACGTCTGAATCGTACTTATGCGCTCGAACCAGGATTGCGGGGCATAGCTCCAAACCCCGAGCGCCAGCGCCACAGGGATGAGGAAGGCGCCGAGCTTGGGCTTGGTCAGGGTGATGAAACCAATGCCGACCACGGTCAAACCAATGAACCCGCCACGAGACGACGTTCCGATGACGGCAAAAACCGAAAAAAGCATGACCGCGAGGCAAGCGAGCTTGACCAGTGGGTTCGCCGAAGTCACTCGAAGGTAATTCAGAATTGGAATCGTCATGACAACCGCGAGAGCGAAGTCATTGTTGTCTGCGATTTGAGAGCCATCCGGTCCGAGAATGCGCCCGGCGGCGCCAGACATCACGCCGCCACCGCCCTTGGCGGCGAAATAACCTATTGAAACGGCGATGATCCAAAGAAAAGCCTGGATGCGCAGTTTCGAGTTGACGAGCGCCATCACCGTGATCACCAGGATCATGGTTCGAATGTGCCTGTCCCACCGCTCGAACGAGATGCCGTGATCGAGCGCAAAAAAGGTCGTGATCGAGACCAAGACCGCAAAGACGATGAAGAGCCCGGGAAGCGTTCCCGGCGGCAGGCGCTTTGGCTCCTGGGAGAATACCCACGCCCCGAGCGTTACGACGGCGATATAGAAATTGAAGGGAAAGTCGTAGGCAAAGCCTGAGGCCTCGCGGTGCGGGCTCATGAAGGCGATCCAGGCCCAAAGCAGCACGCCGACAAACGGAAAGATCAGCGCTGCGGGAAGCGCCGCGAAGACCGTCAAGAAAATGGCGATACTTCTCACCCGCGCCCCCATCCCCAGCGGGTCAGCTGGCCTTTGAATGCCCCAGAGACCAACGATGACATACAATATGGCGCGAAGAGAATACGGCTTTGCACGGGACAGGCGAATCTTCCCGGCGTTAACACTGAATCCTGTTGCGCGTGACCAAATCGACACGCGACACACGTTGGGATAGAATTATAGTCAGTCGAATTCGGGCTGTGGGGGAAGCGTCATGTCATCCTTCCTAATGATGTTTGCCCTAGCCGCTGTGGGCTTGATCATCTTTTGGTACGTGTTCGACGAAGCGACCCGTGGGGGCGAGGGCAAGAGCGGCCTGCTTGGCATGGTCGATCCTGCCGGCGTCGGTCAAAAGGACGACAATCGATCAGGACGCTGGCGGCGGGGGACAAGTCACCCTTGGCGGGTCCGGCGTCACCGCGACTAGCGCCGCGACCGCGCGAGCGAGCGCAGCAGCGCTTTCAGGCGCTGTCTTAGGCCAAGGCGGTCCAGCAGGCGTGCGAGCGCGGCCTCGATGCGTATGAAGCCTGCATGGGCCGCAGAAAGCATCGCTGTCGAGAGGGTGCGTCTGAGAATCAGCACGTCGAGACAGTGTTCCACGCGCGTTGCAAACAGCTCCTTGTGTTGGCCGGCGCCTTCGGTGAAGTCGAAGGCTGTAAATCGGCGCTCAGCGAACAAACTTTCCATCGCCAGCAGTTGGAGCACTGTGCCTGGTGAATGTTCGGCGACCTCCGGGTCGTAGCCAAGATAAGCGTAAATGACGCTGCCATCCTCGACGGGCAGGTAGAGGTAGCTCACCGGACGACCGTGAAGGAACAGGATGTAAGCGCGCACCGCGTCGCGCGCCGCACGTGACAAAGCCTCTTCCTTGAATTGCGGCGTGCCCGGCAATCCAGCGTTCAACAAGCGCTCTTGGTAGGTCTTCGCAGAAACACCACGGGCGAGCGGCAAGAACGCGCTGATTTCGCCGGGGGCCCGGTACGCCTTCCAATCAATGACGCCGCCCGACAGCTCCTGAAACTTGCGCAGCTTCCGCTTCAGTGTCGAACGCGTCTTTGCGGAGAACTTTGCCATGTAGGAATCATAACTTGTCGATAGATCGACAAGATGGCGGGGATATTCCCGAAGCACGCGCCCCATCCATCCTGAAGGTGGACGTGTTGACGGCGTGAACGGCGCGGGCAGCGCCTTAATCAGAAAGCCGTCCGCACCATGTGCTTCGGGAAGGTTTGCAAGTGACAACGGAGAGCATGTCCGACGATCGGCGCACTCGTAGACGGCTAGCCTTCGCGAAATGGAAAACAGACGCCATTCACCAAGCTGGAAGTTTAGAGGAACATTTCTCACGCCTCGAAAGACGAGCGAGTCGGCCCATTCGCCAATGTCGGTCGACGCAGACAGGCTAGCGACGGTCATAAAGGATCGTGCCAACGGACTGCTCGATCATGCGCCAAGCTGTGCGCGCGGGACTCGACTTAAGCGGTTTGACGTGCGCTGCGTTGCCGTTCGGCATTGTGCTCAGTTTGGCGAAATCTGCGGTGGCGATCTTGCTGCTCCTTGCCGCCAGCGCCTCGCAATAGCGGTCGAAGCGGCGGAGCAGCATGCGATTGGCTCGAGTGCGCCGAAGATTGAGCAGCTCAAAGCAATGACTCACGATGACCGTGGTCGGCCGTTGCTGTGCGATCGATTGGTCCACGACCGTTTTCAGCTCCGCGGCGGACGCCGCGCAGAGCTGAAGCGCTCGAGTGTGGCCGGGATAGTCTTCGAAGAAGGTGACGGGCACTTCCGTGACACCTTCGATCCGCGTTGGCCGATTGAGAGCGTCCGGGGCGCAAATGTGGCAACTGGCGCCGAGATAGGGGTGGTTGTAGCTTGAGTCGTAGGTGAAGCCGAGATGCGCCAACGCCTTCAGCGTGTCGTTGTTCGCACCGTAGTTGCCGGCGCGGAACGCCGTCGGCCTTGGCGCTCCGGCGCGCACCAGCGCTTCGAGACCGAGGGAAAGAAGGCGACGCTGGTCGTCAAAGGTCAAATCGGCAAGGTTCAGCCCGCGGCGAGTATCGACAATGTCCTTCTCTATCCACTTCAACCATTCCGCGTGCAGATGGAGCTGCACTTCGTGTCCGGCTTCAAGGATGACCGCGACCACCCGCTTCAGCACATCGATACCAAACAAGTAGGAGCTGAGCGCCTCGACGAAGAACACACCCTTGATTCCGTGCTCGCTCAGGCGCTGCATCTGATAGCCGATGCCCCAAGCGCCGTCAGACACCTCGCCCATGACGGCGATGCAAAGGTTTTCGAGCGGGCTTGCGCCGCGCCGATGCAGCATGAACGACAGCTCGGTGTCGGTGGTGAACAGGACCGACGTCATGCGGCCCTCGCACGCAGGGGGCGGCCGACCAGGCGCTCATAGACGGGGGCGTATCGATCGACGGCCGCTGGCCAAGTCCGTTCACGTACGACGTATTCGCGGGCGCTTTGGCCGATGACGGGCCAGGTATCGCGGGCCTTCACCGCGCCTATGATCCCATCGGCCAACGCTTGCGCATCGTCGGCGGCAAAGAGAAGTCCATTTCGGCCGTTGGTGATCAACTCGCGGTGACCGCCGCAGTCGGAGGCGATGACGACCCGCGCCTTGGCCATGGCCTCGAGCGGCTTAATGGGCGTCACGAGATCGGTCAGGCGGCTGCGACGGCGCGGGTAGACGAAGACGTCAATGAGGTCGTAGTAGCGTTCGACATCGGCGAAGGGGACACGTCCGGTGAAGACGACGGCGTCTTGGATCCCGCTGGTCGCCGCCTGGCGCTTCAATTCGGCTTCGTGATTGCCGCCGCCGACGAGAAGAAGCTTGAGGACGGGAAAGGCCGTCAGCGCACGCGGCATCGCGTTGAGCAAGACGTCCAGTCCCTCATACTCGTAAAAGGAGCCGATGAAGCCAAGCACGATATCATCGCCAAGGCCGAGTCCCTTCGCCAGGGCCTCATCGCGATGACGCTCCTGAGAAAAGTTGGAAAGATTCACGGCGTTTGGAATGGTGCAAACGCGATCGTGCGCCACACCGCGGGCGAGCACGTCCTGGCGCACACCTTCACAGAGGACAGCGACCGCGTCGGCGCGGTGCAGCACGTAGGTTTCGAGCGAGCGGCTGGCACGGTAGCGCAGCGAGCCCGGACGGACCGTGCCCGCTTCGACGCCCGCTTCTTCCCACAGGGCGCGTACTTCGTAAACGACGGGCACGCCTTTGGGATGCGCGGCCCAGAGCGCCGGCAGGCCGTTCAACGCGGGAGAGTGTGCGTGGACGATGTCGGGCTTGGTTTCGTCGATGAGCGCGCCGAGACGACGAGCCGTCGCCTGCATCTCACCGAAATAGCTGAGGAGGGGAGCGCGCGCGATGATCCCGTCGGGTGCCGGCGTCCGATGAAACCGCCAACCGGCAATGTCCTCAACCTCGGCGTCCACGCGGTTCTGACGGGGCGTCGTCAGAAGGACCGGGTCCCAGTTGCGCGCGCGCTGCTCGTTGACGATGCCGAGCGTGCGCGAAACGTAGCCGCTCTGCAGCGGCAAGGAATGATCTAGGACGTGCAGGATACGCAACGGTACCGTCCTTCAAGTCACCACGCGCCGACCGTGTCGATGACGAACTTGTCCTTCAGCGTGTCGCGGTCGACGTACATGAACGCACGGTGGGCGACGAGAAGAACAATAAGGTTTGCCGCCTTTACGGCGACTTCGAAATCGGAGAGCTGCAAGTTCGGGCGATCGAGTTCGTGTGGCAGCTTGTTCACGTGCGGCTCAACAACAAGAATGTTGCCGAGGTTCGCGTCGGCAAGTTTGCGTACGACCTCGACTGCGGGGCTTTCGCGCAGATCGTCGACATCCGCCTTGTAGGCAAGGCCCAAACAAGCGATCACCGGCTGGCGCAGCTCGCCTGCGCGCTGCTTCACCTTGTGAACCACAAAGTCGGGCTTGGCGTCGTTGATCTCGCGGCTGGCGCGGATCAAGCGTGCATCGTCAGGCGCGCCGTCGACTATGAACCACGGATCGACTGCGATGCAGTGGCCACCGACGCCCGGACCCGGACGCAACACGTTTACGCGCGGATGGAGGTTGGCAAGGCGGATGAGCTCCCAGACGTTGATTCCCTGCTTGTCGCAGATGAACGAGAGCTCGTTGGCGAAAGCGATGTTGACATCGCGGAACGCGTTCTCGGTCAGTTTCGAGAGCTCGGCCGTACGTGCGTTGGTCACGTGGCACTCGCCCTTGACGACGATCTGATAAAGCGAAAGGGCGAGCTGGGCGCATTTGCGGGTGATGCCGCCAATGATGCGCGGATTGTTGACGACTTCCTCCAAGATACGGCCGGGCAGAACGCGCTCGGGGCAATGGGCGATGCGGATATCGGAGAGTTCACCCTTCTGGTGCGGAAACGACAGGTCGGCGCGGAGGCCGGCCATGATGGCGCTGACTTTTTCGGTGGTGCCGACCGGCGAGGTCGATTCCAGGATCACGATGTCACCGGCCTTGAGTTTTGGCGCGATGGCGGCGGCGGCCGCCTCGACATAGCTGATGTCCGGGCGATGGCCGCCGCGCAGGGGCGTGGGCACGGCGATGAGGAAGGCGTCGGCTTCTTCGTGCTCGAGCGAGGCGCGGAGCTTGCCCGATTCCACGACGCGACGGACGAGGGCGTCGAGATTGGGCTCGCCGAAATGCGCCTTACCTTGGTTGACCTTGTCGACGACATCGCTCTTGGTGTCGATGCCCAGGACGTCCACGCCCTGGTCGGCGAAAATGGCCGCCGTCGGCAGGCCGATATAGCCCAAGCCAACAACCTCGATCTTACGAAACTGCGGCATTGATCAAACTCCGCACGATGCGCCCGGCGGCAAGGCCGTCGCCATAGGGGTTTATCGCGCGTGACATACGCTCATACTGTTCGCGCTCGTCAAGCAGCACCGTGGCGCGCTCCAAGAGCTTTTGGCCGTCGGTGCCGATGAGTTCCACGGTGCCGGCATCGACAGCTTCCGGACGCTCTGTCGTGTCACGCGTGACCAGAACCGGCTTGCCCAAGCCCGGCGCTTCTTCCTGGACACCGCCGGAGTCGGTGACGATCAGGTAGCTTTGAGCCATGAGCCAAACAAAGTCACGATAGGCTTGCGGCGCAATCAAGTGAACGTTGTCGATACCAGCGAGGATTTCGTTCGCTGCCTTCTGCACGTTCGGGTTCAGGTGAACCGGGAAGACGATCTGAATGTCTCGTCGCCGCCCGAGCTCGGCGAGCGCACGGAAGATCCGCGCCATGCCGCCGTCGAAATTTTCGCGGCGATGACCGGTGACCAGAATCATGCGCCGCTTGGAATCAAGAAACGGATAGGTTTTCGCTATCGCATCCGTGAGCGATTTGTTCGAGAGAATCTTGTCACGAGTCCAAACGAGCGCATCGATGACAGTGTTGCCGGTGACGACGATGCGATCGTCGGGAATGCCTTCGGCGCGCAGATTGGCCCTTGCCTTCTCGGTCGGAGGGAAATGCAAAGTCGCGACCTGGGTCGTGATCTTGCGGTTCATCTCCTCGGGCCAAGGCGAATAAATGTTTCCGGTGCGCAGCCCCGCTTCGACATGGGCGACTTTGATCTTTTGGTAGAAGGCGGCGAGCGCGGCGGCGAAAGTCGTCGTGGTATCGCCCTGAACCAGGACCCAATCCGGTTTGAACTCGCGAAGCACCGGCTCCAAGCCCTCAAGCACCGCGCCGGTAATGTAGTTGAGGCCTTGCGCGCGCTTCATCACATCGAGATCGAAGGCAGCGTCGAGGCCAAAATGCGCGAGAACCTGATCGAGCATTTCGCGATGCTGGGCGGTGAGGCAAAGGGCGCCGTGCAGGTCGGGGCGAGCGGCAATACTCATCACGACCGGCGCCATCTTTATGGCCTCCGGCCGCGTGCCGACGACACTCAAAACACGCAGTCGCGTGCCCGAACTCTTCCCCAACATCTGCCCCCGTCACGGTCCATCGCCTGCCTTTGCCAAAGGGCTCGGACGCGGCAAGCCGACAAGAGCACATCTTCTGCGCGAATGGTACTCGCCGTTCGAAAGAACTTTAAAGCCGATAACCCTTGACTTCCGTGGGGGCGCGGGCGGCACCGCCTTCGCGTTAACTAGCCAGCTCTCCGATGCAAAACTTCAGTGTCCGCCCTGACCCGAAACCACGACGCGCGCGGTTTGAACGAGGATCGCCATGTCGAGAAGCAGGTCGCCGTTCTTCACGTAAAAGAGGTCGTATGAGAGCTTTTTCTTCGCGTCGTCCATCGTGCAGCCGTAGCGATAGTTCACCTGTGCCCAACCGGTGATGCCGGGGCGTACCCGGTGGCGCAGGTCGTAGAACGGAATCTCCTTGCGGATCTGCTCGACGAAGAAGGGGCGCTCCGGCCTCGGCCCGATAAAGCTCATGTCCCCTTTGATGACGTTGATCATTTGGGGAACCTCGTCAATGCGGGTCTTGCGGATGACGCGGCCCACGCGCGTCGTGCGATCGTCGTTCGGCGTCGCCCAACGCGGGACGCCGTCGCGCTCGGCGTC
>Ga0187892_10012361_pt1 | contig 10168 bp, 7 predicted proteins | sample MA1701073metaG_FD_139345 | JGI IMG/M metagenome (GOLD analysis project Ga0187892, IMG submission 139345) | Bio-ooze microbial communities from a basaltic lava cave in the Kipuka Kanohina Cave System on the Island of Hawaii, USA - MA170107-3 metaG ...
GCGATACTCTACCTGAACCGCGATGACGCGGTCGCAGGCCGCGACTTTGGTTCCGGCGAACGCGCCCGTTTCAGTCCCCGCGTTGCAGGCGATTTGACGGAACTCGTGGCCGGGAAGCGGCTCTGGAGCGCCGAGGCTGAGGCGTTTGTGGAGCGGCAGCGGATCGCCGCCCAGCCATCCGCCCAGGACGAGCCGGAAGTTGATCCTCCCCTGCGAGCCGATGCGGTTGTAGCGTCGCACGTCGAAGAAGCCGCGCGTGAACCGGTACGAGCCCAGCAGCGCGGCGGAGTCCCGGATGGCGAGCGGGAATCCGGCCGCGGGACGGGTGTCGTCGCTGCTCGTGACGTCGACGGTGCCGCGCACGTACCAGCCCGAGGTCGGTTGTTCGCGGTCGTTGCGCGTGTCGAGGGTGAGGCTGGGGGTGACGGTGGTGAAGTGACCGGCGTCGATCGCTGGATTGGGGCGCCAATCCAGCGAGGTGCGGGACAGGGACCAGGGAGCGCGCGCGCCGACGCTGGTCTGGTGTTCGTGGCGCCGCTCGAGGGCGAGGGTGATCGGGACTTCCGCCTGCCAGGAGAATCGGATGGCCGTGCCGTTGTTGCGGTAGTAGTCGCGATAGTCGCGGCGGACGAGGAACGCTTCCCAGCCCACCTCGTTGGCGTGCAGTCCCCACTCCTCCACCGGGGTGACGAGGTCGTAGCCGCGGAACGCCAGCGTCGCGGGCCGCCGATCGCCGACCCGGATCTCGGCACGCACGGAGAAGCCCAGGTCGCAGCATTCGCGGTTGATCGAGCGGGCTGTTCGGAACACGCCGACACCGCTGCCGCGCAGCTTGATGCCGCGGCCGAGCGACAGCTCGGCCGACGGCCCGGCCACGATCGGCAGCCCTTCGACCCGGTTGTAGGTCCCGCCCGTGGCCAGGACCAGGCTCGATCGCGATTCGCCGCGCCCGAAGACGTAGCGGGCGGAGAGACTGAGGCGGCGCCAGAGATCGGGCGCGTGCACGAGGGTGTCCCCGACCAGCCGATAGGGAAGCGGCTCGGCGAACGCCCGGATCCCTCCCGCGACCCCGGTGCGCGGTCCCACGACGGTGCCGCCGATCACGAGCAGCTCCCCGGCGATCGCGGCCGAAGAATCCAGCACCGCGTTCCCGTTCACCACCAGGAGCGACCCTTCCACGCGCCCGCCGATCATCGCGGGTCCGTTGCGGACCGCGACGTCGCCGGTCCAGGCGTTGCCGGCCGGGAGAAACACGCGTCCCGCCAGCCGGGTCGTGGTGGGCGCATTGTAGAACCTGACCGCCTCGCTCACCACGGCACCGTGCAGCTCCGGGGGCGTGAAGTGCAGGCCGACGCTTTCGGGATAGATCACGATGGCCGTGTCCTGCGCCATGAGCGGGCGGTGCGCGACCACCGTCGCGCACAGCAGGACGGCGACGATTCGCATGGGCAATCTCACTCGGAGAGTTGACGCGGCGGCTCGAGTCGAAGCCGGCGCATGCGGCGATACAGGTTGGCGCGGTCGGTGGAGAGGCGCCGCGCCGCGTCGGCCACGTTTCCCTTGGCGGCGCTCAACGCGGCCGCGATCAGCTGTCGCTCGTATTGGTCCAGCGCGGCGACGAGCGGGACGTCGGAGTCCCCGGCGTCGAGCGCCGCGCGCGTCGCGCGCGCGGCACTCGCCCCATCGGCCGGGAGCACGCGAGTCACCTCGGCGGCCGTGATGACGTCGCCGGCGGCGAGGATCGCCAGGCGCTCGATCAGGTTTCCCAGCTCGCGCACGTTGCCGGGCCACGGATAGGTCCCGAGCAGCTGGAGCGCTCCGGTGTCGACCGCGAGCGTCCGGCCGAGGCGGGACGCCTGGCGCGACAGGAAGTGGCGGACCAGCGGGGGCACATCCTCGACCCGCTCGCGCAGCGGGGCGATATGCACCGGCAGCACGTTGAGGCGGAACAGCAGGTCTTCGCGGAATTTCGCCTCGCGCGTGGCGCGGGTGAGGTCCTTGTTGGTGGCGGCCAGCACGCGCACGTCCACGGTGATGGGGCGTTCCCCTCCGACGCGCTCGATGACGCCGGTCTCGAGCACGCGCAGGAGCTTGGCCTGCGCTTCGAGTCCGAGATCGCCGACCTCGTCCAGGAAGAGCGTTCCCCCGTCGGCCAGCTCGAAGCGGCCCAGCCGCCGCTCGCCGGCGCCGGTAAAGGCGCCTTTTTCGTGCCCGAACAGCTCCGACTCGACGAGGTCGCGCGGAATCGCCGCGCTGTTGACGGTCACGAAGGGCCGGTCGGCGCGGCCGCTGCGGCGATGGATCGCCGCGGCGACGAGCTCTTTCCCGGTGCCCGATTCGCCGGTGATCAGGACGCGCGCGTCGGTCGGCGCGATCCTCGTGATCAGTGCGCGCAACTCCTCCATCACCGCGCTTTCCCCCACGAGGGGATCCGCGTGGCCCAGGGCCTCGTGCAGCCGTCGGTTTTCGGCGCGGGTCCGAGACAGCTCCAACGCGCTGCGCACCGCCACGAGCACCCCTTCGGGGGTGAGCGGCTTCTCGAGAAACTGAAAGGCGCCCAGCTTCGTCGCGCGCACGGCGTCGGAGAGCGAGGCCTTCCCGCTCATCATCACGACCGGGACGTCGGGCAGCACGCCGCGCAGCTGCTCCAGCGTCTGCAGGCCGTCCGGCCCGCCGGGCATCATGAGATCGAGCAGCACGGCGTCGGGCGGCGTTTCGCGCGCCACCGTGAGGGCCAGGGTCCCGTTCGCGGCTTCATCGGTCTCGTAGCCCTCGCCCTGCAGGAGCGCTCCCACCATGCGGCGGATATTGGCCTCGTCGTCGACGAGCAGAATGCGCGGGCTCACGTCGGGAACACCAGGGTGAACGTGACCCCTCCGCCCGGAGTCTCGGACACGGCGATGGTGCCCTGATGCGCCTCCACGGTCTGCCGCACCAGGGCGAGGCCGAGGCCGGTCCCGCCGGGCTTGGTGGTGAAGTACGGCTCGAACACGCGGCCGCGCAGCTCGGCGGGAATGCCCGGACCGTGGTCGGCGACGCTCACCACCATGCCGCGGCCTTCGCCGGTCACGGTGACCTCGATCGTGCCGCGCCCACCCATGGCTTCGGCGGCGTTGCGGTACAGATTGCTGAAGGCGCGGCGCAAGGGCTCATAGTGGCCATGGATCGCGCGCGGGCCGGTGCCGCCGTTGGCGGCGACGTGCACCGCCACGTCCGACGGGACAGCCGTGCGGCCGAGCTCCTGGAGCAGCTCCACCACGTCCACCTCGCTCTGCGGTCCTTCGGGCAACCGTCCGAAGTCGGCGAACTCCTGCGCCAATCGCTCCAGACGGTCGATCTCGGCGCGCAGGACCTCGACGGCGACGGACCGGCCTTCCAGCTGCTCGACGGCGATGCGCATCGCGGTGAGCGGGTTCTTGATCTCGTGGGCGACCCGGCGCGCCACTTCGCGAAACGCCCGCAGTCGCTCGGCTTCCAGCTCGCGCGCGCGCGCCGTGTCGAGCACGCCGGCCATGTCCCGGAGCGCCAGACGCAGCGAGGCGAATTCGGGGGCGCCGCGCGTCGGCGGACCCGCGGGGAGCGGCGCATGCTGCCGGATCAGACGCGTCCATCCGATCAGCTCGTCGATCGGCCGCGACAGCTGGCGCGACAGGTGCCCCCCGACGCGGACCGCGGCGAACAAGACCAGACCACCCAACGCCACCACGACGGTCGCGAGACCGGCCGTGTAATAGTGGAGAAACCGGTCGGCGCGACGCGCGAGGCTCACGCCCCGCGACAACGCCTCCAGGTGCTCGCGCATGGCCGCCCGGGCCGCCGGAGCGAGTCGGGTCGTGTCGACGCGCTCCAACATCCCGCGCGCGGATGTCGTCACTTCTTCCAGCGAGGCCCGCGCCCCGGTGGTGGGGCCGAAGGTGCGCACCGTCAGCACCCAGCCCACGACGGCGAGACCGGTCGGGACCGCTGCCATGAGGACCAGGAACAGGAAGATGCGGCGGCGAAACGGGAGCGGCATATCTTGGCGCAATCTAGGAGCTTGCGGCTGGTGCGACAATTCGACACGGGAGGGGCCTCGATGAAAAGCCACACCCACTACCTGTGGTTCAACACCAAGTCCCGACAGGAGATCATCGATATCACCGATGCCGTCCAGCAGCAGATTCAGGACAGCGGCGTGCGCGAAGGCCTGGTGCTTGTATCGGCCATGCATATCTCGGCCTCGGTATTCGTGAACGATCACGAATCCGGTCTGTGGCACGACATCCTGGCGTGGCTGGAAGGCACGGTGGCCCCGTGGGATCCGTCGCGCTACCGTCACAACGAGACGGGGGAGGACAACGCGGCCGCTCATCTGCGCAGCCTCACGATTGGTCACGAGGTGATTGTCCCGGTTACCGCGGGACAGCCGGACTTTGGGCCCTGGCAGCGGGTGTTCTACGGGGAGTGGGACGGCCAGCGCAAGAAGCGTGTGATCATCAAGGTGTTAGGGGAGTGAGCCTTCCCAAACGGCTGCAAGTTGTTTAATATCAATGAGTCCCGATGGAGTCCTAGGCAGCCGGAGCGATTGAACCGAAGCAGGGAGCACGGAGCAGGACGCTCCGAACTCGACCTGCTCCCGCTCGCTGTTCCTGGCTCAGGACTCCTCTCGCCACGGTCCGAGACCGGGCGAGACGTAGACCCGGGCATCCGGTCAGACGCGCGTCGCGCGATGACGGCGCCCACCACACTCGAGGTTCGGTCACCAGCGCGCGAGGCGCCTCTCCGCCGATCGGGAGCGGAGCGAGCTGCCCTGACAGCGCGCGGGACGAGCCTCAGGAGTCCAACATCATCACATGACGACCCAGCCGCACGCGCATCTGGCACGGCCTGCGCACAAGGAACCCCCCGCCCACGCTCCCAACGCCGCGCTGATGATCGATTTCGACAATGTCACGATGGGCATTCGCTCGGACCTGCAGACGGAGTTGAAGCGGCTGCTGCAATCCGAGATCATTCGCGGGAAAGTCGCGGTGCAGCGAGCCTACGCCGATTGGCGGCGCTATCCGCAGTACATCGTCCCGCTCTCCGAATCTTCGATCGATCTGATCTTCGCCCCCGCCTACGGCTCCAGCAAGAAGAACGCGACCGACATCCGGCTGGCGATCGACGCGCTTGAGCTCGTGTTCACGCGTCCGGAGATCGGCACGTTCATTCTGCTGTCGGGCGACAGCGATTTTTCGTCGCTGGTGCTCAAGCTCAAGGAGTACGGGAAGTACGTCATCGGGGTCGGCATCCGGGAGTCCTCGTCGGATCTGCTGATTCAGAATTGCGACGAGTACTACTCGTATAACGAGCTCGCCGGCCTCACGAAAGAGAGCGAGATCGAGCACGTCCGCCGCGATCCGTGGGAGCTCGTGGTCGAGGCGGTGAAGCAGATGACGGCGCACAACGACGTGATGCGGTCCGATCGCTTGAAGCAGGTGATGCAGGAGATCGACCCCGCGTTCGACGAGAAGAACGCCGGGTTTTCGCGCTTCAGCAAGTTCGTCCAGGAAGCGGCGCATCGCAGCCTGATCAAGACGACGCGGCTCGATAATGGTCAGTACGAGATCGCGCTCGGCCCCGCGGCCCAGGCGGCGGCCGCGACCCCGCTGCCGGTCGAGCCCCCACCAGCCCCACCCGCGCCGCGGGCGGCCGCCGCAGGGCGGCGCGGGTCGCTGGTGGGCGACGCGTTCGGGCTGCTGAAGCAGGCGCTGGGCCGGATGGGTGGTGAGCAGCCGGTGAGCGCCGAGTCGGTCCGCGAGGCGATGAACGAGCTGGCGCCCGAAGGGGCGAAGCAGGTGGAGGCCCGCAGCATGCCCAAGCTGCTGCGGCAGGCGCACGATGCGGAGCTGATCGACCTGTCCAAGGACGATGCCGGCGACTACGCGGTTCGCGTCCGTCATGAAGAGACTCCCGCGCCGCGTGCACCGGTCGACGAGGAGGAGTACGAACCCCCGCAGCCGGCGTCGTCAGCTCCGCCGCCACCCTATTCGCAGCACGCCGCCGCGCCGGGAGGAGGGGCGGGAGGCGTGCCGATGCGCAGCGCCCGGTTCCGGCGCGGGTCGCGGGGACCGCGTCCCATGGCTCCGGGCGTTCCGAAGGTCGGCGTCGTCGAAGTCGATCCCACCTTTCGCTCGCGGATCGAGCTGCTCCCGCCGCGGCCGCCGGCGCCGTCGTCCGGGGAACCGAGTGCGGGCAGGGATGAAGGCGAAGGCCCGCGCCGGGAACGGGGCGAGCGCGGCGGCCGGGGCCGTGGCGGACGGGGCGGCCGCGGTCGGGGTGGTCGCGGTGGGCAGCACGAAGACCGCGACACTCGCGACGGGCGAGGGGGGGTGGGGGGGGGAGGGGCGGGAGGCGAGTCCAGCGGAGGATCCCGTGGCCGGCGCGGCGGGCGTGGTCGTGGGGGCCGCGGTCGCGGCGGCGATCGGGGGGAACGCAACGGGGAAGAGCGCGGCGATTCCCTGTCACGAGCCGGTGCGCCGTCGCCGCGTTTCTCCGAACCCACTCCCGCGGCCCCGCCCCCCCCGCCCCCCCCGGCGCCGCAGAAGCCGTCGCAGCCGGACGAGGGCGGCTCCTTCTGGTCCAAGGTCAAGCGCGGGCTGATCGGCGGCGAGTGATCCGCCGGCCGTTGTCTCCCGCGTTCTACGCGCGACCGACTGCCGAGGTCGCGCGTCGGCTTTTAGGGCACGTCATCGTCAGCGACATCGATGGACGCCGCTGTTGCGGGCGCATCGTCGAAACCGAGGCCTACCTCGGGCCACACGACCCGGCCAGCCACGCGTTCGGGCACCGGCGCACGGCTCGCACCGAAGTCATGTACGGTCCGCCGGGCACGGCCTACGTGTACTTCACCTACGGCATGCACTGGTGTCTGAACGCGGTCACCGAACGGAACGGATATCCGGCGGCCGTGCTGATCCGGGCGCTCGAGCCCCTCCAGGGGCTGCCGGTGATGCGGCGCCGTCGCGGCCGAGTCCGCGACGAGGAGCTGTGCGCCGGGCCGGCCCGGCTGTGCCAGGCCCTGGGCATTACGGGGCGTGAGAACGGGCGTCCGTTGACGCGCGGCAGGCTCCGGATCGTCCGCGACCGGCGCCACGAGGCGCCGGTCGAAGTCACGGGACGGGTCGGCGTCACGGTCGCGGCCGATTGGCCGCTGCGGTTCGTGATCGCCGGATCGCAGTGGCGGTCGCGTTAGTGCGCCGTGTTCACGTCTTCCTTGGCGCTCCCGATCGCGTACCGGATCCCGCCCTGAATCGTATGGGTGGATCCGGAGATCAGAAAGTTCTGTGACGCCGAATTGAGCATGTACTGCCCGTAGACGCCCAGCTTGCCGATGTTGATCTGCACTCCGCCCATGATCCAGCCGACCGCCGTGCTCCCGGCGTCATCGACGACGCTCTGCGCCGCGAACTGATCATTGGCGGTGGCGCATTGGGAATTCGGCGTCGTGTTGCTGCAGTCGGCGATGGCGTTCTGCACCGTCACGATGGCGAATCCGCCGCCGACGTACGGCTCGATGCGCTTCTGCAACGGAAACGCGAGCAATCCCACGAACAGGCGGCGCACCTGGCTGAAGGTGGCGTCGCGCAGACCGGACGCGGAGTTGGGGTCGAAGACCGTGGCGCGGGAATCGGCCAGGAAGAACGCCTGCTCGCCGCCGATGTAGAGGGCGGTCCGCTTGGCGGTGATCAGCCAGTGCCCGCCGAAAATCGGGTCGAACACGTACCCCTGCACGTTGGTCTGGTAGATGTACCCGCCGGCCTGGGCACCCCAGTACCAGCGATAGGAGCGATCGTCGAGCAACTGGGCCGCCGCAGGGCGAGCGGCAACGAGCGGTGCCACGAGCGAGGCGCACAGCGCCAAACAGGACCACGGCTTCATCGCACTCCTCCACAGGTTGCCGGCAAGGCTGGCGGCCGGGACCCCCAAAATAGGGGACGCCGCGAGTTTGGCAAGCCGCGAGCCGCGGCCTAGGCTATTGCAGGAGTGATGGTTAAGTGGGTAGCTCGCGAAACTACTTGAGGTCCAGCGGACGCTCCCGAACGAATACCAAATATTTACTGTCGCAAATGTCTCCATAGTGTCACATAGATGGTCAAATCAACTGGAGCTGCCGGCCGACCTTCGCGAACGCGCGCAGCGCGAAATCCAGGTCTTCCTTCGCGTGCGCAGCCGACAGCTGACAGCGCACCCGGGCGTGTCCCTGGGGCACCACCGGATACCCGAAGCCCGTCACGAACACACCCGCCTCGAGCAACCGGTCGCTCATCTCGATCGCCTTGGCGGTCTCCCCCAGAATCACCGGGACAATCGGCGTCTCCCCCGGAAGCGGGTTGAACCCGAGCGCCTGAAGCTGGTCCCGGAAGTACGCCGTGTTGTGTCGCAGCCGCGCGATGCGCCCGCCCCCGGGCTCGGCCTCGAGCACCTGCACGGCGGCGAGCGCGCTCGCCGCAACGGTGGGGGGCAGGGCGTTGCTGAACAACTGGGGCCGGGAGCGCTGGATCAGGTAGTCGATGAGCGCGGCCGAGCCGGCGGTGAACCCCCCGGCGGCTCCTCCCAACGCCTTTCCCAGGGTCGACGTGATGATGTCGACCGCGCCGACGACGCCGAAATGCTCGGCGGTGCCGCGTCCGGTCTTGCCGAGCACCCCGGTGGCGTGCGAGTCGTCGACGGCGACGATCGCCTCGTACTGCCGGGCCAGGGCGAGAATGTCCGGCAGCCGGGCGATGTCTCCCTCCATCGAGAAGATCCCGTCGGTGAAGATGAGCCGGCGCCGCGCGCCCTTGGCCGCGACGAGTTTCTGTTCCAGGTCCGCCATGTCCGAATGGCGGTAGACCGCCGTCTGGCACTTGGTCATCGCCTTCGCGAGCCGGATCGAGTCGATGATCGAGGCGTGATTGAGCTGGTCGGAGATGACGATATCCTGCTCGCTGAGGATGGTGGGGCAGAGGCCTTCGTTGGCATTCCAGCAGCTGACGTAGGAGAGCGACGCCTCGCACCCCACGAGCCGGGCCAGCGCCGCTTCCAGGTCGCGGTGGATCGTGTAGGTGCCGCAGATGAACCGCACCGAGCCCGTGCCGGCGCCAAACCGGTCCAGCGACGCCTTGCCCGCCTCCACCACGGCGGGCGCATTGCACAATCCCAGATAGTTGTTGGAGGAGAGAATCACGACGTCGCCGCGCCCTTCCATGCGGACGCGCGGAGCCTGGGGGGACTCGAGGTGGTTGAGCCGCTTGTACACGCCGTCGCGCTTGAACTGGTCCAGCTCCGCTTGCAGGCTGCCGGCGAGGCTCATGCGATCTCCAGGATGACCTTGCCCGCGTCGCCGGACCGGATCGCGGCGAGCGCGTCGTTGATCCGGTCGAGCGGGAAGCGGTGAGTGATGACGGGGCGGGGGTCCAGCAATCCGGCGGTGAGAAAACGGCGCATCTGGTGCCAGGTCTCGTACATCTTGCGCCCGATCACCCCGTAGACCGTGATGCCCTTGAAGATGATCTCGCTCGCCAGATCGATGGCGACTGCCCCTCTGGGAATCCCCAGGAGCTGCACACTCCCCCCCATGCGGGCGCTGCGAAACGCCTGATGCAGGGCTGAGGGAACGCCGGACATCTCGCACACCACGTCCGCCCCCTCGCCGCCCGTTTCCGCCATCACCGTCTGCACCACGTCGTCCGCCGACGGATTGACGGTGACGTGGGCGCCCATCGTGGCGGCGAGCGCCAGGCGCCTGGGATTGACGTCGGACGCGATGACCCGCGCCGCTCCCGCGGCGCGGGCGATCCCCACGGCAAAGCACCCGATCGGCCCGCACCCGACCACCAGCACGGTGCTGCCGGGGATGTCGGCGCTGAGCACCGCGTGAAACGCGTTCCCCATCGGATCCATGATGGCGCCGACCTCGGTCGGGATGCCCTGGAGCGGCAGCACGTTGCTGGTGGGCATCGATATGTACTCGGCGAACGCCCCATGCCGATCGACCCCGATGATGCGGGTGTTCTTGCAGATGTGGCTGTTCCCGGTGCGACACTGCAGGCAGTGGCCGCACACGATGTGTCCTTCGGCGGTCACGATCTGTCCCGCGCTGAGGCCGGTCACTCCCTCGCCGACTTGCACGATTTCGCCCGCGAACTCGTGCCCGAGCACGACC
>Ga0187892_10012362_pt1 | contig 10168 bp, 12 predicted proteins | sample MA1701073metaG_FD_139345 | JGI IMG/M metagenome (GOLD analysis project Ga0187892, IMG submission 139345) | Bio-ooze microbial communities from a basaltic lava cave in the Kipuka Kanohina Cave System on the Island of Hawaii, USA - MA170107-3 metaG ...
CCAATGGGAACACCCGCTGTCTTGCTACTCATCCGTCCGTCCTCCATATCCTGGCAACAGACGAACAATACCAACGGCGATCAGGTCAAGTCATGCAGGCTTGCCGAAAGGACACGATAGATCTGATCGAGCCAGGCCCACAGCCGTGCATTGAGGTCCTCGAGGTCACGCAATGCGCGGATATCGAGCTCGCTCAAGAACTGATCGCGCACGGTACGGTGCCACTTTTCGAGCTTGCCTTTGCCCTCGGGGTGATAAGGTTGGCAGTAGACGAGCCGGATCTCGAGCCGCGCGCAGATCCCTTGGAGACTCTGCGCCCGGTAGGCGGCACCGTTATCGATCAGGAGCTTTTTGGGCAAGCCTCGCTTGAGCAGGGCCTGCTTGAGCACTCCTTCGATGTCCAAGGCCGTCTCCCCGGTACAAAAGGCGCTGTGGGCGATCAGTCGCGAAGCATCGTCCATCAGTGAGACCAGGTAGACCTTGCGCAGGCGGCCTCTGACCGCCACCTTCGGGCCGTGCATCACGTCCCCCTGCCACAGATCGCCGGCGTGCTCGGCCACGAACCGGCGCCGTTCGAGGGGCTCGGCTTGATGGCCTGCCATCCGGGAGAGCCCGTGGTGTTGGAGCAAGCGGTGGAGGCTCGAGCGCGAGAGCTCGCCTTGGGCCACCACCCCCTGCATCTCCAAGAGCCTTTTGAGCGTATTGAGCGAGCGCTTGGGATGGTCGCGCTTGGCACCCACGATGGCTGTCTGGATCTGGGGAGGCAGTTTGGAGTGGCCGCGGTCGCGGCGGGTCTTCGGGACCAAGGCCTCGATCCCGCCCCGTTTCCACGCGTAATACCACGCCTCGAGGGTTTTCTCCGAGACGCGGACAGGGTGCTCGGCGGGTGTGAAATAGGTGTGGGCGGCGAGCTCGCGAAGGAGGCGCTTGAGCTCGCCGTGCTCAAGACGCTCGCGAGAGGCCAAGGGTCCTAATACCGAGAGGCGGAAAAGGGCGAGGGGATGGATGGCTTTCATAGGGTCTCTCCTCAATGACTGGGAAGCCACCAGTCAACGCTCACTTTGCCCGCTTGGGAATGGTCAAAGTGTGTGGTCTTATAAATCCGTCCGTTACGCCCTATCGCCTCCGAGATGAGAGATCCCGCATCACGGGACAGCGAGCCCAGCGCCCGTTAACATCAGCATCGCGCTCGAGAACTTCATGCGCGTAAGACAGACGTTCCAGAATGAGCGGGCCTCCCCGCTCTCACGCCCGAGCTCAGGCACCCGATTACACAAATGCAACCGATGCTCGGGCAGACACTCCCGCAAACGGCGCCACCAGTGCGCCACCGTGCGCTCGGAGGGCGGCCCCTGCGCACTCACCCGGGCCAAGGAGTGCCCGGCGCAAATAAGCCACAGCACCGCCTGCTGGACGGCCCATAGATACCAGCGTCGAGGCGGCACGCATTCCGGCAATCGCGAACAGGTGCGCGAGCAAAAAGAGCACAAGAAACGTGGGATCGGGACCGGATTCAGGGAAGCCGCTCGAGAACGCTCTCGGTCGGCCTTGCGGGTGTACGCCCCATGGCACCACATCCTCGCCCGCCCGCAGTGCGGGCAGCGCTGCGGCCGGTAGTCCTCGGGCAAGGCCTGAAGATGTTGAAGATGCTGGGCAAGCGAGTGGACCCCTGGCAGAATAAGCGCCATAGCCGATCTCCTTTCTTCGTTGTGATACGCGTCGTGGCATACCACAATACCAAAGGATGATCGGCCCTCCCTATGCTCGCGCTGTCTCTCTCTAACCCAGGGATTGATCTAAAAAGAAACCTAAACGACCACGAAATATCGCCGCTTGATCAAACTAAAAGAGCGAAGGACGTAACACTGCGATGGCGACGGTAGACATTTTCAGTAGCTTTGCCATGTTTATACTCCTTGAGTTTAATGGATGCTTAAACTACGCGGATCATCTATCTTCGCACCCGTTGAGAGATAGCCGCCTAACGCCGTGTTGAGCGGCGCGGGGCACGAACAGAACCCGAAGGCCGCCGTTGTTTCACCGCGTCCGCCTCGAACACACTGATACTAATTGAGGCCCCCTCCCGCGACTTTCGGGCTTGGTAGGATCACCTGCCATCCCATAAGTGGGTTCACTTAATGCGAAGGAGGAGGCCAGATGAGATTTTATACCAAACAACATCGTTATTACTGTGGAATCGATTTACATGCGCGCTCGATGTATGTCTGTATCCTGGATAACGAGGGGAACACCGTAGTGCACCAGAATATCAAAACCTCTCGAAGCTCATTCTTGGCGGTGATCCAACCTTACCAGGAAGACCTGGCGGTGGCCGTGGAGTGCATTTTCACCTGGTATTGGATCGCCGATCTCTGCCGTCAGCAGGGCATTGCCTTCGTCCTGGGGCATGCGCTCTACATGCGAGCCATCCATGGGGGCAAGGCCAAGAACGATAAGATTGATTCCCAGAAGATTGCCTTACTGTTGAAAGGCGGACTGATCCCCCAAGCCTATGCTTACCCCGCCGAGCGGCGTGCCACCCGTGATCTGTTGCGTCGGCGTATGCACCTGGCCCGAGAGCGAGCGGATTTGATTGCCCATATTCAGAACACGGTCAGTCAGTACAATCTACCACCCCTAGGCTGCCGGATCGGCAAAAAAAGTGAACGCCAGGAGGTGGTGGAGCATTTCCCCGATCCGGTGGTGCGACAGATGGTTGCTCTCGACCTCACGCTCATCGAGCATTATGACGAACAGCTGCGGGTCTTGGAGCAGGATCTGGCGATGAAAGCCAAAGCCCATGACGCCTATGCCTATCACCTGGTACGCTCGGTTCGTGGGATCGGGCGCATTCTGACACTCGTCATTCTCTATGAGATTGAGGACATCCGCCGCTTCCCTACCGTCCAGCAATTCGCTTCTTATGCGCGGCTCATCAAATGCAGCAAGGAATCGGCGGGCAAGACCTACGGCTACTCGGGGAAGAAGATCGGCAATGCCTATCTCAAATGGGCGTTCAGTGAGGCCGCTGTGCTCTTTCTTCGTGGTCCCTAAAGCTCAACAGTACATCGAGCGCCAGGCGCGCAAGTACGGTAAAGGCAAGGCGCTCTCGATCCTCGCCCATCGCATCGGGCGCACCGTCTATGCGATGCTCACCCAGGGTCGACCGTTTAACGAGACACAGTTTATGAGCAGGCTTTAAGGTAAAGGAGGAGGCGAGGAGTCCGTTGGTCTAACTGGCGCCATGATGAGTGAGCGGTCGAAGCGGTCGGCTATGACGGTTAACAACCTGTGCCTCAGAGCACCTGAACGACCCTCCGCCAATACTCGGCAGCCCGTCGCGTTGATTGGACCCTCGTCTCGCTCCGTTATAACCCGCATTGTCCGAGTGGATTGTAACGCTGTCTGCCCCTTGCCTAAGCCTGGTACTAACTGGATAAAAAAACCTGACGTGTTGAATAGGAAAGCCAAGGGCACGAAATCGTTTCTAGGTCGGGAGGATCTTCATTCTCCGCTTGGTTGCTTCCGGGATCGTGTCCAGCAAGTTGCTCCCGATCCCGGGGCGTCCATTGAACCTCGATAGCTGTTTGGTACAGACAACGTTCTGATGCCGTTTGGTGAAACCAAGACAGACTCGTTCGAGCCGTCGAGGACAATGCAACGCCGCGGGATCGTCTCTACTACGAAGGGTCCATAAGGTGATTTCGTCTATTGACAAAAGGGGGCCTCATAGCTGTTGGGCGGATCTCCCGGCCCGCTACGCATACCACGCGCTGATCCAGCGACACGTTCCTTCAAGGCCAGGATAGATAGTTCGCTCCGATACGTTCATGATCATCAGCCTCTCGCGAAACTCCTTTTTGAGTTCCGCGCGGACGACCACCTTCCAGCACCAAGAATCATGGGCCTCGAGCCACGGCAGTATGTGTGTCCGTGTACCCGGCATGACCGAAAAGAAAGCGTACTGCGCAACGATGCGCGGGCTTACGGAAGGCGGCTCGAAGAAGAGCAGCGAGTCGCTTGGAAGCTGATCAAAAAGCTCGATGGTCGGGTAGGCGCTTGCCAGCGCCTCCAGAGAGAACAGGCCCGTGCGAGTCGCTTCGAGCATCGCTTTCACCGGCGCTGGTAGCGCTGCGTTGGTCTCCAATCGTCTGACACACCAGACAACGCCGTTCCTGTCATGTTGCGTATAGTCCTCACAGGCAAAGAAGAGGGCCGCCAATGGAGATGAGGTCCAGTCGAGCAGTCTGGTCGGTAGACCGTGATGCTGCCCGAGAAGCATAACATCCCAGTCAGTGTTACCCGTGCGAAGGCTCAGGCGCTCGTACATCCTGAAGCTATCGAGTATGCGCCGCTCTTTCCACTCTAGGCTTCCAGGCTGACCGGGCACGGTCCCGGGCTCCTGGGACATCCGTTGCAGCTTCGTGTACATGTTGGGAGTGCGGCGCGGCGCTGGCAGGCTATAGTCTTCCGGAAGACCCCGAAAGGCGGTGTAGGCTCGCCACTTCTTTGCTCGGGTGTCGCAGGACTCCCTCCATAGGACTTCAGTAAGCTCGTTCCAGCTCGTTGGCTCTTCCGTTCGGATTGCCATCACCACTCTCGCCGACATTCCGCCCAACGCTCAGCATCAGCGGCGGCGCGCAGCGCCGTCCGCTGCATGCTGTTGTTAGCCGGCCCTCTCGATGAATTGCCTCATTGCCGCTGTCAGGTGCTCTCGTAGTTCGGTGGCTCCTCGAATGCTGTTGTCGTAAAAGATGACGCGCTGGTGAGCGATGTCGAAGGGGATTCGCTCTCGATCCTGCGAGATAATCAGGATGTTCTTGCCGAGCGACGTTGCCATGCCGACCTCGAACAAAACGTTCGGGTTCTGGCCAGTGATGTCCGCGACGATGAGACCTGACCGTGCTATCGCTTCTGAAATCTGTGCAGTGATTTGGCCGGGAGCCACCATCTCGTCTGCCCGCATGACGCGCAGGCCGGCGCGTTCGGCAGCCTCCCTAATGACGTGATAGATGGGCTCAAGTTCCTCGCGAAACGGCATCAACACGAAGAGTTGCGTCGGGTTCTCCTCCACTCCGGGAAGCTGTCGAACTGCTCGACGGGGCCGGTCAGACCTGGCTTTGACTGCGCGCCCTACAGCTTCTGCGGCGGCTTCGCGGTCCTTCGGCTTCAGGTGATCGAGCACCGTGTTGATTGTGCGCTCGAAAGTGCTGAAGGATTCACGGAGTTGCAGATTGGCTTCTTCGGCCAAACCCAGCTTTACCCGCAACTCCGCGGTCTCCGCTTCGGCGGCGTTCGCCCTAGCCTGCGCTTCCAACAGATCGCGGGTGGGCGGTGCCTGGAGAACAGGCAGCACGGCGAACACCGGAGAGTCGTCCGTAGACTCAGCCTCGGACAGTGCCCGTATCAGTCGCTGGATCTCAGGGACAGCTTCCTTCTCTGCGCCGACCCTATCCTTGTAGAAGACTGACCTGAGGTCGCCAACGTCGAATGGCAGCTTCGTTCCATCGAGGGCAACGAGAATCGTCCCGTTGCGCAGCGCGTGACGCACCCCAAGTTCGTAAAAGACGTTTGGGTTCAGATCCGTGAGGTCAGCGATGACGAGATCTGCGTTGTAGATATGCTGAATCACGCTCTTGTTGATCGAGCCGGTCTTCGTAATGAAGTCGGCGCGGACAGCGTCGAAGATCCGAGCGCCTCCCTGTTGGTAACCCTCCACAGCAGGCTTGATGATGTTAGTGTATCGGTTGAGGTACACCTCGTAGGCGTCGCCCGAACCGATGGGCATTATTACGAAGCAGAGCTTCATCTTTTCGCCATCCGTCCTTGGTCGTCCGTCCGGCTAACATCCAGCATCAGCCGCGCGCGTGAGTGCGTCGGCTGCATGCTGCGGTTAGACAGCATCTCATAGACCGTGCCAGATTGCACTGAGACAACCGATCGGTACGCAGGGGCGAAACACGAAGAGCACGATCACCGGCTATCACCCGTTTAAGAGTGATCGCTGGCGCTCGATCAAGGCGATTATCTTTGTCCTGCCCCACACAACGAAGCGGTACTGCTGCCCTGCGCGACAGCGCACAGTGATGCCGTTCGGGACGAGGGCCAGTGTTTTCGAAGGAACTATGTCACTAATATCACGCAACGGGATTTCGAGCGGCTCCGGCTGCAGATTGACCTTGTGCGCTTCAAACAGCAACCGTTGGTTCGTTACTATGATGCGACCCCCAACAGCCTCCCAACCCCGAAATAGATTCGCGCTAAACTTGCCTTGAATCTCTTCGGCATCGTTCTGCGGCTGATGAGTCTGGGTGACGACCACATCGGTCCAGTGTCTGAAGTGCTCCCAAGCCCGCGATGGAATGCCCGGTGGATTCGCAGGAATGGGTGGCGATTGGCCGACTGGGATCTTCTGCATCGACGCGAGCGCTCCAATTAGTTTGGCTGTTGCCAGGGCCGTGGCTCCATGCCGGAAGTCTGCGTACTGGAGACTTTGTAGCGGCTGCGGAACAGCGACGTCCGCCTCGCAGAGGATTGGCACCACAGCCTTTCCCAAGCGAACGGCTGTAGCGAACTCCTATTCGCACCACTCGGAGGCCACCGAGTCCTTCGTGAGGGCATACACGAAGGCGTCGCTGCGGGCTATCGCATTGCCGAGCTCTAGTTTCCAATCTTGCCCTGGTAGAAGCTGATTATCGAACCATACTGTGTGCCCCCCAGCAGTGAGCAGTTCGGCGAGTTCCCGAACCTTCACTAGGTTCTCATGAGCGTATGTGATGAACAATTCCATCCTAAAAGCCCGCCTGTGTTAAAGCTATCGCCGTCATCAACTCTGCTGTCTAACGCTCGGCATCAGCCGCGCGCGGCTTCTTGCGCGTCGGTTGCATGCCGTTGTTAGCCAGCACTTTTCCTGCCGGCTGTTCGTTGCCAGAAGTCAATGATCTTTTCTGGTTCGTCAACGGACTTCAGAATGTCATAGGGAATCGGCAATGGATTCTCCATAAGGTCCAGCTGCCTTAGGCGGTTCAGTTCACAGATTTCAGAGGGGAGTGTGGTCAGTCTGTTGAACTGAAGTCCCAACACTTCAAGGTTGGTTAGATTGCCTATCCCCGGAGGAAGCCTCGTAATCCGGTTTCTCTTGAGGTTGAGCTTCCTCAAGTTCTTAAGCTTGGTGATCTCCGTAGGAAACGCACTCAAGCCACACGTAATAAGTTTGAGATCTTTGAGGTTCATTAGTTGTGCGAGCTCTGGAGGAAGCGCCGCGAAATGTGTCGCACCCAGATCGAGTTGTTCGAGCTCACTCAACCGGCCAATCGCTGATGGGAGCGCGGTTAACCTAGTCCGATAAAGAATTAGGCGCTTCAGACTGTGTAAGTTCCCGATCTCCGGAGGAAGTTTTGTCAACGGATTTCGATAAACGAACAGGACTTCGAGGTTACACAGACGGCCAATCTCACTCGGGAGTTCGGTTAACTCATTGTCTCCAAGGTCAAGCCACTTTAGCTTTGTCAGGTGACCTATTTCTGGCGGCAGTCTAACCAGATTGTTCCACCTCAGAGCGAGAGATTCCAGGTTCGTCAGCTGGCCGATCTCAGGCGGAAGCGGAGGTAGGCCCTTGTCAGACCAATCAATCATAGTAGCCTCGTCGGCAATCGCTCGCTGAATCAGCGGTGGAAATTCTTCTCGGAAACGTTCATCGACCAGCGACACGCCGCAGTGCTTCTCAATAGCCCGTCTCAATTCCTGGAGCGAAGTGGGTTTAGACAGGTCGGCGCCGGCATGGAAGGGTTTGCACCACTCGGGCAGCGTGCATGGCCGGACAATGAAGGGGATTATGAAGGCCCTACCAGGCGGGCGGTTTTCAAGGGCTCGTATGGCTTCGCGGACTTCGTTTTGTCGGAATCCAATGTCGTCAAAGCCTGGCCGCAAACATACAACGAAAACGTCTGCGGCAGCGACGGCCTGCCGAATCTCAACATCCCACTGGTCACCTGAAACAAGCCTTTCCTTGTCGAACCACGGATCCGCACCACACCCCTTCAGCCAGAAGAAGATCTCTTGCGCCTTGCTAATGTCTGCGCTCGCGTAACAGATGAATACCTTGGGAGGAGCCGCACCTCGGTTGATGTTCTTTTGTCTGGTTCCCATATGGAGTCTGTCTGCCAATTCAGGCCTGTCCGTATTCCTGGAATCGATCGTCGAGCGCAATAGGACTGGCTAACGCCCAAGCTCAGCCGCGGGCTTGCCGGAGCGAAGCGGAGGCAAGACCGTCGGCTGGAGCGCCTTGTTGGGCGGCATTAGTCTGATTCAGTGAGGATGACCGTGCGGCCATCCGGATCTTTGATTTGCGCATAAGCCCGCCCTGAGCCCGGTGCCGCACTACCAAAGGCGATGATGCCGAAAGGGGCCAGTTCTTTGAGTGCTTCTTTCACGGACGTAACCTTCAAGCCAATGACTGGATCACTGCTTCCGGCTTTGTGGGTCTCTCCATCTGCCAGATCAACGCACAAGCGAAGGCCACCGGCATTTACGATGAAGTAGTCGCCGGGTTTTTCCTCTGTGACGGGGAAGTGCAGCGCTTCCGTCCAGAACTGTCGTGCACGCTCAAGGTCAAGCGTAGTAACTGCCACAAACGAATAGCGCTCAATCATTGCAAGCCTTCATGACGCCTCCGCGGTAGGGACGCCGGTTACCCGGCGCCCCCCGTACAGACCCCGGCGTGCAGTTTTTCCGCACCGGGTTCCTCAGTTGTACTCGCTTCCGCGATGCAAGACAAGACCCTCATGCAAACACCCTCAGACGTCTGGGCTCGGTGATACGGGGCTCCACGATGGAGACGTACGCAAGGACACGGTTAAACTGCGCCCAAGTGTAACTCCGCCGCCAACTTCTCCGGTTGAGCCATTTGAATGCACAGGCCTTGGCCCACTTGAAGAAGCGATACAGCGCAGAGGAGTTGCCCCGTACGCCATAGTAATTATAGTGCCCACGTAACCGAGCGTTTAGACGCTTGAAGAATTCACGCCCCGGAAGGTGCCGGTTGAGCGCTATCCATTCCTTGATCCGACGGCATGCCCCCTGCAATCGCTTGGGAGCCGTGCGCCGCATGACGCGGGGTTCACCTGAGCGGTCTTTCTTCCAGTAGACGTCAAACCCCAAAAAGGTGAACCGTCGCTTCATGCTCGGATGAAAACGGCTGAAACGCATCAGGCGCGTCTTCTCGGGAGCGACTTCCAGGTGAAACTTCTCCAACCGCTTCGGTAGCACTCGGTAGAACGCTTCCGCATCGTCCTGATAACGGAAGGCACACACCCAATCGTCAGCATAACGACGTATCAACGCTTGGCCACTACAATGCGGCTTGACCACCTTCTCAAACCACAGGTCGAGCGCGTAGTGCAGATATACGTTCGCCAAGACGGGCGAGATATTCCCGCCCTGGGGTGTTCCCGTCTCCGGATGGATAACCTCTCCATCGGTCGCTAAAATGCCCGCCTTCAACCATTTCCGAATAAGGCCAAGAAAGGCTCGCTCATCGATGCGCAAGCTCAACATCTTGAGTAGCCACTCATGATCCATGTGGTCATAGAAGCCCTTGATATCGGCCTCCACCACATACCCATAACACCCGTACTGCAAGTCAAAGGTGAGGTCCTTGACCGCATCCATTGCCCCACGTCCGGGGCGATAGCCGTAACTGCAACCTAGGAAATCCTGTTCATAGATTGCCATCAACAGCTTCGCACAGGCCACTTGAACAAGCTTGTCTTCGAGGGCCGGTATCCCTAAAGGCCTCTCTTTTCCATTCTCCTTGGGAATGTATTTCCGCCGCACCAGCTTCGCCCGGTAGCGCTTCAACTTCAAGCGCTCCACCAATGCCTCTATGTTGCCTTGCAGATCCGCTGCGTAGGCCGCCGCCGTCACCCCATCCACACCACTGGCCGCGTCCTTGTTGAGGTCGAGCCAGCACGCCAGTAGGAGATCGACGTTCAGGCACCGGTAGAGGTCTCTGAAGCGATGTTGTTTTTGGGCTTTCGCCTTGTTGGCTATCCCCCGCAGGAAGGTTGACTCAGCGCTATCCGGTCCAACACTGTCCGGGCCGAGTTGCCTTTGCGGGCTGCGTACTTCTGTCAAGTCCTTCCCCCTGAGTCCGGCTTTCCCGGACGCC